>Ga0066710_100003704_pt1 | contig 13162 bp, 2 predicted proteins | sample GraSoiAngelo_159_FD_79666 | JGI IMG/M metagenome (GOLD analysis project Ga0066710, IMG submission 79666) | Grasslands soil microbial communities from the Angelo Coastal Reserve, California, USA - 14_1009_16_40cm | ecosystem: Environmental > Terrestrial > Soil > Grasslands | place: USA...
GCGGTCAGGGGGACCTTGTCGACGACCATGATGCTCGCCGGCACCATGTAGTCGGGGAGGCGCTCCTGCGCCCGCCGGCGGAGGTCGCTCTCCATCCGGCGCTCGAGCCGGCCGCGGAGCGGATCGTTCGCCCGCCGGTGCGAACGGCGCTCCGGCATCGCGCCGAAGAGCGCGACCGGCCCCGCCGGGAGGGCGGGAGCCGGCGGCCGGGGGCCCGCGCCGGGCGCCTGCGGCCGGGTGAAGACCGCGTCGAAGGAGCCGTCCGCGCCGCCGCGCGACCAATCGATCGCCACCTCGAGCGACAGCGCCTCCCCGAGCTGGTGGAGGGCCTCGGGATCGAGCCCGGGCTCCGGGTCGCTGACCGGGGACGAGCCGTCCCGATCGAGCACCCGCTTGCGGAGCGTCTCGAGGAAGCCGACCTGCGCCACGTCCTGATCGTGCAGCAGCGCCGCGGCCTCGATCGCGGCCTGGACGCGCGCGTTCCGGATGCCGCGGAGCCCGATGCGGCGGGCGCCTTCCGGGCCGAGACGAGCCCGCAGCTCGAGGAGGCTGAGGGTCCCGGGGCCCCATACCACGTCGGGCGCCGGCTGCGGCGGCGCGTCGAGGTGGAGGAGCACGTCGTAGCGGAAGCGGGTCAGCTCGTTCTTCGAGGCGCCCCGCTTCGGACGGACCTCGACGTGGGTGAGCCGCGGGATGCGCTGCCGCAGGGACCAGAAGAAGTCCGGATCGAGGACCAGCTCCTCCTCGCCGGCCATGCGGCGGGCGACGCGCTCCTTGAGCGCCCGGGGCTCGATCGTGCCCGAGCTCTGGGCGAGCAGGATCGAGGCATGGAACGCCTCCAGGAGCCGCAGGTTACGGATGTCGCCGACGAACATGAACCCGCCCGGGCTCACCCGCGCGGCGGCGGACGCCAGCACCCGGGCCAGGTACTCCGCGCTCGGGAAGTACTGGGCCACCGAGTTCAAGATCACCGCGTCGAAGCGCTGCCCGTCGAAGGGCATGGCGTCGAGCTGGTCCGCGGCGGCATGGAAGAGCCTCGCGTGGGCGAGTCCCGGGGTCCGTGAGGCGACCTTCCGGACCATGTCGACGACGACGCCCGAGACGTCCGTCCCCCAGTAGGCGGTCGTGGAGGGCGCGATGCGGGTGAGGAGCAGGCCGGTGCCGCATCCGATCTCGAGCACGCGCGACGGCGCCCGCTCGAGGACCTGCCGCACCGTGTGGTCGACCCACTCCTTCATCGCCTCCGCGCTCAGCGGAGCGCCGCTGTAGCTGCTGTTCCAGCCCGCGATGTTGAAGGCCGGGTCGGTCTCGGGCGCGTCCGCCGACTGCGCGTAGAGCTGGTCGTAGAGGTCCGTCCACTCCCCGATGTGCGTCTCGCCGATCCCCCCGCTCCCGCCGCCCGCCGCGCAGGAGAGGACCAGGTCCGACGCGCCTTCCTTGGGCACGACGTAGGCGACGATCCGCTTGTCGTCCTCGCTCCGCTCGTAGGTCGTCACGTAGGCTTCGGCCACCGCGGGGTGCTCCGCGATGAGCGCCTGGATCTCGCCCAGCTCGATGCGGAAGCCCCGGATCTTCACCTGGTCGTCGATGCGGCCGAGGTAGCTGTAGCCGCCGTCCGGCAGGCGGATCGCCAGGTCGCCGGAGCGATAGAGCCTCCGCCCGGGGGCGGCCGGATCGGGGATGAAGCGCTGGGCGGTCAGCTCGGGGCGCTTCAGGTAGCCCCTCGCGACGCCGGCCCCCCCGACGTACATCTCGCCCGGGACCCCGACCGGGACCGGCTGCCCGTGCTCGTCGAGCAGGCGCAGCTCGAGGTCCGGGATCGGGCGGCCGATCGGGCTCGCCGACGACGTCAGGTCCGCCTCGGTCACCCGGTGATAGGTGACGTGCACGGTCGTCTCGGTGATGCCGTACATGTTGACCAGGCGGGTGTCCGCGTCCGGATAGCGCTCGAACCACGGGCGGACGGTCGCCGCGTCGAGTGCTTCGCCGCCGAAGATGATCCACCGGAGGCTCCGTCCGCCGGTCCCGTCCGCGATGGAGGGCGCGCGGAGGAGCGCGCGGAAGGCGGAGGGCGTCTGGTTCAGGACCGTCACCCGTTCGCGCGCGATCAGGTCGCCGAACGCGTCGGGCGACCGCGTCATCCAGTGGGGGACCACGACCAGGCGTCCGCCGTAGAACAGCGGACCCCACAGCTCCCAGACCGAGAAGTCGAACGCCGCGGAGTGGAACAGCGTCCAGACGTCGCTCGGCCCGAAGTCGTAGAGGGGAGCCTCGGTGGTGGTGAACAGGCGCGTGGCGTTGTGGTGGGTGACGATCACGCCCTTCGGGCGCCCGGTGGAGCCGGACGTGTAGATCACGTACGCGGCGTTGGCGGGCCCGAGGTCGGGGGCGGGGTTCGGCCCGCGCTCGGTTTCCTGCCACCGGAGCGCGTCCACGTAGATCGTGGGCACCACGTCGGTGGGCAGCTCGCCCTTGCGCCGGGTCTCGGTCACCAGCGCGGAGACCTCGGCGTCCTCCAGGATGAGGGCCAGCCGCTCGCGGGGGGTCGCCGGGTCGAGCGGGACGTACGCTCCCCCCGCCTTGAGCACGCCCAGGATCGCGATCACCAGCTCCGCGCTGCGCTCGACGCAGACCCCCACCAGCGACTCGGGTCCGACCCCCCGGCTCCGCAGCTCGTGGCCGACGACGTTCGCGCGGGCGTTCAGCTCGGCGTAGCTCAGGTGCGCCTCGCCGAAGGTCAGCGCGACCGCGTCCGGGCTGCGCTCGACCTGCTTCTCGAACCAGGCGGTGATCGTGGTCCCGGCCTCCGCCGGCCCGGCCGTGGTCGGCGCGCGCACCTCCACCGGCTCCGCGAGGGCGAGGCCGGCGACCCTTTCGTCGGGCGCGCGCACCATCTCGGTGAGGAGCTTCTCGAGGTAGCCTCGCCACCGCCGCACCGTGGCGTCGTCGAAGAGATCGCGGTTGAATCGCAACGCGCCGGCGAAGGCGCCGCGCGCTTCCCACATCTCGAGCGTGAGATCGAACTGGCCTTCCTGGTCCTTGAGGGGGTAGGGCTCCAGCTCGACGTGGCCCCAGCGGATGCGGGCGTCCTCGTCGGGGGTGGCCCACAGGTCCATGGCCCCCCCGCCCTCGCGGGAGGACTGGAAGGTCATGGAGGCCTGGAAGACCGGCGACAGTCCGGGGCGGCGGGGGACCTCGAGCCGCTCGACGAGGGATGCGAACGGAAAGTCCTGGTGCGAGAGCGCCTCGAAGACCGTCTCGCGCATCCGCGCGACGAGGGTCCGCGTGGAGGGTGCCCCGGAGAGGTCCGCGCGCAGGGCGACGGGGTTCGCGAAGTAGCCCACCACGTCGTGCATTGCGGCGCCCGAGCGCCCGGTGGTGGGCGAGCCGATCAGGAGGTCGTCCTGCCTCGCGAGACGCCCGAGGAGCGCGGCGTACGCCGAGAGGAGCACCACGAACGGCGTGGCTTGCTCGGCCTGGGCGAGGGCCTTGACGGCGCCCGTCAGCCCGGCATCGAGCTTGACGGGGACGGCTCCGCTCCGGTTCTCGGCCAGCGCCGAACGGCTTCGATCGGCGGGCAGGGAGAGCAGCGGCAACTCGCCCGAGAGCTTCCTCTGCCAGTAGTCCCAGTGCGCTCGCCCCGCCGGGCTCACCAGCAGCTCGTTCTGCCGCGCGACGAAATCGGGGTAGCTGCCGGTGACCGGCGGCAGCGACGGTGCCGCCCCCTTCGACAGCGCCATGTAGAGCTGGCTCAGCTCCCGCTGGAGGATCCCCGCCGACCACCCGTCGTAGACGATGTGATGGGCCGTGATCAGCAGGACGTGGTCGTCCAGCCCCGCGGTGAAAAGGTCGCCCCGGAGCAGCGGACCGCGCTCGAGTGAGAACGGCCGGCGGTAGGCGCGGACCACCGCGGCGTGGAGCTGTTCCTCGCTCCAGCCCTTCGCGTCGGCGTGGGCGAAGTGCGGCTCCAGGGCGGGATGGACCGTCTGGAGGAGCTGCCCGTCGGCGGTGGTGGAGAACGTGGTCCGCAGGCTCGGGTGGCGGGCGGCGACCATCTCGAACGCCCGCTTGAGCGCCCCGGCGTCGACCTCGGAGCGGATGCGGAGAGCGAACGGGGTGTTGTACGCGGCCCCCTCGGGATCCTGCTGGTGGAGCAGCCAGAGCGCCTTCTGCCCCGAGGTGAGAGGGAAGATGCGGGGTGCACCCTGGCCGGACCTGGCGAGGAGCTCGGCGAGCAGCCGGCGCTTCTCGTCGGGCGAGAGGCCGGCCAGGTCGGTGGGGAGAGAGGTCAGGGCGCCGCCTCCTTCGGCGCCTTCTCGGCCTCGAGCATGGCGCGGAGGATCGAGTCCACCTCGCTCTCGGACAGGTTGCTCACCTGCCGCTCGATCTGGGCCTTGGCGGTGTCGGCCGCCGGCGCCGGGGCCGCCGCGGCCCCGCCCTCGAGCCTCGTCGACAAGCTCAGCGCAACCTGGACCAGGCTTCCCGCGCGGAGGAGGTCCAGGGCCGGGATCTCGACCCCGAGCGCCTCGCGGATGGTGCCCTGGACCTGCATCGACAGGAGCGAGTCCACGCCGAGCGCGGACAGCGATTTCTCGGGATCCACGCGCTCGAGCGGGAGCTGGAGGATGTGGGCCAGGCGCTCCGAGAGGAAGCGGGCGATCTCGCCCTGCCTGGCCTCGGGGGCGAGGCTCGACAAGTGATGGCGGAGCTGCTCCGCCTCGCTCCTGGCCGCGCCCGCGTCGTCGCCGACGAGGTGGGCGGTCCGGGGAGACCGGCCGAGGTGAGGCGCCGCCCGCCCGAGCGTGGGCCAGGCGACGTCCATGATCCCGATCTCATGCGTCCGGACCCGGAGCACCCGCCCGAGCGCCGCCAGCGCGGAGGCGGGCGGCATCGCCCGGAGGCCGAGCGACTCGAGATAGGCGCGCACCGACTGGTCCCCCGCCATCCCGATCTCTCCGAGCACACCCCAGTGGATGCTCGTTCCGGCCAGCCCGAGGGCGGCGCGGTGCTCCGCGAGCGCGTCGAGGAACGCGTTGGCGGCGACGTAGTTGCCCTGCCGCGGGTTTCCGATCAGCGCCGAGACCGAGGAGAAGAGGACGAAGAAGTCGAGCGGCCGGTCCCTGGTGAGGACGTGGAGGACCCACGCGCCGCCCGCCTTGGGGGCCATGACCCGCCGGATCCGGTCGAGGTCGAGATCGGCCAGCGGCGCGTCCTCGAGCACCGCCGCGGTGTGGAACACGCCCCGGAGGGGAGCATGCTCGCGGTCGATCCGCGCGAGCACGGCGCCCATGTCGTCCTCGTTGCTGACGTCCGCCGCCACCGCGATGACGCGCGCACCCGCCGCTTCCAGCTCCCCGACCAGCTCCCTGGCTTCCGGGGTGGAGGCGCCCTTCCGTCCGGTGAGAACCAGGTGCCGCGCGCCCTCCGCGACCATCCAGCGGGCGAGGGCGAGGCCGAAGCCGCCGAAGCCGCCGGTGACGAGATACGTCGCGTTCGCGTCGAACAGGCGCTCGTCCGCCGCCGGCGCGAGCGAAGCCGGCTCGCTGCCCGCGAAGGCGAGCGTGAGGCGGGCGATGCCGTCCTGCCGCGCGCGCTCGGAAAGCCAGCGCAGCCCGTCGGTCGCGCGAGCGGCCGGGAGACCGTCCGCGGGCAGCTCGGGGAGGCGCTCGAAGCGCTCCAGGACGGCCTGGAGCCGCGCGACCGCCTCCTGGGGACGCTGCTGCAGCAGGGCCGCGACGTCGACCCGCGAGCAGGATGCGCCCCGCGACCAGGCGGCGGCGAAGAGGCCCTCCACGGGCGCCAGCGGGCCGGCGTCGACGAAGCGGCCGAACGGCCCGAGGACGCCGGCGATGGTGGGCTCCGGATCGAGCGACGCGTTCACCAGCACGTCGACGCCGCCCCCGCCGGCCCACTCCATGATCTCCTCGGCCAGGGCGGGAGACCGCCGGTCGAACGCGCGGATGCCGTCGGGCGCCGCGTCGACCGCCGGATCGAGGACGGCCGCGACCTGCGCGCCGGCCGCGCGTCCCACCTCGATCGTGGCCAGGCCGATCCCGCCGGCATTCCCGAGCACCAGGAGCCGCTCCGAGCCGAGGATCCGGCCGTGCGCGTGGAGCGCGCACTCGGCGGCCAGGAACGGGAGCAAGCGACCGTGGGACGCCCCGGCCATCACGAGGTCGCGTCCGAGGCGAAGGATCACATGGGTGCCGATCGCCACCGGCGCTCGTCCGAGCAGCGCGTGCACGGGCTGGCCGGCTGCGTATCCCGCGACGTCCTCGCCGAGCGAGGCGATCACGCCCCCCAGCTCGACCGGCCAGGGTGCGGCGGTGGAGCGCCGGCCTCGAGTCGCGGTCCCGCGGGTCAGCGTGGCGCGGTCGACCTCGACCTCGATCTCGCCGCGTCCGGGCGGACGTCGCGACGCGCGCCGGGGCCGCCGCTCGGAGCCGTCGAGGGCAACCTCGAAGTACCGGCGGGCCTCCTTCGTCGCCGCCGCGGCGGAGGCCGCTTCGGACTGCTCCTCCCACGCCGGGATCGGCTTGGCGCGCAGGCGGCGGACGAGCCTGCGCTGGCCGCGGAGCGCGACCTCGTCCTCGGCGCTGCCGGAGAGCAGCTCGCGCGCGAGGCGCTCGACGGTCGCCGCCTCGGAGGGGGACGCGTCCCGGGGCAGGTCGATGGTGCGCGTCCGGAGATGGGGCAGCTCGGCGGGCACCACCCGCGCCAGGCCGATCAGCGGCGACGCGGACAGCGATGACACCGTGTCGCCCGGGACGGCGCGCTCGGCGTCGCGGGTCACGACGTAGATCGAAGCGTCTCCACCTGGCGCCATGGCCGTGACCACGCGCAGGAGCGCGTGGGTGTCGTCCGAGCCGACGCGGTCGCTCGAGCCCGCCTCCCGCAGCCCGAAGAGGTACGCGACGCTCGCGAACCGCGAGCGGTCGAGCGCGGCGAACAGGCGGGCGGCGTCGTCGGCGCTGCCGGGCCGGACCCGGAAGCTCGTCTTCGACTCCTGGACGAACGAGTCGCCGCGGGTCACCTGGGCCAGGTGCTGCACGCCCGAACGCTGGAGCGCACGGGCCAGCTCGGCCCCGATCCCGCCCTCGTCGGCGAACAGCACCCAGCCGCCGGGCGTCGTGGCCGGACCTGGAGGCGCCTCGTCGGGCGGCGCGTCCTCGAACACATGCTCGTAGGTCCAGTCGTAGAAGGCCGGCCTCGGGGACGTCTCCTCGTGATCGGCGAGCGCGGCGCACTCGACGCCGGTGAGCCGGGCGACCACCCGGCCGCCGGTGTCGATGAGCGCGATCTCGCCCTCCACCGCGTTATCCATGCGCTTCCGGATCTGGGCATGGCAGAAGAGCGCCTCGCGAGGATCGAGCTGCCCCGAGAACCGCACGCTCCGGCAGCCCATCGGGAGGTAGAGCCGCTGGTCGTTCTCGGGGAGGAGCGCCACCAGCGCCTGCAGGCAGGGATCCAGCCAGACCGGATCCAGGCTGAGGCTGCCGTCGGCGGCGACTCGCGCCGCCTCGGACTCCGGCAGCGTGATCCCGGCCAACAGCTCGCTGTCACCCCGCAGCAGCCAGCGGACGCCGCGGAGCCGCGGGCCGTAGTCGAGGCCGCGGTCGCGGAGCATCGCGTACAGCGTTTCGGTGTCGAACCAGGTCGCCGCGCGCGCGTCGAGATCACCGAGCCGGACGTACTCCTCGGGCGGCGCGAGCAGGCTCCGGCGGATGCGGGCGGTGGCGTGCCGGGTCCAGGAGGTGCGGGCGTCGCGCGGACGGCTGTAGATCGCCACCGTCTGGGTGGCCTCGTCGTAGGTGGTGCGGACGACCGGCTCGTCGCTGCCCGAGACCACGAGCGCGTTCTCGAAGCGGACATCCTCGAGCATATGCGGCTCGGCGAGGTCGAGCGCGCGCCGCACCGCGAGGGCCATCTCGATGTACGTGACGCCGGGCACGACCAGCGAGCCGCGGACCCGGTGATCCTGGAGGCAGGGCAGGAACTGCGCGTTGAGCCCGCGCTCCCAGGTCGGCATGGGGGCCGAGATCTTCGGCCCGAGCAGGGTGTGCTCGTTCGGGCCCCGGCGGTCGGTGAGCGCCTCCTCGGACTCCTGCCAGTGCTTCTCGCGCTGCCAGGGATAGCTGGGGAGCGGCGTGAAGCGGCAGCCCTCGGGATAGAGACGCGGCCAGGCGATGCGGACGCCGGCGACGTACAGCTCGGCCAGGGCCTTGGCGAAGGTCTTTCGCTCGGGCTCCTGCCGCTTGAGCGAGAAGACGGTGCGGGCCTCGACGCGCGCCTCCGCGCAGCACTCCGTGATCGAGGCCGAAAGGACCGGGTGGGGGCCGAGCTCGAGGAAGAGGCGGTGCCCGTCCTTCAGGAGCTGGCCGACCGCCTTCGCGAACAGGGTGGGCTCGCGGATGTTGTCGCACCAGTACTCGGCGTCATACGACACGCCCTCGACGCGCCCGCCCAGAACCGTGGAGTACGTGGGGAGGTTCCCCGCCGACGGCCGGAGCGAGGCCAGACACCGGCGCAACTCCGGCTTGAGGGCGTCCATGGCCGGGCTGTGATAGGGCACCTCGACCTTCAGGACGCGGTTGAAGGTGCCGCGCGCCTCCAGCTCGGCCGCGATCGCCTCGATCGCCGGCGCTGTGCCGGACAGGGTCAGCGCGGTCGGTCCGTTGATGGCGGCGATCGAAACGGAGTCCTCCCGCCCGCGGATCACCGCGCGGGCGCCCTCCTCCGACAGGCCCACCGCCAGCATCTTGCCGAGTCCCGCCGCCTTGGCCTGGATCCGGCTCCGCTCGTAGATCGCGAGCACGGCCTGCTCGAGGTCGAAGCGCCCCGCGGCGAAGGCCGCCGCCACCTCTCCGGCGCTGTGGCCGATCACCGCCGCCGGCTCGATGCCCGCGCGCCGCCACAGCTCGAGCAGGCCGAGCTGGACGAACATGTTCGCGGGCTGGGCGATGTCGGTGCGCGCCATGCGGGAGGACTTCTCGTCGGGGACGAGCATCTGGGCGAGGAGCGACCAGCCGGCGAGGTGCTGGAAGGCGGCGTCGCAGCGATCGAGCGTGGAGCGGAAGAGCGCGTCCTGCTCGTACAGCTCGCGGCCCATGGCCCACCACTGGGGCCCCATCCCGGTGAACACGAAGACCGGGCGCGGCGCGGGGCCCTGGAGGGTCCGGCCGGACGCGCCGCCTTCCGCGGGATTCCGGGCGGCGAACGACGCCAGCCTTGCCGCGAGGTCGGCGGCGTCCTCGGTGGCCACGAGGGCGAGCCGGTGCTCGTGATGGCTGCGCCGGGTGGCCGCGGAGAAGCAGACGTCCGCGAGCGGCGCCCGGTTCGGCGCGCCGAGGAGGTCGGCGTAGGACTGCGCGAGCGCGCGGAGGGCTTCGGGGCTCCGGGCCGACACTGGGAGGAGCGCCGGCTCGGTCAGCTCCGGCGTACCCGGGCGGGGTGCGGCCGGCGGGGCCTGCTCGATGAGGCAGTGGGCGTTGGTGCCGCCGTAGCCGAACGAGTTGACGCCCATCCGGAGAGGCTCGTCCCTCCTGGGCGTGAGTGCTTCGACCTTCCGGGGAATGCGCAGCCCGAGAGAGTCGAACGGGATGCGCGGGTTGGCCTGCTGCAGGTTGGCTTGCGGGGGAAGCTGCCGGTGCTGGAGGCACAGGCTGGCCTTGATGAGCCCGGCCACGCCGGCGGCCGCCTCGAGGTGACCGATGTTGGCCTTGAGCGAGCCGACCCAGGGGCCGGGGCCGTCGCGCCGCTTCGACACGTTGCCGAGCCCGCTCATCTCCGCGGGGTCTCCGACCGCGGTCCCCGTCCCGTGGGCCTCGAACGCGTGGATCTCCGCCGGGTCCACCGAAGCGCTGGCACACACGCGGCGGATCAGGGCTTCCTGGGCTTGCGAGCTGGGCGCCGTCATGGACTCGGTCCGTCCGTCCTGGTTGACGCCGGTGCCGCGGATGAGCGCGTAGATGCGGTCCTGGTCGCGCCGCGCATCGGCGAGCCGCTTCAACACCACGAGGGCCGCGCCTTCACCGCGTCCGTAGCCGTCGGCGCGCGCGTCGAATCCCTTCGAGTAGCCGTCGGCGGACAGGAACTTGCCCTTGCTCATCGCGACGAAGATCTCGGGCCGGAACATGACGTTCACGCCGCCCGCCAGGGCGAGCGAGGTCTCGCCGCTCCATAGGTCCTGGCAGGCGAGGTGGACCGCCACCAGCGAGGACGAGCATGCGGTGTCGAGCGAGATGCTGGGACCGCGGAAGTCGAGCATGAAGGACAGCCGGTTGGAGAGCACCGTCATCGTGGCGCCGACCGCGGTGTGGGGGCCGATCAGGTCGCGGTTCATCGGCCCCATGTGCGTGAGCATGCTGTCGAGCATGAACCCGCCGACGTACACGCCGGTCGGGCTGCCGGCAAGGTCGTCCGGAGGAAGGCCGGCGTCCTCCAGGCCCTCCCAGGCCACCTCGGCCAGGAGTCGCTGCTGCGGATCGAGCACCGCGGCCTCCCGCGGCGAGATGCCGAAGAACGCCGCGTCGAAGGCGTCGATCGCCTCCTCGAGGAACCCGGCGGCGCGGACGTACGTCTTGCCCGGCTTGCTCGGGTCCGGATCGTAGTAGCGGCGGTGGTCCCAGCGGTCGCGCGGGACCTCGACGATCGCGCAGCGTCCCTGGGTGAGGAAGTCCCAGAGGCGGCGCGGCGAGCTGGCGCCGCCTGGGAAGCGGCAGCCGATGCCGATGACTGCGATGGGGTCGCGCAAGGTGCCGGGCAAGACGCCCTCAGAGTGGCTGGTGCTCATACGGTGCCTCGCCAGCTTTTGTTCGAGCCCCCCGCGCGTCCACTCCTGACGTGAGTGTCGGCCGTCACAGGCGGCTCAAGGACCGCCGGGTCCGACACGAACCCGCCGGACCGTCCTCGGCGCCGCCTTGTCTCCGGTTGAAGGGCACACACTACCCCCTTCGCGGGGAGAGCGTCAAGACAGGTCAGCCGGCAGACAGGTCCGCCGCTCAGCTCAGGGGGAGGCCAGCTCCGTCTCGATCGAGAAGACTCCCTCCAGCGTCGTCAGGACGAGGCGCAGGCGCCCGGCGTCGCCGTGGACCGCGAAGGCCCCGTCCTCGGTGAAGCCCAGCTCGCTGAAGCTCCGGTCTCCGGTCGCGGACTCCGCCTGCCGCGCCATCGCAGCCGCGTCACGCACGTCGCAGATCGTCCGTGCGGTCCTGCGCTCGAGCACGGCCCCATCCAGCGTGCCGGCCGTCTTGCCGTCGCGCCACAGCAGCAAGCGCACGCGGCCATGCTCCCCCGCGCCGCGCACCACGATCTGGTAGGCGCCAGGCGAGAGCGCGTCCCCGGCGGCGGTCCGGGCCGGGCGATCCAGGGCGAGACGCTCGAGCAGCTCGCCGTGAAGGATCGCCTCGGTGGGGGAGCTCGATTCGGCCTGCGGGCCGGGCTGTCCCAGCTCGGTTCCGATCGAGAAGCCTCCGGCGCGCACGCCGGTCAGTCCTCGCGTCTTCGTCCAGGTGCCGGACGGGCCGATGTCATCGGGCCGTACGCACAGGGTCTGCTCTTCCCCGCCCTCCATGTGCACCACGTCGGGCGACTTGTTGGCCAGGCGCAACGGCAGGGCCTCCCGCAGCGCCTCGACGCCAGTGACCGTGATCGTGAGGGTCGTGTGCTGGCCGGACAGCAGGTTCGTGGTGGGGGCGGAGAGGCGCACGCCCACGTTGCGGTAGGTGCCGCGGGCGACCACCTGGCCCCGCTCGCTGACCTCCATCGGGGCCGGCCCCACCTCCTCCTGCGGGCCGCGCACGACGAGCTGGCGCGGGGACTCCGCCATGGGTTGAGCCGGCTTCCCCCCGATCTTCACGCTCGAGTCGGAAAGGTCGCCGTCGAAGGCGCCGGTGATGCGCACCGGCCCACCGCTCTGGCCGAGCGGCGGCAGCCGGTAGCTCGGCGGCGGAAGGGCGGCCGCGCCGAGCGGAGCGTTCACTTCGCCGGCCGGCCGTCCCCGAGGGTCGAAGAGCACGACGGCGAGCCGGGGGGCGCCCGCGGGCACGGTGAACGTCCGCACGGGCTGACTCGCCGGCGCCCGCTGTCCGTCCAGCTCCACCAGGTAGCTGTTCAGCTCCCGGCGCTGTCGGGCCTGGTCGCGCTCGCCGGCCGCCGCCGGCACCGGGTTCACCGTCGCGCTGGCCGTGTCGCCGGGCAGGAGGTCATCTGGCAGGTTGACGTAGATGCTTCCGGCGGGCATCCGGAAGGTAGCGATGTGGACCCCCGGCACCGATTCAAGGGATCCCGCACCCGGGTCCGCGGGGGCGACGGCGGTCCCTCCGGCGAGCAGCGTCGCCATTCCCATCGCGAGCGATGGGCTTCTCCGATCGACGCGCATCCGGCGGGCATCCTACTCCAGAAAGAGTCCTTCACCCGTCCACGTCACGCCAAGCGCGCGGCGCGCTTGTGGACGGTGGGCGGTCATGCCAGCATTCCCCCATGACATCGAACATCTTCTTCCTGTTCCTGCCCGCCTCGATGCTCTTCGGCGCCTCCGCCGGGCCGGCGGTTGCGTATGACGATCCGGTCGCGAGCAAGAGCGCGGCCTACTCGGTGCGGTCGCTGCCGCTGCCCGGTGCCGGCGACGACGGCATCTCGATGGACTACGTCGCGTTCGACCCCCACACCGGCTTCGTGTGGGTCCCCGCCGGCAACACCGGTGCGGTCGACGTGGTGGACACCGCCAGCGGCAAGGTGACCCAGCTCTCCGGCTTCCCGACCGCGGAGGTGGAGGCGCGGGGCCGCAAGCGCGTCGTCGGCCCCAGCTCCGTGACCATTGGCGACGGGGTCGTCTTCGTCGGCAACCGGGGCGATTCGTCGGTCTGCGCGGTGGACGCCCGCTCGCTCAAGAAGGGGACGTGCGGACGTCTCGACTCGATGCCCGACGGCATCGCCTACGTCGCGGCGACGAAGGAGGTCTGGGTCACGACGCCCCGCGACCGGTCGGTCCGTGTCCTCGACGCGGCCACCCTGGCCCAGAAGGCCAGGCTCGCCCTCGACGGCCAGCCGGAAGGTTTCGCGGTCGACGCCCGGCGGTCACGGTTCTACACGAACCTCGAGGACAAGGACCGCACGCTGGCCATCGACCTGGCGAGCCGGCGGACGGTCGCGACCTGGGACC
>Ga0066710_100003705_pt1 | contig 13162 bp, 16 predicted proteins | sample GraSoiAngelo_159_FD_79666 | JGI IMG/M metagenome (GOLD analysis project Ga0066710, IMG submission 79666) | Grasslands soil microbial communities from the Angelo Coastal Reserve, California, USA - 14_1009_16_40cm | ecosystem: Environmental > Terrestrial > Soil > Grasslands | place: USA...
CCGAGGGTGGCCTGCGACAGGCGCCACCCGGCTTTATTGGAGCGGGGTCCGTGAGCTCGGAGCAAACCGAGGGTGGCCTGCGACAGGCGCCACCCGGCTCCGTTGCTCCGGCCGTGGCGCCGAGCATTCGCTTTTCGCATCTCACGTTCTCGTACACCGGACGCGCGCCGGCGCTCCGCGACGTGAGCTTCGAGGTGGCGCCCGGCGAGATGGTGGCCGTAGTCGGTCCGACCGGCAGCGGAAAGTCCACGCTGGGACTCTTGCTGGCGCGGGTCTGGGAGCCGCCGGTCGGGGCGGTGTTCGTCAGCGGACGCGACGTGACGGAGCTTCCGCTCGCCTCCCTTCGCGCGGGGCTCGGCTACGTGCCGCAGGAGGGGTTCCTCTTCTCCCGGTCCATCGCCGACAACATCGACCTCGGCCGCGACGGGGTGGGACGGGAACAGGCGCACGATGCCGCCGCGGTCGCCGGCATCGCCGACGAGGTTCAAAGGTTCGCGGCGGGCTTCGAGGCCGTCGTCGGCGAGCGGGGCCTGACGCTCTCGGGTGGGCAGCGCCAGCGAGTGACCCTGGCGCGCGCGCTCGCGGGCAGGCCGACCGTCCTCGTTCTCGACGACGCGTTCGCCTCCGTCGACGCGGCCAAGGAAGAAGAGATCCTGAGCAGCCTGCGTCGCGCCGTGGCCGGACGCACCGTGCTCCTCATGACGCACCGGCTGCGCGCCGCCTGCACGGCCAACCGCGTCGTCGTGCTGGACGCGGGCCGGATCGTCGAAGCGGGCCGTCACGAGGACCTCGTGAGATGGGGCGGGCTCTACGCCCGCCTCTGGCGCATCCAGCAGCTCGAGGAGGAGATCGCGCGTGCCTGAGTCGGCCTACGACCCCGAGGCCGACGAGCAGCTCGGCCGCGCCTTCGACCGTCGCCTGGCCGCCCGCCTCATGCACGCGGCGCGGCCACACCGCGGGCTCATCGCCGGCTCGATGCTCCTCTTCCCGCTCATCGCGCTCGCCGAGCTCGCTCAGCCGTGGTTGCTCAAGATCGCCATCGACGATCACATCTTGAAGTCGGACTGGCTCGGGTTGACCTGGGTCGCGGGTCTCTACATCGGTATCCTCGTGATCCTCTACGCGTTGAGAACCCTGGAAGGGTACCTGATGCAGCTCACGGGCCAGCGAGTGATCCACGACCTTCGCGAGGCGATCTTCGACCACTTGCTCCGCCTGGAGGCCCGGTTCTTCGACCGGAACCCGGTGGGGCGGCTGATGACCCGCGTGCTCCACGACGTGGAAGCGGTGAGCGAGGCGTTCACGAGCGGCCTCTTCGCCGTCGTGGCCGACGTGATCACGCTCACCGGCGTCGTCGCGGTGATGCTCTGGATCGACTGGCGCCTGGCGCTCGTGACCTTCTCGCTCGTGCCGATCCTCCTGCTGGTGGCCGTCTACTTCCGCCTGAACGCGCGCGACGCCTATCGCGAGGTCCGCCGGCGCCTGGCGCGCCTCAATGGCTTCCTCCAGGAGTCGCTCCAGGGCATGACGGTGGTCCAGCTCTTCGTACGCGAGCGCCACGAGCGCGCGCGGTTCGGTCGGCTCAACACCGAGTACCGCCAGGCGCTCTTCGGCTCGATGCGATGGGAGGCCGCGCTCTACGCCTCCGTCGAGGCGCTGGGCTCCGTCGCGCTCGCTCTCCTGATCTGGTACGGGAGCGGGCGCATCGTGGCCGAATCGCTCACCTTCGGGGCCCTCGTCGCGTTCATCCAGTACACCAATCGCTTCTTCCTGCCGATCCGCGATCTCGGGGCGAAGTACACCGTGATGCAGTGGGCGATGGCGTCCTCCGAGCGGATCTTCGGCCTCCTCGACCGCGCTCCCGGGATCGTGTCGCCGACCGCCACCCGCCCGCGGCCGCCGCGCGCGGAGGCGCCGGCGGTCGAGCTCGACTCGGTCTGGTTCGCGTACGACGGTGACGAGTGGGTGCTGCGCGACTGCTCGCTCAGTGTCGCACGGGGCGAGCGGGTGGCGATCGTCGGCGCGACCGGCGAAGGCAAGACGACCTGTGCGCGCCTGATGAACCGCTCCTACGACGTCCGCGAGGGCCGGGTCCGCGTGGACGGCGTCGACGTCCGCGAGTGGGAGCTGGCGAGCCTGCGCCGTCACGTCGGGATCATCTTCCAGGACAGCGTCCTGTTCGCCGGAACCGTTGAGGAGAATCTGCGCCTCGGCGCCGACGGCGCCGTGTCGCCGGCGGAGCTGGCTCGGGCCCTCGAGACCGCGCGCGCGGGCTTCGTCACGGACCTGCCGCGAGGGCTCGGCGAAATGTTGGGCGAGCGAGGGGCGAACGTCTCTCACGGCCAGCGCCAGCTGCTGGCCATCGCCCGGGCCCTCGTGTACAATCCGGCCGTTCTCGTCCTGGACGAAGCGATGTCGAGCGTCGATCCTGAATCCGAAGCGCTCATCCGGCAGGCGATGACGGGACTCCTCGCTGGTCGCACGAGTATCACGATCGCGCATCGGCTCTCGACGGTCCACGCCGCCGACCGGATCCTCGTGCTGCACCGGGGACGCGTCCACGAGGAGGGAACCCACACCGAGCTCCTGCGGCGGGGCGGCCTCTACGCGAGGCTCTACGAGCTGCAAACCGGCGCCGCGCCGGCGTGAGCTTCCAGGCCGCCGTGCTCGAGCTGGTCACGAAGATCCCGCGCGGCCGTGTCGCCACGTACGGCCAGCTCGCGATGCTCCTCGGCAGGCCTCGCTCGGCGCGGGCGGTGGGGCAGGCGCTGAGCCACGCCGACGGTGCGGTCCCCTGGCACCGTGTCGTCAACGCGCAGGGCGGCATCAGCCGACGCTCCCGGATGACGGGCATGATGACGCAGCGGATCCGCCTCGAGCAGGAGGGCATCGTCTTCCGGCGTGGCCGCGTCGTCCTGCGCCGGTTCCGATGGCAGGGGAGCGCCGCGTCGCGCAAGAGGGGAGGCTTCCGATTCGACTTGCTTTGACGCTCGGCTACTCCGGCGCCCGCATGGCGCTCGACATGGACCTCGTGCGTGAGGTCGAGCAGCTCGGCTACGACTCGATCTGGTCCGCCGAATCCTACGGGTCCGACGCCGTGACGCCGATCGCCTGGATCGCCGCGCTGACCCGGCGCCTCCACGTCGGCACCGGCATCATGCAGTTGGCGGGCCGCACGCCGGCCGCGACGGCGATCACGGCGATGTCGCTCGACGCCCTCTCGGGCGGCCGCTTCCGTCTGGGGCTCGGCGTGTCGGGACCGCAGGTGGTGGAGGGCTGGCATGGCCAGCCGTTCGGTCGGCCGCTCCAGCGCACGCGCGAGTACGTGGCGATCGTCCGGACGATTTTCCGCCGAGAAAAAGGGCTCGAGCACCGCGGCGACTACTACCAGATCCCGTACGCGGGCGCCGACGCGACCGGCCTCGGCAAGCCGCTCAAGTCCATCCTGCACGGCCGGCCGGACCTCCCGATCTACCTGGCCGCCGTCGGCCCCAAGAACGTCGCCCTCGCGGCGGAGATCGCCGATGGTTGGATCCCGACCTTCTTCTCGGTCCGCCGCATGAAGATGTTTCGCGAGTGGCTGGACGGGGGCTTCCGCGCGCGCAGTGGCGCGCCCGCGACCTTCGACATCATGCCGATGGTCGGGTTCGTCGTGGGCGACGACGTCGCCGCGTGCCGCGCGACGGTGAAGGCCAGGCTCGCCCTCTATGTCGGCGGCATGGGCGCCCGCGGCCGGAACTTCTACAACGACATTGCCTGCCGGTATGGGTACGAGGCGGCGGCGAAGACCGTACAGGATCTCTATCTCGCGGGCCGGAAGGCGGAGGCTGAAGCCGCCGTCCCGGACGCGCTCGTGGACGAGGTCGCGCTCTGTGGTCCGCGCGAGCGGATCCGCGAGCGTCTCGCCGAGTGGCGGTCGGCGGGGGTGACGACGCTGATGGTCTCCGGCGACCGGTTGGCGGTGCGCACGATGGCTGAGCTTGGCTCCTAACGACGGGACGTTGGAGGACAACGGATGAGACTCGACGGTAGGGTCGCGGTGATCACCGGCGCAGGATCGGGCATCGGCGCCGCCTCGGCGCTGGCGATGGCGAAGGAAGGGGCGCGCGTGGTCGTGGTGGACGTGAACGAGGCCGGCGCCAAGGCCACGGTCGAGCAGATCGAGAAGGCCGGGGGTCAGGCGCTCGCCGTGCGCGCCGACGTCACGCGGGCCGCCGACAATCAGATGATCGTCGAAAAGGCGCTCGCCGCGTGGGGACGCCTCGACATCTTCTTTGCCAACGCGGGCGTTCCCCAGGCGCCGGAGGACGTCGAGCATGTGGACGAGGCCATCTTCGATCGGATCATGGCGGTGAACGTCAAGGGCGTGTGGCTCGGCGCCAAGTACGCCCTGGCGGTGATGAAGAAACAGCGCCGGGGCGTGTTCTTGATCACCGCGTCGACCGCCGCGATCAGGCCCCGGCCCGGCGTGCAGGCGTACGCGGCCTCGAAGGGCGCCGTGGTGACGCTGACGAAGAGCCTGGCGCTCGAGGCCGCCGGCCACGGCGTCCGCGTCGTGTCCATCGCACCGGTGGCGACCGAGACCCCGATGCTCCCCACCTTCATGGGCAAGCGGGTGGTGGACGAGGAGGGGCGCGCCCGCTACGTGGCCACGGTGCCGCTGGGTCGCCTCAACCAGCCCGAGGACCTGGCGCGGACGGCCGTCTTCCTCGCCTCCGACGACGCGGCGATGATCACCGGGACGTGCGTCGAAGTCGACGGCGGGCGCTGCATATGACGCGATTGACCATTCGCCGCCGGAGGCCCTGACCAGGCGCCTCACGGTAAACATGAAAATCATTCCGCTCGCCGCCGAGTCGCTCGGCGTGCGCTCGATGGCGACGTATGTGGAGGTCGGGCGCACGGGGATCCTCATCGATCCCGGCGCCACCCTGGCGCCCGCGCGGTTCGGGTTGCCGCCGACCGAAGACGAATGGGAGGCGCTCCGGCGTGCCAACGACCGCATCTCCGCGTACGCGGTGCGGGCGAGCCTCGTCTTCGTGAGCCACTATCACGAGGACCACTTCCGGTCGGATCCCGCGTCGTACGTCGGTCGACTCGTGCTCGCCAAGGATCCACGGCGCATGATCGCGGGGCGGCAGGCCCAGCGCGCCGACGCGCTCTGGAAAGCGCTGGATGGCCAGGCGCGAGTCGAGAGCGCCGACGGCACGCATCGCCGCGAAACGGCGCTCGAGCTCTGCGTGTCGCCCCCGCTGCCCCACGGGATCGACGGCACGCCCTTCGGCTCCGTCCTCGTACTGACGATCGTCGATCCGGCCGAGCGCGAGCGCTTCGTCTTCGCCTCCGATCTCCAGGGGCCGGCGTCCCCCGTCGCCGCCGCCTACCTCATCCAGCAACGGCCGACGTTGCTCTATCTCTCCGGGCCGGTGTCCTACCTCGAGCGCGACGTCGGGCGCGACGCGATCGAGCGCGCCATCGACCACCTGGTGCACGTCGTCGACGTGACGGGGTGCCGCGTGATCATGGATCATCACGCGCTCCGCGACCTTCGGTTCGCCGAGCGGTTCGCGCGGCTCTGGGAGACGGGTCGCGTCGTCACCGCCGCGGCGTATCTGGGCCTCCCGGAGGCGCCGCTCGAGAGCCGACGGAACCTCGCGTGGGCGGCGGTGCGGAAGCCGCCGGCGCGGGCGGGGGACCCGCATGTTACGATGAACGACCGCATACCGCGCAGATTCGCGGAAGGAGGATTCAAGGAGTGAGCGAGAACAAGACGCTCAACGTCGGCGACCCCGCGCCCGACTTCACGCTCAAGACGATCGGGCTCACGGAGGTCGGCCTCAAGGAGTTTCGCGGGAAGAACGTGGTCATTCTCTTCTACCCGCTCGACTGGACGCCGGGCTGAAGCACGTGCATGCCCGCCTTCGACAAGCGCATCAGCGACTTTCAGGCGGCGAATACCCAGGTGCTGGGTATCAGCACCGACAGCCCCTTCAGTCACGACAACTGGGCGAAGTCGGTCGGCATCAGCAACTACCCGCTCCTCTCGGACGTCCACCGCACCACCGCGAAGGACTACGGCGTCTACTGGCCAGACTGGAACGCCAACAGCCGGGCGACGTTCATCGTGGACAAGCAGGGTAAGGTCCGCTTCATCGAACGATACGGCAAGGGCGAGTTACCGCAGCCAGACAAGATTCTCGCCGAGATCAAGAAGCTCGGCTAGCCGTTCGCCAGTCCGGCGGAGGGCGCCGGGCCGGCTCTTACTCGCGAGCTTCTCATCCACCACGTCGGTCTTGTCCGTCCGCCTTCGCTGCGTAGCTTCCGGGGCGGGTGGTGAGGCCGACGCCGCCGAGCACGAAGAGCGTCCCGACGACCTGCCCGAGACCGATGCGTTCACCGAGGAGGAGCGGCGCCAGCACGATGCCGACGATCGGCTGGAGGTTCGTGAAGATCTCGGCCTGGCTCGGCCCCACGACGTGCACCGCCTGGTACCACCAGATGTGCGCGACGGCACCGAGCAACCCCTGGTAGCCGACGACCGTCCACGCGGTGAGCGATCCCAGGCGCGGGGCGGCAAAGAGCGGCGCCGTGAGCGCGGCCGTCGGCAGGATCAGCAGCCGAGGACATACGCCGCGGTCGTCGCCATCAGCGGCGAGTAGGACGCGAGACGTGCTTGCCATAGACCGTGTAGACGGCCCAGCTGCAGAGCGTCAGGAGCGTGATGAAGTCGCCGGCGTGCAGGTCCGCGGGCTCGAGCAGGACCAGGCGACCCCGGGTGATGACCAGGAGCACGCCGACGACCGAGGCGGCGACGCCGAGCCACTGGACGCGACGCAGTCGTTCACCGAGATAGAAGCGGGCGATCAGCGTCACGATCACCGGCGTCACCGCCTGGAGGATCACCGCGTTGCCGGCGGTCGTGAAGTGCAGTGCCAGGTACGTGAACTGGGTCGAGCACCAGATGCCGGCCGTCCCGAGCACGAGGAAGACGCCGGCGTCGCCCGGCCCGAGCCCACGAATCGTCTCGCTCGACGAGCGCGCCAGCAGTACCAGGAGGAAGCACGAGGCGACCGTGCAGCGGACGGCGGCCAGAAAGAACGGCGGGAAATCGTCGAGCGCGAGCTTCGCGGTGGCCGGAAAGCTTCCCCACAACGCCACGATCGCGAGAAGCGCCACGTAGGCGCGGGTTTGACTCGTTCCGGACACCTGCCTATGATAGCCCGCGCGTCATGGCCGACTACATCCTCGAGTCGCGCGTGTGGCTCGCCAGGGCGCGTCCCGAGGTCTTCGCGTTCTTCGCCGAGTCCGCCAACCTCGTCTTGCTCACGCCGCCGTCATTCGGCCTCCGCGTCGTCGCCGGACCGCAGGCGCTCTCCACCGGCGCGGTCGTCGATCTCCGGTTGTCGTGGCTCGGCGTGCCGGTGCGATGGCGCACGTTCATCCGCGAGTGGGACCCGCCGTTCCGGTTCGTCGACGTCCAGGTGCGGGGGCCGTACGCCCGCTGGGAGCACCGCCACCAATTCCTCGAAGCGCACGGTGGGACGTGGGTGGAAGACCGGGTCACCTACCGGCTACCGCTCGGGCCGCTCGGCCGCCTCGCGCACGGGCTCTGCGTGCGTCGACAGATCGCGGCGATGTGGCGCTATCGGACGCGGCGGCTCGGCGAGCTGATCGGGCCGCTCAGCTCGCCGGCAGGGTGACGCCGAGCTTCTCGAGGCGCGGGCGGACGCGGTCGGTGAGGAGGCCGAGGCGCGCGAGGTTCGCGACCATCGAGCCGTGCATGTCCCGCTTGAAGTACTTGCGGAACGGCGCGTAGTCATTGGCCCCGGCCATCTCGCGTCGATAGCGCTTGACCTCGTCGATCTGGCGCGGGCTGAACCCCACGTCCTGGTAGGCCTCGAGCGGGAAGAAGCCCGTCAGCGTCTTCTCGAGCGCGAAGCACGTGTAGTCCTCGAGCTCGCGGCGCTCGGTCGCCGACGCCTCGCCGACGACCCGGGGCAGCGACAGCATGCCGAATCCCATGTGACGCGACTCGTCCTGGAGGATCCGCTTGCAGATCGTTCCCAGGACGGGATCGCGCGCGCTCTCGCTCATCATCTTGAACAGGGCGACCGCGAAGGTCTCCGCCACGAGCTGCAGCGCGATCGTCTTGAGATACCAGCGGCTCTCGGACAGGATCGAGTCGAAGAGGTCGCGCTCGTTCGCCGGCATCGGGTAGGTGAGCCCGTCGAGACGGTCGGTGAGGTAGCGGCTCAGGACCTCGTTGTGCCGTGCCTCGTCCACCACCTGCGTGGCCTGGAAGAACTTCTCGTCCGCCCCCTGCACGATGTCCACCATCTGGCTGCAGGCGAGGAGCGCGCCCTGCTCACCGTGCATGAGCACCGAGAGGCGCCAGGCGGCGATGCGGCGATTCAGCGCGACCCGGTCTTTCTCCGGCAGACGCTCCCACAGCGGGCTCCCGTAGACGTCGATCAGCTCATCGGCGATCACGCGCCCGTCCGGCGAGGGCTCGGCCGACCAGGAAATGTCCCGGGAAGCGTTCCACTGGTCGCGCTTGGCGTTCTCATAGAGCCGCCGCATGTCGGCCTCGGCGACACCGTACTCCAGCGTGAAGGTCGTCGTGAATGCCGAGGGGATCGCGAGGGGTTTCATGGAGTCAGGATATCAGAGTAGTCGACCGCGCGCCTCGTGATCCTGCGGGGCCGTCGCCCGAGCTGGGTGGCGTTCACGTATGCTATCCTCACGTCGCCGAAGCGCAATGGTGAGACAGGACGCGCGGATGTGCCCGCTGTGCTCTCGGACGATCTGGCCGGCAGACACCGTCGTCTCTGGCTATGGGCACCTGTCCCATCTCGATTGCCAGCGACCTCGGGCTCTGAGCCCCGAGGCGCGCGCGCTCTTCTCCTGCTGTCGGGACCACGCGGTCGGGTGTGTCCTCTGCGCCGGAAGCTTCCGCGTGGTCGAGCTCGCCCCGGACGTGCTCGGCCCGCGCACGCTCCTGTGCCCTCAGTGTCGAACGGACCTGACCGATTCCGTCCGCACGCATCTCTACGCCTGCGCGATGCTCCCCGAGGAAGTCCGGCGCCGAGCGCAGGGTGCGCGCGAGGCGGCGCAGGCCCTGGCGAAGCGAAGTCACCAGCTGCGTGATTCTGCGGACGTGCTGATTCGGGAGGCCGAAGCCGCACTCGACGCGCTCCGGGAGGCCATGCTGGAGTGGCAGCAGACCGCCGGCCCCCTTCGACGCCCGCCGCCGGCCTCTCCGTAAGACGATTCGCCGGCCACGCGCCCCATGACTCGGCGCTGCGACGAGATCGGGGCTCACATGTCCATTGCGGGCGGTCTCCATCACGCTCTCGAGCGGGGCCGCGAGCTCGGCTGTGGCGCGGTCCAGATCTTTCTGAAGAACCAACGGCAATGGGCGGCGAAACCGCTCGGCGCCGACGAGATTCGCATGTTCCACGCGGCCCGGCGCCGGACGGGCATCCGGCGTCTCTTCGCTCACTCGAGCTACCTCATCAACCTCGCGAGCCCGGACCCGTCCGCGTGGGCACAGGCGGTGACCGCGTTCACCGACGAGCTCGAGCGCGCGGAGGCGCTCGGCCTCTCGTGCGTGGTCATCCATCCCGGCTCGCACATGGGCGCCGGGCTCGAGCCCGGCGTCGATCGGGTCACCGCGGCCCTCGACGAGACGCTCGCGCGGACGTCCGGATGTCGCGTCAAGGTCGCGCTCGAGAACACCGCGGGCGGCGGCAACTCGGTCGGCCGGACCTTCGGCGAGCTGGCGGCACTGATCGACCGCGCGGCACGGCCAGAGAGAATCGGGGTCTGCGTGGACACGTGCCACTTGTTCGCCGCGGGCTACGACCTCCGCACCGAGAAGGGCTACCGCGAGGCGATGGCGGAGTGCGCGGCCACCGTGGGGCACCGACGAGTGCTGGCGTTTCATCTGAACGACGCGAAGGCGCCGCTCGGCTCCGGACTCGACCGCCACGAGCATATCGGTCGCGGATCGCTCGGCCTCACGCCGTTCCGGCTCCTGCTGAACGACCGTCGCTTCGCCCGTGTGCCAAAGGTCCTGGAGACTCCCAAGGAGCCCGAGCCGGCCGCCGATCTCCGCAATCTCGCCGTCCTCAGAAGACTGCGGCGTCGGCTCGGCCGGTAGCGGGGCGGGGGTGCGGGGCGGGTGCCTCCCGGGATCCGACTGCTGAAATCCGTTCGATGGATGCGCAGGCTCCGCGCGAGTGCAACGCTGACTACACGGATCCCGGGAGGCACCCGCCCCGCTACCGGCCGAGCTCGCTTGCGCGCAGTCGTCGGACTAGCGAGTCGTCGTCACGCCGACGCGGCGGCAGAGGGTGGTGACGGGGCAGAGGGAACAGCGGGGAGAGATCGGCGTGCAGACGTTCTGGCCGAATGAGACGAGGAGGTCGTTGTAACCGATCCAGTAGCGGCGCGGGAGCTTGCCCCGGAGCGCCATCTCGGTCTCTTCGGGATTGCGGGTCTTCACGTAGCCCAGCCGATTGGAGATGCGGTGCACGTGGGTGTCCACACAGATCCCCGGCTTGCCGTAGCCCATCGTCACGACCAGGTTCGCCGTCTTGCGTCCCACCCCGTTGAGCGTGAGGAGCTCGTCGATCGTGTCGGGCACGCGGCCGTCGAAGCGCGCACGCAGATCCCGGCAGATGCCGAGAATGACGCGCGCCTTCGTGCGGTAGAAGCCGACCGGATAGATGAGCCGTTCGATACGCCGCGGCGCCAGCTCCAGCATGGTCTCCGGCGCCGCCGCCACCGCGAACAGGCGATCGGACGCGGGACCGGTGGTCGTGTCCTGGGTGCGGAGCGACAGGATGCAGGCGATCAGCACGCGGAACGGATCGCGATCGCGCTCCGCGACGACGGCGAGCGCGGTCGGATTCCAGCGCGGCGCGCTCCGCCGGAGCCGGCGGATGACGGCACTGATCGCTACTTGCGATCTTTGATGGACTCGAGGAGCTCTTTGGCGCGTGGCGCGTCCTTCGCGGTCCAGTCGGCGATGATCGTGGGGTTGGTCTCGTTGACCACCCGCTGCAGCTCCCGCCGCGCGTCGGCGTACCGTGAGTCGGCGATGTAGAGGCGTCCCAGGTCCAGTCGGGCGCCGGTGAACCGTGGGTCGACCTCGAGCGCCTTCTTGAAGTGCTCCTCCGCTTTGGCGTGGTCGCCGCCGGCGAACCCCGGCACTTCCAGGAACACGTTGCCGGCGAGCACGTGCGCGCGAGTCGAGCGCGGGTTGAGCTCGAGCAGGATCGCGATCTCCTCCTTGACCGTCGGCAAGAGGAAGAGCGAGCGGAGGATGCCCTTCGTCTCGCCCCAGCGCGCCGTGTTGATCGCGTACCAGAGATGGGCGTCGTGGCTCTTGGGCGCCAGCTCGACGGCGCGCTTCCCCAGCTCGCGGCCCCGGTCGTAGGCGGCGAGCTTCTCGTCCGACGTGGTCGCGCGAATCTCGCCGAGGAGGAACTGGACGTACGAGAGCATCACCAACGTCTCGACCTGCCGGTCCCTGGCGAGCGCCGCGTCGAGGAGATCGCGCGCGCGGTCGAGCACCCTGGCGTCCTCGTGATATCGGCCGACGAGGGCGCGCGCCGCCTCGACCGGGGTCTGGGCCCGCGACGCGGACGCGGCGAGAACGATCGCGACCACGATCAGCAGGCGGGCTCGCATCCCCGCGAACTCTACCGCCCGGCACGAGGGCCGTCAATCTTGACTCCCTCCGGAGCGTCGGCGATGCTCCGGACGTGATCTCGGTCGGCGTCCAGACGTGGGGAACCGATGTCGTCGCGCTCCGACGCTACTGGCAGGTCGCCGACGAGCTCGGCTACGCCCGCATCACGTACGGCGACGGGCTGTGGGGATGGACGCACGACGGCTGGACGATGCTGGGCGCGCTTGCCGGCCTCACCCGTCGTGCCCGTCTCGGCCCGGCCGTCACGTACTGCTTCGACCCATCGTCCCACCATCCGTCGTGGCTCGCCAAGCGCGCGGTCACCGTCGATCATCTCTCGGGCGGTCGGCTCGATCTGAGGCTCGCGGTGGGCGCCGAGGACCCGACGACGGCGGCCGCCTGGCGGAGTCACGCGATTCCGTATCCGGACGCGCCGACGCGCGTCGCGCTCGCGGCCGAGACGATCTCGATCCTCGAGAAGCTCTGGACCGGCGAGGCCGTGGATCACGAAGGGCGCTTCTACACGCTGCGCGGCGCACGGCTCGTGCCCTCGCCGATCCAGAAGCCGGGCCCGCCGGTCTGGCTCGCCGCCATGGGTCCGGGCGCGCTCGGCGTCGCGGCGAGGCGCGCGGCAGGGTGGGAGGCGTCGTATCTGACGCCGACGGCGTTCGGCGAGCGCTGGTCGCGGCTCCGGACGCTGCTCGAAGGCGCGGGACGCCCGTGGTGGGACTATCGTCGCTCCGTCGAGCTGGACGTCGTCCTCGGGCTCACTGACGCCGAGGTGAAGGACGGTCTCCGGCGGTTTTGCGCGGCGCGGGCGATCGAGGAACGCGACGCGCTCCTGGCGGCGGCGCTGGTCGGCACCCCGGATGCCGTGGCGGCGCTCATCGCGCAGTACGCCGCGGCCGGCGCCACCGACCTGATGCTCGGTTTTGCCGATTTTCCTGCTACCCGGATGGTCGAGCTCTTCGCCGAGCGCGTGCTGGCCGCCGGGTAAGCTCGACCGCTCGTTGCTCGGCGCGCTCGCACACCGATCGAGAAAAAACTTCGTGCGGTCTCTCGCCCGCCGTCGGACCGCGTGATACGGGACGCACCGCCGAGTCCGTCCCAGGGAGGATCCCTATGACCAGACTGCGACCGGTCGCTCTCGCGCTTCTCCTCGTCCTGAGCCTGCCTGCGGCGGCGCGCGCCCAGGCGGCTCCCCTTGCACCGGCGCCGCCACCGATCGTCGTCGGCCGAGTCCTCACCATCGACGAGTGCATCGCGATCGCGCTCGAGGCCCAGCCGTTGATCCAGGCCACGCTCTACGACTACGCGGCCGCGCGCGCGCGGGTGCGTGAGGCGCTCGCGCCGCTCCTGCCGCAGCTCTCGGGAACGGCGTCGGCGACGCGGAGCAGCAGCACCGTGCTGTCGACCTCGACGACGACGCGCCGCACCGTGGCCGTGTCGATCAGCCGCCAGCCC
>Ga0066710_100003706_pt1 | contig 13162 bp, 10 predicted proteins | sample GraSoiAngelo_159_FD_79666 | JGI IMG/M metagenome (GOLD analysis project Ga0066710, IMG submission 79666) | Grasslands soil microbial communities from the Angelo Coastal Reserve, California, USA - 14_1009_16_40cm | ecosystem: Environmental > Terrestrial > Soil > Grasslands | place: USA...
AGCCCTCCTCGTCCTCGCGTTCGGCCTCACCCTGTGGGAATCGCTGGTGGTTTCCCTTGCGGGCTCTTTGGTCGGGAGCCTGATGTTGGCGGGGGCCGCTCATCACGGGAGCAAGGCCGGCGTGCCGACAATGGTGAGCTTGCGGCCGATCCTCGGGCGCCGCGGGTCGTACGCCGCCTCTGCGCTCAACGTCCTGCAGCGCCTCGGGTGGGCCGCCTTCGAGCGCCTGATCATGGGCATCGCGGCGTCGGTCCTCCTCCTCGGGCGGCTCGACTTTCTCACCGCGAGCGCGTTCGTCCTGGTCTTTGGCGGCGTCGTCGCTACCCTCGCCCTCGGCTGCCCGTTGGCGGTGATCCGCGCGTGGCTCTAGAAGTTCGCGATCTGGGTCGTGTTCGCGGCCACGATCGTGATCGCGGTCGCGTTGGCGCTGCGCGGCGTCGCGTGGAACGCCCGGCCGACGGCCCCTTCCTTCAGTCCGCCGGGCTCGCTCCTCCTCGGCCTCGACCTCGTCATCGTGATGCCCGTTTCCTGGTGGCCCCTAATCGCGGACTACAACCGGTTCGCCCGCACCGCCAAGGCGTCCGCCGCCGGGACGACGTTGGGATACGTGGTCGCGAACACCGCGTTTTACGTCCTCGGCGCCGCCCTCGCGGTCTACGCCCTTGCGTACGCTCCCGCCTCGGGCGACTTCCTCTTCCTTGCCGCAATCGGGTTGCTCGGCCTCGGGGCCTTCCCCCTCCTCTTCATCCTCGTCGACGAGACCGACAACGCGTTCGCGAACGTCTACTCGACCGCGGTCTCCGTTCAGAACCTCGCGCCGAAGCGCCGCCAATTTGGGCTCATCCTCGCCGCGACCGTCGTCGCGATCGCGGGTGCGTGGTTCCTCTTAGCCGTGGGCCAAGGGATTGGCGGCGGATACGAGTCGTTCCTGTTCGTGATCGGCGGCGTGTTCGTCCCACTCTTGGGCGTCGTGATCGCGGATTCGTTCCTCGTCCGTCGGGGCGCGTACCGGCTCGAGGAGTTCTTCGATGATGCGCCGCGGGTTCGATGGACGGCCATCGTGAGTTGGATCGCCGGTGGGGCAGTGTATTTCGGGATCATCGAGAACTGGATCCCCGGATTCCCGTCAATCGGAGCGACGCTCCCGTCCTTCTTGGTCGCGGCCGGCCTCCACGTCGCGCTCGCGCGGGCCGAGTCGGCGGCGTCCTCGGCGGGCCATGCGGCGCCGGGTCGCGAACACGGCTGAAGAAAGAAGCCACCGGAGGGGGTCGAACCCCCGGCCTGCGGTTTACGAAACCGCCGCTCTACCGCTGAGCTACGGTGGCGCGGGCGCACCGAAGTCCCGGGACGTAGATAATCGTTACCGCCAAAACCAACCTTAAGCATCGGCCCCCCTTCCGAGCCTCGTGTTCCGCCTCGGCGGATGGCTCTACTCCGAAGGCCGGTTCCGGAACGGCGGGGTCACGATCGACGACGGGGTGATCGTCGACGTGGAACGCACCCCGGGGCGGGCCCTGGATGCAAGGGGACTCATCCTGCCCGCATTCACGAACGCACACACCCACGCGGGCGACGCCGTCGTACGACAAGAGTTGGCGGGGAACGTCGAGGAGCTCGTTGCCCCGCCGCACGGCTTGAAGCATCGCGTCCTCGCGCGCGCCTCCGACGCGGCGGTTGTCGCCGCCAGCCGTGACTACCTCGAACGGATGGCCCGGGGAGGGACCCAAGCGTTCTGGGACTTCCGGGAGATGGGCTTGCGGGGAATCCGACAGCTCTACGAGGCGGCGCTCGGCCTGCCCCTGCGTCCAAAGATCTTCGGGCGTCCCTCGTCGATGCGCTACAATCGCGACGAGGTACGGGCGATTCTCCGCGCCTGCGACGGCATCGGCATCAGCTCTCGACTCGACTGGGAGCCGCGGGCGGCCGCCAAGCTTGCGAAGGATGCACACGATGCTCGAAAGGTGTTCGCGACCCATGCCAGTGAGCGAATCCGGGAAGACATCGACGACGTGCTCGAATTGAAGCCCGACCTCCTCGTCCATCTGACAGAGGCGACCGAGAGCGATCTCTCCCGCGTCGCGGACGAAGGAATTCCGGTCGTGGTGTGCCCGCGATCGAACGCCTTCTTCGGCAAGATCCTCGACCTTCCGCGGCTCGCGCGTTCGGGCGTCCCATTCTTTCTCGGCACGGACAACGCAATGGTGAACGGGCCTTCGATGTTCCGCGAGATGGACTTCGCGTGGAAACTCGCTCGGCTGAAGGGAGGCGTCGCTCCCCGCGTCATCCTCGACGCGGCGCTGGCCGGCCGAAAGGGTTTAACGGCCTCCCCCGACGTCGCGCTCGCTCCGGGCGACCCCGCCGACGTGATCGTCCTCGACGTCGCAGGCGAACCGACTTTTGGCGGGGTGTTCCGCTCGGGGGAGGCCGACCTCGGATTCGTCGGCCTCGGGGGACGCGCATGGCTCCGAAAGGACAGACGACTCGTGGAACTCGCGCCGCCAAAAGCGGGCACAGCCCGCCGTCGTACTCCCCGCCAACACCGGCGCGCACGGTCCGCGAGGTCATGACGCGAGACTCGATCACCGCGACGATCCCAGGAACTCGGACTGACGTCCTGCGGCTTCGTGTCAAGCACAAGATCACCGGCGTCCGCATCGACCTCGTCACGGTGCTCGCATAGCGAGATACCTTTTTGGCGGGAGGCGCTTACCCCGCCGTGCCCTCCCGGTACGACGAGTTATGGTCCCTCTCCGTACGCCGGGGCTTCTTCTGGCCCGCGGTGGACCTGTACGGGGGATTGGCGGGCTTCTACGACTACGGGCACCTCGGCGCCGCGATGAAGCGGAACTGGGAGGACCTCTGGCTCGAGACGTTCCTCGGGCTCGACGAGAACTACCAGCTCGTCGACCCCACGATCGCCCTGCCCGAGGCGGCCTTGAAGGCGTCGGGACACGTCGACCACTTTTCCGACCTCCTCGTCCGGTGCACGAAGTGCCGGGAGACCTGGAGGGCCGATCACCTTCTCGAAGATGTCACGCACGAAGCCCACGAGGGGTTGACCGCTGCCGAGGCGGACGCGAAGATTCGGGAGCTCAAGGTGCGCTGTCCAAAGTGCAAAGGCGAACTGGGTCCCGCCCAACCGTTCAACATGATGTTCCCGCTGGCGGTGGGACCCTTGGGGACCGATCGGGCATACTTGCGGCCCGAGACTGCCCAGGGGGCCTACCTGAACTTCAAGCGAGAATTCGAGGCACTCCGCCGGAGGCTCCCGATGGGCCTCGCGGTCATCGGACGTTGCTTCAGGAACGAGATCTCCCCCCGCCAGGGAACGTATCGGATGCGCGAGTTCCTCCAGGCGGAGCTGCAGATTTTCTTTGACCCCGCCACATGGAACGACGAACCCCAGTTCGATCCCCCGGCCGAAAGATCCATCCAAATCGCATTCGCAGACGAGAAGGGGAAGGGAGGGTTCGCCCCGCACCCAGCGCGCGCCTTGGTCGAACGTGGTCTCCCGAAGTTCTACGTGCATCATTTGGCGGTGGTCCAAGATTTCTACCTTCGGACGATGGCGGTGCCGCAGGAGCGCTTTCGATTCGCCGAGCTTTCGGAGAAGGAACGAGCGTTCTACAACAAGATCCATTTCGACATCAAGGTGAAGCAGGACTCCCTCGGCGGCTTCAAGGAGGTCGGGGGCGTCCACTATCGCTCCGATCACGACTTGGCGGCCCATCAGGCGGGATCCAAGGAGCGCCTCGAAGTTTCCGTCGACGGGCGCAAGGTCCTTCCGCACGTGCTCGAGTTGAGCTTCGGAATCGATCGCAACCTGTGGGCGCTCCTCGATCTCGGACTCTCCTCGGGGGAACGCACGGTTCTCCGGCTGCCGCCCCGCGTCGCACCGATCCCCGCGGCGGTCTTCCCCCTGGTCTCGAAAGATGGACTCCCGGATCGCGCCCGAGCGGTCGTCGCGGCGCTTCGGCGGCGATGGCGCGTCGGCTATGACGAGTCCGCTTCGATCGGACGCCGGTACGCGCGAATGGATGAGGTCGGGACGCCGGTCTGCATCACGGTGGACCACGAGACCCTCAACGATGGGGCCGTCACCCTCCGCGACCGGGACTCCACGAAACAGCGACGGGTTCCCGAGGCATCACTCGTGGCCGCCTTGGACGACCTCCTCGGGGGAATGCCGTTCGTCGCGACCGAATGACGCGGCGGTGCGAGTATCCGGAGTGAGAATCACACGGTTCCCTTTATTACGGCCACTCCCCGATGGAGCGCTACCGGGTTCCCGCCCCCGGGGAGGCCTTCGTGCGGTACCGCTCCACAATCCTTTCCCTCCTCATCGTCTCCCCCCTCCTGGCCTGCCTCTTCATCGGCTCCCTCCCCGCGCGAGCGACACAACTCGCGATCTTCGAGTCGGTCGAGCCGCCGTTCGTGGAGGGGCCGTACCTTTTCAAGAACCAAGATCTCGCCCAGTCGTTCACGGCCACGATGAACTACGAACTCATTCGGGTTCAGGCGATGGTCCATGACCTCGATCCGACCCAACCGGTGGATCCCCTGGACCTTTCGATCGAGACGAACAGCGCGGGCGTGCCGAGCGGGACCGTGCTCGCGACCTCGCGAGCGGACGGTGACTTCGGCTACAACTGGCTCATGTTCGACCTCACCGCGCCCGTGAATGTCACGGCCGGTCAGACGTATTGGATCGTACTCGAGGACAACAACGGAATGAGCCAGCAGTCGGGGTACAAGTGGGCGGTCAAGGGCGCCGACACCTACCCAAGGGGCGTATACGCCATCCGCAGTGGGGGCGGCGGTTGGGTCCCTTCGGCTGCCGACGACCTGCTCTTCCGAACGTGGGGAATCGACGGGCCGCAGATCGCCGCCGGAATTACCGTCGATTCCTCGACCGCAGGCGTGTGGGACCCCCTGACGTACACGATGTGTTTCAACAACACTGGCACCCGCGCAGCCACGTACGTTTGGGCGAATGTGTCGTTGTCCCCGAATACGACATACTTGTCCGATACCGCCGCGGCCGTCGGCGGAACCGCCCTCGGCCCGTTGTCGTGGCAGTTCACGGATGTCGCGGTCGGGGCCCACAACTTCCATGTCGACGTCCGGGTGAACCCCGGCATCTTCGACGGCCTGCCCATCCTCGCCGCGCTCCGGATCGACTACGCGAACCAGACCGAGGCCCTGCAGGAGCGGACCAACGCTTCGGTGACCGTCATCGCGCGCGCCCCGAGCCTCGCGGTCACTAAGACGGTAACGCCGCGCTTCCTCGCCCCAGGCGACAATGTGACGTACACGATTGGCGTTGTCAATTCTGGCTCGCGACCGTCGCCGTGGGTCTGGGTCAACGATTCCCTTCCGCCGGAGGTCACGTACGTTTCCGACACCGCCGCCATCCTTGCAAACTTCACGAGCAAATCCTTCGATGGGATTGTTCTCCACGTACTCCTGACGGATCTGCCCCAAGGTTCGTACGCGTTCGACATCCTCGCGCGCGCAGAATTCGGCTTGCGCAATGGCACGGCATTCACGAACACGGTTAACGTCGACTTTGCCGACCGGCGAGGGGTCCGTGTCGTTCCAAGCCCGACCGCGTTCGCGACGGCACGAATCGGCGGCGCTTCCATCCTCGTCGCAAAGACCGCGAACGTCACGAGCGCCCCGCCCGGCGGCGAGGTGCGATATCGAGTCCGATACGACAACCGCGGCAACGCCTCGGCCCGGACCCTCTGGATCAACGACTCTCTGCCCGCCGAGGTGGACTATGTTTCCGACAGCGGCGGCGGCTCCTATTCCACCGGCGTCGTTCGTTTCGTATTCCAGAACGTCTCGGTCGGCCTACATTCGCTTACGATCACGGCTCGGATCCGGAACGGGACCACGGACGGGACCATCGTCCAGAACATCGCCACTCTCGCGTATTCGGACTGGGACGGCAGCCCCGGTCCGGGATCGTCCTCGTATGTCGATGTGTTGGCGGCGCAACCAGTCGTGAGCGTCCGGCTTTCCGGACCCGCCGTCGCGAACCCCGGAGACCATCAAAACGTGGTCGTTCGAATCGCGAATTGGGGGAACGGCACCGCGGGGGCGGTGTGGGTGAACTTGAGCCTACCTTCCACGGTCGTGCGGGAATCGGACAACGCAAGCGTGTTTGGCGGAACCGCGACCCCGACCGGTTGGACCTTCGCCAGCGTCACCCCTGGGACGTTCTCGTTTGACGTACGGGTGCGCGTCGTGGCGGGACTCGCGAACGGAACCGCCATGAACTTCACCGCTGCACTTGACTACCTGACACCGGCTGGCGGTCATGCGTCCGCCGCGCCGTCCACCCTCCGCGTTTCCATCATCGCGCCAATCTTCGACCTATCTCTCGCGTTCGACCGGGACGCCGTTCCGATTGGTGAAACCGTCGGGTTCGTCCTGCGCTACGCGAACACGGGGCTGGGCGTCGCTTCTGACGTGTGGATCAACCTCACGCTGCCGGAGGACGTCTCGGTCGCGAACGCCTCCGAGGCGTGGATCGCCACGACGGGGCAGCGGTTCGTGTGGCGCGAGACGGTCGTCGCTACGGGAATTCGAGAACTCCGTGTTACCTTGCGACCCGATCCGGGGCGAGCGCCGGGTCCCATCGTCGTCGACGCGACGCTGTCCTTCACGGATGCCAACGGAAACCCCGCTGGAAGTCGCACGGAGTCGGCGGCGTTCCGGGTCCTCGGCGCCGCTTGGACCGTACAGACGGGGGCGTTCATCGTCCTCCTCGTCGCAGTCGCCCTCCTTCCCCTCTTCCTCGGGTACCGCGTGTACGGGTTCGGGACCCGAGACAAGGCGCGCATCGTTCAGTTGTTCCTGCTCCACAAGAGCGGCCTCCTCGTGAAGCACTATTCCCGGACCCTCACGGGCAACCTGGACTCGGACATCCTGGGGGCTATGCTGGTCGCGGTGCAGAACTTCGTCCGCGAGTCGTTCCGGTTCAAGGCCGGAGATCTCGAAGAAATGACCTTCGGAGTGCACAAGATTCTCCTCGTGCATGGCCAGTTCGCAATCATCGCGGCGCTCGTGTCCGGGCGATACTTGGACCGGTTGAAGGTCGCGCTCCGGACGGGCGTCGAGCGCCTTGAGGAGACCTACGGGGACGTCTTGCGGGATTGGAGCGGGGTCATCGGGGACTTCGACGGAATGGACCGTCTCATGGACCAGGTGCTCAGCGGACGTCCCGCGGGAAGGAACGGCGAGGCCTCGACCCCCCGCCTGAAGCTTGGTAACTGGTAGGCCAAGTGATAATCACCCGCGCAGGCCTATAATCCCCTCCGCGTATTTCTTCCTCGTCCGGGGATCGGGGAGCGTACATGAGGTTGGGGCGTGCCGCCGGGGCGATTTGTCTCCCAGCGCTGGCCATCGCCCTCCTCGCGCTTGCCCGTCTGGCGGGCGGGACGATTCCCGGGCCGGAACTCACCCTTCGCGTCGAGGTGGCGCAAGACGGCCTCACTCTCACGTACACGCTCCATTACGACAACGTCGGCGTCCTTGAAGCGTCCTGGGTCACGGTGACGGACGCCCTCCCCGCCGGGTCCACGTACCTCGGTCCCGCCAACGACGTGGTGGACGGTGTGTGGACGCAGACGTACACGCACGTCGGTCCTGGGGCCCATGCCTCGACCGTTGCGGTCACGCTGCCGGAGGGAACCGTTGATGGACAGCGTGTTCTCAACGTCGTTGAACTCCGCTACCCCGACATCTCTGGTTCGTGGCTTACGAAGTCCTACGCGCAAGAGTTCGGCGTCCGTCTTCCCGTCGGTCCGGGGGCGGCGACGGCGCTGCCGATGTGGGTCGTCGCCGCCCCTGTCGCCGCGGGGGGCGCCCTCGCGGGTGGGGTCGCGACCGTCCGGGCCCGGCGGCGGCCGAAGATCGAGCAGGTCTTCCTCATGCACCACAGCGGGATGCTGATCCAGCACTGGGCGGCGAACGTCTCCCCGTCCCGCGACATCGACATCTTGAGTGGCATGTTCGTGATCCTCAAAGAGTTCGTCCGGGACAGCTTCCGGGAGAAGGCGGGCGGTCTCACCGAGTTCCGCTTTGGGGACTCCCGCGTCTTCCTCGCGGAAGGCCGTTTCGCGATCCTCGCGGCCGTCGTCAGCGGCGCGCACGTGAACGGACTGCCAGCGGAGATCGCGTCCGCCGTGCAGGATTTCGAGCGCTTGCACGGTTCCTCCCTCGCGAACTGGAATGGACAGGTCGAGGGGCTGCCCGGCGCACGGGGTGTCGTCGATGGCCTCGTCCATGGTCGGTACCGCGCTTGGCGGCCCACCTGAGACCCAGAATCCTTTTATGGGGAGTGCCCAATCATTCCGGCATCGAACTCCCTGACCTCGTCTTGTACGGAGTCGCCGCCGCGGTGGCGATCGAAACGGTGGCGCTGGTGGCATTCGTTATGAGGCTCCGGCGCCACGAGGCCTCCCATGCCCAAGCGGCCACGCCGGCCCCACGTGGGACAGGGGACCCTCCCGCTCGCAAACTGGCGTCCCTCGGCGACATGGAAGACCTGTTCCTGCTCCACCGGAGCGGACTTCTCCTCAAGCATTACACACGCCGACTGCGGCCGAACATGGACAGCGATGTCCTCAGCGGCATGCTCGTGGCGGTGCAAGAATTCATCAAGGATTCCTTCCGGGGAGAAGGAGGGTCTCTCGACGAGATCCGGTTCGGGGATCTCCGAATCAAGGTGCTCGAGGGGAAGTGGACGATCCTGGCGGGGCTCGTGCGTGGCGAGGCGACGGAGGGCCATAAGGAGGAAATGAGGGCGGCGCTCAAGGATTTGGAGACGCGGTACGAGGACCTCCTCATTGACTGGGATGGGACGATGGATCGCATCCCGGAGGTTGACCGGATCATGCAACGGCTCATCGACGGGGGGTATCGGGAACCCGTTCCCGCATTCGCGGCGAGTTGAGGACTGGAGAGGGGCGCGAAGGGAATGACGCGGAGAGCACGGACGGCAGAAGCTCTGCGGGGGCGCCGCCGGCTCCTCGCGACTTTATGCCTCGTTTTCGCCTTGGCCGCGGTCCTTGCGGCGGTGCCACGGCCCGCCGCCGGAACGGCAACCCTCGGCGCTTGGGCGGTGTCGGGGACGCCGACCGCGGACCCCGGCGACGTAGTCACCTTTACCATATCCATCAACAACGTGGGTCCCTCCTTCGCCGCCAACGTCTGGGCCAACGCGACGGTACCCCCCTTCACAACCTATGTGAGCGAAACCGTCGGAGGGATCACGTGGTTCTCCGGCGAATGGTTCTCCGGCAACCGTCGGGGATGGAATTTCACGAATCTCCCGGCTGCGAACCACACGTTCGACCTCACCCTCCGCGTGCTCGTCGGCCCCGCCGATCAGACCGTCCTCCCGTTGTCCTTCTTCGTGAACTACACCGACGACGCCGGCCTGCCTCGGCCCGAGAGCGCCGCGTCGGCCTCCGTCAAGGTCGTTATCCCCACAATCCTCATCACGAAGACTCCAACGGTCGACCCCGTTGACCCCGGCCAGTCTTTGTCGTACTCCGTCGTCGTTTCGAACTGGGGGAACACAACGTCGAACACGATTTGGCTCAACGACACCTTGCCGCCGCAGGTCACGTTCGTGAGTGTGAGCGGGATTCAGCCCTCGAGATGCACGGGACCGAACTGCCGAGTCCTGAATCTGCCCGCAAGATCGCAACAGACATATTCGATCAACGTGCGTGTGGCGTCGTCCGCCGTCCGAGGAACCGGGGTCACGAATAACCTATTCGCGAACTACACGGACAACGATGACACGGTCCTGGGGTCTGTCTCGACCAGCGCCTCGGTGACTGTCCGCGTCTTGACCGACCTCACGATTGGAAAGGTCCCCGACGCGCCATTCGCTTTCCGCGGCCAGACGATCACGTTCACCATCTGGTACAACGACACCTCCGCCTCCGCCCTGGGAGCGACCTGGATCAACGATACCCTACCCTTGGAGATGACCCACGACCGGAGCACGCCTACGGGGACGGTCGCGGGAAACACCGTGCGGTGGCAATTCCCGAACGTCGCGACCGGACCGCATTCCCTCCTGCTCGTCGTCCGGATCTCCGCGAGCGCGACGAACGGGAGCCAGCTCACCAACGTCGTTACGGGAAACTACGTCGACGGGGCCGGACAGCCGGGACAACAGGTCCAGGCGGGTGCCTCCATCGTGGTCGCGGCGAGCCTCCCGGCGTTCGAATTCGCAAAGACTGCGGCCCCCGGAACGGCGGCGCCAGGAGCGACGGTTCGGTTCACCGTGTATTACAACAACACGGGCACGAACACGTCCGCCGCAGTCGTGATTGACGATACGATCCCCCAGGGGACCGTGCTCACGAACCCGAGTGAGACCGTTTCCGGGGTCGTGGGCCGGCGATACACCTGGCGGTTCACGAACGTTGTCACCGGCGGGCATAGCATCACGTACGATCTTGTGCTCCAAAACGTCGCCGTCAACACGACCCTCGTGAACTTCGCGTTCCTAAATTTCACGGATCCGTTCGGGAGTCCGCTTTCCCCGCCGGGTTCGCGGAGTGCCGTCGTCCATGTGGCGGCCTCGAACGGCGGGGGGTCCGGGGGAATCTCCCCCTTGACCCTCGTTGTTGGCACCCTCATTGCCCTTGCGGTCGCCGGGCTTCTCGGGTACCGCGTCGTCGCCGCCAAGAGACAGACGGTGATCGACGAGGTCTTCCTCCTGCATCGGGACGGACTCCTCATCAAGCATTACACGCGGCGGATGAGGCCCGACGTGGACTCCGACATCCTAAGCGGGATGCTGATTGCGGTCCAGAACTTCGTCAACGAATCGTTCATCGGCGCCGAGGGCCTCCAACGCGAGGGCGTCCTCGACGAGCTGCGGTTCGGGGAATTCAAGATTGTGCTCGAGCGAGGCCAGTGGGTCATCGTCGCCGCGGTCCTGAGCGGCGATCCAACGAACCGGGTCAAGGACGAGGTGAAGGCGGCAATCCGAGCTCTGGAGACCGCGCTCGGGCCCGAACTCGAGGGCTGGCGTGGAGACATGCGGAGCGTCGAGGGCGCGGACCGGTACGTCCAAGACCTGATTACCGGGAAATACCGCCACGCATGGGGCAAGGGTTAAACCGGGCGCTTCATTTCCCGGGCGGCGTCATGCCCGAGCTGCACAAGTCGAAGGTCCTCCTGCTCGGGGACGGCGCGGTGGGCAAGACGTCCCTGATCAAGCGGTTCGTCGTCGACCAGTTTGGAGACGACTACATCACAACCATCGGGACGAAGGTCACCAAGAAGGAATTGACGATCACGGACGGTGGCATCACCCATCTCGTCGCGCTTACGATCTGGGATGTGCTCGGTCAACAGGGCTATTCTGCGGTCCAGACCTCTGCATTTCAAGGCGCCCGAGGAGTCCTTCTCATCTACGACGTCACACGGTCCGAGACGAGGGAGAGCCTCGAGCGCTACTGGATTCCTCGAGTTCGCGAAGTGATCGGGAGCGTCGCATCGATCGTCGCGGGAAACAAGGTCGACCTTGCGGACGACCGCGCCGCCGCGCAGGAGGACTTGGAGCACCTCGCGGGCAAGTATGCGATGCCCCACTTTCTGACGAGCGCGAAGACGGGGGAAAAAGTCGAAGAGGCGTTCACGAAACTGGGCAAGGCCGGGATCGGGGCGGTGGAGGCGCCTCTCGAGGCCCTCGGCGGGTCGCTGGTCTCGGCCCGAACGGACCCGCTCGTCGCGGTCGCGGATCGGGTAATGATGGACTTCGCGCGGGAGTTTGGCGGCATCGAAGGAGCGATGCCGATCATCAAGACGCAGGCAACGAAGGCAGGCCTCGACGTCCGCGCTCCGTCCAAGGAAGCGATCCGTCGATTCATCGACTACCTCCAAGAAATCGAGCGGGGGTTCCGCCCCGCGAACACCGCCGCCCAGAACCACTCGCGAAGAGCCGCATGGCTTCGTGATGCCAGCTAAACCTTCTCAAGGATGGGAATGAGGGGGTAACGGTTATATGGCGCGCGCCCCCGTGAATCGGAGGGTCTGGCGTGTCGGAGTACTTCAAGAAGAAAGTGCTGATCCTCGGCGACGGCGCGGTCGGGAAGACGTCGCTCATCCGCCGATTCGTCGTCGACAAGTTCAGCGACGAATACATCACGACGATCGGCACAAAGACCACGAAGAAGGACCTCCTCCTGGATCTAGAAGGCAAGGAGTGGAACGTCTCCCTCCTGATCTGGGACGTCCTGGGCCAGAAGGGATACACGGAGGTCCAGACCTCCGCGTTCCAAGGCGCCAAGGGCGTAATCCTCGTCTACGACGTCTCCCGGCCCGAGACGCGCGGTTCGCTCGTCGACTACTGGATCCCGCGCGTGTGGAAAGTCGTCGGGCGGTTGCCCATGGTCGTGTTCGCGAACAAAAGTGACCTTGCGACCGACCGCTCCGCCGAGGAGGCCCAGCTCGCTTCCCTCTGCGAACTGTACGGGTGCACCGGTCACCTGACGAGCGCCAAGAGCGGCGGAGGCGTTGAGGATGCGTTTCGAGCGCTCGGCGAGCAACTCGTCCGGACGGGCGAGTCAGGAGACACGGAAATGAGGGGTGTCCTTGTGGCGGGGGACGTCGAGGACTCCATCGTCGCGGTGACCGACCGGATCATGTCGGACTTCTGCAAGGAGTTCGGCGACATCGAGACGGCGATGCCGATCGTCAAGCAGCAGTTCACGAAGGCCGGGGTCGACGTCAAGGCGCCGACAAAGGACGGCCTCCTCCGGGTGATCGAGTACCTGGCGGAAGTCGAGCAGGGCTTCAAGCCCGCCACCCAGGTTTCGGAGAACCGAAGCCGCCGGCTCGGGTGGGTCCGCAAGGCCAACTGAGCGGTCGTCCACTATCGCGTCTGATACTATCAAGGGAATCTTTTAGACCGAGCCGGAGGCCTCCGCGCCGGAATGGTAGATGCGTTCCAGTGGTACGCCATCCTCTCGATCTCGAGCTCCACGATGGCGTTGGCCTTCGCCGCCCTCGTGCTGCGGCGGACACCGAACCGACCGGCCGCGAACATCCTCGTCACCGCGAAGCTCTTCTTTCTTCTCGCGTCCGTTTTCGCGTACCTCCTCCGCCCCTTCGATGCCTACAG
>Ga0066710_100003707_pt1 | contig 13161 bp, 10 predicted proteins | sample GraSoiAngelo_159_FD_79666 | JGI IMG/M metagenome (GOLD analysis project Ga0066710, IMG submission 79666) | Grasslands soil microbial communities from the Angelo Coastal Reserve, California, USA - 14_1009_16_40cm | ecosystem: Environmental > Terrestrial > Soil > Grasslands | place: USA...
CGTATCGACGTTGTTCCTTGAAGATCTGCTGAATGGATTTAAGCTTGGCTAGTCCCTCGACCCATTCATGTTTCCGGCACTCCTCTTCAAGCCGTTGCGCCGTGAATGCCCCTTTGGCCAAGTAGTACACTTCGTTTCGATGGCGAATCCTTACGTAGGTAAGGGCTGGGTTAATCGCGACGGCGACGTTACTGGCTAGCGTCCACGGCGTGGTGGTCCAGACAAGCAGGTTTTCGCCTGGCCGCCCACGAAGGGGGAAGCGTACAAACACCGCCCTGTGAGCGACTCGTTGATAGCCTTCGTGCATCTCCATCTGACTAATACCTACAGCGCAACGGGGGCACCAAGGCATCGAGTCGTAGGCCCGGTAAATCAAGCCGCGTTCATGACACTTCTTGAGGAAGCTCCAGATTGTGTAATTGTTTTCCTCGGACATGGTGAAGTAGCTGCGCCGCTCATCGGGCGGTTTGAGCCAGTCTTCATCCCGATCCCAGTCCATCCAGTAGCCGAGGCGAATCGATTGTTCCGTCTGAATGCGGGCGAACTTGTCCACGCGGTCCTTACAGAGCGCAACGAAACGGTCGATGCTCGCGAAGCGGTCGTCCGGCACGAGATTTTCAATGTCCTGCTTCGACCGTAAACCGAGTTCTTTTTCAACCTCCACCTCAACCCAAAGCCCTTGGCAATCGAAGCCGTTTTGATAGCGCAGGTCGTGTCCGGTCATGGCAAAATAGCGGCTGTAAGTGTCTTTGTACGTACGGCCCCAGGCATGGTGTACGCCCATAGGATTATTAGCGGTGATCGGTCCGTCGAGGAAAGACCATTTCGGCTTGTCACGATTCTTTTCCCGGAGCAGCTCGAAGGCACGTACGCGCTGCCAAAAATCGAGAATTGATCGTTCGAGGTCAGGAAAGTCGACTTCCGTGGCAACCTTTTCAAAGTTAGACCGCATAGTAGGAAAACTCGTGTGTGAGAAAACCCAATTTTTATCTCAAGAAAGAGAAATTATCTAGATCGGCGTGGTGGTTTCAGTTGTACGGCGACGCAGGGAATGCGGATCCATGACGTTTTTAGGGTAGCGGATCCAAACCACCCGGCCTTCTCTATCGGTGGTTGTTTCTGTGGTTGTTCAAACCCCGGACCATTCGAAAGGCAAACATGTCGGCCTTGTTTTCCGCATCCGCCCAGAATACGTAATGGCCCATCTCGTGATACACCATGTTGATCCAGCGTCGCTCGGAATTGTATTTTCTGCCTTTCTTCCAATTCTCCGGGTGGACGAGATAAATCTGGCCGTTCTCGTACGTTTTACCTGCGGTCTTGCCCCAGTCTATATACTCAAACCATTCCACTTTAGGATTTCTTAGGTGGTAAAACCGGCACAACGCAGCGATGGCTCTTTTGAAGTCACCCGCCCGGTATTCACGGAAGAATGCCGATAGGAGGCGATCCACCGCGCGACGCTCCTTGATGGGAGGCAAAATCATTCGCATAGCGCTTATCCGGTGCCACGGTAGTGTGAGATTTTTAGCATACAAATGCGCTAAATAATAGAAACTGGCTGGGTTCCGTGAGAGTTTTTCGCCCTTTTTCTAAGTTGCCATTATCACAGAGGTTTCTCATCGAAGGGGGAAATCAGGCTGGCCCAATTCAATGCTCTTGCACGGTCTTGCGACGGTGGTAAAAGTATCATAGATTAGCGTACTTTGAATCACTCAGCCACGGTGCAGAATCCCTAATTGAATGTTCGATTGGTTCACTGGCAAAGTCGCTTATCTGAGCACCTGGATCGGTTTCAAGATTGGCTGCAACGCCGTCAGGATGTTTCCACGGGCGCTCTATCGGTTATCGGACTGGCTCGCAAACGTCGGCTTTTTTTTATTCCGGAGCTTTCGCAATCGCTCCACCGATAACATTCGAGCGGCTCTGGGAGCAGACCTGGACGGACCGGTCATCGAGGATATCGCACGCGGCTGCTTACGTAATTTTTTTCGCGCCTGCGTCGAAATCGCCGCCGCGATAAACTCGACCGATCAGGAGATGCGCGCACGGATTCCCGTTGTCGGGCGCGAAAATATTGATGCCGCTCTGGCTAAGGGTAAGGGAGTTCTGATCCTCAGCGCTCATTTGGGCAATTTTTTCTTGATCGGTAGTCGGTTGGCCATCGAAGGTATTCCGACCTTTGTGTTGGTGAACCAGCCGCGCGACGGCCGCTTTGCCGAACTTATGGACCAGTATCGGCTACAAGTCCGGCAAAAAACGATTCACGCGCGGCCGCGGCGCATGGCGCTCCAGGAGCTGAACGACGTACTGCGCAGCAACCAAGCGGTAGTGATGATCGCGGATGAGTATCGGAAGGGGAGTGGGATCGAGGTGTCCTTGTTTGGTAAAGCTGTGATTGCGCGTCGCGGCCCGGTCACTCTCGCGCTGAGGACGGGCGCCGCAATTGTCCCGGCTTGTATGGTCAGGCAACCCGACAACTCGCTTAAACTGATTATCGAGCCAGAATTAAAGTTCGAAAGAACCGTAAGAGATAAAGCGCAGATTCGCGATAATACGATTCTAATAACCCAGTGGCTCGAGCGCACAGTGCGGGCTTACCCGGACCAATGGAACTGGATGAACCTTGGGCGATGGGGACGCCGAACAGATCATCCGATAGGCGCCAGCGAGCCTGTCCGGCGGGCATCCTTATAATAACAACTGGAAAGGGGAGCCAGGTGAAAGTCGGCAAGAAAGATCTCGAAGAACTCAAAAAAAAGGTCGCCTTGGGCAACCGCATCATGTTCTACCAAGGATTGGCCGATTACCACGGTCACGTCAGTGCGCGCATTCCCGGAACGCGAAGATTTTTTATCAAGCCGGTGCTCGCGCCGCTCGGCGAAATCGCTCCCAAACATGTTATCCCGGTGGATATTGACGAGTATATGGAAGTCTGCGAACAAAATTATGCTAAGGCGAGCAATCAGCGAACGGTCACCAAACTCAAGAATCCGCCGCGCGAGACGATGATTCATGCGGCGATTTACCACGCGCGCCCCGAGGTGAATTCCGTCGTGCATACACATCAAACTATTGCTACCGCTTTTTCGGTGGCGGGTACGCCGATCTTACCCATTTATAATCAGGCCGCCGTTTTTGCTCCGGAGACACCGATTTTTCCAAGTCCCCGTCTTATTTACACCGTGCAAGATGGCAAGGAGATATGCGGAGCGCTAGGTGATCGTAACGCCATGTTACTCAAGGGCCACGGTGTTGTTGTGTGCGGCGACAGCTTGGAATATGCTACGGTTCACGCGATTTACTTAGAGCGCACCGCTTACATGCAGTTCATCGCCAGCTGTGTTGGCAAGCCAGCGGTCATGCCGCAACCTGAGATCGACTACATGAAACAAAACATGATGTATCGCTCCTACGACGCTTTTGCTTACTTCAAATCGCTGCTGCCCAAGGGAGCGCGATTATAAGAGCCGACCAGGAACACGGACGCAAACATTCGGAGGATCACTGATGGCTAAACGAGAAGAGAGAGTTGTCGACACGGCCGGCAAAAAACCGATCCAGGACCTGCGTGAATGGCTCGAGCGCGTCGGCGCGCTGGGCGATTTACTTCACGTCAAAGAACCGGTGAGCTGTGACGAAGAGATGAGCGCGATTAGTTACCTGGTCGCCAAGCAAAAACCTTCGCCAGCGATCCTATTCGACAACATCAAAGGGTACGAGAATAGTCCGTTTAAGGCGCGATCGCTGTGGAATATTCTCGGACCGAGTCTGCAGCGCATTGCCGTGACGATGGAAGAGCCGCCCGACACTCCGACAGTCGAATTGATTCGCCGTGTCAAAGAAAAACTCAAACACCGCATGCCACCGCGCGAACTGCCGCAGGCCGAAGCTGATTTCTATCAGAACACTCTAACTGGCGACAGAATCGATTTGACGCAACTGCCGATTCCAAAGCATTGGCCTTTGGATGGCGGTCGTTATGCTGGAACCGCCGACGCCGTGATCACGCGTGATCCGGACACGGGCTATCTAAATATCGGCACCTACCGCATGATGCTGCAGGGCAAGAAGGAAGCGGGGCTTTATCTTTCTCCCGGAAAAGATGCGCGCTTGCACATTACGCGCTCCTGGCAGATGGGCAAGCCGGTTGAAATCGCCGCGGCCTGGGGGATCGATCCACTATTCATGGTCGTCGGGTCTCAGACATTTCCCAAAAACGTTTCCGAATACGAATTTCTCGGTGGCATCAAAGGCGAACCCATCCCAGTGGTCAAAGGAAAAACGACTAATCTTCTCTTGCCAGCGAATGCAGAGTTCGTCATCGAAGGCATCATTCAACCCAACTCGGTGAAGACCGAAGGCCCATTCGGTGAGTTTCCAGGTTACTACGGCAGGCCCGAGGCCGGGTGTCCATTGGTAGAAATCACCGCCATTCACCACCGCACTAACCCAATCCTGACGAACGCGCTGATGGCCGATTACCCTTCGAATGAACAAAGCGGTTTCTTCGCGATCATTCGTTCGGCGCGTATTTGGGACGATCTAGATAAACTCGGCATCCCGGGAATCCAAGGAGTCTACGCACACCCGGCCGGCGCCGGCGGCTTTGGCATGACTGCGATTGCGCTCGAGCAGCGCTACGCCGGTCACGCTGCACAAGCACTCGCTCTCGCCGCCCAGGTGCCTGGCGGCGCCTATTACACGAAGTGGATCATTGCGGTCGATGAAGATGTTGATCCCACCGACATGGATCAGGTCATATGGGCAATGAGCAGCCGGTGCAACCCGATCGACGATATTGACATACTGCGTAACACCTGGAGCACCTGGCTTGACCCAACTCAGAACCCGCCGGAAAAGCGCCCCTACGGCTCCAAAGCGCTTATCAATGCGTGCAAAGAGCATCGCCATCTGCCGGTTTTTTCGAAACGCACGGCACTGCGCAAAGAAATGTACGACAAGGTCGCCGGCGAGTGGAAAAAACTTGGACTGCCGGGACAGATCCCGACTGTGCGAGCCTTCGAGGAAGAAAAGAAAGTTGTCTACCACGAAGTCGGCGGATTTGAGCCGGGAAAACAACCCGGCGAAGACAAGAAGTAGCCCTGATATATGACGCGGTGACGATCAAAAATTGATCGTCACCGTGAGTGTGTTGGTGTAATTACCCACGCCCGCCCCTTGCCCCGCTGGAATTCGACCGTAGATCGGCACGCTGATGTCTTGATTATTGGGCTGCGGGTTTCCGATGAAGAAATTTTGTGTTCCGCTTGTTCCATTTCCCCCAGATTACTCCCACTGCTACTGCCAGCTTGCAATCGATAGCCAAATCCTGAAACCGACCGGCAAGGATCTTTGGAGCGTCGCCAGACCGGTATCAACGATGGATGAATGAGCCGAGATGGTGCAAAGCCTGAAAGTCGGATGGTGATGACGCCTGGCCGAGACGGCAAGCGCATTATGTAGGGAAGTCGTTTGAAGGATGACTGAAGGCTCGGCGTGATTTTCAAAGACCACGCCGTGTAACTGCGGCCGACAATAGCTATCTCCTTTTAGGTCTGGAGCGACCGCCGACCACAGTCCCGAGGGGAAGACTAACTAATCGCTTCCTCGCCTCTTTCATTGGTGCGGATTCGGATGACGTCTTCCACCGTCGAGACGAAAATCTTTCCGTCACCGATCTTTCCCGTTTGCGCTGATTCGAGAATCGTCTCAACGATTTTCGGGGTTAGATCATCGGGGGCGAGGATTTCTATCTTAACTTTGGGCAGGAAATCGACCGTGTATTCTGCTCCACGATAGAGTTCCGTGTGGCCCTTTTGCCGTCCGAAGCCCTTAACCTCGGTAATCGTCATTCCGGTAATACCCGCCGAAGTGAGTTTCTGCTTTACTTCGTCGAGCTTGAACGGCTTGATTATCGCCTCGATTTTTTTCATTGAGTCCCCCTCTACTAATTGGTTTGGGGTGTGGTCGCTCGCTTCCTGCGAGCGACCACATTTTTTACTTTACTACGCTAGATATCGAAGTACAGAGCGAACTCCCAGGGATGGGGTCGAAGCCGGATGGCATCCACCTCGGCCTTTCTCTTGTACTCCAGCCAGGTCTCGATCACGTCCTTGGTGAACACGTCTCCCTTTAACAGAAAGTCATGATCCTTCTCCAAGGCATCCAAGGCCTGGTCTAACGACCCCGGCATCGATTTCACCTTGGCCGCCTCTTCGGGCTCTAGCTCGTATAAGTTCTTGTCGATCGGCTTGGGCGGCTCGATCTTGTTGCGTACCCCATCCAAGCCTGCCATCAGCATGGCCGGAAAGGCAAAGTAGGGATTACAGCTCGGATCGGGGGTCCTAAACTCTAACCGCTTGGCCTTCTCACTGGTGGAGTACATCGGTATTCTCACACAGGCGCTTCGGTTTCTGGCGGAATAAACCAAGTTAATCGGCGCTTCGTAGCCGGGGACTAGTCTCCGGTAAGAATTGGTCGTGGGGGCGATAAAGCCGCATAACGCGTGGGCATGCTTGAGCAAACCGCCAATGTAATACCGCGCCGTGTCACTGATCAGCCCGTAGCCTTTTTTGTCGTAGAAGATGTTCTTGCCGGCTTTCCACAGACTCTGGTGGGTGTGCATGCCGGAACCATTGTCTTGAAACAGCGGCTTGGGCATGACGGTGACCACCTTGCTTCTTCTCCTGGCAGTGTTTTTAATCACATACTTGTAGAGCAACACCTGGTCGGCCATCTTGGTCAGCGTGGTAAAGCGCATGTCGATCTCGGTCTGGCCCGCCGTGCCTACCTCGTGATGGTGCACTTCGATTTTAACCCCGCACTTCTCTAAATTGAGCACCATCTCGGAGCGAAGGTCTTGGTATTGATCCATCGGAGGAACGGGAAAATAGCCTTCTTTGTAGCGGATCTTATTGCCTAGATTGGGCCCGCTGTTGGCCCCCGAGTTCCAAAACCCTTCAATCGAATCAATATGGTAGTACCCCTCGTGGTGGTTCTGGTCGAAGCGGATGCTGTCAAAAATGAAAAACTCGATCTCGGGCCCCCAGTAACTGGTATCCGCAATGCCGGTGGACTTTAAATACTTCTCGGCCTTCTGTGCCACGTACCGCGGATCCCTGCTGTAGGGCTCGCGGGTGACCGCATCTACGACGTTACACACAAAGCTTACGGTCAGGTGCTCGCTGAAGGGGTCCATCATCGCGGTGTCGGGATCGGGAAGCAGAATCATGTCGGATTCGTCGATCGATTGAAATCCTCGGATGCTGGAACCGTCAAATCCTAGCCCCTCTTCGAAGATCTCGCCTGATAGCTCCGTGGCCGGTATCGAAAAATGCTGCCACAACCCCGGCACATCAATAAACTTTAAATCCACGATCTCCGCTTTGTTCTTCTTCGCCATTTCTAAGGCGTCTTTGACGCTCATCTAATTGCTCCTCTCTTTCTTCCTTCTATAGAACGGTGAAAATTAATTGAACCGCAATCCTGTTATCATATTCTTTCGTGGACAACCACCCCGACTGTGAACTATTCGTACGCACGTTCGTTGTGCTGGCTCAGGTCCAAGCCCATTTGCTCCTCTTCGTCAGCGACTCTCAATCCCATCATGGCCTTCACGATGGAAAGAATGATGAACGTCCCTACAATCGCCAGTATCAAGGTGAAAACGACTGCGACCAATTGTGTCCAAAGCTGCCCTGGATTGCCGAAGAAGAGACCATCGTTGCCTGCTGCGTTTACTGCCTTGGAGGCAAACAAGCCAGTCGCCAGCGCTCCCCACGTTCCGCCTACGCCATGCACGCCGACAACGTCCAAGGAATCATCGTAACCGAGTTTCGGTTTCAAACCACACGCGATGGAACAGAAAATTCCACCACCGATGCCGATCCAGATGGCCGAAATCGGTCCGACGAATCCCGCTGCTGGAGTAATCGCAACAAGCCCCGCTACCGCGCCGCTGGCGGCGCCCAGAACTGTCGGCTTCCCTCTGAGAATCCAATCCATCGCGAGCCACGCCAAGACGGCTGCTGCGGTCGCGACATGAGTAGACACGAATGCCGATGTCGCCAAGCCATCCGCCGCGAGGGCGCTGCCGGCGTTGAAACCAAACCAGCCGACCCACAAAAGAGCAGCACCGATCACGCTAAACGGCAGATTGTGTGGCGGCATCGCCTCCTGGCCATAGCCCATCCGCTTGCCAAACATAATTGCTGCCACAAGAGCGGAGGCTCCTGAACTGATGTGGACGACCGTGCCGCCGGCAAAATCCAACGCGCCCATTTCTCGCAGTAAACCCTTGACTCCCCACACCCAGTGGGCGAGTGGATCGTATATAAACGTTGCCCAAAGAATTATGAAAAGCAAAAAGGAACTGAATTTTATACGCTCCGCAAATGCACCTGTGATCAAAGCCGGAGTAATTATTGCAAACATCATCTGGTAGATCATAAAAGCCGCGTGCGGAATGGTCGCAGCGTAATCAGCATTGGGCTCCGGACCGACTCCGTTTAGTCCAATCCAATCCAGGCTTCCGATCCACCCACCGCCGATGTCTGGCCCGAATGCAAGGCTGTAGCCCCACAACGCCCACTGTATCGTGATCACAGCGACAATAATGAAGCTGTGCATGATTGTTCCCAGGACGTTTCTTCGTCGGACCAAACCACCGTAAAAAAGAAACAGTCCAGGAATGGTCATCATCAGCACCAGTGCCGACGACGTGAGCATCCACGCAGTGTCGCCTTTGTCAATTTTGGGTTGAGCCGGAGCTACAGGTGGGGCTGGGCTTGGCACCCCGCTCGGCGGCGGCGTGACGGTAGGTGCCGTGGGCGTGGTTTCGGTAACACCCTGAGCAAACGTGCCCGGTGGGATTGACAACCAAAATAAAAATAAGACCAAAAAGAGCATCAGGCAGGTTTTCGTTCCTTGGTTCTTCACAACATTGCTCCTTCCATCTGCGCAATAATTAAGCAGTTAAGTGGAATTTAGGTAGTCTGCGCAGGTTAGAGCAACGTATATGCCACCGTACAGCGCACTTTTAATCTTAGAATTTTTAGATAGTTAACTTGAAGAATAGGAAATCTTTAGAAATTATAACGCCTCAAGATTAGGCAATCGCATAATTATTATGCAGATCGATCCCCCGGCGAATAAATTGAGTCATTAGGTTCGTTTTGCCAAACGTTTGAGCTTTTCCTTGTCGACTTCGATCCCATGCCCCGCCGTCATAGACGGATACGCTTTACTGCGAGTCATGGAGATGGGACTAAAAACATTTTGCTCGCCGAGCCGCATGAACCCGGTCATTTCGCCGCCCGGTTGGCCATTCTTTAATGCGCAGTGAAGCTGCATTTCGGCGGCGGAAAGTATCGTCGTGCACGCGCTGCCTTGGCCGATGACAACCGGAAGTCCCTTGGCGCCGACGACCGCCGCCACCTCGAACCCCCTTTGAAATCCTCCGATATGCGTGAGCTTGATCTTCAAAAGATCCGCGGCTTGCTCTTCCAGCACGGCCAGCGCCTCTTCCGGCGAGCTCACGCTTTCCTGCGCAGCGATGGGAATACCGACCGTGCGACGCAGTTCGGCGAGGCTTCGGAGATCGCCTCGTGCGAGCGGCTGCTCAGCATCGGTGATGTGAAATTGACTCAGTTCGTTCAAGATCCAACGAGCGTCAGTGAAAGAATACGAAGCATTGCCGTCGACTCGGATTGACGCTGCAGCACCGACTGCTTGGCGGACGGCGCGGACTCGTTCGATATCTTTTTGATGATCTTCCTGGCCGATTTTAATCTTGAAAGCCTGAAAGCCCTCTTGCTTGAGTTGACCGGCGCGTGGGCCGATCGTTTCCGGACCTAGATCGATCCCTAATCCACCCACAAGCTCAATCTCGCGTCGATAGGGTCCGCCGAAAAAGCGACAAAGCGGCACCCGATACAATTTGCCCAAGGCATCGAAGAGTGCCGTCTCAATGGCCGCTTTTGCGATCGGGTGGCCGTAACGAACTCGATGAAGTTTACTCAGAACAGTGCCGGTTTCTTCGAGGTCCATACCGATGAGCGCGGGCGCGAAATAATTTTGCGCCATGATCTCCATCGTTTCCAAGGTCTCGTAAGTATTGCCCGGCCGCCCCTGGGTGCCCTCGCCCCAACCTTCGATGCCATTCTCCATTTCCACCCGAACGATCAAAGAACGACAATCCTCGAGGAAGCCCGCGGCGCCGCCGTAAATTTCTTTGACTGGCAGTATCAGTGGATAGGTATCAATAGCGACGATTTTCATCATTCACGTCGGAGGAATTCCCCGATGCGCGAGACATCGCCGATTTTCTCTAAATTCTCGACGGACTCGACCAAACGCTCCAGCTGCCACCCGGACAAAATCGCGCGGGTCAATTTGCGTGCCTTGTCTTCGACTTCTAACGGACTCATGGGGTTTTTCGGCGTCCCTTTGAAATGGACAACCAGTGCCGAGTGGCGCTGCTTCTTTCCGAGACCGACGGTCACGCGCGCGGCGCGGTCCCAACCTTTCTGTTCGATCTCATGGTCGACTTTGAGCCGAACCTTACGCATCATCGCAAGAATCTTTTTATCCTTGAGCTTCTTCTCGTCAAACGACTCCGGATCGGTCGGATCAAAATAAAGACTCAGCGCGACGCAAAAGGGGATGCTGTACTGCGCCATCATCAAATCTTTGGGCTGATAGATGGCGTGATGGGTGATTAATTTTTCGATCCCGCCGATGACGATTTCCTGAACATCTTCCGGATCGAAATTTATCTGTTGCCGCAATTTTTGCAGCGCTTCGATCGGCGCATGGGCGTTAATGTGGCAGGCGCAACGCTTGATACAAATATTCATGCTCTCGAATTCGCGTCCCAGGCGGTATGTGAGATAGGAAAGCTTGGGCGCATCGGAATATGTCTGGCAGAATCCAAACTTTCCTTCGAGAACGGTTTCCGGTCCGGCGAAGCCTCTGCTGGCCAGCAGTGCCGCTGTCACACCTCCTTCCGCTGCTTTACCGAGATGGAGCCGTTTGATCATGGCTCCCTCTTGGCAACGGGAAAACTCGATCAGCCCACCGGAGTACGAGCCGGCGATGCCCAGGGCGTTGACCATCTTGCGCTCGTTGAGACCCAAAAGCCTACCTGCGGCGACCGCAGCGCCAAAAGTACCGGTCAACCCGGGCGCGTGAAAACCTCGCTTCTCAAGGGAATTCCCCGCGGCGACGCCGATGCGCGACATCACCTCGCAGGCGGCGACGAACGCGGTCAGCAACGATTTACCATCGACTTGCTTTTCTTCCGCCATTGCGAAGGCGGGGACGAAAGCCGTTGCTCCAGGATGAACGCCCGCTCCCGGTTGGCGCACATTGTCGAGCTCGAACGCGTGCGCCATCACGCCGTTTGCCAGTGTCGCTTGCGCCGGCTGCGCCATCCAGCTTTCTCCCACAACCGTAGAACGGCCGCGAAGAGCCGAGTCGCGAACAAATTCACTAACGGTTTTGCTCCACGGCTTCGTCGATCCATATAAGCAAACCGCCAGAGTATCTAAGATACAGCTCTTGGCTCGATCGATCACCGCTGCGGGGATCTGCCGATAATTCAGCTCGAGCGCAAAACGCGCGAGGCGTCGCGTAGAGTTCATAAAAAATTAGCGCACGACCTTGGCGCCGGCCTCTTTGAGCACGTCACGCATCTGAACCGTCAGATCGTCGAAAAACTTGCTGAGCGGCGGTCCCTTGAGATAACCGTCCTCAAACTGATTTTGCTCCAAGTACTGCTTCCACGTCGCGGTTTTCTCAAAGCGGTCGAAAACTCCTTCCCAGTATTGAACCACTTCCCGTGATACTCCCGGCGGCGCCACGACACCCCGGGCCTGCGGAATGAGCGGAACATCGATGCCTTGTTCCTTGATGGTCGGGACATTGGGCAATGACGCGAGGCGCTTTTCAGTCAGAGAAGCGATCACCCGCAAATTCCCCGCGCGAATCTGCTCGCCGGCCTCTTGCGGTTCGATCACCATTATTTGCACGTGACCGCCGAGAAGATTGGAGATTCGCTCGCCGCCGCTCGGAAAAGAAATGAAATTCCACTGGGCGCCGGTGACTTTTTGAATCAAAAGGCGCATCAGATTATCCCGCGAAGTTATCGTGCCGCCGGACTGGGCAAGTTGTTTTGGATTTTTCTTGGCCGCGTCGATGAAGTCTTTCATGTTTTTGTAAGGCGAATCCGCCTTGACCGCGATGACCGCCGGCTCCAAAACTAGACGGACAATCGGAGTCAAATCCTTTACGGTGACCGTCGCCTCGGCAGTGGTCAACGGATTGGTCACCCACACACCGGTGAAAAAACCGATGGTGTGGGTCTCACCCTTTTTTTCCGCGAGGTAGGACATCGCGACGGCAGGGCCACCGCCGGGCTTATTGACCACCTGCATGCGCTGCGTGATGAGCTTTTCTTTTTGCAGCAGTTCGGCGATTGCCCGCGCCAGCAGATCCGATCCTCCTCCGGGACCGGTATGAACAACGGCTTCGATCTGCTTGCTGGGCTTAAATTCCTGGCTCCCGGCGAAACCCAAGGGCACCGCCGTGATCACAACGACGATAATCGAAAACAACCTGGCTCTATGCTTCATATATCAAGCCTCCCAGAATATTTTGGCCATGAATGTATCAGCCGCAACTATCATCTTCAGCCTTCACGCTCAACCGCAGCAACTCGCCAGAAACGGACTTTACGGATTGCCGGCAGACACAAGATCGTCGCTGCGATTAAGAGCAAGGTTCCAGAAATCGGACGTGTGGCGAGGATCAGAATGTCGCCCTGTGACATCATCAACGATTGACGTAGCGCTCGTTCGAGCCCGTCCCCCAGCACCATTCCCAAGATCAGCGCCGCGGCGGGGAAATCGAGTTTGCGCATGAGATACCCGAGCAAACCGAAAAGCCCCATCATCCACACGTCGAATAGGCTGTTGTTGACGCTGTAAACGCCGACAATAGATATCCCGATGATGAGCGGATAGAGAATGTAATAGGGAAGACGCAAGATCTGCGCGAACAACGGAACCAAAGGTAGATTCAAAACCAGCAGCAAGACATTGCCGATGTACATGCTCGCCACCAAGCCCCAAAAAAGCTCAGGGTGCTCTTGGATGAGCA
>Ga0066710_100003708_pt1 | contig 13161 bp, 17 predicted proteins | sample GraSoiAngelo_159_FD_79666 | JGI IMG/M metagenome (GOLD analysis project Ga0066710, IMG submission 79666) | Grasslands soil microbial communities from the Angelo Coastal Reserve, California, USA - 14_1009_16_40cm | ecosystem: Environmental > Terrestrial > Soil > Grasslands | place: USA...
AACTTTCGATGGGCACGAGCCAGGACTACCGCGTCGCGGTCGAGGAAGGGGCAACGCTGATCCGAATAGGTTCCGTGCTCTACCGCGGCTAAGGCGCTCGCTTGCGACGCCGACCTGGAGGACATCCCGGCTTTGCCGGGGTGTCCATCTCCTCCGGACGCGCAACAGCGCTGGCGATCAGCCCTGCTCTCGCGTCGGCGTTAAGATCCCGCTGGAAATGGGCTTTGCAGACGTCTGGAATCGCACCCTCGTCTACTTCGGGATCGCCGAGGAGGACGACGAGTGGGACGAGGACGGCTACGTCACCGAGGAGGAGCTCGAGCGCACCTATAGCGAGCGTCCGAACGTCCGCCGCCTGACGCCGCGCAGCAGGCGACAGGAATTCGACGATTGGACCGACCCCGACGCCGAGGAACCACGCGCCGTCACGAGGCCCAGGCGCCGCGAGCGACGCGCCGAGGTCGCGACGATCCCCGGGCCGACGCCCGTGCCTTCCGTGCGCGTGCATCTCGTCGTTCCGCACACCTTCCAGGACGCCCAGCAGATCGCGGACCGCTTCAAGGAGGGGATCCCCGTGATCCTCAACCTGCAGGGCGCCGACCAGGAGCTTTCGAAGCGTCTGATCGATTTCACCAGCGGCCTCACCTACGCGCTCGACGGCGGCATGCAGCGCGTCGCCGACAAGGTGTTCCTGCTGACACCCCGCAACGTCGAGGTGTCGGCCGAGGAGCGCGCTCGTCTGCTCGAGTCGGGCGGCTTCTTCAATCAGGCCTGACTTGTAGGAACAGGCGCGCCCGGCACGAAACCGTCAAGCATGGGCTCCAGCCCCGGATCGATCCTGCTCTTCGACGCCGCGTCCTCGGCGAACCGGTTCATCGACGACTTCATCTGGGTCTACATCCTCTTGATCTTCATCTACGTCCTGAGCTCGTGGGTCAGGCTGCCGTACTCACCGTGGCTTCGCCGCATCCAAGATTTCCTCCGCGATGTCTGCGAACCGTACTTGGCTCTGTTTCGCCGCATCCTTCCTTCGTTCGGGCCGCTCGACCTCTCACCGGTCGTTGCGGTCATCGTCCTGATCATCCTGAAAACCGCGGTCGACGCGATTTTCGACAGCGTCTGACTCAGAAAGGAGGGGCCGTCATGGCCTACACACCCGTTGAGCTGAGGCACGTCCGCTTCAAGCGTGGCCTGCTCGGCTATGTACCCATTGTCGTCGACCGCACGATCGAGGAGGTCGTCGAGTCCTTCGAGACCGTCTGGCGCGAGCGGGCCGACTACGCGGATCGGATCGAGCAGCTAGAGGCCGACCTGAAGCGCCATCGCGAGCTCGAGACGCTCCTCCGCTCGACGCTGACGACGGCCGAGCATGCCGCGCACGAACTCAAGGATCACGCCCGCCGCGAAGCGGCGCTCGTGCTCGAGGAGGCGCACGCGGAAGCGCGAAGGATCACTCGGGACGCGCTCGCGGAGCGGGAACGGCTGGGGGCCGAGACGCACCGGATCAAGGCCCTTCTGGGGGCCGCCCTGGACGCGGTCGACGACGCCGACCGGGACGCTGAAGGGCAGCCCCGGGCCGAAGCGGCGTAAATCTATACTTGGCGCATGGCCGGGCGTTCTACGCGTTTACGCCTGCGCGTCTCTCCGGGGGCGCGCTCGAATGCGATCGTGGGTAGGCACGGGGAAGGGTGGAAGGTCCGCGTCACCGCCACGCCAGAGGGCGGGAAAGCGAATGACGCCGTTCTCCGGCTGCTGGCCGAGCGGGTCGGACTTCCGCAGGTGAATCTGAAACTCGTATCAGGCCCGTCGAGCCGGGACAAGATCGTCGAGCTGACCGGCGTCGACGCCGCCGAGGCGGAGCGGCGGCTCGGGCAGCCAAGGTAGTCACGATGAGCACGCAAATCGACACCGAGCATTTCCGCACGCGGCTCGAGGACTAGCGGCAGAAGGTCCGGAACGCGATCGACTACCTGCACAAGGAGAGCCCGGGCGCGCCCGACGAGATCACCGGCGACCTCGCGATGGGTCCCGGCGACAACCATCTCGCGGACATCGCGACCGAGACCGTCGACCGCGAGATCGACTACACGCTCGAGGAGAACTCCGGCAATGTCCTGCGGGAGATCGAGGCGGCGCTGAAGCGCATCGACGATGGGACGTTCGGCATCTGCTCGACGTGCGGCAACCCGATCGAGCCGGAGCGCCTCGAGCACCTCCCGTGGGCGACCCTGTGCGCCGCGGATGCGCGCGGGGGCCGCCGTTGAAGTCGCGCCCTGGTCACACGTCATGCGAAAGCCGTGCCAACATCCGGATTTAGCGGTCGCGCGAGTGAATCGCGCGACCTCTTGGACGGCATCGCAAGTGATGCCTTGAGCCAGTTGAGCGAACCGCGCGCGGCGGACGTCCGCGTCGGCTCTTCCACCGACGCACTGACGCCGATCTCGGTGGCGACACGCTCGCTCGCGGCGCGCTGGCCCCAGTGGATCGGCCTTGGGCTCGTCGTCTCGGCGGCGGTCCTCGCCGACCAGGCAACGAAGCACATCGTCGCCGGCCAGCTCGCGCTCGACGATCGGGTGCACGTGCTCGGGCCGTTCTCGATTCATCACGTGCAGAACTCGGGGATCGCCTTCGGCCTGTTCGCGAACGCGACCGCGCTCGTGACCGCGCTGACCGCGCTCGCGGTCGGCTGGATGCTCGTCTTCTTCGCGCGCTCCGGGGCCCGCCATCCGGTGCTGCCCGTCGCGCTCGGCCTCTTGATCGGCGGGAGCTCCTCCAACCTCGTCGACCGGATCCGGCTCGGCCACGTCACGGACTTCCTCGACTTCCGCTACTGGCCGGCCTTCAATCTCGCGGACACTTTCATCGTCGTCGGTGTCGCCATCCTCTTCGCGGCGATCCTGCTCGGCGACACGCGACGATCGCAGTAACGCTCGACGTCCCGGCCGAAGCTGCCGGCGAGCGGCTCGACCGGTTCGTCGCGACCTTGCCCGAGGTCGCCTCGCGCGGAGAGGCCGAGCGCCTGCTCGCGGCCGGAGCGGTGCGGGTCGATGGCGAGCCGCGTCCGAAGAGCCACCGGCTCGAGGGCGGCGAGCGGCTGGAGGTGGAGGTGGCGGAGCGGCAGCACGTCGCGCTGGAGCCGGAGCAACGCGAGCTGCGGATCGCCTACGAGGACGAGCATCTGCTCGTGGTCGACAAGCCGGCCGGGATCGTCGTCCATCCCTCCGCGGGCCACGCGGGCGGGACGCTGGTGCAGGCCCTGCTCGCCCGGGGGATCGCCGGCGGAGACGCGGCGGAGCGACCCGGCATCGTCCATCGCCTCGACCGCGACACGTCGGGATTGCTCGTCGTTGCCCGCTCTGAGGAGGCCCACGGCAAGCTGCAGGACCTCGTCCGCAAGAAGTTGCTCGAGCGCGGCTACCTGGCGCTCGTGCGCGGCCGGCCTCGCTCGCGAAGCGGCCGGATCGAGGCGCCGATCGGCCGGGACCGCCACGATCCGTTCCGGCAGTCCCTCGACACGGACTCCCCGCGGGAGGCGATCACGCACTTCGAGCTCGAACGGCTGCTGCCGCGCCATGCGCTGCTCTCGCTTCGCCTCGAGACCGGCAGGACGCACCAGATCCGCGTGCACCTGGCGGCGATCGACCTGCCCGTCGTCGGCGATCCCGTCTACGGCGTTCCGGACCCCGAGTTGGGCCGCCAGTTCCTGCACGCGAATCGGCTCAGCTTTCCGCACCCGTTCGGCGACGAGCGCGTCGAGACGGAATCGCCCCTTCCCGCGGAGCTTCAGGCCACGCTGGCGCGCTTCGCCTCGTAGAGGCGCCTGTCGGCGACCGCGAACAGCGTCCCCGTATCCTCGCCATCCTCTGGATAGCGCGACAGGCCGGCGCTGATCGCGAGGGGTACCCCAGCCTCGCCGGACTCGAGCTCGGAAAGACCAGCATTGAGACGGTCAAGGAACGTTTCGCCTGTGTTCGGATCCGACTCGACGAGCAGGGCCGCGAACTCGTCGCCGCCCATTCGGCCGGCGAGATCGGACCGGCGTAGCTCGGCCCGCAGTAGCTGGGCGACACGCCTCAGCACCTGGTCGCCCGCCGGATGACCGTGCGCATCGTTGATCTCCTTGAAGTCGTCGACGTCGAAGAACACGAGCGTGACGCTGGAGCTGTAGCGCTTCGCGCGCTCGAGCTCGAGCTCGAGCTCGTGCGTGAACGAGGTGTGGTTGAGGAGATCGGTGAGTGGGTCGTGCCGGGCCTTGTGCGCAAGCTCCGAGGTCGCGCGGTCGAAGTAGGCGACGACGCACTCGGTAACGAGGCTGTCGATCATCGCGTGCAGGCGCTCCTCGAACACGAAGACGTCGCTGGCTTCAAAGTCGGTGCTGCGGTCGAGTACCAGTCGCCAGAGCACGCGCCGCAGGACCAGGAACTCGGTGACGATGTCGCGCGGAGCGAAGCCGAGCGCCTCGCGTTCGCGCGCATGGTCCCGGACGAGCGCAGCGAGCGGGCTCCCGCGGTGCAGGCGCTCAGGCTTGGGATGGACGAGATGCTCAGCGAGCTCGGCGATGAAGGTCGGCATGTCGCCGAGCTGTCCGATCCGACCTAGGCGGCCGAGCGGCGGAATCGTGTCCTCTCGAAGCCCTTCTTCGACCACGGACAGCGCGAGAGTCCATGCTTCCGTCCGAATTTCATCGGCAAGCTGAGCGAGCGGTCCTGAAGTCTCGGCGGACACCGACTCCACACGGCTGCTATCGGCAACAACGGACGCCAGCCTGAGTTCTAAAGAGGGTTCGTGGCCGCGCTGGTACGATGCAGCGGTTTTTCGCCACCGACCCGGCGGGTCGGCAGGGTGGCGGTGCCGGCGCCGACGACGCCCGGTTCCACCCGGTTTCCGCCGGCAGCACACAGCAGCAAACCAACAGAAAGGGGCCTCAGCCCGTGGCAGTCGTCAGCATGCGAGAGCTTCTGGAAGCCGGAGTGCACTTCGGCCATCAGACCCGTCGCTGGAACCCGAAGATGAAGCGATTCATCTTCGGGGAGCGCGGCGGCATCTACATCATCGACCTGCAGCAGACCCTCGAGCACCTCGAGGAGGCGGCCGCGTTCTCGCGGAACCTCGCCGAGCGCGGCGGCTCGATGCTCTTCGTCGGCACGAAGAAGCAGTCCATGGACGCGATCGCCGAGCATGCTCAGCGCGTCGGTATGCCCTACGTCCACCATCGCTGGCTGGGCGGGCTGCTCACCAACTGGCGCACGATCTCGAACCGGATCGAGCGCCTGCACGAGCTCCGCCGGCTGCGCGACGAGGATCAGCTCGAGCTGCTGCCCCCCAAGGAGCGGATCGCGATGCTCGCTGAGCTCGAGAAGCTGGATACGAACCTCGGCGGCGTCGCGGACATGCGCAAGCAGCCCGACGCGGTCTTCGTCGTCGACCTGCGCAAGGAGCAGCTCGCCGTGCGGGAAGCGAGGCGACTCGGCCTGCCCATCATCGCGCTCGTCGACACCAACTGCGATCCCGACGAGGCCGACTACGTGATTCCGGGTAACGACGACGCGATTCGCTCGTGCTCGCTCGTGATCCGCACGATCGCCGACGCGATCGAGGCCGGCAAGGCGAAGGTGACGCCCGCCGAGATGGCCGCTCCCACCCCCGAGCCCGAGGAGACCGAAGGACCGAGCGCCGAGGAGGTCGCGCAAGACCCCGCCTACGAGCAGATCGGCGCGCAGGAGAGCGCGGGCGAGGAGGTCGCGACCGGTGTCGCCTCGCCGCCCGTTCCCGCCGAGGCCTCGACGGAGCGTTCAGAGTGACGGAAGGGAACGCGAAGATCTCAGCGGCTCTCGTCAAGGAGCTCCGCGACCAGACGGGCGCGGGGATGATGGACTGCAAGCGGGCGCTGCAGGACACAAATGGGGATCTCGAGGCCGCCAAGACGCTGCTGCGCGAGCGCGGGCTCGCGAGCGCCGCCAAGCGCGCCGGCCGCGAAACAACTGAGGGAACGGTCGGCTATCGCCTCGCCGACGACCGCAAGCGCGGCGTCATCGTCGCCGTCGGCTGCGAGACCGAGCCCGTCTCGAATAATGAGGAGTTCTCCGCCTTCTCCGCCAAGGTGCTCGAGGCGGTGGAGCGCGACGGCCCCACCGCCGTTGAGCAGCTCGACGAGGAGCGTCAGGAGCTCGCAGCCAAGCTCGGCGAGAACATCGTCGTCGCCGGCGCGGCGCGCTTCGAGGCGGTCGACAGCGCCGTGATCGACGGCTATGCGCACCCGCCGGCCAACAAGCTCGGCGTGCTCGTGCAAGTTCGCGGCGGCTCGGACGAGCTCCCCCGCAAGGTCGCCATGCACATCGCGGCTTCTCCGGCGACGCGCTGGATCGGCCGCGAGGACGTTCCGGCCGAGATCGTCACGGCCGAGCGCGAGATCTACTCGAACTCCGACGAGGTGCAGTCGAAACCCGAGCAGGCGCGTGAGAAGATCGTCGAAGGGATGCTGAACAAGCGGTTCTTCGCGGAGCAGGTGCTTGCCGACCAGCCGTGGATCCACGAGGCGTCGAAGTCCGTCGGCGACGTGCTCGGCGAGCAGGGCGCCGAAGTGCTCGAGTTCGAGCGGCTCCAGCTCGGCTAGTGCCCCACCAGGCGATACACGGACAGCATCACCTGAAGGGGCACTATGGCCCTTAGCTCCACAGAGGTCGCATCCGGGCCCACGCGCGCGGTCTTTCGCCGGGTGCTGCTCAAGCTCTCCGGCGAAGCCTTGATGGGCGACAAGGAGTACGGGCTCGACCGCGACCGGATCGATGCGGTCGCCGGGGAGATCGTCGACGTCCAGCAGCAGGGCGTCGAGCTCGCGATCGTCGTCGGCGCCGGCAACATCTACCGCGGCATGGCTGCCGCCGCCGAGGGGATGGACCGCGCCACGGCCGACTACGCGGGCATGCTCGCAACGCTCCTGAACGCGCTCGCGCTCCAGGACGCACTCGAGCGGCGCGGCGCACACACACGCGTGCTCTCCGCGATCGAGGTGTCCGAGGTCGCCGAGCCGTACATCCGCCGCCGCGCGATCCGCCATTTGGAGAAGCAGCGGATCGTGATCTTCGCCGCCGGTACCGGCAACCCGTTCTTCACCACGGACACGGCCGCCGCCCTGCGGGCGCTCGAGATCAACGCCGAGGCGATCCTGATGGTCAAGCATGCGGTAGAAGGCGTCTACGGCGGCGACCCTCGGGTCGACCCGAATGCGGAGTTCCTGCCGGAGCTGACGCATCTGGAGGCGATCGAGCGCGGCCTGAAGGTGATGGACACGACGGCGCTCTCGCTCTGCATGGACAATCACCTGCCGATCTACGTCTTCGCGCTCGCCGACGGCAACATTCGCCGCGTCGTCGACGGCGAACGCGTCGGCACCATCGTTTCCACCCCGAACCCCGGAGCGGCCAGATGACGATCGACGAGTTCATTCAGGACGCGACCCGCCGGATGGACAAGTCCGTCGAGTCGGCCCAGCACGAGTTCAACACGCTGCGCACTGGGCGCGCCTCGGCGGCGCTGCTCGACCGGATCCAGATCGACTACTACGGGACGAAGACGCCGCTCAAGCAGTTGGCCACGATCAACGCCCCCGAGCCGCGGCTGCTGACCGTGCAGCCGTTCGACCCCAGCTCTTTGTCGTCGATCGAGCGGACGATCCAGGAGTCAGATCTCGGGCTGACGCCCTCGAACGACGGCAAGATCATCCGACTGCCGATCCCACAGCTGACCGAGGAGCGCCGCAAGGAGCTCGTCAAGGTCGCTCGGCAGATGGCGGAGGAGGGTCGCGTCGCGATCCGGAACGTCCGCCGCGACGTCATGCACCACCTGAAGGAGCTCGTCGACAAGGGCGAGGTCGGCAGCGACGAGGAGCATCGGGCCGAGGAACGCGTCCAGAAGTTGACGGATGAGCACACGCACAAGATCGACGACCTTCTGAAGCGGAAAGAAGAGGAAATCCTCGAAGTCTGAGGCCTCCAGTGGGCCTGCTCGACCGATTTCGTTTGCGCACCCGGCTTGCCCGGGCACACCCGGAGCCGCCGGCCGAGCCGGTCGGCTGCGTCGCGATCATCCTGGACGGGAACGGACGCTGGGCGATGTCGCGCGGGCTCCCGGTCGCCGAGGGCCACCGCGAAGGGACGCGCGCGCTGCGGCGGACGGTCGAGGCGGCGATCGAGCTCGGGATCGGCTCGCTCATCGTCTACGGCTTCTCGACGGAGAACTGGACGCGCCCGCCCGACGAGGTCGACTCGCTGATGGAGATCTTCAGTGAGACCATCGACCGCGAGCTGCCGGACCTGGCGAAGCAGGGGGTGCGGGTCCGCTTCCTCGGTCGCCGCGACCGTGCTCCGGAGGCGCTGCAGGACAAGATGGCCGAGCTCGAGGCGCGGACGGGGATGAACGACCGGCTCGATCTCTGGATCGCCTTCGACTACGGCGGGCGCGCCGAGCTTGCGGACGCGGCGAAGCGGCTCGTCCAGGCCGGGATCCGGCCCGAAGAGATCGACGAGGACACGTTTGCCCGGGCCCTGTACGAGCCGGAGCTGCCCGATCCGGACCTGCTGATCCGCACCGCCGGCGATCAGCGGATCTCCAACTTCCTGCTCTGGCAACTCGCGTACGCTGAGCTCGTCTTCGTCGAGACGCCGTGGCCGGATTTCGGCGAGGCCGAGTTGCGCGCCGCGCTCAGCGAGTATGCGAGTCGCGAGCGCCGTTTCGGCGGCAGGTAATGAGCTCCTTCTGGTCGCGGATCGTCGTCGGTGCCGTCCTGCTGCCGGCCGTGCTCGGGCTCGTCTACCTCGGCGGGTGGTGGCTCTGGGTGCTCGCAGTCGTCGCGGCGCTGATCGCGCTGCACGAGCTCTACCGGCTCACGCGGCCGCTGCGGCCGCTCGTGCTGGCGGGTTACGCCGGCACGCTGCTCGCCCTGCTCGGCGCGCAGCTCGGCGGCATCCCGTGGATGACGGCCGGCTTCCTGAGCACGATCGCGCTCGCCTTCGTGCTCAAGGGCATCTCCGACACGCGGCAATCGCTGGCGGTGGCGATTGCGACCACCGTGTTCGGCGTCGCCTGGATCGGCCTCGGCCTCGGACACGCGCTGCTGCTGCGCTCGATCCCCGAGCACGGGCGTCTGGCCGTCTTCACGGTGCTCCTGACAGTCTTCGCGGCAGACGCCTTCGCCTACTTCGTCGGCCTCTTGATCGGCCGGCACAAAATGGCGCCGGTGCTCTCGCCGGGCAAGACCTGGGAGGGCTTGGTCGCGGGCACGATCGTGGCCGTCCTGCTGCCCTTCTTTGCCTTCTACCACCAGCACTTCCTGACGATCGGGGAGTCCCTCGCCCTCGGAGTCGTGATCGCGGTCGTCGCTCCCCTCGGCGATCTGTTCGAGTCGGCGCTGAAGCGCGACATGAACGTCAAAGACTCGGGGCGCCTGCTGGGCGGCCACGGTGGCATGCTCGACCGCCTCGACGCGCTGCTCTTCGCCTCGATCGCCTCGTACTACCTCGTTCGCGCCTTCGGGTGGGCGTAGTCCCGGCCCAGTAGCGAATCCGGCCCGCGCCGTCGCTCGTACACTTTCAAGCAATGAAGCGAATCGCCCTCCTCGGGGCCACCGGGTCGATCGGGCGACAGGCGCTTGAAATTATTGCCGCGCACCCGGAGCTGGAGCTCGTCGCTGCCGCCTCGGGCTCGGAGCCGATCGACGGGCTTGCGCCGCTGACACAGGTCGGCGGCGACTTGACCGAACTGCTCGAGCGCGCCCGGCCGGACGTAGTCCTCAACGCCGTGGTCGGCTTCGCCGGCCTGCCGGCGACGCTCTGGGCGCTCGAGCGAGGGATCGATCTTGCGCTGGCGAACAAGGAAAGCCTCGTGGCGGCCGGGGATCTCGCGACGACCGCTCGGCGGCGGGGCGGAGGGCGGCTACTTCCCGTCGACAGCGAGCACTCGGCCGCGTACCAGTGCCTGGAGGGCCGTGATGCGGAAACCGTGCATTCGCTCGTGCTGACCGCCTCGGGCGGCCCCTTCCGTGGGCGGAGCAGTGAGGAGCTCGCCGACGTCACGCCGGCCGAGGCGCTTGCACACCCGACCTGGAACATGGGACCCAAGATCACGATCGACTCGGCCACCCTCGCCAACAAGGGACTCGAGCTGCTCGAGGCGCATTTCCTGTTCGGCCTCGACTACGACCGGATCGAGGTCGTGATCCACCCGACGTCGACGGTGCACGCGCTCGTCCGCTTCCGCGACGGCGCAGCCCTCGCTCATCTCGGCTACCCGGACATGCGCGTGCCGATCTCGTTCGCCCTCACGTACCCCGAGAGGGACGCGACGCCGGTCCCGCAGCTCGACCTCGCCGCCGGTCTAACGCTGGAATTCGAAGCGCCCGACCTGGAGACGTTCCCACTCCTCGGGCTGGCCCGCCGAGCCGGGGAACAGGGTGGCACCTACCCGTGCGCATACAACGCCGCCAACGAGGTCGCAGTCGCAACGTTCCTCGAGGGCCGGTTGCCGTTCCTCGCCATCGCGGAGACGGTCGAAGAGACGCTCGGCGAGGTCGACGGTGCGCCTGCGCGGGACCTGACTGAGCTGGTCGAGGCTGACGCGGAGGCGCGCCGGCTCGCCGAGAGAACCGCAGCAGCCGCATGAGGCGTCCCTTGCGATGCCGATCTGGAGGCCGTAGTGGCTTTGCCGCTGCGGCCGATCAAACCCGGCTGTTGGAATGGCTGCGGGTGCGAACCCTCGAGGAGGCTCGGCCGTGAGCATCCTGATCGCAATCGTCGGGCTCGGCTTCCTCGTGATGATCCACGAGGCCGGTCACTTCTTCACGGCGCGCGCCGTCGGGATGCGACCGCGGCGGTTCTACGTCGGCTTTCCGCCCGCGCTGGCGAAGACGACGCGGAACGGAATCGAGTACGGAATCGGAGCCATTCCGCTCGGCGGCTACGTGAAGATTCCCGGGATGCACAGGCCGGCGCCGACCGACCTGGACCACCATTTCGGCCCCGCGCTTCTCCAGGCGCCTTCGCTCGTCGGCCCGGTGGAGCGCTTGAAGCGCCTCGTCGCGCAGGGTGACTTCCCCGAGGCCCGCGCAGCTCTTGGGAGCCTCGACGAAGCGCTAGGGCAGGCGAAGTTGCCGCCGGTGCCCGCCCGAGCCGCCCGCCGCGGCCGCGAAGAGCTCGGCGATGCGCTCGGTCCCGAGGCTTACTGGCGCCAACCGACATGGAAGCGCGTCGTGGTGATCGCGGCCGGACCGCTCACGAACGTGGTCTTCGCGATCCTGTTGCTCGCGATCGTCTACATGCTCGGAATTCCGGACGGCGCCTCTCGTCGGGTCGACAAAGTCTCCCCGGATTCGCCGGCGGCGCAAGCGGGACTGAGGCCGGGCGACGAGATCGTGGCGGTGAACATGCAGCCGACGAAGACGTTCAAGCAGGTCTCGGAAGCGCTCAGGTCGAGCAAGGGAAAGCCTGTCATCGTCTCGATCGTCCGGCGAGGCAAATACATCGAGCTGCCTCCGACGAGGACGATCAAGCAGAGCGGCCATTACATCTACGGGTTCAGGCCGGCAGGGGTGGTCTACAAGCACTACAACCCTGCGACGGCGCTCGGGCTCGCGGGCCGGGATACGTGGGACGTGACGAAGGCCATCGGCTCGTCGTTGGCGCGCATCGCCCAGGGCACCGGTCGGAAGGACGTCTCCTCTCCGGTCGGAATCGTGGACGCCTCTAGCCAAGCGGCGAAGACGGACTACCGGGACTATCTGGAGATCATGGCGCTGATCAGCCTCTCGCTCGCATTGCTGAACCTGCTGCCGCTCCTGCCGCTCGACGGCGGCCACATCGCTTTCTCGCTCTTCGAGGGAATCCGCGGGCGATCCGTGGGCCGCGCCGTCTACGAGCGGGTTTCCGTCGTCGGAATCGCCCTGGTGCTGCTGCTCTTCTTCGTCGGGCTGTCGAACGACATCGGGCGAATCGGCGGAGGCTAGACTCGCTGCAATGGCGAGCGAGCGGTCAATCAATGTAAGAGGGGTTCAGATCGGCGGCGGCGCGCCGGTCGTCGTCCAGTCGATGACGCTGACCAAGACGCACGACGTCGAGGCGACGACTGCGCAGATCGCCGCACTCGCCTCCGCCGGCTGCGAGGTCGTTCGTGTCGCCGTCCCGAAGTCGGAGGACGCCGACGCCCTCCCGAAACTCGTGCGGCTGTCGCCGATCCCGGTGATCGCGGACATCCACTTCAACGCCAGTCTGGCTCTGCGCGCGATCGAGGCCGGCGTCGCCGCGGTGCGGATCAACCCGGGCAACATCGGCGGTCCGGACAAGGTGGCGCAGGTCGTCCGCGCGGCGAAGGCCGCCGGGATGCCGATGCGGATCGGCGCCAACTCCGGCTCGCTGCCGAAGCACCTCTCCGAGCTGGCCCAGCGCGATCAGGCCGAGGCCCTCGTGGAAGCGGCGCTCGAGGAGGTTCGCCTGCTCGAGAGCCTCGACTACTACGACTTCAAGATCTCGGTCAAGTCGAGCCACGTGCCGACGATGATCCGCGCCTACCGGCTGCTCGCCTCCAAGGTTCCGTACCCGCTCCACCTCGGCGTCACCGAGGCGGGGACGCCGTACTCCGGCTCGATCAAGAGCGCCGTCGGCATGGGCGCGCTGCTCGTGGACGGCATCGGCGACACGCTTCGCGTCTCCCTGACTGCCGACCCCGTCGAGGAGGTCCGGGCCGGCTTCGAGATCCTGAAGGCGCTGGGCCTGCGCGAGCGCGGCCCCGTCATGATCGCCTGTCCGAGCTGCGGGCGGGACAACGTCGGCGTCCAGACCCTCGCCGAGAAGGTCGAGGAGCGACTGCGCGCCTACCCGCAGCACTTCGAGGTGGCCGTGCTCGGCTGCGCCGTCAACGGACCGGGGGAGGCGGGCGACGCGGACTTCGGGATCGCTGGCGGCCGCGACGTCGGCTTCGTCTACGCCCACGGCCGAGTACTGAAGAAGGTCTCGTCCGACATCCTCGTCGACGAGCTCTTCCACGCGATCGACGAGTGGATTGCGGACGGGATGCACCGGCCGAAGCGGCTCAAGATGGCAAAACCCGCGGCCTTGGCCATGGCGGAGGCGTCGTTGATCCCACTGGAAGAGGCGCCGCGTAACCGGGTTTAGC
>Ga0066710_100003709_pt1 | contig 13158 bp, 11 predicted proteins | sample GraSoiAngelo_159_FD_79666 | JGI IMG/M metagenome (GOLD analysis project Ga0066710, IMG submission 79666) | Grasslands soil microbial communities from the Angelo Coastal Reserve, California, USA - 14_1009_16_40cm | ecosystem: Environmental > Terrestrial > Soil > Grasslands | place: USA...
AAGCCGAAGGCACTAACCAAGAGATCAAGCCCCTTCGTTTTGTCAAGACGGCCTACGAAAAGGATAATCGGCGCGCCTGCGGGTAATTGGAGAGTGTCCCTGAAAAGTGACGGGTCGTCAGGTGTTGCCGCCCAGAATTCCCTGCGAACCCCATTGGGAATCGTGTGAATCTTCTCTGGCCCCAACGCGAGCGAGTGGAGTTGTACAGCTTCAGCTTGAGACGAAGCTACCAAGGCGGTCGCCTCCGCGGATTGCCGGATTCCAATGGCTAGGTCGTATAAGAGTTTCAGAGCCGCCTTCCCGTACCCCCGCACCGCAGTGCCATGTGGCTGAATCAGGTATGGTTTTCGGTACTCCCGGGTTGTCTCCGCAGCGGCGAAATTCTGATAACTCCGAAACCCGTGAAAATGTATCAGATTCGCCGGTAAGGCGCGTTTCCTGAACTCTGTACGGAAGGTTGGGGTGTAGAACATTCCGGTGGGGTGTTCTAGGACTCTTGCGGCCACTGGGAGGCGCACAATTTGAAACGCAATCGATTCCATCGGGGAAGGGGTCTCTTCAGCGCTTCCATAACGACTCTTCACGTCTGGCACCATCGCGGTCACATCAGCGCCCAGTCGTGCCAATTCCGTGCACAGTTCCATTGTGCTGGTAGCCACTCCGCCGAAGCTTGAACGGGTTCCTGCGACGGGTGAGATATGCAGGACTTCCACAGCTACCTCACGCGTTGATCATGTTAGCCGTCGCCGCGGCTCGCGTCCAAAGAGGCGGAATATGCGCCGCGTCAAGGGCGAGTGATATATTAGCTGGGCAAGGGCGTCGTTATGGAAGCTCGCGAAGCTCAGCGTGTCGATGAGATTGAAGCCGAGGCTGAATCCCCAATCGATTCCAGCAACAGAGACGTTGGACTCAACACCGTTAAGGTCGATCGCTCGCTCTGTCTCCTTTGCGATGAATCGCAGGTGCCGGATTGCTCGGGGATCGAATCCCATCATCTTCGACGTCACCCAGTCCAGGCAGTACGGGTCATTTCCTGCGATGAACTTCCCAACAGGGCGTGCCTCGCCATCCATCGGACCGTGTTTGTCTAGGCCGTACGTGGCGTCGATGATCCCGAAATGCGCCTTGCATAGCTCCGCAATGAGATTCAGTTTCCTGTCTAGCTGGGCATGTTGCAAGAGCCGCAAGTCGAGCGGACAGCACCCCCAGAGGTTCTTGACCGAGAGGCTGACGGTGGTCATCACATGAACCTTGAGGACCGGGACCGAGATGGTCAAGTCGACATCTTCCACGAGGAACCGCGGGAGCGTCACAGATGTCTCCTTCCCCGCGACGCTTCCCGTGTAAACCCTCGATTCGAGCCGTGAAAGATCTATGGGTGTAGTGTTCGTTTTCCTGCAGATTTCACGAAGTCCATGTCCGATGAATGCTTCCTCGGCAAGGAAGGATCCATACCCCCCGTTCGATTCTCCAACGAAGACTTCTGGGCCAGATTTCCCCGCCAGGCTTAACAATTCCTCCAAGAATCTCGGGGACGTTGTGATGCCCGGAGTATAGCGAGGGTACGTGAAATTGGGTTTGACAAATACCTTGGCAGCGTGGGCGAGTGCGTCTGACAGGCCCGTTCTGGCGAAGGCAGTTTCGAGGTCCTCTCGGCAATCGGCCCCAGTCATACCGATATGGATAATCATTCGTCGCGGCCTCCGCTGGCACCCAATGCGGCGGGTGGTCTGGCGGTGCCTAATATGACGGCACCCACCGGCAAGACTGAGAACCATTTCTCCATCTTTCTCTCGTGTCGATCTACCAAGTCGACCACCTTGCTTGCAGCGCGGGTCCAGTTCATCCTGCGCAGAACGTATGATAAGGCGAGAGAATACAAGAAGAGCGTTTCGAACTCTTCCGTCTCCCAACCGTTGCTGGAGAGTTCCGCTCGCAGCTGGCGTGGACCATATGGTTTTTCGCCAGGGGTGTGGGTGCTCATCGGGAACAAATGCCGGCCTACTGCGGAAAAGGGGTTAAACTTGTTTGGCTCCAGGAAAACCAGGATTCCATTTCGATTGACAACTCGCTCGAGTTCCGGCAGTAGTCGCTTCAGGTCTGTGTGATGCAAGGCTCCAACACAGACGATTGCATCGAACATGCCGTTTCTAAAAGGCAGGTTGTGGCCGTCCGCACGTAGAAGGCGCCCCCGGGTCTCCGCCACCTTTGAGGCAGCCATCAGAATCCCCCTCGATACATCTACCCCAACCACATCGTGCCCCAGGCGGCCTAAGGTTCGCGTCATCCAGCCCCCCCCGCAGCCGAGGTCGAGCACACGCATCCCCTGCCTGGTCTTCAGGGCCCGCGCTATGAAGTCGACTTCGCGGGGTCTAATCACGTTGGTGAAGATTACCGGATCAAATTCCTCAATTTCGCCCGTCTCGGAGTCGACCAGCGCGTGGTCGTAAATCTCGCTTTCCCGACTTAACATCAAGTGTTCAACTCACGTTGCAACGGTTCCGAGGGCTAACAGAGTGCGTCACTGCGATAGTGCGTCACTGCGATTCATGAATGCTTTCATACTTTTCTACCCTTCCTCCGCGATAACAGCTGCCGAATTTCTGGCGGTGGGCTCGGAAATTAGTGGCCACTCCGGCCCTCGAGTGCACCCACCAAAATTCGAGTCGCGGATTCCGGCAGTGTCTCGGCAGTTTCGCTGTGGGCTCGTCCCCCGCCTGCACCAACCATGATTGACCCGTGGGAGCGGTGTGTTTATATCGCCTGGGTTTCTTGAAGGGCGAGACGGCGGTGCCATTAGCGCCGGCGTGCTCGAAATGCGGACCCAGCGGATTCTTGTCACTGGCGGTGGAGGCTTTATCGGTACCCACCTGGTGAACGAGCTCAGGTCCCGCGAGCACGATGTGCTTGCGGCCGACCTTACCAACACGGATCGGGACGGGTACGTGCGCTGCGATGTGCGTGAGTACCATCAGCTCGAGCGGGTTTTCCGGGATCGTGTGTTTGACGTCGTCTACCACCTCGCCGCAGAGTATGGGCGTTGGAATGGGGAAGAGTACTACGAGAACCTGTGGACGACAAATGTAATTGGCACGAAGAATGTGATCCGGCTGCAGGAGAGGCTCAAGTTTCGCCTCGTCTTCTTCAGCAGCGCCGAGGTCTACGGGGACCACGGAGGCGCAATGGCCGAAGACCTCATGGACCGTATCCCGATCAAGCAGCTCAACGACTACGCCATGACGAAGTGGGCTGGAGAACTCATTTGCCTCAATTCCGCGCAGCAGTTCGGCACGGAGATCATCCGTGTCCGTCCTGTGAACTGCTATGGCCCAGGTGAGCGCTATACTCCGTACCGTGGTTTCATTCCGAAGTTCATCTACTGCGCCCTCCACAAAAAGCCATACACCGTCTACAAGGGTCACAAACGAATCATCGACTATGTCGACGACTCCTGTCGGACTTTCGCGAATATCGTGGACAATTTCCATCCCGGTGAGGTTTACAACGTCGCGGGCCGGACGGAATGGGAGCGGGACATCAAGGCCTATTCAGATCTCATTCTGGCGGCGATGGGGACCGACGACTCGCTCGTCACGTACAAAGACGAAGAACCTTTTACGACCAAGGTGAAGCTAGTGGACTGCTCCAAGGCGATTCGGGATCTGGACCACGACCCGAAAGTGCCGCCCGAAGAAGGGATTCGTCGGACTGTTCAGTGGACGAGGCGTCAGTATGGAGTAGGTGAGTGATATCGAGGATTTCTCCGAGACCTTTCGCCGAAAGACCGTCCTAGTGACGGGTGGCGCCGGTGCGATTGGGTCAAACCTAATTCGCTCCCTAATCGAACTTGACTCTCGGCGGATTCTGGTTCTGGATGATCTATCGTCGTCATACGAATGGAATATCCCGAGCGGGCCGAACGTCGAGTTCGTCCGAGGGAACATCTTAGACGAGAAGGATCTCGCCCGAGTTTTCGGACGAAATCCCGATATCGTTTACCACCTTGCTGCTCATTTCGCAAACCAGAACTCCGTCGAGTATCCTGAGGTTGACCTCCAAGTTAACGGAATGGGAGTCCTAAAAGTACTCGAGCACGCGCAGAGTGCTGGCGTGGAGCGTTTGGTTTACGCCTCCTCGGGGTGCGGCATCTACGGGGCGGACACCCCGATGCCGTTCACCGAGGAATACGTGTCGATGGACCTCTACACTCCTTACCAGGTCACCAAGATGCTCGCGGAACTCTACACGAAAATGTTTCATAATCTCTATGAACTCCCGATCGTAAACGCGCGTTTCTTCAACAGCTATGGCCCCGGAGAGGTCCCAGGCAGGTATCGCAATGTAATTCCGAATTTCTTCTACTGGGCGACGCTGGGACAGCCCCTGCCCATTACGGGAACGGGGGAGGAGACCCGGGACTTCACCTATGTCGGCGATATCGTGAACGGCCTCCTTGCCTCCGCGCACTACGACGAGGCGATCGGGGAGGCAATCAACTTGGCCTCGGGCCGAGAGGTCAAGATCCTCAATCTCGCCGAGTCGGTCAACGAGCTCACGGAGAACGAAGCCGGCATCGTCTTCAAGGAGCGGCGGAACTGGGACAAGAAGAACCGACTTCTCGCCTCCGTCGACAAGGCCCGCAAGATCCTCGGCTATGAGCCCAAGATGGATCTCCAGGACGGGCTAAAGCAAGTCCACGCGTGGTTCGAAAAGAATTGGGACCTCATCACGAAGTCCGCCGAATTCTAAGCCGACGGCTTGAGGTATCCTCTGCACATTGTCCGGCGGGCGCAGTCTCATGCGAATTCTCGTCCTTCAAGAATCCGATTGGATCGCCAAAGGTCCCCATCAGGGCCACCACCTCGTCGAGCGGATGCAGGCTCGAGGCCACAAGGTCCGGATCGTGGACTTTGAGATTCGTTGGGCCGACCGCCAGTCGGCGTCTCCACTTGCCCAGCGACGAGTGTTCCCAGATGTCCATAAGGTCATCGAGGCCGGGAAAGTTACGGTCATCCGCCCGGCCTTCCTCCGCCTACCGGTCCTTGATTACGCGTCCTTGTTGCTCACGCATGCCGTAGAGATTCGGAGACAGTTCCGTCAGTTCGAGCCCGATGTGATCGTGGGCTTTGGAATCTTGAATGCGTTCCTCGGAATCCTCATCGCCCGGAGACACAGGGTCCCCTTCGCCCACTACGTGATCGACGAGCTCTACCGTCTTATGCCTCGACGAGTGCTGAAGGGTCTGTCCAAGCTCGTGGAGCAAGCCGACTATCATCGGGCCGACTTGGTGTTCTCAATCAATGAAGGCCTCCGGGACTACACCATCGCTATGGGGGCTCCGCGCAAGCGGGCCGTTCTCCTGCGGGCAGGGGTCGATCTCGAAAGGTATCTCTCGGCCAATGGAAGCGAGGTGCGGCAGCGGTACGGATTCACAACGGACGATCTTGTCCTCTTCTTCATGGGCTGGCTCTATTCATTCTCTGGGCTGACAGAGGTCGCCGAGGACATCGTCACGGCCCCAGTCGGCGGAACGAACGTCAAGCTCTTGGTGGTGGGGAAGGGCGATCTCTGGGAACCGCTAGAGCGGATCTCCGCTGCGGATAGCTCGGCACATCGGCTGGCCCTCGTCTCCTGGCGGCCCTACGCCGAACTCCCGGCGTACCTCGCGGCCGCGGACATCTGCCTTCTGCCCGCACATCAAGTTGATCTCATGCAGAACATCGTGCCCATCAAGGTTTACGAATACATGGCCGCGGGAAAGCCCGTGATCGCCTCTCGGCTCCCAGGACTCGTCCGGGAATTCGGGGAGGGGAACGGCGTCGTGTTCATCGACGACCCCCACGAAGCCGTGCCCACTGCGCGGGAGCTGGCGGCATCCGGCGCGATTGATTCGCTTGGCAGGAAGGCGCGATCATTCGTTTCCGGGAACGACTGGAGCAAAGTGACCGATGAATTCGAATCTAGACTCAATCGTTTGGTCAGGGATGCTCGTGTCGCCCGGGGACCTTCGGCCGACAGGCCCCACAACTAACGCATCCGGCGGTGCGCGTTAATCACCGCATGAAGGATGAGGCCGGTGAACATGAGCAGCGTGCCTAGGAAGACGAGTAACAACGTGACCATGGCCAATCCTACAGCGAGCGCGCCGGTCGCGTAGTAACTGTCGACCACGTAGAGCCCCAGACCTAGGCCTACACCGAGCAGAATCAGGCCCGGGATCCCGAAAGTCAGGAGCGCGTGCTTCGTCTCGATGTACACGAGCATCGAGCCGACGACGCTGAGCGCATGCCGAACTGGACCCTTGGTGGATCCGCTCTCATAATACGCGGTGTTGATGGCCACTTCGACGATTTGGAGCCCCTTGCTGTCTGCATCCCAGATAATTTCGGCGCTCGCGCCCATGTCGGTTTCTCGAGGGTCGATTATCTCGATAGCCCTGCGGGAATAAGCTCGAAAGCCGCTTTGCGCGTCGCGTAGCCTGATGCCGTTCTTGGTTCCGAGGTTGGTGAGTTTCGTGAGGACCCCGATGCCAAAGCGGCGGTACCGGGGGACCCCGTTGGGGGCGTGTTTGGTTAGAAAACGAGAGCCAATGCAGACATCGGCCTCACCGTTGCGAATCGGGTCCACGACGCGTGGGATTGCAGACGGATCGTGCTGGCCGTCTCCGTCGAGGACGACGAGCGTATCGAAGCCGCTGTCCTTGGCATATCTGAAGCAAGACCGCAGGGCAGCGCCGTATCCCCGGTTCTTCGCATGGCGGATGACAATCGCGCCAGCTTCTTCCGCAATCCAGGCGGTGTCGTCCGCGGAGCCGTCGTCTACGACGACAACTTGGTCCGCGTGCTGCCTGGCCTTCAGCACGACCGATCCGATCGTGGGGCCTTCGTTGAACGCGGGAATCGCGACGAGGACCTTCGCCTGTTGTCCAGGGCCCTCCAGGCGTTGGCTTGCCTTTTCGGCATACTCAATAATGGCCAAGGACTCCCTCCATCGGGGGCGAGGCGCAGTTTCCGTCGGGTATAATAGTGTTTTGCCATGAAGTGCGGAGTCCTCTGGGCACACTGTTGACCCGGCATCACTCTGTTGGCGAACCAACACTGGCATCACAATCACCGAAGAGTAGCAACTTGCTCCCTGCTCCTGCCGGAACGATTATATGCGCGAGGTCCGGTGATGGGTCCGGAGCGATCGGGTGCGTGGATGGGATGCCCGCACCTCGAGTTCCGGAGGAGATTCTCCCCATGCAAACCGCAACCACCGCATCGATTCGACGAGCGCCTTGGGGCCGGAAGAGCTTTCTCGCGCCCCTGCCAATTCTGTCGGTCGTCCTCATGGTGACGGCGATGGCTGCTCCCGGCCTCCTGCACATGACCGTTACGATTCTCAACGACACCAACCTTACGATCACCGCCCAAGTCCAGAACGTCGTCCACCCCTCTGGACCAACTGGGAAGATCCTTGGAATCATGACGGTGACCAACCATGCTTCGACCGCCACCCGGATCACCGTGGCCACGGCGCGGATTCAATCGCTGGCGCCCGGGACCCGTGACGCGGACGGTCGGCTGGACACGAACATCACGATTCCCGTTCCTTTACTCGTTCCCGCGGGGGCGACGGTCACGGTCTCGCTCTCAGGGCCGTTCTCCGGCAACGTCTTGAAGCTCACGACGACCGACTCGTTCCTCATCACCCCGATAATCACGTGGACCAGCATCCCCTCCTCCGGATCGCCGCAAGGGCCGTTCACCTACTCCCAGGTAAAAATCTGCACGGGCCAGACCTCCCCGACGTCCCCGTACTGGGTCACCTACTGCTCGAACGCCTAGGCTGCGGCCCTCGCTCGTCGCGCGGCCTTTGGCGATCGGCCCAATTGAAGGCTTGAAAGGTAGCCCGACAGCATCACGTTCGGCGCGACGAGCAGCTTGCCCACGACGCCCGAGGTGAACGTCGACCCGGGCAGACCGCCACCCAGGACGGGCAAGAGCGCCGCAACGATCAGGATTGTCGCCAGGAGCGACACGCCTGCGCCGAGGACCCAGACGTACGCCGGGAGTCCTGCGGTCCACTCCCCCTCGGTCGCATGTCGATAATCCATTGCAATCAGCACATGGGTCGCGAAGAACACCGCGCCGGCCGCGATCCACCAGGCGAAGAGTTCGTCCATGCTCGCCCACGATTCCTGCGCCAGCCTCAGCCCCCCCGGATTCGCGCCGAGCAGCCCCAAGAACAGGTCCTGGAGGTCCGTCCCGATCGCGAGGGGCAGTATGAAGCGCCAGTACACGGACACGCCTGCCCAGAAGATGAATCCCCAAATGATCGCGAGCCGACGACGGTTCCAGCCGACCCCCTGTTCCCGCGTCAGCCCCGCGTACGCGGCCGCCAGGAGGAGGACTCCGGGAATGTCGAGGACGAAGGCGAGCCAGGCCACGAGACCGGCGCTGAGAGGACCGAGCGGTCCGATCACATTGAGGACGACCGCGATGATCCACAGGAGGTTCGTCGCCAAGAGGAGGGCGGACGCCGCCGTGAGTCGCGCGGCCGAATCGCCGAGCCACCGAAGCGGGCGTTCCGCATCCGCCAACCCTTCGTTCACGTCCTAGGGGCTGAGAACCCGGGGACGCCTAGTAAAGGGTTTCTCCGTTCCAGAGGTTCCGTCCCGTTTGGCCGTTGGGTCGAGCCGGCGCTCGAACCGAACGACGGCGGAGGTGTTCTTCTCGGTGAGAACAATCCGCGCTCAACGTCGCGTCCGCGGGCGAAGGGAACGTATATCATACCTCCTTCCAATCGCATCGAAGGAACGGGAGGCGTGCGGGCTACGCGAGTCGTTGTTCTCACCGTCGTCGCGATCGTCTTCGCCGGAATCTTCGCCATCCCAATCCTCTCGGCCTACTCGGATTCGTTCGGTGGTACCTCCCAGAAGGCCCCGATTCGCCCGACTCTCAGCGTGCCGCTTCGCGGCCTCGCGACGCCGACGCCTCACGACCCAATTAAGATCGAAGGCAACGCGAATTTCACGTCGGCGAATGGCGTCGTGTCGGGGAAAGGCACCTCCAACAATCCGTACATCCTTTCGAACTGGGTTATCAACGCGTCCGCGGCCACGGGGATCGACGTCCGCAACACGACGGCCTACTTCACCATCCAGGATGTCCAGATCTGCTGCGGCGGCTCCAACTATGATGGGATTCACTTCGCCAACGTCATTCACGGAAGCATCCAGGGGACCACGGTCTCACTCAGCCGCGAGGGGTTCGTCCTCAACGGCGTCCAGGACATCCACATCACCGGGGGCGGCGTCCGCACGATCTCCGAGGCGATCCGGGTCGATGCGGCGAACAACGTCAACGTGAGCCAGATCCTCCTCTCCTCGAACGCCGGGTACGCGGTCGATGCGAGCAATGTGGGCGGTCTCGACCTGTGGGGCGATCAGATCATCGACGCGCCGTCGGGAGGGATCGGGCTCTCCGCGTGCTGGGACGTGCGGATCGGTCAATCGAACCTCACGAACCCGGGGCCGGGCGTGTACGCGTCCGTCGTGACCTCGCTCCTGATCACGGGCAACACGGTCACGAGCCAGGCCGGCACCGCGCTATGGCTCGATGGCGTCCGGTGGGCCAACCTCACGGGGAACACAGTGACCGCACCTTCCCGTTATGGAACGAACGCGGTCCTCATTACCGGCAGCAATACGACGTTGTCCGCCAACGTCATTACGGGCGGCGACTCGGGGGTGCAAGTCACGGGGGGCTCCCAGGACGTCGCCTTCGTCCGGAACCGGATCGCCGGGACCCTGGGCTACGGGCTCGACGTCGAAGGGACGCTCCGGATCGGAATCCGAGGGAACAACTTCACGGGCGATGCCCACGGAACCTTCCTGGCGAGCTCGTGGTTCGCCGACATCGAGGCGAACACGTTCTCGCGGAATGGCATCGTGCTGTGGGGCCCGTATCCCGATTACTTCCGGACCCACACGATCACTCCGGACAACCGGGTCGACGGAAAGCCGATCCTGTATCGCAAAGATTGTACCGGCGTCGCCCTCGACCACGTCGCGGCGGGCGAGATCATTGTGGCGAACTGCACGGGCGTCCGCGTTTCCAACGTGACCCTTGGCGGGTCGGATGTCGGAATCGAGACGGCCTTCTCGCAGAACGTGACCCTTGCTGACTCGACGCTCGCGAACGAGACTTTGTACGGCGTCGTCTTCCAACACGTCGCGAACGGAACCCTTGACCGCGTGACCGTCGTCGACACGGGTCAGTCCGTCGACGCCCTCGGCGTCTCGGGATTCGTGGTTCGGGGCTCCGCCTTCGGACGCTCGCCACTCGGCGTCGAGATTTCCGGCACGGGCGTGCGCTTCGAGGCGAACGCCGTCGAAGGCAACGGGGTCGGCCTGTATCTCCACGACGTCTCCGGCGGCCTCGTGTCGGGGAACCGGTTCGAATCGAATCGGGCGACGAGTGACCTTCCCCAGGGCACGGCGATGCTTTCGATCGGCAGCGCGTCCGTGACCGTCACCGGAAACACGTTCCGTTCGAACACTGGCGGCCTCGACCTCAGCGGCGGAACGGCGGGCTTCCTCGTCTATCGAAACAACTTCACGGCGAACGCGCGGCAGGCGTCCGATGACAATGCACCAGCGAACGCGTGGGACGACGGCTACCCGATCGGCGGGAACAACTGGTCCGATTACAACGGATGGGACGACTGCCACGATCCGCTCCAGGACAACTGCACCGCGGGCGACGGTCTCGGGGACATACCCTATTCGATTTCCGGCGGCGCGATCGACCGCTATCCCTTGATCGCCCGGAACCCGCCGAACGTCCCGCCCGTCGCGGTCATTCAGGTCGCGACCCCGACCGTGGGGATCGGCGAGCCGCTCACGTTCCATAGCCTGTCGTACGATCCCGACTGGTCGTACCTCGCCGGCTACTTCTGGACCTTCGGCGACGGCACGAACTCGGCGTGGACGGATCCCACCCACACGTACGCGGCCCTGGGGAGCTACACCGTGACCTTGACCGTGACCGATGTGCGCCGCGCAACGAACTCGGCCTCCGTCCGCATTACCGTCACGGCCGCAGGCCCCTCCCTCACGACGTTCCTCTCCGGGAGCTCCGTCCTCCTCGGCGCGACGATTACGGAGACCGCGACGCTCTCCGGGGGCTACAGTCCGACGATCGCCGGCAGCGTCGCGTTCAAGGCTTACGGCCCGGCAGATCCCTCGTGTGGCGGTGCAGCGACCTTCACCTCGGCGAGCTTCCCGATCTCCGGCAGCCCGGCGAGCGTCGGCCCGGCGACCTTCACGCCGGACGTCGCCGGGACGTGGCATGTGCGCGCTCTCTTCACCTCCTCGGACCCGAACAACCTGGACGCCGCGAGCCTTTGCTCCGAGGGGGTCGTCGCAGTCCGCGCGTTGCCGAACATCCCCTTGGTCAACTACACGTCCCCCCGGGGCTACATCGTCCCCGTCCCGAGCGACTGGTCGCGCCAGTACGATGCGACGTTAGGAGGCTCCACGTACGAGCTCTTCCTCCAAGGCTCCGTCGAAGGCGCACCCGCAAACATGCTCGTCGACTCGGAGGCCGCCGCCGGGCTCCAGGAGACAGAGGCGTATCTGAACCAGGCGGTCCAGACGATCGTCCAAGGGGTCCAGAAGAGCTTCCCCGACGCGGCCCTGAACGGGCCCGTGCACTTCGAGACGGTCTCGGGCCACCTCGCCGCGACGTTCGAGATCGGCTACAGCGCCCATCCGATCTTCCAGGATGTCCTCCTGATCGTGAGCCAAGCCCACGCGCGGGAATGGAACGTGATCATGACCGGGACGACGTCGGAGCACGAGGTCCTCCCCGCGGCGTTCGCGAAGATCGTCGCGGGATTCGTGATCACCCTCGCCCCGACCCCGACGATCCTCGGTCTCCCGATCCTCGTGGTTGGCGGGATCGTCGGCGGGGCTGCGGCGGCCGCGGTCGTCGCCGTGGTGCTTGTCCTACGGGCCCGGAAAGGCCGCCCGCCGCAACCGCCAATCGACCGTGGCGTGCCCCCTCCGCCAAGTGAGCCGGGGCCGCCGGACAGTCCGCGCGGACCGGGTCCATGATCGGTCAGGAGCGCCGACGGTCCGCCGTCGACGCGCGAGGGGGTCGCTCGGTGCGGTGTGCGGACCGCCAAATTGCATCTGCCGTTCCCCTGCCGAGGAGGCCCGTGATCCGGTGCGGGCCTACTCCTCTCCCGGGCGAGGCCTCTCGTCAACCTCGGCCACGAACTGTCTCGGAGTGCGCCGTTCAGGGACCTGCGCGAAATCGCGATCCGTCGAGACGAGTCGGGCGAGTCCGAGTTCTCGAGTCGCGGCCAGGGCCCCCGCATCCTTCGCGCCGACGAGTTTCGTCATTTCCCGTGGGATGCGCAGCTCCTGCTCCAGGACCATTTCGCAAGTTAGCAACACGAAATCTCGGAAGTGGGAAGCGAGATCCTTGCCGTAGTTTTTTCGAAAGTACCGGATTACTTCCCGAACGATTCGGTCCGTCACGACGCCGCGAACGTCACCCGTCGAGAGCATCTCAAGGATCCGGTGGGAGTTGGAGCGTCGCCGCTCGAAACCGAAGATGAACACGTTCGAGTCCAGGAAGGCTCTAGTCGGCATCCTCGGCCTTCCGGACCTGTTTCCGGAGCGTCGCGGTGGCCACGCGGCGCCGGGGGCGCGCGTCGATCGCGGCCCAAAGATCCTGGGCTCGGAGAAGGCCCAGGTCCGCCCCGTATCTCACGAGAGCGGCCCGAAGGGCTTCCGATTTGGTTGCGAAGAGCCCGGACCGGACGAGGCGGTCTAGCAATTCGGCCTCCGCGCCTCGGAATTTCACGGTCAGAGCAGATTCCATAGGGTTTTCATAGGGATAGCGTAGTATTTAGTTCCTCTCGTTCCCGGCGTGCGGCCGAGAACCTCGTCGTTGCGGGGTGAGGGCGAGATGCCGCCATGACAGGGACGCCTCCGGAAGCAGCGCGGGACGCTCCGCCCGCGGGCAAGAACCAAATAGCCAGCGATACATAGTGATCCCGATATGCTTAGTAAGAGCAAAGTCTCTAAGGGCTACCTGACCGTCGTTCCGAAATTGATCCGCGAAGCGTCCGAGGTTCGGGAGGGGGACATCCTCGAATGGT
>Ga0066710_100003710_pt1 | contig 13154 bp, 7 predicted proteins | sample GraSoiAngelo_159_FD_79666 | JGI IMG/M metagenome (GOLD analysis project Ga0066710, IMG submission 79666) | Grasslands soil microbial communities from the Angelo Coastal Reserve, California, USA - 14_1009_16_40cm | ecosystem: Environmental > Terrestrial > Soil > Grasslands | place: USA...
CCGCCCCCTTCTTGTTTCCTTCGACCAGGATTCTGGCACGCAGGCGCTCAAGCACAGCGACGCCTGTTTGAGGATCACGCAGCCCGGCGGCAACCTGATTGACCAAAGTCTGAAGCGCATGACTGCCGCCAGCTCTGAGGAAGCCACGTCCATTGGTATCGGAGTTGACGTACAACACCGCCTTTCGCCGCAGTTCGTCGGCGTGGGTTTCAACCCATTCCGTCGAGCCGATCAGTCCGGGTTCTTCGCCATCCCAACTCGCGTAAACCAGCGTCCGCTTCGGCCTCCATCCTTCCGCGACGAGAGCGCCGATGGCCTTGGCTTCGGCCATCAACGCCACGTTGGCCGAGAGCGGGTCCCATGCACCAAACACCCAACCGTCATGGTGATTGCCGCGAATCACCCACTCGTCGGGATGTTCGCTCCCTCTTATCCTGGCGATCACGTTGTAGATTGGCTTTTGGCCCCAGTCCGAGGAGATCATCAGTCGCACCTTCGCCGGGCCCGGACCAAGGTGGTAGGTGATCGGCAAAGCGCCGCGCCAGCTCGACGGTGCCACTGGGCCGCCCAGGGCCGCGAGTAGCGGCTGCGCGTCCGCGTACGAGACCGGCATCACCGGGATCTTGAGAACCGTTTTCGCCTCCTCGATCGACAGCCGCTTCGCGTCTTTGGTCGCCCCGCTATTCGGCGTCAAAGGATCGCCGGCAGCGACCGGCAGGTCTTCGACTGATCCGCGCTGGACACCATCGGGAGGTCGGTAGCCGCCTTTGGGATAAGCGTCGCCTAACCAGTAGCCATCGTCGCGCGGGTCCGAATAAATGATGCAGCCGATGGCACCGTGTTCGTAGGCCAGCTTGGGTTTAAGGCCGCGCCAGCCGCCGCCGTAACGCTCGATCACGATCCTGCCCTTCACACTGACGCCGCGTTGGTCCAGTTCCTTATAATCATCCGGCATCCCCTGGTTGGCATAGACCAGGTCGCCAGTCACGTCACCGTCGGCGCCATACACGAGATAGGGAGGCAGTGCATCTTGTGTCCTGCCCGACGTGCGATCGCCGTCCACGGCAGGTTCGTGCAGGCGCGCGGTAAACGGCGTCGGCGCGACCATCTGCAGCGCCTGTTTTTTCGGCGTGGGATACAACACGAAAAACGTTTCGATTTGCGCGTCCCAACCCCATTCGCGAAACTTTTCGAGCATGAACTCGGCATTGGCCTTGTTGTGAGGCGATCCGACGTGATTCGGTTCCGCCGACATCCGCTCCAGCCACGCTCGTTGATCGGCGGGCTCAAGCCGAGCGTCGAATTTCGTTTCCAGCGTCTGTTGATTTGCCGCATTCGCAGCCGTAAACCCAATGAGGGTTGTCAAGGTGGCGCGCTCCATCTCGCCAAAGGCCATGGTCGAGAACAGCGACGAGCCGACCACAACATAGAAGCTTCGTGCGGCAGCGGTGGGCAGAGAAAATCGATTGGTTTGCATAATACTCAAGTGAGCGATGGCAGACTTCCTCGCCGTTCGCTCCGCAGAATGGTTCAGACTACGACGCAAATCATGGATGCCAGGTTCCGCCTCTGGGTTGCGCTTTGTGATCCTCCCAAAATTGCCAGGGGCCTGTTCGGAAGTCAAAAGCCCAGATGGAAAGGGAGTGTCCCAATTTGAATTGTTGCGCTAGGGTCATCGCGCTGCGATACCGCGCCGCGTTCGGCGGCGCAATGAAAGGGCTGAGCCTGTGGTGGCTGGATTTCCGTCCGCACCGATGGAAAGGTAGTGTCCCAATCTGATGGGAGATTAAGACACTACCGACAGCAGACGCTTTTGACACGATGGCAGGGCTATGTTAGAACCCAAAACGCCTTGAAAGGACAAGCTCCAGCCTATTCCGGCGACGCGTTTCATCCTGCCTTTGGGGAAGGGGAGGTGAGCGGCCGGGTTTTCATCGAGCCGCAGCGACTCCTGTTCCTGTCGGAAACTGCCAACGTCGAGCTTTCTTTGGACCGCCTGAACATTGAACGCCATACCTCGGACCGATTGCTGTTTTCCAGCCCGGACGAGACCGACTGGGTGGTTTACGTATCCGGCGAAGAGATTTTGAAAAATTATTTTTTGACGCGGCGCAATCGACTGCGATTCCTGGCGCGTGAACTCCGCCGCCAACGGGAAGGCCAACGTACACTCAAGCTGGCGGGAATCTTTCTCCTCGCCTTCTCGAGCGTTGCGGCGGCGGTCTGGTTGTTGAGCGGCTGGACGATCAGTTTCCTGGTGCGGAAAGTTCCCATTGCCTGGGAGATCGAGCTGGCCGATTCAGCTTACGAAGAGATCGCGGAATACATCAAACCGGTCGATGATCCGAGACTGACGGCAGAACTGCGCGCGTTGACCGACCGCCTCGCGTCGGGGTTGCCGAACAACAAATACCAATTCCGCTTGCAGGTTATTGACGAGCCGATTCCGAATGCGTTCGCGCTGCCGGGTGGAAGAATTCTGGTAACCACCGGCTTGTTCGCGGCGGCGGACCGACCCGAGGAAATCGCCGGCGTGCTGGCCCACGAGATCGCCCACGTCACGCGGCGGCACGGATTACGGAAAATCATCACCACAGCCGGGCCCTACTATGTTTTGAAAGTCTTCATCAGCGACGAGCGCGGGTTTCTTTCCCTGATCAGCCACGGTTCGCAGTTGCTGGTTCGCCAGAGCTTTTCCCGCGAACTGGAACGGGAAGCCGACGACGCTGGCTGGCATTACCTGGAAGCGGCGAACATCGACCCGCGGGGACTGGCTGATTTCTTAAGAAAGTTGATGGCGGATCGGTTGACTCGGGACCTGGAAAAATCGCCTCTGCAATTGCTCAGCGGGCACCCGCCCACCACAGAACGTGTGGAACATCTGGACGAACTTTGGAAGCGGGCGAAGAAAAAGTCCGGCTTCGCCGATCTTCAGTCTGTCGTTCATCAGAAACCTGAGGGAACAGTCCTGTTGCCTTGAACGGTGTGATCCTCATCAGCGCAGCTTTGATCGCGGCTGGCCTCCCTCTTGGCACCAAGTCGCGTTGATTCCGTGGCGCCATGGCATCGGGCGCGCGATCGGTTTGGCCTGATAACGCTCGCGCCTGGAATCAGTCCGCTACCGCCAAGGCGCACCTCGTTGAGAATCAATAACTACGCCTCGGGTCTGAATTAAACCGGCAAACCAGCGTCTCACAGCGTAGTTTGGTTACAAAACGGAAAGCCTGAAATGAACAAGAATAAGCTCTCAAGCGGCAAGGCCGGGTTGGTTTTTTGCGGCATGTTGACCGTGGCACTCACCGGGTGCACAACCTACGTCGAACATCGGCCCGCTCGCACGGTTGTTTATGTGCCGCCGCCGCCAGCAGCGCCGCCCCCGGTCGTGGTGACGCCGCCGGTGGAGTCTTCGGACGTGGTGATTCAAAGCGAGAGTGACTTTTACGATCCGCTCACCCCGCACGGAGAATGGGTGGTGGTTGGATCTTACGGGCGCTGTTGGAGACCGACGCGAGTCGAAGTCGGATGGCGCCCTTACGCTGACGGCTACTGGCGTCGGACCGACGCGGGTTGGTATTGGGTTAGTGATGAGCCGTGGGGTTGGGCCACCTACCATTATGGCCGGTGGGATTGGAGCGTGGAATTCGGCTGGATTTGGGTGCCTCACACGCAATGGGCCCCGGCCTGGGTTTCGTGGCGGCAAGGAGCCGGATACGTCGGCTGGGCGCCGTTGCCCCCATCGGCGAGGATTGGGGCACGGGGCATTGTGGAGGTTCACGAGACGGCAATTGCGCCCCGGGCGTTTGTCTTTGTCAGCGAGCAACGACTGCTCGAGCCTGTCCGCTCCACCTCGGTGATCGTGAACAACACCACGATCATCAACCAGACAGTCAACATCACGAAGATCCAGGTTGTGAACAAAACCGTAATTAACGAAGGCCCGCGCCCAGAGATCATCGAGCGGAAAAGCGGACGAAGGCTTGACGTCGTCGCAGTCCGAGAATTGCGCCGCAAAGATGAAACCGAGATCGCCGCCAGGCGGCGGACCATCCCGTTAACCAGCGTGGAAACGGTTCAGCCGCCAGTGCGCAACGAGGTGGCTCCTGTGAAGACAATTCCCGCGCGCGATCGGCGTCCGGTTACGGATACAGTCGAGGCGAGTCCTGAACGGCAGCCGCAAGCCACGCGAAGTGAAGTCCGAAATCCCGCCGACCACAGACCCGCGCCGCGTATCGCGCGGCCCGAAGTGGAGACACCCATACGCAACGAAGGAAGGCCAGAGATCAAAGGCGACAAGGCCCGATTCGAGTCCGCGCCGATAGACACCGAGGTTAAGCGCCGACAGGAAGCGCAACCATCCGTTCTCCCGCGTGAAACACGTCCACCGTCAGAGACCACTCAAGAGCGGCAACTGCCCACGAGGAAGAACGTGGTGCGCGGCGCCGACGAACCGAAATCCGGCGGAACGCCCGCGCGGTCCGAAGCACCAAGAGCAGTGGGCAACGCACGACAACGCGAGATGGAGCGTGAGAAGATCAAGCCCGAAGCAGAGCAGCCGGCCGCAGTCAGAAGGCCAACAACGCCGCCGGCCAACAGGCAGGTTGAGAAATCGCCAACATCGGCCAAAGAAAAAACTCCCGTGAGAAAACGGGGCGAAGCGAAGAAGAAAGCGGACGACAAGAAGAAAAGTGAAGAACAAGAGACGCCACGGCCGGCAGTTCCACCCCAATCGCCGCCATAAAGGCGAAACTTTCCTCGCTTGGGCGATACAACTCTTGTCCATCAGTCTCGGCGAGTTCATCGCGCGTTTGTGTTCACGGGAATGCGAAAACTAGATCGCACATTCTACGACCGCGACACGATCACGGTCGCGCGGGAACTCCTCGGAAAATACCTGGTTAACACGTCGCAGGGTGTAGAGCGCATCGGCAGGATAGTGGAGGTCGAGGCGTATCTCGGCTCGCATGATCTGGCAGCTCATTCCTCAAAAGGTCTGACTGGGCGCACGCAAGTCATGTTCGGTCCACCGGGTCATGCTTACGTCTATCTGATCTACGGCATGTATCACTGCATGAATGTCGTGACCGAGCAAGAAGGCCACGGATCGGCCGTGTTGCTGCGGGGCATCGAGCCGGTGAAGAATGTGGCAGGCCGGACACAAGGCCCCGGCTTGCTCTGCCAGGCGATGCATATCGACCGGCGCCTCAATGCCCACGACCTGCTCAGCGAGGATTTCTACATCGCCGCACCCCGCAAGTCCGAGCCTCAGGTGATTGTCAAACGACCGCGCGTGGGCGTAGGCTACTCCGGGCATTGGGCGCGGCGGCACTTGCGGTTTTACCTCAAAGGCAATTCGTTCGTTTCAAAGCCATAGTTGGCGGTATCCCACAAAGGAACGCGTGCTCGCCAAGCGGGTGCGCTATGGCGCAGTCACCATGGATTAGATCTGCCTACAGACTGGGCCTGGACAGGATTTCGTCAATTCGGCATTCGGATGGTCTGCCTTCAACACGGTTGCGAAGCAATTCCGACATGAGAGACCAAACGAAATCCTCCGAAACTCCTCAAGAAAGGACGCGACGTTGGCTTGCGGTTTCGAAGAAGGCAAGTTGATCGGCATGTTTGTTGACATTGTAGCGAATGCGCCTCTTCGACGTTGAATTGAGCGATTGTCTCCCTAAAAACTCCATCGCCTGATCAACGTACTCTGGGTTGAGTTCAATTCCGATGAATTGCCTGTTCAGCCGACGGCAGACAAGCCCAACGGTCCCACAGCCAAAGAATGGGTCCAGGACGAAATCCCCCGGTTTGGTTCCAGCAAGAACGCAAGGCTCGACCAGTTCTTCAGGAAAAGACGCAATATGGCTTCCGTTTGTAGGTGAGGTGTTAATGCTCCAGACCGTACGCCGGTTGCGTTTGCCACCCTCTGATTCTTCCAACACAGCATCAGCGTGGTAGCTGTATTGCTCTTCCTTTGTGAACATGAAGATGTATTCGTGCGCGCGAGTTGGTCTGTCCTTCACGCTCTCAGGCATCGCGTTGGGTTTGTGCCAAATAATATCGCTCCGGAGGTACCAGCCGTCGGCTTGCAAGGCAAATGCGAGTCGCCACGGCACCCCAAGCAAATCTTTATCTTTCAGCCCCGGAGGGTTGTCAGGCCGAACTGACATTGCGCGATTCGGATTCTTCTTGTCCGGCGCGCGCCAGCCACGATTGCCGCTGGTGTAGCCGTCACCGATATTGAGCCAGAGAATTCCGTCCGGTTTCAGTATTCGGCGCAGTTCAGAAAAAAGGGTCGTTAGCTTAAGAACATAGGCTGCGAGTGTCGCTTCAAGTCCAATTTGTCCCCGGATGCCATAGTCACGCAGCCCCCAATACGGCGGCGAAGTAATGATGCATTGAACAGAAGCGTCAGGCAGGAGAGGCAAGGCCTCGGTGACGTCCCCTTCCAGCACCAAAGAGTCCGTCAGCTGGACCTTCGCTACGGGTGATACTCTTGCGCGGTTCATTTAATATCACCGCAGAATTTATCAGAGTCCCTTAATGCATCAAAGAATTCCCTTCACAATTTTTCCGTCATGTTGGGACATCTGATTATGGCCGCGTATTCCTCCGGTCTTCCACCTGGGTTTTGGCGTCAATCTCGTTGTGTTCCAGAATGACTTTGCCGGCCGGTTCTTCGATCCGGATGCCAACGGCTTGCTTGCGCGCCTCGGGAGGACGCGTATCGCGGATGATGTTGTTTCGGAAAACCAGATCCTTCGTTTCACCGCGCACGCGGATGCCTGCAGCGTCACCTTGGACACCGTTGTTTTCGATCAGGTTATTCTCCAGGCGATTGCGGTGGCCCGCCATGCCCTCGGTTTCGTTGCGGAAGTAAACGCCGTCCTGTTCATTGGCGCGAACCTGGTTTTCTTGCAGGAGATTGTCTGAGTCTTTGTGGCCGATGGAAATGCCGAACCGCCCGTTGTTCTCCAAAATGTTCTTCTCAAACAACCCGTGCCGGACCCGCCAACACAGATACAGTCCATCCTCCCCATTCCGCCGGGCGATGCATTCGCGGACCACAGGCCGTTGCGAACCGCTGCCCGGATGGAGGCCCAACCCGGCGTTGTCTTCGCTCACGCAGCCCTGAACGAGGACATCGTTGGATTGCTGGAAGCTGATGCCGTCGCCGTGGTAGTTCCGCACGACGCAATTCTCAATCACGGTGCCGAAGCCGCGATAGAGAAAAATGCCGCCGCCACGACAGCCGTCGAGATAGACATTTTCATCCTTGTTCCCTTCGATGACCAGGTTTTCCACGCGCGCGCCTTCGAGGTTGTAGCCGCTGATGACCGGAAAAACGGTCGCGGCCTGGGCTTTGTTGGCCACCATGCAATCGGCATTGAGCGGCGTGTCGATGGAAAACGTGTTGCCGCTACTGCCGGTAATGCGGGCCACAGTGATGTGAAATCCGCGCGCGTTGCTGTCCCAGATAGCCACACCGTCACCGACCTTGAAACCGTCGGGATTGATCACGGTGATCTGTTCTTCGCCGTAATCGCCATCCAACGCCAGGGGGGACGAGGCGGCCTTGGCTTTGCGGAGAATGGTCTTGCCTTTGACGCCGCGCACGGTGACGAAGGAACGGAGATGCAGCGAATCGTGCATGACAAATTCGCCGGCGCCAATTTCGACGATGCCGCCTCCCAAACCCCCGATGTAATCCACCGCCGCCTGCAAGGCGCGACTGTCGGCGCCGACGATATCCGCGTCACGCAGACCGACGGTGATAGTAGGACGCTCTTTCATTTTGGAATGCATTGCGCGCGGGAGCTGCTGTTCATCGGCGCTGGGAGAGAATTCCTGTTTTTGAGCCGCCATGGCGAAGGAGGACGCTGACAGGATGACTGCGATCACCGCAACGGTTAGCGAGAATTGGGTCGGGTTCATAGTTTCTTTAGTTCTCCTCAAAGCTGCCGCATTTTGCCGTATTTCCAAAAGCTCAATTTACACACCTCGCGAAAGCCCTGCCGCGCATAGACACTCATACCCATTCCGGTGGCGGCCAGGACAGCAGTGGCATGGCCGAGTTGTTGCGCCTGCCGCACTGCCGCTTGCACGAGCGCTGTTCCGATGCCACGTCGGCGAAATTCTTCCAGCACTTCTACAGCGTAAATGCCGGCGACCCCTGCGCCGCAGCAAAGCGTCGTCTCGCCGATAGGCTTGCCTTCGAGACTCGCCGCAAAGTGCCAGACCTGGGGCGGCTGCACAAGGGCCATAACGCCGCGGCCCTCGTGACGACGCCGGCGGCGTTCGGTGGTCAAGGGGTAAAGCGATGGAGGTTGGCCCACCAGCTCAACCTTAACGCGATCCGGCGAGGCGAACGATGGCGCTGATTTGTTCAAATCACACGCCATGCCGGCGCAGTGGATCATGCATCGAAAGCCGTGAGCACGCAGGTGCTTGCCCAGATCCGACGGCTGCGAGACGGGGCCGACGACCCAATTGCAAGCGACCTTTCTCCGCAAATGCGGCGCGAGGATTTCAGCCACACGCCGGGAGGCGGTTTCCGGTGTAAAACGGGCCAGTGCGACGCTGTTCTGAGGCCAGGTGTCCCCGGCGAACAACCTCAGAGCGTCACCATCGTCATGGAACTGCACCCACGGCAGCTTTCCCTGGAGGCGCAACCATTCCGCGTAATTGAGTTCGACCGCAACGGCAAGGTTTGCGTCGGCGAGCCGAGCGGGAACGCTTGCTGAACAAGTCGTATTGGGGTTTCTCTCCTTGCGGTTCCTGGTCCGTCCCATGGTGATGTCCGGCATCGATATTAGACGAAGCGGCGATTGCGGCAAGGAGGAAGCTGGTCAGCCTGGTCAGCTCCAGACAAGGCATCCGACGCGGCCAGCTGGTTTCTGGTTGCGGTGCGGGTTCCTGTTGCGGAATTCGGATCGCGTTGCGTGCCGACAGAAAGTTTGCTTCTACGCGCTTGACACGTGGACTTTCAGGTTGGCAAAGTACCTCCGCACTGACGCTCCCGAAACTGATCAGAACGAATTGCACTACAGTCGAATGACACGGAGAGGTACAGCGACGCATCAATTCTCCCCCGGGTGGAAAAAGCCGTCGATCTTTGGCGGTGAAACCAAATGTAAATAGGAAACCCCGCGTCAAACTCATGTTCTCCAAGTCAGAGGGCAGTTCATTGTACTGCGCGACTCGAACTGAAACCCACGTCCACAAGACAAAACGTATGCAAACCAGCCGTCTCCTTCGCAGCCTTCTTGCTAGTCCGTTGCTCCCGGCCGTGGTCACACTGCTGGCCCCCTCGATAGCGCGTGCGGCCGATTACCAATCCGCAGTCCTCAGCGACCGGCCGCAGGCCTATTATCGTTTCAACGATGACACCAGCAGGTCACCCATCAACAAGAACAGCGGCAGTTTGGGCGCGGCGGGAAATGCCACCAACGATTTGCCGACCGGCGTGGTGCATCCCTTTCCCGGCGCAATTGCCGGGGACGGCAATCGGTCTGAATTCTTTGATTCCTCCACCAGGACTGAAATTCCCTGGAATGCGGCGTTGAATCCACCGAACAACCAGCCGTTCACCGTCGAAGCGTGGTTTTATCCGGCGAGCGACCAGATCAGCGCCGGACAGTGTCCGATCAATAACCGCTATGCGCCTTCGGGCGCCAACCGGCAAGGATGGGTGTTCTTCCAACGCGCGCCGAGCCTCGAGTATACTAACAAAACAGGCTTCGAAGGGGTGGGATGGAACTGCCGGATGTATCGGGGTAGCGGGAGCAGCAGCGGCCTGGATGTCGTGAGCCAGGTCCCTTACGAGATTGGCAAGTGGACACATGTGGTTGTCGTTTACGATCCCGTGGATCCCGTGGCCAATGCAACCTTGACGATTTATGTTAACGGTGTGCCGGCAAACACCAATACGTGGACCGGCGGCAGCAGCGGAACGGATCCAGGCTACGTGGCCAACACCGATGACCATGCGGATGCCGCGGCAGCATTATCGATTGGAAATTACAACAATACGGCGGGGACGAGTCTAAACCCCTATTTCGGGGCCGTTGATGAGTTCGCCTTCTACACCAATAAGCTGACTGCCGCGCAGATCCTCAGTCGCTACCAGAACGGAACAAACTCCTCGCGCTCGACCCCCTATGACGCGCTCGTCAAATCACACAACCCGGTTGCTTACTTGCGGCTCGATGAAATCGCGCCGGGCTCCGACACGGCAATCAACATGGGTGATTTGCGAGCGACCGGGATCGCGACCAACAGACCTGGTGTCAGGCATCCTGCGACCGGTGCGCTGGCTGGGAGAACCGACGCAGGGGCATTCAGTTATCGATGGCGGAATGGGGGTGGGACGACGACTCAAATACCATGGACTGCCGAAAACAACCCGGACGCGAGTATTCCCTTCACCTTCGAAGGCTGGTTCAGGCCGACCGCTGACCGAATGAATCCCGGACCGTCTCCCGTCAACAACCGTTTGGCTGGTTCTGCAGTCAATCGCACGGGCTGGGTGATTTACCAACGCGATCCCAATTTCACATACGTGGGGGCGCCGGGAGTCGGAGAATCGGCGGTAGGGTGGACGTTAAGGATGTATCGAGGCAGTGCCGGCGGCAGCAGCGATGTCATAACTCAACTTCCCTACAACGTGGGCGACTGGACTCATTATGTCGCTACTTGGGAACCCACCTCGGATAACAGCGGCGTTACAGGAGTCGCTGGCCAATGGCAAGGGACATTAACAGCCTATGTCAACCGTACCGCCGTGGCCTCAAACACGGCGGCACTTTACAAAGCAAGCCTCGCGGTGAACGCTCCGCCTGACGATATGTTAGCCCCGGCAGATTTTGCCGTCGGCTCCTATAACGCCGCTTCGGGCTTCGGGGAGGAATTGGAAGGAGATATCGCCGAAGTGGCCCTTTACAACAACTACATACTGACCCCGGCTCAGATCCTGGAGCATTACCAAGCCGGCACCAATACCTATCCTGCCACGAACTACGAGACACTGGTACTCACGGCCGCATATGATGGAGCGGGAACGCAACGACTAATGCCCAAAACTTACCTCCGCTTCAATGATCCGGCTCGTTATTCGGCTGTCAATAGTGGCACGCTCGGCTATTTGGCCGACGGCAACCTGGTCCTCACCGCCAATACATCAGCCGGCCCCCAATCTCCGACCTATGCCGGTTTCGAGGCGTCAAACGCGGCGTTGTCTCTGGACGGCCAGAAACAATGGGCCAGTCTGAACGATCCATCAGGCTTGAACTTTTCTGGGCAGATAACGTTGGAAGCCTGGATCAAACCTGCCGCAACCCAAGGCGACCCGGCGCGGATCATCTCTCACGGGCCGCCAATCCCGACATTGTTCGACAGTACTCTGCTTACTGTCACCGGCTCGATGCTGAGCAGCAACGAGGTCTTCCTCCGGCTCGATGGAAGCGGAGCGAATTACGTGGTTGGTTCGTTTGACGGTACGAACACCTACAGCGCGAGTTACCCGGTCCCCAGTGGTGATCTGGGAGGCGCCAATTGGATCCACCTGGTCGGCACCTATGATGGCGCCAACTGGAAGCTCTACCGAAATGGTGCGGAGGTTGCCGCCGCCGCCGCCGCCTTTGGCGCCCTGCCGGTAAACGGTGGTGGTTGGGCTATCGGTTCGACTGCGAGTGGGTTTCCGGGCGAATTCGCCGGTGGGATCGATGAAGTCGCCATTTACAACACTGCGCTGACGCCAACGAAAATTGCGGCCCATTATTTGATCGGCAAAGTTGGGACGGCAGTCCTTACGATCACCAATTCCGGCAGCAACGTGGCCATTGCCTGGCCCCTCGGCACGACGTTGCAGGAAGCCGCCAGCCTGAATGGTGCCTTCACCGATGTACCGGGTTCGCCCACGTCTCCCCTCAACATCACGCCCAGCGGAACAAAGTTCTACCGCTTCCGACTGTAGAGCGGGTCGTCTGCAAAGCGCCCTCGGCAACATATCTGTTTACCGTAGCGGCAGGCATCTTGCCTGCCGTAGAGCCGGGCATCTTGCCCGGCGGTAACGCGGTGCGGTCCGGGAGGTCGTTTGCGATTTGGCGTCTGCGGCCGGGCGGCAAGATGCCGCCCTCTACGGCAGCCAAGATGGCCGCCGCTACGCACCTGTTCACCACGGTAAACACATGCTCGTCAGGAGCCAAGGCAGTAATTTTTCTGCTGTCTACTCCACTCCGTCACCGCTCCGCATTTGCCCGCGCCAAAAGAACTCTGCGTGAGGGCACATAGTTGGCAATGAATTCGCGGCGAAACTCACCAAAGCTTCCAGACGCGATGCGTGTCCGGATGTCCGCCATGAGTTTCAAATACATGTGGCTGTTGTGCACACTTACCATGCGAAGGCCGAGGATTTCATTGACGTTGAGCAAGTGCCGGAGATAGGCGCGGCTGAAGTGGCGGCACGCGTAACACGCACAGTCCTCTTCGATGGGCCGGAAATCCGCTTTGAACGCCCCGCCTTTGATGCTGATCGCCCCCTTGCGGGTGAAGGCCGTGCCGTTGCGCGCCACGCGCGTCGGCAGGACGCAATCGAACATGTCGATGCCGCAGGCCACCAGTTCCACCAATTGCGCCGGCGTGCCCAACCCCATCGCGTAACGGGGCAGATGCACCGGCAAAAACGGCTCGGTCACTTCGATGGCCTTCAAGATTTCCGGCTCCGGCTCGCCGACACTCACACCGCCGATCGCGTAGCCGTCGAATCCCAGCGCCACCAGCGCCTTCGCGCATTCCTCGCGCAGCGCGGTATCCGCGCCACCCTGCACAATACCGAAGACCCGTTGGCCGGGAGCGCGCGGTTGGTCAAGGCATTGGCCGGCCCAGCGCTTGGTCCGCTCCACCGCCGCGCGCATTTCCCTGGCCGGGCTGGTGTGCGGCGGACAATCGTCAAAGACCATCGCGATGTCGGAGCGTAATTCGCGCTGGATCCCCATCGCTTCCCTGGGTCCGAGGAAAAGCAGTGAACCATCCAGGTGCGAGCGAAATTCGACGCCGTGCGCCTTGATCTTTCGTATTCGCGCGAGGCTGAAAACTTGAAAGCCGCCGCTGTCGGTCAGAATCGGATGCGGCCAGTTGATGAACTGATGCAAACCGCC
>Ga0066710_100003711_pt1 | contig 13153 bp, 10 predicted proteins | sample GraSoiAngelo_159_FD_79666 | JGI IMG/M metagenome (GOLD analysis project Ga0066710, IMG submission 79666) | Grasslands soil microbial communities from the Angelo Coastal Reserve, California, USA - 14_1009_16_40cm | ecosystem: Environmental > Terrestrial > Soil > Grasslands | place: USA...
CGCGCCGGACGATCACGACTTCCTCCACCCGATCGCCGCCGTTTACCGATTCCAACTCCCACCCCGCAAGCTCCTCGATGCGGGACTCGTCGCGGAGGTTGTCGATGATGTCGTGCCGTGCGGTGAGTGTCTCCGATCGGTGGACGAGCTTCACCGACGAACCCTGTCGCGCGAGCTCCAGCGCGTCGAGCGTGGCACTGTCGCCTCCGCCGATGACGACGACGTCCCGTCCGACGAAGCGATCCGGCTCCGACTCGAGCTGGTAGGTGACGTCTCCACCGAAGGCCCCGTCGACTGCCCCCGGGAGCTGTTGGCGGGCGCTGCCGGTGGCGAGCACCAACGCTCGCGCGTGCACACGCGTGCCATTCGCCTCGATCCACCGCCCACCGAGGTCAACGGCGGTCACAGGGTGCGCGAGCTGGAGTCGATCCCCGAGAGTGCGCGCCGCGTCTTGCAACCCGCGGCACAGCGCGGCGCCGTCGGCGAACCACCCGGTCGCGACATTGCGGATGGAGTGGGGAATCTCGACCAGCTGGCCGCACGGCTCGGGCTCCGCCTCGAACGCGACCGTGTCGAGCTGGATGTCGACGCACTCGAGCGCGCAGCTCACACCCGCGACACCGGCGCCGATGATGACGACGTCGTGAACCGCACCCGCCGTGTCGCCGCTACTCGCCATCTTGGGACTCGGCTCGGGCGAGTTGGTTGGCGGCTTTCTCGGCGGCGCGTTCGGCGCGGGTTGCGGCCGTCCTGGCCTCGCGGACTCGCTTTTCGGCTTCACGGGCCGCGGCGCGGGCCGCGGCGACCGCATCTTCCGCTTCCCGGAGGCGCAGGGCAGCCGCGCGGGCCTCGCGCTCGGCCCGCGCTTGTTCCGACGCGGCGTGTTCCGCGGCGCCCGCCAACTCAGTGGCCGCGCGCCGCGCCGGTTCGATCGGCGCCGAGGCGGCTCCGGAGCGGGCGCGCGCCGCAGTACGAGGGGCGCCCCGGGCCGACTCCACAACGGCTCCGAGACCGCCGAAGCCCACCGGGGCGCGCAGCGAACGGCTCAACCGCCCGGCGCGCAGCTCGCCCGCGACTTCCTCGTCGAGTGACCCGGCGTCGAGCGTGGCGCGTATGTCATCGCGGTGCCCCGAGGGCGAGGGTGCGAGCCCCGAGAGGAGCTTGACGCCGAGGTCGGCCAATTGATCGAGGAGGTCCTGGCGCTGGCGGGCGGCGCGACGAAGGTCCTCGCCCGACGCGCCTGCGTACGCCGCCGACTGGGAGTCCGCGATCCGCCGCGTCGCGTCGATCAACCGGTTGACACCAGCGGCATCTCGACGGGCGATCTGGTTCGTCGCCCACGCCGCCAGGTTCGGACGCCGGCGGCGGTGCAACTCGGACGCGGCCTCTCGATGACCCGCGTCGCGGAACTTGCGTTCCAAGGCAGAACGCACCGCGAGGAACTCGTCGGGCCGTGCTTCGTACAGTTCATCGAGTGCGCCCTCGATGTCAGGCGCGTCATGCCGCGACATCAGGCGACATCATGCATCGGGGCGCCATCACGCGCCCCTCGCGAACATGCTCCTGAGCTGGTCAGGCGATACCGAGGCGGTCCTCGACGTCAGCGGCGCGACGCCTCGTCGATGGCCCAGGCCGCGTTCACCAGGCCGATGTGACTGAACGCCTGAGGGAAGTTGCCGAGTAGCTCGCCGGTCGCGGCGTCGACCTCCTCGGCGAGCAGCCCGACGTCGTTCACGAACGCGACGGCGGTCTCGAACGTGTCGCGGGCCCGGTCGATCTTCCCCGCGAGCGCGAACGCCTGCGCGAGCCAGAAGGTGCACAGGAGAAACGTTCCTTCTTCGCCTCCGAGCCCGTCGTCCGCGCGGTATCGGTAGACGAGACCGTTCTCGTCGGTGAGCCGGTCCGCGATCGCCTCGATCGTCGCCAGCATGCGCGGGTCGTCGGCGGCGATGAACCCGACGATCGGGAGCATGAGGTTCGACGCGTCGAGGTCCTCCGAGTCGAACGACTGCGTGAACGCTCCGACGGCGTCGTTCCATCCGCGCGTGAGGATGGCGTCGGCGATCTCGGCGCGCGTCCGGTTCCAGTGATCGACACGGTCTTGCGCGCCGATGCGCTCGGCAAGGGCGATCGCGCGATCGAGCGCAACCCAGCACATGAGCTTCGAGTAGACGAAGTGACGCGCCTCGCCTCGAATCTCCCAGATGCCGTGATCGGGTTCCTGCCACTTGGCGGCCGCGCTGTCGGCCAGGTCCGCCAGCAGCCGCTTCGACGCTTGACCCAAGCGGTCGACCTGATCCGGCAGGCGCAGCGCGGCGTCGAGGAGCTCGCCGTAGACGTCGAGCTGGCGCTGGTTCCACGCGCCGTTGCCGACCCGTACTGGCCGGCTGTTGCGCCAGCCGCGGAGGTGGGGCAGCTCGCGTTCAGTGAGGTCACGTTCGCCGCCGATGCCGAACATGATCTGGAGGTCGAAGCCGCGGCGGATCTGCGCTGCCGCGGCGTGCGTCATGAACTCGAAGAACTTGTCGGCTTCGTCCGGGCATGCCGCGACCCACAGTGCTTGGAGCGTGAAGCTCGCGTCGCGGACCCACGCGTAGCGGTAGTCCCAGTTGCGCGTGCCGCCCGGCGTCTCGGGAAGTGACGTGGTGGCCGCCGCGCAGATCGCGCCCGTTGGGTAGTACGTCAGGCCGTACAGCACGCGTCCGCTCGTGTGGACGAGGTCGCGCCACGGACCTTCGTATGCCTGATGGAGCGACGACCAGGTGCGCCATCCCTCGGTCGTGTCGGCGAGCCGGTCGGCGATCGCGTCCGGCGACCACCACTTTGGTGGTGGCTCCGAGCTCGTCGCGTAATCGAGGCAAAACGCCACGGTGTCGCCGGCGCGCACGTCGAACCGGCCCGTGGCGATGTAGTCGTTGACCTCGAGCTCGACCGGAGACGACAAGAGGAGGACGTCGGCTCCGCCCCGTGCGGTGAGACCACCACTGTCCACTGGAGTGAAGAGCGGATAGATCAGGCCGTATTCGGGCCGGGGCGCGTACTCGAGCTCGAACTCCACGGTGCCGTCGACGCCGGTCACTCGGCGCAGCAGCACTGACGGCGCGTCGGCACCGAGCTCGTGGCCGCGCTCGTTGCGTCCGACGGCGAGGGCATCGACCAGGACTGCGGTGCCGGTCGCCGTGCGGAACGTCGTCTCGAGGATCAGTGTGTCGTCGACGTACCGGCGGGTGATTTCGGCGTCGGCGACGGGACGCAGTGACCAGTGGCCCGCATCGTCGTCGAGCAGCCGGCCGAAGACCGACGGTCGATCGAAGCGGGGAAAGCACAACCATTCCACGGATCCGTCGCGCGTCACGAGGGCGGCCGAATGGCAGTCGGAGAGCAAGGCGTAGTCGGCGATGGGAACGTCGCTCACCGGCGGAACCCGTAGCGCAGGAAGAGGAAGTCGTCCTCTTCGCAGACAGAGATCAGTCGCAGCTCGTGCCGCGCGCCGAACGCCGGACCGCTGACGATTCGTTTGGCGTCGCCGCCAACCAACGAGGGCGCGAGCGTGAGGCACAACTCGTCGAGCAGCCCCGCGCCCGCGAGTTGCGCGTTCAGGCTCGGGCCGCCCTCGGCAAGTACGGAACGCGCACCCCGCTCGGCCAGCGCGTCGAGCGCGCGCCGAAGATCGACGTCATCATCGCCGGCGATGACCACATCGGCGACTTCGGAGGCACGCGATTGGTTCGGGCTCGTGCTGACGGTGACGACGATCGGCCGCACCGTCGCCTCGGTGAAGAACGGAGAGTCCCAATCGAGGGCCGCCGTTCGCGTGACGACTGCGATCGCGGGCACCGGCGTCTGACCGCGCTGCCAGCGTTCCGCTTGCACGGATTCAGAGAGCCGCGCCGGTCCGTAGGCCTCGGTCCGCGCAGTTCCCGCCGCGACGAGGATCATGTCCGCCAACGAACGCAGCGCTATGAACACGATGCGATCGGCGGCGCCGCCGAGCGCACCCGAGCGACCGTTGACCGCGGTCGCGCCATCGGCGCTCGCGATCATGTTCAGACGTACGCCCGGCCGGTCGGCCGCGATCGGAACATCGGCATATACGTCCGCGGGGTCAACTGGGTCGCGGACAACGGGAAAGAGCTGACGCACGGGGTCACACGTCCGCGAGGGCATCGCGGTAGCGGCGCAAGAAGGTGAGTGCGGCGTCGCGCTGTTCGGGCGCGGCGGCGAAGCCGCTGAACGGAAGAATCGCGCCACGGAAGCTTTTGGCGTTCCAATCCGCGCGGGTCGCGACGACGTCGAAGTCGGTTGGGAGGACGTAGAGATACGGCTCCTCTACGGCGGCGTCACCGGGAGAGGCGCCGAACGTGGCGCGGGCGCCGGTCAAGCCGTTGAACGCGACGTCGAAGTGCTCGGCCCAGAGCTGTACCCGGCTCGTCTCGTCGGGCGGCCACTCGGCGCGCAGCGTCTCGAGCACCGACGTCGCGAAGCCGTACCAGTTGGACAGAAAGCGGAACGCGCGGTCGTCGATCGGCAGCTGCTCGGTGACGTCACCGACTGGCGGCACATCGAAGCCCTCAGCCCGGGCGACGTCGGGATCACCGCCCAGGACGAACTCGGCGGCGGCGGCGAGCGACGAGATCGGTTGCACCTCCGCGGTGCCGCGCTGCTGCCGGACGAGATGACGCCCAACGATGCGCACCTGCTCGTCGTCGCCGAAGAACGGCGTACCGATCCCGCCAAGGGTCCACCGCAGCGCGATCTTTCCGTTCGCACGCTGACGAGCGGGGGAGATCACGTAAACGACCAAACGCTGGACCGCGAGGCGCGTCATCGCGAACGTTGATGGAATCGAGGGCAGCCGCTGGTACGAGGCCAGCCACCGCGCTGCCGCCCACTCGGCCGCGTCTGGTCGATCGCGCAGCCACTCGTCCCAGGTGAGATCGGCGTTGGGGACGGGGCTCACAATCGGACGCGGCCCACCGGCGTTCACGGGATCGTCCGCGAACCACACGCCGTCGTTCACTGCCGGCGGTGACGGTTCGAGCACGCGCGCGAACCATTCGTCACCGATGACGTGCTGCGCCTCGGCGCGCGAATCACCCGCACCGTACGCGGCGGCGTACGGGTCGGCGCCGGCGGGCGCGTCGTCGGATGATGAGCTCATCTCGTCTGCAGTCTGCATCAGCGGGATACCGTGGCGCGTGTCCGTGGTCCTGCGCGACGGCACCACGCAGGCGGAGTTCCTCCCGGAGCTCGGCCTGCTCGGAACGTCGCTCACGGTCGCAGAGCGCGAGTTCGTCGCGTTGCCGGGTGGCGTCGACGCCTACCGAGCCGGTCACCAGACCGGCGTGCCGCTCCTCGCACCGTGGGCCAACCGCATCGCGCAGCGCCAGTACCGAGCGGCCGGCGTCGACATCGACCTCACCGGTGTCGACCTCCACACCGATGCGCAGGGACTGCCGATACACGGGATGATGACCGCCGCCACCGGGTGGCAGATCGTCGCGCGCGACGAGGCGTTGCTGCGCGCCCGCTTCGACTACGGCGCGCGGCCCGACCTGCTCCACGCGTTCCCGTTTCCCCACGGGCTCGAGGTCGAGTTCGCGCTCGTCGCCGGCGACGGTGACGGATCAAGTGGTGACGACGGGCGGCTGACCGTGACGACCACGTTGCGGGCGACGGGTGACCGGGCCGTGCCGGTCGCGTTCGGGTGGCATCCGTACCTTCGCCTGCCCGTCGGCCGCCGCGCCTCGTGGCGTCTCGTCCTGCCGGACCGTGATCACCTCGAGCTCGACGCGCGCGGCATCCCGACGGGCGCGTCGGAGCAGGAGCGAGCCGAGGCGGAACCGATCGGCGAGCGCACGTTCGACGACCTTTACGCCCTCGGTGATGATCGCGAGCTCGCAGTCGAGGGTGATGATTGTCGTCTCGTGGTGCGCTACGAGGACGGCTATCCGTTCGCCCAGGTGTTCGCACCGCCGAAGGCTGAGTTCGTGTGTCTCGAACCGATGACAGCGGCGACGAACGCGTTGGCGACCGATGCCTGCCCGATCGTCGCACCTGGATCGGAGTTCACCGCGCGGTTCTCGATCGTCGTGACGTGTGAACCACCACCGAGCATGTGACGTCACACCACGTATTTGGTGGCGACACGTCACATGGTCGGGCTCGCCGGGGGGGTCGGCGGGGTCGGTGCGAGCTCGACCCGCCGGGCGACGGGATCGACTGCGACGAGGGTCACCTCGACCTGCTCGCCCAGCGGGAGGTGGGCGGGCATCGGCGCGACGACCGCGGGCCGCCGTAGCTGCACGACGACACCCTCGTGGTTCTCGTCGACGACGATGCCGTCGAACTGTTCGCCGACACACGGTGCGAGCAGGGCGCATTCGACCGCGTTGACCACGGCGTGCTCGATTCCAGCTTCGCGCTGCATGGCGCGCTGCATGGTTGTGACGAGCTCGTCGAGCGCGTCACGCGCCCATGTGGGAGGCGCGCGGCCGGCGCAATGCGCGAGCACGATTTCGTTGGCGTACCGATCGGCGAGCCGCCGCAGTGGCGCGGTCACGTGCGCGTACGGTGCGGCGATGCCGGCGTGAATCGGTACCGGTGCGCCCGTCGTCACCGAAGCATCGAGCGTGGCGTACCCGGCGCCTCGCAGCACATGGGTTGCCTGGACCATGAAGGCCGCGTGATCAGGGTCGTTGACGTCGAGGTCGCGAACGATGGCGGGCCACGGGCGGTCGGCCGGCCAGGGCACACGGAGGGCGCGTGCGGTACGCCGGAGACGGTCGACCTGCGCGCGCGGTGGTGGCGGCAGTGTGCGGAGGATGCCGAGGTGCGCGTCGATCATGATCTTGGCTGCTTCCATGCCGGCCAGCAGCGAGATCTGCGCGTTCCATCCCTCGACCGGGAGCGGCGCGGCGTACTCGAGGCCGAACTTGCCGTCACCGGACGCCACGACTTCTTGCGTCGGTATGTCGAGGCTGACGCCGCCCCGCGCCGCCTCGAGCGCCTGGCGGAGCCGGCCGACGTCACGCAGCAGCATCAGTGGCTGGTCGGCCTGCCCGTGCTCCAGCCAGGTTTCGACGGTGGCGTAGTCGAGGGCCGCCCGGCTGCGCACCGTCGCGCGCTCGAGACGCGTCGACGTGGTCGCGCCGTCGCGATCGAGCTCGATGGTCCACAAGAGCGCGGGCCGCTCCTGGTCGGGAAGCAAGCTGGCGGCGCCTTCGCCGATGACGGCCGGGAGCATCGGAACTCGGCCATCGGGCAGGTACACGGTGACCCCGCGCGCGAATGATTCGCGGTCGAGCGCGCCGCCCGGCGTGACGAACGCGGCAACGTCGGCGATCGCATAGTGGACACGGAACCCGCCGGGTACCTGTTCCGCATGAAACGCCTGGTCGAGGTCCATGCTGCCCGGCGGATCGATCGTCACGAACGGCAGGTCGCGCGCGTCACGCCGTTCTGTCGAAGCCGCGTCCGGAGGGGTTATCGGTCCACGCTGGGCGACCGCGGCCGCTTCGGCGTCGACCTCCGCGGGGAAGCCCGCCGGAAGGTCGAACTGGGCGCGTATCCGGCGAAACGCCTCGCGAAACGGAGACAGCGCGGCCGGCGCACGGACCTTCGACGAGGGCACCTCAGTGATCCTCGTGCTCGCGTCGTCGTTCGATGCCTGCGCGACCGGTCGCGTCGGGATCGTGCGTCCGGATGAACGCAAGGACGTCGTCCGGCTCGTCGCAGAGGGCAACGAGCTCAGCCCAGCCGCACATCTCGGCCTGCTCCCGTGCGGCGGCGAACAGTTCGGGGTGGGCGCGCTCGAAGAAGTCACGTCCGAAGAACACCATCGGGCTGCGAACTTCGTACAACGTCAGGCTGTTCTGCGCCGTGTCCGTGAAGATCTCTTCGGCGGTCCCCGCACCGCCCGGGGCATACACCACTCCGGAGCGAGCGATCGCGAGCAGCCCGTCCTCGCGGATGCTGTTGGTGAAGTACTTGGCGATGTGCGTGGCGAAGGCGCTGGTGGGCTCGTCGACGTAGACCCAGGTTGGAACGCCCAGGCTCTCCGCGGCGTCGGGCCATCGGTCGCGTACCTCGAGCGCGCGTTGCACGTAGCCGTCCGGATCCTCGGCGTAAGGAGGTGCCGCGGCGAGCACGGCGAGCGCCTGGTCGAGGACGTCGTCGGCAAACCGCGACAGCCACGCACCGAGGTTGGCGGCTTCCATCACGCCCGGACCTCCGCCGGTCGCGACCGTGAATCCCGCGCGGGTGAGGGACCGGCCGAGTTGTGCGACCTTGCGATACAGGTCCGAGTCGCGAGGGTGTGCGTGGCCACCCATGATGCCGACGACGCGGCGGCCGATGACGAAGCGTGCGACCGCGGCGTCGATCGTCGCATCGTGCAGCGCGTGCACCAGGGCGGCGGGAAGGGACGTCCCCCTCGATGTGGTGGCGAACCAGGAGCCGATGCGGTGGTCGAGGCTCGACGCCGTGCCAGCCTCGGCGCCGGCTGCCAGCTCGTCGTAGCTGTACAGCGCCGCGCGATAGGCCCGGAACGGAAGATCGAGCGGCGGAAACACGATCGCGCCCCGGTCGGCGACGCGATCGGACTCGCCGTCGGGTAGCAAGCACCCGAGCAGCAGCGTCCGATCGAGGCGCGCGTCCGACCAGTCGAACTGCGTATCGCGCAGGTCGAGCTCTACGAGCGCGACGTCACGCAGATCCGGCCAGACCTCTTGAAGTTCCGTGATAGAGGCGACGACCGGTCGGTCAACCATCCTGTGCCCACCCGCCCCGTGTGTTGCTTTGTGTTGGTGTGGTGCGGGCTCAGCTTGACAGACGCTTGCGGAGATGCTCCTTGCCCTGCCCGGCGCCCTGCCGACGGAAGCGGCAGCGAGAGGGAGCTAGGCGATATCGGCCGCTCGCGGGGTTGGCGTGTGCACCTCACGTCTGGGGGTCTCGGTGCGTACCAGCCGCAGGGCGCCGGACGCGACGAACCAGACCGCGTAGGCGCCGATTGCCGAACCGCCGATGGCGACCGCGGTCGGCGGTCCGAGCCACGAGCCCACAAGGCCTCCGAGGATTGCCGCGATGGGGACCCCGCCAGTAGCGAACATTCCGAACAGGCCCATGATGCGCCCGCGGTAGTCGTCGGGAACGGCGAGCATGAGCACGGTCGTCACCGACGCGTGCATAGCGAAGTAGCTCAAACCGAAGCCGGCGAGGCAGACCACCGACAGCGCAAGCGACCGCGATACCGAGAACATCAGCAACGCGGCGGCGCTGCCGAGACCGCCGGCCGCGATCGCGGTCCGGCGCATGCGATCGGTCACGATCTCACCCGCGATGAAGGCACCGAAGATCGCGCCGATGCCGGTCGCCGAGCTCAGCAGCGAATACGCCGTGACGCCGCCATGGAGAACGTCGCGCGCGAACAACGGCATCAACGGCCCGTGGAACACGAACATCGAAACCACCGCGACGAGGATCAGCAGGTGCCGCACGAGCGGAACGCGCCGGGCGTACGCGAGGCCGCGGCGCATCTCGACGAGGAACGACCCGGCAGCGCGGTCGGCACGCGTGCCCTCGGGACGCACGAACATCCACGCCGCCACCACCGCGAGGAAGCTGATCCCGTTGAGATAGAACGCCGACTGCAGGCCCCAGAGCCCGATCGCCAGCCCGCCGGCGCCCGGACCGAGCATGCGGGTGAAGCTCATCAGCCCCGCGTTGAGGGAGATGGCCTGGCCAACCTCGTCCTCCGGGACGAGGCGTGGGACGACCGCCATCTGGGCGGGATACGTCAGCGCCTGCGCGATGCCGCCCATCGTCGCCAGTGCGAGGAGCCACGGGATCGTCAACGAGTGATCCGCGATGAACAAACCGATCGCGACCGGTGGAGCGGTCATGGCGAGGTTGCCCATGATGACGACGTGCCGCCGGTCGAAGCGGTCGGCGATCGCTCCCGCGAACGGCGCGAGCACGAGTGACGGCGAGAACTGCGCGACGAAGCTGAGCGCCACTGCGAACGGCCAACGCGTCAGTCCGCTGATCGCCCAGCCGAAACCGACGTACTGCATCCACGTGCCGAGTTGCGAAACGCTGTTGCCGACCTCGACCAGCGCGAGGTCACGGTGACGCAGCACGCGTAGCGCCCGCGGCAGCCACGATCTCGCCGCCTCGTCTGTGCGCGGCGGAGCGGGCGCGTCGGTCACGACATGTTGTAACACGCCCGAATTGAGCGGCGACTCGGGGCGATGAATACTCCACGCTTCCATGGCCGACCCGCCGCTCGACTCCATCGTCTCGCTGCTCGCCCTCACGCCAACGGGCCGCGATGACTTCGTCGCACGCACGCGGCCGTTCGGCGGGAGCGGCTTGTTCGGAGGGTTGTTGCTCGCGCAGTTCGTGAGCGCCGCGAACTGCACCGTGGCCGCGGGTCGCGAGCCGCACTCGGTGCATGCCTTCTTCCTGCATCACGGTCATGCGGGAACACCGATCGAGTACCACGTCGAACGGGTGCGCGACGGCCGGACGTTCAGCCAGCGGAACGTCACCGCCGTCCAGGACGGACGCATGGTTGCGAACGCGGTCGTCGTCTTCCACGTCCCGGGAGACGGTGATGACTGGCAGGGACCGGCGCTCGCGGTGCCGAATCCCGACGACATCGCCCCCGGTGGGTCGTGGATCCGGCGACGCGCCGCGCTCGACATGTTCGAATTTCGTCACGTACCCGGTCCCGACGGCGAGCCGTCGATCCATCCGGTGTGGATCCGCGTAACCGACACATTGCCGGACGACCCGACGGTCCACGTCGCGCTGCTCGCGATGTGCTCCGACCTGGGGCTCACCTCAGCGGTACAGCGCGCCGGTGTCCCGCGCGACGACGAGCGGTGCGTGAGCGTCGATCACGCCGTATGGTTCAGCCGCTTCCAGCGCGCGGACGAGTGGTTTCTGCTCGACGCCCAGGCGGTGTCCCGGTTCGGCGGGCACGGCTGCGTGGACGCCGCGCTCTACGGACGGGACGGCGCGTTGCTCCTGAAGGTCTCGCAGGGCAATCTCATCCGGCGCGACGCGCCGCGCCGGAAATCCGCGTCACGGCCGGATCAGTGATAGCGCGGTTCGTCCCACCACGGGAAGAACGGCGGCATGTCCGTGCTGACGCGTCCCGGAAAGGCCGGCGGCCGTTTCTCGAGGAACGCGGTGACGCCCTCACGCGTGTCGTCGTGCTTCCCGCGGTAGAAGATCGCCTGGCTGTCGATGCGGTGCGCGTCCATGGGATGCGGTGCGGCGCTGAGGCGCCACAGCATGTGCCGCGTCAACGAGGCAGAAACCGGCGCGACGTTCTCGGCGATCTCGAGCGCAAGGGCGCGCGCCGCCGGGAGCAGTTCTTCCGGAGGATGCACGCTGCGCACGAAGCCGGCCGCGAGCGCCTCGGACGCGGAGACGAAGCGGCCGGTGAGCGTCCATTCGAGCGCGGTGTTCATGCCGACGAGCCGCGGCAGGAACCAGCTCGACGCGCCTTCGGTGACCAGTCCGCGGCGGCCGAACACGAAGCTGAAGCGGGCGGATTCGGAGGCGAGGCGCATGTCCATGGGCAGCGTCATCGTGACGCCCATCCCGACGGCGGCGCCGTTGACCGCGCCGATCACGGGCTTCAGACACTCGAAGATTCGCAGCGCCAGCTCGCCGCCGCCGTCTCGCGGGATCGCGTAGTCCGTGGTCTCGGTCAGGCGGTTACTGCCGGCAAAGGTTTCGCCGCCTCTCGAAACGTCGGCGCCTGCAGAAAACGCACGACCGCTTCCGGTCACGATGACGGCGCGGATGTCGTCGTCCTCGTCGATGCGATCGAAGGCCGCGATCGTCTCGCGGTGCAATTGCCGGTTGAACGCGTTCAGCTGCTCCGGGCGGTGCAGCGTCAGCGTCGCGACCGGCCCGTCGACGTCGAGCTGGACCATCTCGTCGCTCATCGTTCCTCCTGGGTGGGTCGTGCGCGCGCTCCCGAATGGTGCGCGAGGCTAGGCGGCACGCGCGGAGGCGGGCGATGAACGACGAGCCGGGCGCGATCCCGACCGCGGAACCGCCGCGTGGACCGCTCGCGGGTATCACCGTGGTCGACCTCACCCAGGTGCTCGCCGGGCCGTACTGCACGATGCTCCTCTACGACCTCGGCGCACGAGTCATCAAGGTCGAGCGGCCGGACCGCGGCGACGACGCCCGATCGTTCGGTCCGTTCGTCGACGGGCGCTCCGCGTACTTCAGCTCGCTGAACCGCGGCAAGGAGAGCATCGCGCTCGATCTCAAGGAGCCGGCCGATCGCCGCGTCTTCGAACGGCTCCTCGAGCGAGCCGACGTGCTCGTCGAGAACTACCGGCCCGGCACGATGGACTCGCTCGGTTACGGCTGGGAGATGCTCCACGAACGCTTTCCGCGGCTCGTCTATGCCGCGGCCTCGGGGTTCGGGCGCACCGGGCCGTACGCGGCGCGCCCGGCGTACGACATGGTCGTCCAGGCCATGGGCGGCATCATGAGCATCACCGGCGAACCCGGCGGCCGGCCGACGAGGGTTGGTACGTCGATCGGCGACATCGCGGCCGCGCTCTTCCTGACGGTCGGCGTGACCTCGGCGCTCTACCGAAGGAGCGAAACCGGAACCGGCATGCTCGTCGACGTCGCGATGCTCGACTGCCAAGTCGCGATTCTCGAGAACGCCGTCGCCCGTTACCTCGCCACCGGCGTTGCGCCCGCGCCGATCGGCGCCCGCCATCCGTCGATCACGCCATTCGGTGCGTTCCAGGCACGTGATGGCCAAATCATCGTCGCGGCGGGCAACGACAAGCTGTTTGCGCAGCTCTGCGCCGTGCTCGGGTGCCCCGAGCTCGTGTCGGATCCGCGGTTCGCGTCCAACGACGCGAGGAACGAAAACGTCGACGCGCTCGCGGAGGAACTCGAGCGCAAGCTCGAGCGCGGCTCGGTCGCCGAATGGCTCGAGAAGCTGCAGGCGGTCGGCGTGCCGTGCGCGCCGCTCAACGACATCGCCCAGGTCGTGACGGATCCACAGGTCCTCGCGCGCAACATGCTGCTGCCGGTGGATGACGAATCCCAACTCCGCGTCGCGGGCAACCCGATCAAGCTCTCCGACTACGACGACGCGACCACC
>Ga0066710_100003714_pt1 | contig 13151 bp, 11 predicted proteins | sample GraSoiAngelo_159_FD_79666 | JGI IMG/M metagenome (GOLD analysis project Ga0066710, IMG submission 79666) | Grasslands soil microbial communities from the Angelo Coastal Reserve, California, USA - 14_1009_16_40cm | ecosystem: Environmental > Terrestrial > Soil > Grasslands | place: USA...
GGGGCCGCGCCGCATCCACGACCGGCCGGTGCCGACGCTGGGCGGCTTGGCGATCGCCGCGGCGGTCCTGGGCGTGGTCTGGATCGCGCGCTGGCTGCCCGGCTACGCACAGACGCTCGAGCCACGTCCGCTGTGGGGACTGACCTATGCCGCGCTCGTGATCCTGGGGCTCGGCGTGGTGGACGACCTCAAGCGACTGAGCCCGTGGATCAAGCTGTCGGGGCAGGTGCTCGCCGCGCTCGTGCTCGCCTCGTTCGGCTTCGGCATCCCGTTCGTCACCAACCCCTTCGGTGGCCAGTTCGCGACCGGCTTCATGGACGGGCCGCTCACCGTGCTGTGGGTGCTTGGCGTGATGAACGCGATCAACCTGATCGACGGCTTGGACGGTCTGGCGTCGGGTGTGGTGCTGATCGCGTCACTGACCCTGTGGTACGTAGGCCGGGCGCACGGCGACTTCTACGTCATGTTCTTCGCCTCACCGGCGATCGGAGCGACTCTCGGATTCCTGCGCTTCAACTTCCCGCCGGCACGGGTCTTCATGGGCGACACCGGAAGCCAGTTCCTGGGGCTACTCCTGGCGGCGATGTCCCTGCTGGAGAACCGCAAGGGCACGGCGACGATCACGCTGCTGTTCCCGCTGGTCGCGATGGGGTTGCCGATCGCCGACGGCCTGCTCGCGGTGACACGCCGAGCGACCCACGGCCACCCGGTCTTCCGCGGCGACTCCGAGCACATTCATCACCGCCTGTTGAGACTGGGTCTGTCGCCACGCAGGACGCTGCTCATCCTGTGGTGTCTGAGCGCGGCGCTGGGCATCACCGCCGCCCTCGTGGCCGCCCTGCCCCACGCCTACGGCTGGCTGTTCCTGCTCTTGCTCGGCTTCGGGCTCGTATTCGCCTTCGAGGTGATCGATTTCATCGACCGTACGCGCGGCGCCCGCCCCCCCGCGTGAGGGCGAATTCGGGGGCCGAGGCCCGGCTGCTCGAGGCGACCTCAGGGGCTCCCCCCGCACCGCTTCCACCCGGTCCAGCCCGACGGCCCCGCTCGGGACTTCATCGCCCCACGAAGCTCAGGCCATCGGACGCACGCAGCCTTCGTGCCGCAATCCGTGACGTCGATCGGGAGCACGCAGTGAGGGTCGAACCCACGCCGGCCCTCGATGGAAAGCGTCTGCCGATCCGCCGCCGCCGTCGGCAGCGCGACGCCTTGGGCCCGGCGGGACTTGCCGCTCAATACACCCAGGAGTAGTTGAGCTTCACGCTGAAGTGCGTGCCGTTCTGGACCTCGGGCGTCGCGCCTGGCTGCGACGCGACGCCGAAGATCCCGTTCTCGAGCGACTCCTTCGCCTCGTGGATCACGCGCACGTCCAGGCCCAGCAGACTGCGACCGCCGATCGGCACGTTCCCGCCGCCCACCAGGTAGCCACCGCCGCGCACCGACGCCACGTCCTGTCCGGTGCGATAGAACTGGTGGTAGAAGGCTCCGGCTCCCAGCCCGAGGTAGGGCCGAAACGAGCTGTTCCACTTGACGTGGCGCGTGAGCTCGAGCGTCCAGGGGACCTCGATCTCGCTTGCCGCCTGGTAGCTGCCAAGCAGCTCGAAGTGCCCGAAGGCGCTGCTCGCCCATCGGGAGTTCCAAAAGCGCGTGTAGCCGAACCCGAAGCCCGCGTTGCCGTCTGCCGCGCCTTCGCCGGTGGACTTGGCGTATCCGCCCCGCAGCGAGAACCACTGCGCGTGCTTGGCCCATGGATCGAATTCCGCGGCCGCCGATTCGGAGTACGCAATCAGAGCGGAGGCGAGGCACGCCCCCAGGCATGCGACGACGACGGCACGAGAAGAACGCATCACGACGGTCGCTCCTTTCCGACTTCCACTCGCGGCGCGCGTGGCCCACACGGCGTACGGCGGAACCAGGGCATTCGGGAACGGGCGCGAACCCTAGCAAATGGCGCGACGCGCTCACAAGGAAAACCGTGGAAGGCGCGACGCGCGTCACGGGCGCGAGACCGGCCGAGCACCGCCCACGGCGCGTGAATCCTGTTTCCCGGGCCCGGGCCTTCGGCTAGGTTCGCCGCATGAGCGCATCCCGCGCCCTACGTCCCCCGGCGATCCGCTACCGTCCTGCGCGCCGCACCGATGTCGAGACGTTGGCCGAGCTCGGCAGCCGCGCCTATCGCGTGGCCAGCGTCGAGAAGCGGCGCGACTTCTACACCGATCATCCGCGGTTCACCCTGCGCGAGGTGCGCGTCGCCGAGTTGGACGGCCAGGTGGTCGCCTCGCTCGTGCTCTATCCGCTCACGGTCTACGTGCGCGGCCAGCGCCTCCCGCTCACCGGCGTGGGGTCGGTCGCGGTTTCGCCCGAACACCGCCGGCGCGGCGTCGGCGAGGCGTGCCTGCGAGCCGCGCTGCGCGAGCTGCGGCAGCGCGGCAACCACCTGTCGGCGCTCTACGCGTTTCGCGGCTCCTACTACCGCAAGCTCGGCTACGGCGTGATCGAGACCGTGCACCAGTGCGCCATGTCGGCCGCCAATCTGCCCGCTTCCGAGGAGGCGCGTAGGGTGCGCCGCCTACTGCTGCCGGATCGTCCCGCGGTCGAAACCCTGTACGAGCGCGTCGCCTCGCAGGGCCATTTCGCCGTGACGCGCAACCCCGCCTGGTGGTCACAGCGCCTATGGGGCTACCCGGGCGACTGGGTGGTCTACGAAGGACGCCGGCGCGGCCAGATCGAGGGCTACCTCTACTACGACGCCGAGGTTTCGCGCGGGCCCTTCCGTCTCGCGATCACGCTCGCCGAGTGCGTGGCGGCGACCCCGGAGGCGCACCGAGGGCTGGTGGGCCATCTCGCCACGCTCGCGGATCAAGTGGAAGAAATCCACTATGCGGCACCGGCCGACGGCGCCTGGCTGACGCTTCTCAAGACCGCGCAGAACCTGCGCCCGGGCGCCGAGATCGGCCCGTTCCACGACACCGGGGGGGTGGCGAACGGCGCCATGCTCCGGCTGCAGGACGTCAAGGGCGCGCTCGAGATGATGCCGCTCGCGAGCGGGGCGCGCGGCGAGATCGTGCTCGAGGTCGAGGACCCGGTGCTGCCGCAGAACGCGCGCGCCTACCGCGTGCAGGCCCGCGACGGTCGCCTGAAGGTGGCGCCCGACACGCGCCGCCGCGCGGCGCCACGGCTCGCCGCTCCGGTGGACGTGTTGGCTCAGATCGTGGCGGGGGCGCTCTCACCGGTGCGCGCCGCCGAGGTGGGCCTGGTCGACGAGGCGCGTGGGGCGGCAGAGATCGCGGATGCCTGGTTCCGCTCCCGGCCGGTGTTCTTCCACCAGTTCAACGCGTTCTAGGTGAGAAGGCCGTGCGCAACGCGTTCACCGTCACACTCGACATCGAGCCGCGCTTCCGCGACACGGACGCCTTCGGGCACGTGAACAACGCGGTCTACGTCACCTATCTCGAGGTGGGCCGTCAGGTATATTGGGCACGATTGATCGAAGGCAGCGACTACCGCGACGTGCCGTTCATCCTGGCGCACGTCACGATCGACTTCCGCTCGGAGGCGCTGCTGTCCGAGGTGCTCGAGCAAGGTCTCTCGTGCGCTTGGATCGGCGACAAATCGTTCGCTTTCGACTACCGGATCCGCGACAAGCGCTCGGGCCGCGTCGTGGTCGAGGCGACGACGATCCAGGTGTGCTACGACTACGCTGCCAAGCGCAGCATTCAGATGCCCGAGGACCTGCGGCGACGGCTCGAGGCGTTCGAGGGACGCAGTCTCGACCGCGCCTCGCGCGCGAAGAGCTAGAATAGCCCACCCCATGGCCTCTCCCGCGCTGCTCGATCTGGGGGAGGTGTTGCGCCCCCACGGCCTCGACGCCGCGATCGTCTCGCCGGGCGTGCCGATGCCCACCGTGGACGCCGCCGCCGCGGCGATGGGCTGCCCACCCGAGCGCATCTTCAAGTCGATCGTGTTCCAGGCCGCAGACGGCCGTTGCGTGCTGGTGATCGCCTGCGGCCACCGGCGCGTGGAGGTGGGCAGGGTGCAGGAGCTCACCGGGCTCTCGAAGCTCAGGCTCGCCCCCCCCGACGTCGTGCTCGCGGTGACCGGATATCCCGCGGGCGGAACCCCACCGGTCGGTCACCGCGAGCCGATCCCGGTGATCGTGGATGTCCATGTGGCCGCCCAAGAGTGGGGTTGGGCGGGCGGTGGACGGCTGGAACGACTGCTCAAGATCGCGCCCGCCGACATCGTACGGATCGGCGGCGCCAGGGTCGCCGAGGTTACAGCATCGTCTTGAGTCGAAGCGTGAGCGAGCGCTTCTTGGCGCCGCGCATGACGCGGAGCACGTGCTTCTCGCCCGGCCGGCCGTTCTCGAACATCAGGTTCACGTCGTCGAGCGTGTAGGACGACATCGGTCGCCGGTCGATCGCCGTCACTTCATCGTCGGCCTCGACGCCCGCGGCCTCGGCCGCCGATCCCGGCAGCACTTGAAGGGCGCGGATCGACCCGCCGAGGCGGGCGAGCTGCACGCCGGCCATCGTGAAACGGTCAGGCTCGCGGAACTTCGCTCCCGGTTCGAGGTAGACGACCCGGTGTTCGTAGTCGAACGTGCATCGAAAGCGCCCCAGCACTTGGTTCCCGATGTTGCCGGCATAGTCCTCGCTCGCCAAGCCGCCGCTCGCGGCATGCGAGAGTGAAACCAGCGGACGCTCGATCGTGTAGGGACCGATCTCCATCCTGCCCATCCGGCACAGGTGGCTCGCGAACGTGCCGCCGAAGCCCCCTCCGGTGACCTCGACCGTCTTGCCCACCTTGGAGAGAAGGGCGTGCCGAGCCACGAAGGGGCTGTGGAGATCGACGGTGGAGCCGCTCCCGACGTCGAGCCGGAAGTCGCCTTCGAGGCTGTCGATCTTGGCCCGCACCACCGGAATGTTGCCGGCCATCGTCAGCCGCAGGGCCGTCCCCGAGCCTTGGTAGTGAAAGCGGGCGGGATCGTAGAGCGTGAGCAGGCCGCGGTCGTAGTCCACGCAGGCGACGAAGCGGCTGATGAAATCGTAACCGAGAACGCCCGCGACGGGACGCCAGAAGAACGGCTCGATGTGGGGGTTGAGCGACAGGATCGCGGCCTTCTGGCCGATCAGCGCGATTCCTCCGCCCTGTGAGCCCGCGATCACGATCGAGTCGACCTGCGAGAGCGATGCTCCGCCGGCCGCGCCCGCTCCCGACACTTGGAGGTGGCCTTCGCTCTTGAGACCGCGCCGCGCCGCGTACGCGCTGTCGATCACCGTGATGCTGGCACCGGTGTCGAGCAGGAAGTCCTCGGGCGGCGCGCCGTTCACCGATGCCTTGAGCCACACGTGGCGCTCGCCGTAGCGAAAGGGAAGCTGCGCCGGCGAGCCCGAGAGGTATCGGACATCGTGGGCCGCCTGGTCGGGTGGCGCGAAGCGCGCGGCCTCGAGCGGTTCGCCGACCCACACCGAATCGAGCGTGGTCCGCACCTCGTTGGCCGGCATGCCCACCACCGAGACCACGGTGCGATAGGGGCGTCGCCGCCCGGCGAATACTCGGTACTCGAGGGTGCGGCTGACCACGGTTTGGGCGTCCTCTTTGAGCATCACCCGCTCGATCAGTCCGGTGGCGCTCGCGAACCACAAGCGGCGGGAGTTCCCCACTGGCGGGCGGACCTCGAGCACGACGTAGCTGCCGGCGGAGTCCTTCTCGGCCCCGACGCGGTCGACGCTTCCGCCGCCTTGGTCGGGTGTGAGCCACATCTCGTTCTCGAAGTAGGCCGACGCCTGGGCGCTCTCCAGATCTTTGCCGTCGAGCAGCAAGAGCTTGCCGTTTTGATCCACGCGCCACGCGATCGGACCGTCGCAGCCTTCGCGCAGCGTGAAGGGCCCGATGCTGGTGATGCCGGCGCTCTTGTCGGGGCGCGCCGTCCAGCTCTCGGTCCAACCGCTCAACCCGAAGGCTTTCAACGAGGCCTTGCTGTGCACGCCACGCTCGGCGGTGAACGCCTTGACGCCACCCGTGGCCTCGAGGTAACGGTCCACCACGGCGCGGGCCTCGGGTGTGATCGCGCCGGCGGCGCGAAGGGGAATCGTGAGACCGAGCACGGTCGCGAGCACGACCGATGCGGGGATCGAGCGAACGGACATCGAGACCTCCCGGAAGACGGAGCAGTATACGCGCTCTATGGGTTGCGTGACCGCGAGCCGGCGACTATGCTGCGCCCAATCCTCACGGGGTCGCATTCACGAGAGGGAGGCAAGTGATGCGCAAGCGATTGGCATTCGTCGGGCTCATTGCCGTCGGCGTGCTCTGCTCCGCGTCCGCCCACGCCCAGAAGGCAGTCGTGGGAGGATGGGGTCCTCGAGTCGGCTTCAGCAGCGGGCCCGATCAGATCATCTTCGGCGGCCAGCTCATCATCGGCGAGATCGCTCCCAACCTGACGTTCGATCCGAACCTGGATCTCGGCTTCGGGGACGACGCCACCGTGATCGGGCTCAACTTCGATCTCCATTACCATTTCGCGGTCGCGCGTTCACAGTGGCGCCCCTACGTGGGCGCGGGCGCGGGGATCAATTTCGTTCAGCTCGACCGGCCCCCCGGATTCTCGGACGAGTCGGAAACCGACGTGGGCGGAAACCTCATCGTCGGCGCCGGCGTGCCGACCTCGTCTGGAAACCGCTTCTTCAGCGAGCTCAAGCTGGGCCTGGGCGACACGGCGGACATGAAGCTGCTCGTGGGGTGGAACTTCAAGATCTGACGGCGATCCCGCGGGCTCGAGCACGTCGCAGGAGCCGGACCTTGGTCCGGCTCCTTTGGTTTTCGGTCGGACCTAGGCGGTCCTCTCCGGGACGGAGCCCACCACCAGGCAGGCGGCCGCGATCCCCCCGTGGAGCAGGTTGTCCGCCAGGTTCAGGTTGAGCAGCTCCACCACGGCCGAGATGTTCACGAAACCGGCCACCGCCACGACGCCGTAGATCGCGCCGAACACGAGGCAGAAGGTCTTCGCCGCGCCACGCCCCGCGAACGCGGCGATGATCCCGAGGATTCCGGAGAGCAGATGGACCAGGTTGTGGTTCCCGTTGATGCCGAAGACGACGAGCTCGTGCGCGTGGGCTCCGGTCACCAACCCCCACAGGCCCACGCACAGGAGCACGATCCCGAGCAGCGTGCAGAACGGTCTCGCCATGGTCGAATCCTCCTCGAAACGGCGCCGTCAGCGCACCGCGGCCGCCTCTCGAGCGAAACGCATGCGCTCGAGGAACGGCCGCGGCGGGACGAAACCCTCGACGCGGGTCGATTCGATCTCGCGCCCGTCGAGAGCCAGAAAGATCACCGTGGGCACACCGTTGATCCGATACTGCTTGCGTAGGTGCTCCGCCTGCGGGGTGTTGAAGCGGGTCAGGTCCACCCTGTAGGCGAGGAACGCCTGGGCGGCCTCGATCACACCCGCGTCGGTGAACGTCCTGCTCTCCAGCTCGTGGCAGGGAACACACCAGTCGGCGGAGAAGTCGATCATCGCGGGCTTGCCGGCGCGCAGTCCGGCGTGGAGCGCAGGGCCATCGAAGGATCGAAACGCGATCGTGGGGCGCGCGGTGGCGGCGACGAACAGGACGCCGAGCGCCACCGCCAGCGCTCCGGTCGCCCACTTGATCCGCGTGAAGGCGGGCCGCGCGACGCCGCTCCGCTCGAACAACCCAAGGTAGAGCCCGCCCACGATCAAAGCCGCGGGCAGCACCCAGATCGCCCAGCGAGGCGCCGCGGCCAGCAGCACGTAGAACAGGCCGACCCCGGCCAGGATCACCCCGAACCCCTTCTTCACCCACACCATCCAGTCCCCCGAGCGCGGCAGTCGGTGGAGCAAGTTGGAGAAAGTGCCGAGCACCAGGTACGGAGCACCGAGCCCGAGCGAGAGCACGAAGAAGGAAACGAAGCCGAACCACGGATCGCCCTTGGCGCCCACCAGAGCGAGCAGCGCCACCACCGGCGGGCCGATGCAGGGCGCGGCGAAGATACCGACCACCAGACCCGAAGCGAAAACGCCCGCCGCACCCGTGGTCCCACTGCCGCCGAGCCGGGTGAGCAATTCGGGCGAGAACTGGAGCTCGTAGAGGCCGAACATCGAGAGCGACAACGCCACGAGCAGGAATCCGATCGCGACCAGCACCAGCGGGCTCTGAAGAAAGCCGCCGAACAGGCCGCCGGTGAACGCGGCGATCAGCCCGAGCGTGCTGTACATGGCGGCGATCCCGAGCACGTAGAGGAGCGCCAAGCCGAACACCTGGAGTGGCGGCGCCGCGCGCCGCGCGCCGAAGATCGACACTGTGACGCCCAGCATCGGGTAGACGCACGGAGTCAGGTTCAGTGCGAGCCCGATCAGGAACAGCGACAAGAAGGCGGCCAGCGAATTGCGCGCGAACGCGCGCGCGATCGGATTGCCGGTCAGACCCGGCGGCAGGCCGGACGGCCCTGTCGGTGGTCCGGTCACGAAACCGCTTCCGGGGACGGGTGCCGATCCGGCTCCCGCGGCCGGCCCCGGGGCGGTGGCAGATCCGGGGGGCACGGATCCCGCCACCGTGACCTCGACCGTCAGCGGCAGCTCGGCGGGCGCCAGGCATACCTGGTCGTTGCAGGCTTGGAAGCGCACGATGCCCGTGAGGGTGCGCGTGCCGAGGGCGGCGTCGCGCGCGGCGACGAGCGGCACGAGCACTTCGACGTCGCCATCGTAGACCGCCAGCGGCTGCTCCTCGAATGAGAGCTTGAGCCGCCGCGGCTCAGGATACCGGGGCACGCCGGGGGTGATCCCGACGGCGGTCGAGAGCTTCGCCTCGGTCGGGATCAGGTACTCGCTCGAGGGAGGATTTGCGTTCACGTGCCAGCCGGCGAGCACGTGCAGCCGGACCACCGCCGACCCGGCGCCCCCGGGCGCGATTGTCGCCGCCGGCGTCTCGATGCGAACCAGTTCTGCGGGAGCAGGAAGCGCGCCACCGAGCTGCCCGAAGGAGGGCACAGAACGGAGCAACGCGACGAGACAGACCGCCGCAAGGACGCACCGTCGTGCGGCCCGCGCGAGCTCGCGTGCGCGGGTCACCGCAGGCGCTCCGCGTGGGCGTTTGCATCGAGCGAGGCGGCGAAGGCCGTTCGATCCGTGGTGGGAAGCCGGCATGCGTAATGCTCGCACACGTACGCGGTGGCGCGACCGCGCTCGGACCTGAGGGGAGCGGTGAAGGGCGCCAGCGCCGCGAGTCGCTCCTGCCCCGGCCCACCGTCGGCGAGCAGCAACAGGTCGTGCGGCAGGAAGCGGCGATTGAATTCCGAGATCAAGGCCCGCGTGTCGGCGGCGTCGGGGCGGCCGGCGATCACCACGTGGCGCGGCACCGCGGCCGCTAAGTCCATCGCCACGAGCATCTGCGGCATCGCGACCGGGTGCGACGCGACCCGCCCGGCGAAGTAGTCGAGCGTACGCCGCGCCTTGTCGCGCCACGGGTCGCGGTCGAGCAGGTTCGCGAGCACTTGGAGCGTGTAGGCCGCGATCGAGTTGCCGGCGATCTCGGCCCCGTCGAAGCCGTCCTTGAGTCGCACCTTGATCGACGCGTCCCCGGCTGGGCTCTCGAAGAACCCGCCGTCGGTCTCGTCCCAGAAACGCTCGATCTGTTGATCGGTGATCGCCACCGCACGTTCCAGCCAGCGCGGCTCGAAGGTGGCCTCATAGAGATCGACCAAGCCGAGCGCATAATAGGCGTAGTCATCGAGCTGGCCCTGGCCCGAGACCTCTCCGGCTCTGAAGCGGCGGTGGAGCTCGCCACTTCCCGCATCGCGGAGCTTCTCCCACACGAAGTCGGCCGCTCGCGCCGCTCGGTTGGCAAGGTCCGGATCGGAGAGCACGCGAGCCCCGCGGGACAGTGCCGAGATCATGAGCCCGTTCCAGGCGGTGAGCACCTTGTCGTCGCGGTGCGGTCGAACGCGCCGCTCGCGCGCCGCGAGCAGCTTGGCGCGGGACCTGGCGAGCCTCGACTCCACTTGCTCACGCGGCTGCTTCCACTCGGCCGCGAGCTGGGCGACCGGCGCCGCCTCGTGCAAGATGGAAGCGCCCCCTTCGAAGTTCCCCGCCGCGGTCACGCCGTAGCGCTGCTCGAAGAGCCGTGCCTCCTCGGGCCCGAGGACCGCCGCGATCTCGTCCGGGGTCCAGACGTAGAACTTACCCTCCTCGCCCTCGCTGTCGGCGTCTTCGGCCGAGTCGAATGCTCCCTCGGGCGAGGTGAGGTCGCGCGCCACGTAGGCAAAGATCCCGCGCGCCGTCTCCGCGTAGCGCGGATCGGCGGTGACTTGATAGCCCTCGAGGTACGCCCACGCGAGCTGCGCCTGGTCGTAGAGCATCTTCTCGAAGTGTGGCACCAGCCAGGTTCGATCGGTCGAATAGCGGTGGAATCCGCCCCCCAAGCAGTCGTGGATGCCGCCCGCCTGCATGCGATCGAGCTGCCGCACCACCATCTCGCGGGCGCGGGCGTTGCTCTTGGGATCGCGTGCCCAGACGCGCAACAAGAAGTTGAGATTCACCGTGGACGGGAACTTGGGCGCGGTGCCGAAGCCGCCCTGCTCGGCGTCATAGGAGCGCTCGAGCGCACGGTAGGCTTCGGCGAGCAGCTGCTCGCGCCGAACGTTGGCGCGGTCCGGCTGGTTCATGCCGGCCAGGGCCGCCATCACCTCGACGCCGGTCTTCTGGATCTCGGCCCGGTGAGTCCGCCATGCCTCGCGTACCCGCGGCAGCACTTCGAGCAGGGCGCGCGGCGGGAAGTAGGTCCCACCGAAGAACGGCTTGAGGTCGGGGGTGAGGAACACGTTGAGTGGCCAGCCACCTCCTACGCCCATGGCCTGCATCGCGCTCATGTACACGCGGTCCACGTCGGGCCGCTCCTCGCGATCCACTTTGATCGCCACGAAGGATGCATTCAGAGCCGCCGCGACCGAGTCGTTCTCGAACGATTCGCGCTCCATGACGTGGCACCAGTGGCAGGTCGAGTAACCGATCGAAAGAAAGATCGGTTTGTCTTCGCGACGCGCCGTGGCGAACGCTTCTTCGCCCCACGGATACCAGTCGACCGGGTTGTAGGCGTGTTGCAAGAGATACGGGCTCTTCTCCCGGATCAGCCGATTCGGCTTGCGCCGCGCCTCGATTCCGGTCGCCGCGGCGGCGGCAACGGTGAGCGCGTGAGACCCACGTGCCTTGCGGGCGAGCGCGCGCGAACCCGCGACGACGAGCGCCACGCCGACGAGCCCGAGCGCGAGACGAAGGGCGAGGTGGACGCGTGGAGACAGAGTTCTCACACCGCTCAGAGTAGCAGAGGGGGGAGCAGCCGTGTCAGGATGGGTCAGCAGGCCCGCACGGGGGTTCGTGGAAGGACGCGGGCGGTGATCCGCGCGGTCGTCCGGTACAGTGCAGGAGACGCAAGCAACACCAGGCACGAGAGCGCAACCTCGAGACCGACCTGGACCTGGGGTGCCCGGAGCGGCCCCAGCCGCGGGGCCGCGATCAGCTCTGCCACCCACGCCGCGAGACTCGCCTCCACCACGCGGACAGCCGCCGGGGCAGCCGTTTCGGTGAACGACCACAGCCGTTGCCAACCCCACAGGAGCGCCGCCGCGAGCGCGAGCGCCAGCACCCCCGCCGGCTCGGAGGCGGCCCGTATCCACCAGGGCAGAGGCGTGGGCAGAAGCGCGATGCCGGGCGTTTCGAGATGGTCCATGACCCGCTCGGTGAAGGGGTCGGGGGCGCGCGGGGCCGAGCGCAGCAACGCGTCCAGCTCGCGGGAAGCGGATCGTGAGGCCGCGCAGCGTGCGCACCGCTGCGCGTGCGCGCTCGCCACGGCCGCCAGCGGCGCGGGCGTCCCCTGATCCAACCAGCGTTCGAACTGGTCACACGTCATCGGTGCTCCTTCGATGCCGCCCGAGCCGAGGCGTCCCGCATCCACCCTTCGCGCAGCGCCGAGCGGGCGCGGCTCAAGTGCGTCTTCACCGTATTCTCCGGCATCATGAGGATTTTCGAGGTCTCCTCGACCGAGCGGTCGTGCGCATAGTAGAGCGTGATCACCGCCCTCTGCACCTCGGTGAGCGCGTCGATCAATCGTTCCAGCTTCCGGGCTCGCTCGCGGGCCCCCTCGTCCGCGTCCACGCCCGGGTCGGGTCGCTCCGCGATCTCCTCGCCGAGACTCGCCTCCCGAGCACGACGCCCCTTGAGGCACGCCGCGCGATCGAATGCCTGCCGCACCACGATGCGATAGAGCCAGGTGGCGAAGGCCGCCTCGCCGCGGAAGCGTGGTAGCGCCCGCCAAACGCGGACGAACGCGTCCTGGGCCACCTCCTCGGCGTCGGGCTCCGACCGCAGGATCCGGAGCGCCAAGCCGTAGGCGCGGTCCCGATGGCGGTCCACCAGCCAACGGAACGCCGCATGATCCCCCGCCCGGGCCCGCTCGACCCACAGCGAGTCCGGGTCGGCCCGGGAGTCCCGCTTTAGGGTGGCGGGTGCTTCCCCCGTGGGATTCGACCGCGCGAGGGACGTCTCGGGTTTCAACACATTGCGGTCCACGCCGCGCGAAAGTACCTGAAACCGGGGCCGGACAGGCGAGGGTCCAATCGGACGCAAGCGGTGATGGCCGCGCCCACGGGCGGGCCCAGATGCTCAACCCATTCGACCCCCACCCCGGAGGAACACCATGTTCGACTCCGAAAGCTTCGTCCCGTTCCTGGTCTTCTCGATCCCGATCATCGCCATCGTCGGCGGCATCACGGTGGCGGTGGTCAAAGCGATCGGCCGCCAGCGCTTGGTCGAGCTCGCCCAGCAGGAGCGGATCGCGGCGATCCAGCGTGGCGTCGATCCCTCGAAGCTGCCGCCGCTGCCGATGGACGACGACGACATGTCGGTCCTCGGGCTGTCGGGACCCGAGCGAGACCGGCGCCGAGCCCAAGGCCTCCTGATCGGCGGCATCGTAACGTTATCGGTCGGGATCGGCGTCGGCGTGTTCCTGTCGCTGGTCGAACGCTCGGAGAACGTGTGGGCGGTCGGCATCATCCCAGGGGCCGTCGGCGTGGCGCTGCTGCTCTCGGCGTGGATCGTTTCTCCGAAGGGCGGCTCGATGCAGGGCCCGTCGCGCACC
>Ga0066710_100003715_pt1 | contig 13150 bp, 11 predicted proteins | sample GraSoiAngelo_159_FD_79666 | JGI IMG/M metagenome (GOLD analysis project Ga0066710, IMG submission 79666) | Grasslands soil microbial communities from the Angelo Coastal Reserve, California, USA - 14_1009_16_40cm | ecosystem: Environmental > Terrestrial > Soil > Grasslands | place: USA...
AGGTCTTTCTCGGCCAGCCGTATTACCATCGGGAGCTTTTACTGCAGCGCTGGGGAGTGTGAGTGATGAGTAAGGTCAGCGAAACCGACGTGCGAGCGGAAGTACGTGCTTGGCTCGCGGCCAACTGGGACCCGGAGATGTCCTTGGTGGCGTGGCGCAACAAGCTTGTCGATTCTGGCTGGGGCATGCCGCACTGGCCGGAGGCGTGGTACGGCCGGGGTTTACCGCTGGGCCTCGTGCGCGCGGTGGAAGAGGAATTCGCTCGCATCGGCGCCGTCGGGGTGGCGAAATCCGGAGTGCGGCTGCTGGCGGCGGCGACGCTGCTCGAGCACGGCACGGATCGGCAGAAAGAGCGGTTTCTGCGCCGCATTCTCACCGGGGAAGACACCTGGTGCCAGCTCTTCAGTGAGCCGGGCAGCGGCTCGGACCTCGCTGGCGCCACCACCCGTGCGGATTTGCACGGCGACTATTGGCTCATCAACGGCCAAAAGGTCTGGACCACCAGCGCCCATCATGCCGATCACGGCCTGTTGCTGGCCCGCACGGATTGGGATGCGCCCAAGCATGAGGGGTTGTCGTATTTCGTGATCGACATAAAGCAGCCGGGCGTAGACGTGCAGCCGCTCAAACAGATGAATGGCCACGCGTCGTTTAACCAGGTGTTTTTCACCGACGCGCACGTGCCGGCGGAGAACCTGGTCGGGCGGATCGGCGAGGGCTGGAAGGTGGCGATGACCACGCTCGCCCACGAGCGCCGCGGGGCCGACGGCCTGAGCGCACCAGCGAAGCGAGGAGCGCGCACGGGGCGGATTTACGTTGAAGAGCGCAGAGAACTGGAAACGGCCAATCAGCCCTACACGTGGTATCCACAGCGCGCCGGGCGCGTCGATCTCATCCTCGACCGTGCCAAGGAAACCGGTGCGAACACGGATCCGCACGTGCGTCAGGAGATCGCCAAGCTGATGATCCTGGCCAAGTCGGCCGAGTGGACCGCGCGCCGCGCCCGCGCCGCGCAGCAACAGGGACGCCCGCAGGGTCCGGAAGGCTCGCTCGGCAAGCTCGCGGCCAGCCATGTGGCCCGGGCCGCGGCCCATGTGCACACGTTGATGACCGGAGCGGACGCGCTGCTCACCGGACCCGGGAGCCCGCGAGACGGGATCATCGCGGAGATTTTGGTGTCGGTGCCCGCTATTTCCATTGCCGGCGGCACGGACGAGATTCAACGCAACATCATCGCCGAGCGCGTGCTAGGCCTCCCGAAAGAGCCACGGTTCGATACCGGTCCGTTCCGGCAGGTGCGCAAGAACTAGCCAAGGTCGCGGTGGCTGCAGCGAGAACGTCCGTGCGGCCTTGTGCCTCGCAACTGTCGGCGAGGCATGGACACGCGCTTTGTGCTCGGTGGCAAACTGCATCGAGCAGCAGGGGTTCTGCTCCGTCCTCCATTCCGGGAGAGCGGGCAAGAACGAGGGCGAGTGCAAACATCAAAGAATTCATAATGCTTGAGCATCGCTGAGATACGATAAGGAGGTGAGAACAGGTGGGAGTCCTCTACCGCCTCAACCTGCGGCGTTTCTTTTGCTTCTCTCTTCTCCTCAGCCCCCACTTTCGTTCGCTCTCTGGAACCCGCCCACACGTGACGTCTCGTGGTGAGCAGCTACTATCACCTGGCGACAAAACATTGTACCTTGCGTGGCAAAGGAGGCCATCCCATTGAGAGTTAATGGGTGGCTGGTGAATCGGCATGGCCAAAGCGCGCGCGGTCGTCCAGGTCGGCGACAAACACTTCGAGCTGCAGCAGTTTGACTTGCCGCGGATCGGTGCCGACGACGCGCTGCTGCGGGTCGAAGCCTGCGGCATCTGTGGCAGTGACGTGGATCAGTATGACGGCAAGCTCAACGGACTGCTGAGCTTACCGATGATCCCCGGGCATGAACCGGTCGGCGTCCTCGAAGCAATCGGCCCCGAGGCCGCCCGGCGTTGGGGCCTCCAGGTCGGCGATCGCGTGGCGGTCGAGCCGACGCGCGGCTGTGGTCATTGCCGCGCGTGCAAGCGCGGCGATGCGCGCAACTGCCGCACCGGCCGTCCGGGCGCGAAGATTTCCGTGTGCGGTTTCATCCCGACCACTATCGCGCCCGCCTTGTGGGGCGGGATGGCGGAATTCATGTACCTCGACCCCGAGGTCGCGCTGCACAAGATCGCCCCCGAGGTGCCGGCGGAGCTGGCGGCCCTGTATCAGCCGCTCGCGGCGGGCGTGAGCTGGGCCCATCGCGTCCCGGGGACCAAGGTCGGCGACGCCGTGGTGATCTTTGGCGCGGGGCAGCGCGGGATCGCCTGCGCGCTGGCCGCCCGCGAGGCGGGCGCGGCGCATGTCGCGGTCATTGCCCGGCGGCAAAGCGCCCACCGGCTCAAACTGGCCGAGGAGTTCGGCGCCGACGCCACCATCTATGCCGACGAAGACGTTGTTGGCCGGGTGCGTGAATTAACCCGCGGAGAGGGCGCAGATGTGGTTGTCGATGTGACCGCCGAGACGATGGCGCCGATTGCCCACGCGGTGGAGATGGCGCGGCCGGGCGGAACGATTATCCTCGCCGGCGTGAAAGGTGCCGCGGCGGCGATCCCGGATCTGAAGAACGATCGCATCTTTAGCAAGGAATTGACGATCCGGGGCGTCAAGAACGCGGACTTCGACTCGTTCGCGGTCGCGGTGAAGCTCATCGAAGCGCACAAGTACCCGTTCGAGAAGATGCATACGCACAGCTTCGCGCTGGGCGCTCTGGAGCGCGCGATCCAGACGTTGGCCGGACGCGTGGCGGGCGAGCACGCGGTATCCGTCACGCTGAATCCCTGGCTGTGAGGCTCACCGGGCAAGAGTGTCACAGACGTCTCCGCTGGGGGGCTGAAAGGACCAGAAACACAACGCGCGACGCAGCAGGTCGGAGACCAGGTCGAACGACCGGTACGAGTTGAAGCCGGCTGGGGGTGGGGCCGATGACCCCGTCCCCCGTGCCGGTCGTGAGAATCAGCACGCAGCAGACGGTACGCCGTCGTGTCCCTCCTATGCGCTGGGAGCCAACGGACCGCGAAGCAGTTTGCCTGGCAATGCGCCGGTGTGCTCGTTATTGCGCATCAGGACTTCTCCGTTGACGACCGTCGCCCTGATCCCGTCGGCCTTCTGCTTGAGCCGTCGGGCACCTGCCGGCAGATCGTAGGCGAGGGTCGGCATCTGTGGCGAGACCGTTTCTGGATCGAAGATCACCACATCGGCACAGTTGCCCTCACGCAGCAGTCCGCGTTCCTGCAAGCCCCAGAACGACGCGAGATCGTAGGTCATCTTGCGGATGGCCTGCTCCAACGTCAGCGCCTGACGCTCACGCACCCAATAGCCCAGCAGATGGGTCTGGATCGATGAATCCATGATCTGCGAGACATGCGCGCCGGAGTCGGAGAAAGTCACTACCGACCGAGGATGCCGCATCATCGCCAGCACCACGTCCTGGTCCTCGTTGACGAGGGGCTGGATGAAGAACTGCTTCAGATGCTTCTCCAGCGACAGGTCAATCATGACGTCAAGGGGATCTTTGGCGGACTCCCTCGCGATCTGTGCGAGCGAACGATACGGCGGCAGTGGCTTGTCCAACACAAAAAGAGAATCGAAATTGGGTTTGCGCGCCTCGGCGCCGACGGAGCGATCCGGCTTGGTCATATAGTCGCGGGCGGCGTCCAGCAGCGCTCGGCGTAGGTCGGGATTGCGGAGCGCCGCTTCTTGCTCAGCCAGCGGACGCTTCCGCATATCGCTCCATACGGGTGTACGATCGAAGGGCAGCGTGCTCTCGAAAGACAGCAGGGTGCTGATCCATCGGCTGGTGCCTTGGACTAGCATTTTGCCGCCCGCGGCGATGGTATCGTCCACACACTGGTAAAATGCACGCCAATCATGCGGCAGCTTGCGGAACTGCACGACGCCGAAGGTGGTCGGCACGTTGCTTTCGAGCGCGAGCGCCTTCAACCGGTCAATGAAGTTATGCAGCCGCTCGGGGGTTGGAAGATCTTCCTGCGCGATTTCGAAGACCCCGGCCTTCAGGTCGCCCATCACCCCAACCAGCGCCCGCACTTCGTCCCAAGTCGCGAGCCGGCTGGCAACCGGGCGACCATCGGGCGTCTGATGCGCGCTCGTGCGCGAGGTGCTGAAACCGGCGGCTCCCGCCTTGATCGCGGCGCGCAATTCGCGTTTCATCGTGGCCAGATCTTCGGGGGTCGCTTCGTCGCTAAACGCCCGCTCACCCATGGTGTAGGTGCGCAGGGCAGAGTGACCGACGTACGCGGCATAGTTGATGCCCTTGGGCAGCCGGTCGACCGCGTCCAGATATTCGCGAAAGCTAGCCCACGACCAGGTGATGCCAGCCTCCATCGCCTGCGGCGAGATATCCTCGGCACGCTCGAGATTACGCATCACTAGCAACTTGTCCTTCTCGGCGCACGGGGCCAGGGAGAAGCCGCAGTTGCCCATGACGACCGACGTCACGCCGTGCCAGCATGAGCAACTCCCGAGGGGATCCCAAAAGACCTGCGCATCCATATGGGTGTGGCCGTCGATGAAACCAGGCGCGACGACATGTCCTTCCGCGTCGATAACTTCGTCAGCGGGCCCGCTGACTTTGCCAATCGCAGTGATGCGGCCACCCTTGATCCCGACGTCGGCTTGATAGCGCGGCAAGCCCGAGCCGTCGATGATGGTACCCCCGCGAATAATCAGATCGTGTGACATTTTTCCTCCTTTAGTCGGGACACAGCCAGCGGCGCGAAAGTTGGCGCTTGCTGCGGCTGTTTTCCCGCCGTTTCGATTATGGACCAACTCGCTTGATGCTATGCCCTATTTTCGCGAGAGATAAAAGCCGTTCATCAAGTGGGCACAGCAAAATCCAGGTCGTGTCCTCAATCGGACCGATTTAGCTACTCCGCAACACTACGACAAATTGTAGAATTGCATGGCGCCCTCAGCCAGCACCGTGCGCCGCAGGCTCTCTGGCAGCTTTTCGGCAATCTGGGCCGGGGCTCCGGGAAAAAACCCGTCCGGATGCGGATAGTCCGTCGCCCAGAGAATTTTGTGGGGGCCAACATAATCCACCAGATGGGTCAGGTTGCCTTCCACCGGTTCATAGGAAATCCAGCACTGGCGTTTGAAATACTCGCTGGGCGGCATGGTCAACGATGAGTCATTGAAGAGTCCTTTATCCTCAAAGTGGCGATCCATCCGGTCGAGCCAGGGAGCCATCCACCCGCCGCCGGACTCGAGAAAACCGATACGCACTTTGGGGAAACGTTCACAGACGCCACCCCAGATGATCGATAACGCGGCGAGCATCATTTCCATAGTGTGGGAGACCATGTGCCGCGCGCCAAAACTCTGAAAGCGATCCACTCCGACGGCTGGCATCCCACCCGTCCCCTCGTGAATGCCGATCGAAAAATCGAGTTCCTGTGCTTCCGCCCAGAAAATATCGTAATCCGGATCGCCTAACATGCGGTTATTATACGGGTTGGGCCGCAGAAAACCGGCGCGCATGCCCAGTGCGTTGCGCGCATAGCGCATCTCTTCCACCGCCAGCTCAATCGATTGCATCGGCAGCATGGCCACGCCAAACAGGCGATCCGGGTACGGGCGACAGTAATCGGCCAGCCAGCGGTTGTAGGCGCGGCTCGCGGCCGCGGCGAGCTGCGGGTCGGCTATCGCCCCGGCAAAGAGGCCCAGGCTGGGATAGAGGAAGGCCGCGTCAATGCCGTCCAAATCCATATCCGGAATCCGGGCATGCGGATCAAATCCGCCCTTGCGCCCCTGGGTGTATTTCATGTCAATCGGTACCTTCGGGGCGTGGAGCCACTTGCCGTCGACGCATTCACGCACGCCAATCGCCCCAATCAGCCCCAGTCCCGCCGGCGGGCCAAACAACTTGCCTTCTATCAGCAGTCGCTCTTTGCCATTGTCGTCAACGATGAGATCGGGGGCTCGATCGCGATATTGCGGGTCAATATACTCCCGCCAAAAATGCTGCGGTTCCAACACATGGCCGTCAGAATCAATAACGTTATACGTGCGTCCCATAGTTTTCCTCCTCTACATTGTTGCTATGTAACATTCAGTAGTGACTCTTCATCCGCTTATTGTAAGTGAAAGCCTTCATACCCCTTCGCCGCCACCTCCGCACACTTTTTCCGATACGCCGGGACGGTGTTGGCGTAGAGCAGGAAGACCCGTTTCTTCCCCGGAATATTCGCGCCGACGAACCAGGAATTCGCCGCAGCAAAGAGCGAACCTTCCGCCAACTCGGCCGCGTGCTGCACCCACGCTTCTTCTGCCTGCGGGGTGGGGGCAATGCGGGCATACCCCTGCTCGCGCACATAGCGAAGACAATCGGTAATCCATTCCACAATCATCTCGGCGCAGACGGGGTAGTTGCCGAATGCCGTGCTGATGGCGAGGAAGAGGTTGGGGAAGCCCGCGATCTGCATCCCGAGATAGGTCTGCGGTCCCTCGGCCCATTTGTCCTTGAGCGTCTGCCCGCCTTCGCCGCGGATATCGATCTGGGTGAGCGCTCCGGTGAACGCATCAAACCCCGTGGCATAGATGATGATGTCAAACTCGTACTCTTTGTCACTCGTTTTAATGCCCGTGGGCGTGATGCGCTCGATCGGCGTCTCGCGCACGTCCACCAGCAGGACGTTGTCCCGGTTGTACGCTTCATAGTATTCGGTCTCCAACGGGATGCGCTTGGAACCGAAGGGATGATCCTTGGGCACCAGTTTTTCCGCCACCACTGGGTCTTTGACCCGCGCGCGGATCTTGTTGCGCACGAACTCGGCGAAATCTTCGTTGGCCTCGCGGTTGGTCATGATGTCACGGAAATTGGCCAACCATTTCGAGAACCCGGGCTGCGCCCACAATTCTTCATACAGCGCCCGTCGCTCTTCCTTCGGGACTTCCAGGGTCTTCCGCGGGTCGAAGTCGTACGGTAACCCCGTCGGGGTTTCGCGAATCCGCTTATGAATTTCTGGGTAGGTGGCCTTCCACTGGCGCTGGGTCTCTGGGGTGACGAGCGAGTTCCGGCATGGCGCACAGTAATTGGGTGTCCGCTGAAAGACGGTGAGGTGGCCGACGTCTTTGGCGATTTCCGGAATGAGCTGCACAGCGGTGGCACCGGTGCCGATGACCGCCACCCGCTTGCCTGTGAAGTCCACTTTTTCCTGCGGCCAGCGGGAAGTGTGATACGACTCACCCTGGAAACTGTCTATTCCCGCAAACGGGGGCGTATAGCGGGCGGACAAGATGCCGACCGCGGCGATAAGAAATTGCGCCCGCGCGCGCTGGCCACTCTCCACCTGGACCTCCCAGCGATTCGTTTGCTCGTCGTAGATTGCCGATTTGACCCGCGAGTTGAGCTGAATGTTGGGGCGGAGATTAAACGTGTCCGCCACATAATTGAGGTATTTTTCGTTCTCCGGCTGGCCCGAATAATGTTCCGTCCAGTCCCATTCCTGTAACAATTCTTTGGACCACGAATACCCATAGGTCTCGCTCTCGGAATCGAAGCGGCAGCCGGGGTAGCGGTTCCAATACCAGGTGCCGCCCACGCCGCTGCCGTCCTCAAAGCAGCGCACTGCGAGCCCCAGCTCCCGGAGACGGTACAGTTGATACAAGCCGGATACCCCGGCGCCGATCACAATCGCGTCAAACTGCTCGATCGGCCCCTGAGCGGTGGCCGTCGCAGACTGCTGAATATTTGCCATATCGTTCCTCCCTCTTTAATTTCCTCATTGACGGTGATTTTTCATTGCTTGAGTCAGGCGCTTATGCTGCCACGCGCAACGACAGGGCCTTTGGTGTGCAGAGTGAGCCCATCCCGGTGCTTCCTCTCTCCGCGAGTCGGGCGCAACGCTACCCAATAGACAGGGGCATGTGCACGCAAAGAGGTGTAATACAGAGAGGGATTCTCGCGCACGTCTGGGAGGAGGGAGTGAGAGTTCATTGGCACGGTCCTCCTTTGCCTATCGCATGGCCTGAGGGGCGTTAGGGGTGCAGTGCGCGCTTGAGGACGTGGTCGCGCTCGGCTTTGAACTGTTTCGACACCGCCGCAGACGGGGCGAAAACATCAAACCCATGAAACGCCCCTGGATACACGTGGAGCTCGGTAGGCACACCTGCCTGTATGAGACGCTGCGCGTACTCGATATTCTCGTCTATAAACAGATCGAGTGCGCCGACCGGAATGTACGCCGGCGGCAAGTTCGTCAGATTGGTAGCCCGCGCCGCCGCCGCATAGGGCGACACGTCGTCCCCACCACCATCCCGGCCCAGGTAGGCTTTCCAACCCAAGCGGTTGCTCTCACGATGCCACACGCGCGGGTCGGTAATCGCATAGCTGGCAGGGGTGACGTTACGGTCATCGATCATGGGGTAGATTAGCAGTTGGAAAGCGACCGGCACTTCCCTCCGGTCGCGGGCCAGCAGAGCCAATCCGGCCGTCAGCCCGCCTCCGGCGCTGGCGCCGCCAATGACGATGCGCGAGGAATCCACACCGAGGTCGCCGGCATGGGCAAACAACCACTGTAACCCCGCATAACAATCCTCGACTGGCGCAGGAAACGGGTGTTCCGGCGGTAGGCGGTAGTCGACCGACACCGCCACGCATCCTATTCTCTTGACCAGTTGCTTCATGAGCCTGTCGTCTTGCTCGATGTCTCCCATGACGTACCCGCCGCCATGAATCCACAAGAGCGCGGGCAGGAGGCGCGGCCGATCGTTTGGCTGATAAATGCGGACCCGCACAGCGGGGTCGCCTTGTCGGCCAGGCACGGAGTGATCCCGGCTAGTCACACCCTCGACCGCGGGCAGTGTGGCTTGCAAGGAAGTGAACAGCTTTCTCATCTTGGCCCGGGCTGCCGGAATGTCATGCAGGTTCACCGCCTTGTCAGTCGGGAACGCCTCTAGCACGACTCTGAGCTCAGGGTCTAATTGGTCCATGAAGTTCATCATTCATCTCCTTTCAGGAGGAGGATGGTGCCCTTAGAACCATGCGTTGCCTATTATCACCTTAGCTCCTCCAGTAACGCCTTGGCCTCTTGCAAGTCTTTGGTGTCGAACCCTTCGGTGAACCAGCCGTAGATCTCGGCCAGCAGTGCCGGGCCTCTTCTTTCTCGCCTTGCTGCTGCCACAGCCGACCGAGGCTCGTCACTGCCTACAGCTCTAGCGACTTCATATGCTGGTAGCCGGCACGGAGAGATCATACCTACTGGGCCACATAGCCGCCATCCACTGACATCGCGTGGCCCGTCACAAAGGATGCGGCCTCCGAACACAACCACACCACGGCCTCGGCGATCTCCTCCGGCTTGCCTGTCCGCCCCATCGGCTCAGCAGCCACCAGCGCCTCAGCCATCTCCGGCCGCTGGCTGGTGAGGCGCGCCACCATCGGGGTCTGGATCACGCCCGGGCACACCGCATTCACCCGAATCCCCGCCTTGGCGTACTCCAGCGCCGCCGTCTTGGTCAGCCCCACAACCCCATGTTTGCTGGCCACATAGGCGGACAGCCCAGCCACGCCTACCAACCCGGCGCCCGAGGCGGTGTTCACGATGGCACCGCCGCCCTGCTGGAGCATCTGGGCGATCTCATACTTCATGCAGAGCCAGACCCCTTTGAGGTTGATCGCAAGAACTCGGTCCCAGTCTGCTTCGGGGTACTCGGTCGTGGAGACAAATGCCCCCTCGATCCCCGCGTTGTTGTATGCACAGTCCAGCCGCCCGTAGGCGGCGACCGTCTGGGTGATGAGGGTCTCAACTTCAGCCGCTCGCGCCACGTCGACCTTGAGGAAGCGAGCTTCGCCTCCAGCCTCCTTGATCAGGCGGACGGTCTCTTGCCCGCCTTCCGCGGTCACATCGGCTACAACCACCTTTGCCCCTTCTCGGGCAAAGGCCAAGGCAGAGGCCCTGCCGATCCCGGAGCTGCCACCGGTGACCAGTGCGATTTTGCCATCTAGTCGTCCTGCCATCGACGTTCTCCTCTTGTGTGGGTGAGCCCCTCCAAGGGGGCTCACCCTAGCTCTTCCAGTAGTGCTCTGGCCTCTTGCAAGTCTTTGGTATCAACCCCCCCGTGAACCAACCGTAGATCTTGGCGAGCATCTATGGCGCTCCGTCCTTCTTGCCCTGCTGCCCCACAGGTGGCTCACGCTCATCACCACAAGAAAGCTACCCGCGAGCAACTCGCTCAATAGCTTTCAGTAGCGCATTGAGCGCCTCAGGATCAGCCAGCCGGTGCTCGGTGCCGACCACGATCAAGGCCGATGCAGGCAGGCCGCTGTTCTTCAGCAGTTCGCGGCTATCAGCAATGGGGACCACCTCATCGGCTTCAGAGTGCAAAATCACCGTGTTCGGCTTGATGGTGGTGACAGTGCCCCACCTCTTCCACGTTGGGCACAGAAGCACGAGCGGGATCGAGCCTGTGTCGATGTTCATTGCCACCGCGCCGCCTCGGCTGGAACCTACAACGACCTCCGGGCGATGCTGGTCAAATTCGTGTTGGGCGATGGAGATGGCCGCATCGAAGTCGTCATCAGGCAAGTGCGGATTGCACACCTCATGCCCGTTATTGCGCAGGAACGTGGGCTTCACCCCACCTGGGGTTGAGCCCCAGCCATGTAAAAAGAGGATCTTCATCGCGACAACTGCTCCAATAAGATTTTCGTCTCTTTCAGGTCTACTGTGTCAAACCCCTCGATGAACCAGCCGTAGATCTCGGCCAACATCTGACGCGCTTCTTCTCTGGCCCGGCTGCTGCCACATCGGCTCAAGCTCATCGCCGCTCGCAGCTCTAGGGACTTGGCGTTTTGGCAGCGGGCAATGGCGATAGTCTTACGGAAACACTCCTCTGCTTCCATTGCGCATCCCGCTCACTGCGCTACGACGGGGCTGGCCGTCCCTCCACTCCCGCAAGGGGGTGAGGCCCCTTCGTTGAGGGCGTTGCCCAGACCTGCCGGTACTGCACGGCGGGATGCTGGTCGAGCAGCCGCGCGTGCCCTCTCCCAAAGAGCTTCTCCCGCAGTGTCCCCTCCTGATACTCCTGCTGCATCAGCCCCCGCCGCTGCAACACGGGAACAACGCCCTCAACGAAGTCTGCAAACGTACCCGGGGTAATCGCGTAGGCCAGATTGAACCCGTCCACCCCCACGTGGACCCACTCCTGGAAGGCAGCTGCCAGCTGCTCCGGGGCTCCCACAAGCACAGGCCCCCCTCCACCAATCCCCACGAATTTCGCCAAATCCCGCAGTGTCCACTTGCGGCGCGGATCCTCGGTGAAAGCACGCATGAGCGTGCGGACCGCGTTCGTCTCGATGTACTCCAGCGGCTGCTCCGGCGCGAACTGCCCAAAGTCGATCCCAGCCCAGCCGCTGAGCAGCGCCAGGGCACCCTCGTAGCTGATCTGCTCGAAGAACTCCTCGTACTTCCGGCGCGCCGCGGCCTCCGTGTCCCCGGTGATCGCCTTGATATACATGAAGAAGAGCATATCCTCCGGGTTTCTCCCGTGTTGGCGCGCCTTCTCCCGCGTATCTTGGATGTACCGTCCCACCACGTGCGGGTTGGGCCCGCTCACAAACACACACTCCGCGTGCCGAGCCGCGAACTGCTGCCCCCGCGGCGAAGCCCCCGCCTGGTACAATACCGGCGTACGCTGCGGGGACGGCTCCGAGAGATGGCACCCGTGCACCTTGAAGTATTTTCCGTCGTGATGGACATCCCGCACTTTAGCGGGATCGGCGTAGATGCCGCGCTGCCGGTCCTTGAGGACGGCCTCGTCCTCCCAGCTGGCCTCCCACAGCTTATAACAAACTTCGAGATACTCGTCGGCGATGTCGTACCGTTCGTCGTGGGGTGATAATCCCGGCCGCCCGAAGTTGCGGCCCGCGCTCTCCAGATATGAGGTGACGATGTTCCAGGCGATTCGGCCCTTCGTGAGGTGGTCAAGGGTCGAGATCAGCCGGGCAAAGGTGAACGGATGGTACTGCAGCACTGAGCTGGTGAACGCGAATCCCAAGTGCTCCGTGGCGTACGCCATCGCGGGAATCAGCAGCATAGGGTCGTTGACTGGGACCTGCGCGGCCTGGGTCAGTGCTGTCTCCCGGCTGCCCCGATAGACATCGTACACACCAACCACGTCCGCCAAAAAGAGGGCGTCGAACTTGCCCCGTTCCAACAGCCGGGCGAGTTCCACCCAAGTGTGAAGGTCGGTGTACTGGAGCATCTTATCGTCCGGGCGCACCCAGAGCCCCGGCGATTGGTGCACTATGCAGTTCATGTGAAAGGCGTTGAAATAGATGCGCTTGGCCATCGTGGTGCTTCCCTTTCCGGCGAGACTCACAGCTCCCGCCTGCCTCCGCCCCCGGTCTCTCTGCACTACGGGCCACTTTCCGGACAGCAAGGCATGAGCGGGCGGGCACACTGGCCCCAAACAGTCAGGCTTTTCGGATTCGCCAACCTGCAGTTCCCCAGTGTCTGCCCCCTTCTTTACTGCTCTCGGTCTTGTTCGGCAAGAGAAACCCCTTGCTCTTCAATGTGGTGCTAAGGGCCAGTGGATACTAGGGGGCACTGAATGCGCTACAGTGCCGCGGACTAGAGTTTTGCAAGGAGGAACCCTATGACGATCTCTGTCGCTGGCCCAACGGGGATCGCTCGGTCGTGTAGGCGCGTACGACCTCTCGCAGCTCTTCAGGGTCGAGCCGTGTGGAAAGCGTGGTCGAACCCCCTAAATCACAGAACATGGCCGTTAACTGGTGCCGCTCGGCTTCGGACACACTCCGCGCGGCGGGGCGAGGAGTGACCTGCGAGGTCTGCTCTGCCAGCGTATCTCTCTGAGTAGGCCTAGAGGCTGGAGACTGTCCGCCGAGACGGGACAAATTCCGTGAAAGGTCTCGTTCGCGCGCCTCCCGCTTGTATTGTGAGCAAGAAGCAGGTAGAGCCAAGGGGACAAAACGGCACAACGCACTAGGCGCAAGCCGACACCGGCGGAGGTGGAGCAGGTATGGGGGAGGTCGTCTCGCTGCAAACCAGGAAAGGCACGGCCCGTGAGCAGCTGCTGGAGCTGGCCACTCACCAGGCCCGGGTG
>Ga0066710_100003717_pt1 | contig 13149 bp, 15 predicted proteins | sample GraSoiAngelo_159_FD_79666 | JGI IMG/M metagenome (GOLD analysis project Ga0066710, IMG submission 79666) | Grasslands soil microbial communities from the Angelo Coastal Reserve, California, USA - 14_1009_16_40cm | ecosystem: Environmental > Terrestrial > Soil > Grasslands | place: USA...
CGGCTTATCTCTCGCTGCGTGTCCTCAGGTGTCGCACCCATTCGAGGTCCTCCTTGAGGGTCTCCCGCGTGCGGGGGAGGGGCGGCCAGATCGCCATGGCCTGGCTGATGCCACGTCGGATGAAGCGCTTGTAGGCCACCCAGGCGGCACCCGCCGGCACCAGTACGCCCAGCAGCCAACCCACCCACGCCAGCGATTGGGTGCCGAGCGGCGTCGGGAACGAGATAAAGCCGAAGAGCCAATTGAAGAACCAGATGAAGGCGGTCCAGGCCCAGATCGTGAGCAGCAAGGCGGCCGCCGCGGCGATGCCGGCGCCGATGGCAATGCGCGTAGCCGCCCTGATGGCATCGTCCTTGGCCTCGCCAATCTCCTGCTTGGCCAGCTCGATCTGCCGGTCGGCAAGATCAGAGACGTCGTTGATCAGCCGACCGACGAGCTCGGGTAACGTCGCTTGCGGCAGCGGCCCGCCGTGGGCCGGGTCTGGGCCAACCCGACCATTTGGACCAGCACGCCCGTTCTGGGTCGCGGCGGTGCCACGCTCGGGCGGAGGAAACGTCACGCGCCCAGTCTATCCGCCCGAACCGATCTCGAACTCAGAGGGGTCTGGCGGTGACGATCAGGCGATCGGAGAACTCGCGTTTGACGGGATCGAACGTCCCGCCGCAGGTGATCAGCGTCAGCCGTTCGTCGGCCGTGGGCGCCATCACCGACGTATCTGACGGCGGCACGAGCTTGACGTCCACCACGTGGTAGTCGAATTCGCGCTGACGGTCGTCCCACACCTGAACCTGGTCATCGATGTCGAGCTGGTACAGGAAGCGGAACACGTTGCCTTCGCTCAGGGTCACCACATGGCCGGCGATCACCGCGTTGCCGGGTTCGCCGACACGCGCGGTGAGGTCGCCGTAGTGCACGGCGACGAACGGCAGCGTCTGCCAGATGGAGTTGCCATCGGCATCCTGGACGATGCCACCCTGCTTGACCTCGGTATCGAGCTTGATGGCCGGGATCGCCAGGCGCACCGCGTAGCCTGGTGGCGGCCTGGCGGCCACCACTGCGCGATCGGGCGCGTCGGCGGGCGCCAGGTGAGGCGGCGCAAACGTCGGAACGGAAGGGACCCGCGCGGGCGTCGCGAGCATCTGAGACGTAGCCGTCACGGCCACCCCAAGCGCGATTGGCGTCGTCGCCACGGCGACCGCAATCGCAGTCGGCGTGGCTGGACGGGGTTTTTCGAGGGCCACGGGCGTGGGCAGCGTGACGCGACTACCCGGCACGATTCCGAGCTGCCACAGGCCCGCATAGGCCAAGGCGAGCACTCCGAGCACTACGAGTGCCGCGGCCAGCCTGTTCACTGCTTGAATCGCTTGCGAATCGCTTTCTCGACGGCTGGGGAGACGGAGCCGGGCACGATCATGCCGCCGAGGGTCGCCGTCTCGCGTACCAGCGTGCTGGACAGCCATACGTTCCTGGCACTCGTCACCAGGAGCACGGTTGGCAGGTGTGGAGCGAGCCGCTCATTCATCAGCGCCAGGGCGATCTCCGCGTCCGCGTCGGCGTAGGGGCGCATCCCGCGGACCAGCGCGCACGCGCCGAGACTCACCGCGTAGGGGGCGGTCAGCCCCGAGTAATCGGTCACGCGGACGCGCGGGCGGACCGTCTCAGACAGCGACTCCTCAAACAGGCGCACGCGCTCCTCTGGCGAGAACAGCGCGCTGGGCTTGTTCGGGTTATGGGCCACGACCACCACGATCTCGTCGAAGATGAGCAGCGCGGTCTCGACGATCTCGATATGGGCCATCGTGGGCGGGTCGAAGACTCCCGCGTAGACCGCGAGACGTGGTGGGCGGTCGGGCATCGAAGGGCTCGGCATGGCTCGATCCAGAGTTAACGCTACTCTTACAAGCAAGTTCGTTGCTTGCCTCAGAAACCCAAACCTATACTCCCCGCCGCACCCTAAAGTTTCTCGCGCAGATGTCATCCAACACACGACTGCTCACGGGGGGTGGTGCCGCGTGATTCGCGTTGAACACCTCACCAGGAACTACGGACCTCGCGTCGCGGTGGCCGACGTCACCTTCGACGTCGGCAAAGGCGAAGTGCTCGGCTTCCTCGGGCCAAACGGCGCGGGCAAGACGACCACAATGCGCATCCTCACCGGCTATCTGCCGCCGTCCGGCGGCCGCGCCGAGGTGGCAGGTTTCGACGTCGCGACCCAGTCGCTGCAGGCCCGCGCCAACATCGGCTACTTGCCTGAAACGGTGCCGCTCTATCCAGACATGAGCGTGCGCTCGTATCTGGATTTCATGGGCAAAATCAAGGGCGCCCGAGACCGACGTCGCGAGGTCGATCGCGCCATGGAGAAGGCGCGCATCGCTCATCGCGCTGGCGATCAGATCGGCAAACTCTCGAAAGGCCTTCGGCAACGCGTCGGGCTGGCGCAGGCGCTGCTGGGCGATCCGCCGGTGCTCATCCTCGACGAGCCGACCAGCGGCCTGGATCCCAAGCAGATCATCGAGACGCGCAACCTGATCAGGTCACTGGGTGGCGAGCACACGCTCATCCTGAGCACCCACATCCTGCCCGAGGTGGCGGCCACCTGCTCGCGGATCGTCATCATCGCCAATGGACGCGTGGTCGCCGAGGACACACCCGAGAACCTCGACCGCCGCCTCAAAGGCGCCGAGAGCATCGCCGTGACCGTTCGCGGTCCGCGCGAACAGGTCACGCGAACGCTCAAGTCCGTGCCGCGCGTGTTGAGCGTGCAGGCGGAGTCTGACGGCAACGGTAAGGCGCCGGCCGGCAGTCTGGCTAGCTTCACCGTCCAGAGTGAAGTCGGGGCCGACATCCGCGAAGCGCTGGCCAGCGCGGTCGTGCAGGGCGGTTTCGGGCTGATGGAGCTGCGGCCGGCGCATCTCAGCCTCGAAGAGATCTTCCTGCAGCTGACGACGACAGAGACGCCGGAGACGGAGGTGGCGGCGTGAGAAACGTGTGGGCAGTTTCGGTGCGTGAGCTGCGCAGCTACTTCCTGTCGCCTCTGGCGTACGTGGTCATCGCGCTGTTCCTGGCGCTATCGGGCTACCTGTTCGCGCTCATCCTGGCCAACGGCCGGGAAGCGTCGCTACGCGGACTCGTCCAGAACGTCAGCGTGCTGTACCTGTTCATCGTGCCGGCGATCAGCATGCGGCTGCTGGCCGAGGAACAGCGCACTGGCACGGTCGAGCTGCTGCTCACCAATCCCGTTCAGGAGTGGGAGATCGTCACGGGCAAGTTTCTGGCCTCGGTCATGCTCGTGCTGGTCATGCTCGGGCTGACCCTGCTGTTCCCGCTGTTCCTGTTCATCTACGGTAATCCTGACCGCGGCCCGATCATCACCGGCTATGTCGGCATCTTCCTGCAGGCCGCGGCGTTTCTGTCGATCGGGCTGTGGGCATCGAGCCTGACCCAGAACCAGATCGTGGCCGCCATCGTCTCCTTTGCGCTTCTGCTGATTCTGTGGTTGAGCGAAAACCTGGGTCAGTTCCTGGGCGGCACGATCGGCTCGATCATCAGCTACACCAGTGTCATCACTCACTTTCAGTCGTTTCCGCAGGGCGTGATCCAGAGCAACGATGTCATCTACTACCTGTCCCTGGTCCTCGCCGGGATCGTGCTCAGCACGCTGTCGCTGCAGTCCCGGAGGTACCGCTAATGGCCTCGCCGCTGTCTCAATCGCGACGCGGCTTCTCGATCGAGTCCCTACGCTTCCCGCTCGCCGCGCTCGGCATTTTCGGACTGCTGGCGGGTTTGGGCGCGTGGCTCGTCCAGGGTGATTTCGGCCTGGTCCCGCGCATCCTGATCGCCGCGGGCGTTCTGTTCATGGGCATCTATGTCGCGCTCGATCCCGAGGACGTGTGGGCCAAGCTGAGCGGGCGCGGCGCGCTCTACTCGGGGAACACCCTCGTCCTCGCCGCCGCGGCGCTGATCATCCTCGGATTCCTGAACGTGCTCGGCTCACGCTATCAGACGAAACTTGATCTGACCGCTAACAAGCAGTTCACGCTCTCGGACCAGAGCATCAAGGTCGCCGAAGCCCTGCCCCAGCCCGTCAAGGTCACCGCGTTTCTGACCAGCTCTGATTCGCGCAAACAGGATTTCCAGACGCTGCTCAACGACTATCAGAATCGCTCTGGCGGCAAGCTCACGTACGCATTCATCGATCCCGAGGCGCGTCCGAGCGAGGCGATCGCCGCGGGTATTACGTCGACGGGCACCGTCGTCTATCAGATGGCGGATAAAAAGCAGAACAGCACCGGTACGACCGAAAAAGATATCAGCACGGCGTTGGTCAAGCTCGAACGTCCCGAGAAAAAGGCCTATTTCACCAGTGGACATGGTGAGCGCTCGCTCGACGGTTTCGGTCCGCAGGACTATGGGACCATCAAGCAAGCCATCGAGCGCGACAACTTCGCGACCGCGACGCTGAACCTGGTAACCGCGCGGGCTGTTCAGGACGACGCATCGGAGGTCATCATCGCCGGCGCGACCAATCCCTTTTTGGCTGAGGAGAAGGATGCGCTCAAGGCCTATCTCGATGGTGGCGGGAAGCTGATCGCGATCATCGGCCCAAACTCGAAGACTGATCTGAGCGATCTCTTGCAGAACTACCAGGTCGGCTTCTCGGGTACCGTCGTCGTCGATCCGGCCAAGAGCGTGTCGCAGGATCCGCGTGTCGTCGTCATCGATTCGTATGGCACGCATGCCATCACCCAGGATCTGCGCGACCTGACATTCTTCCCACTCGCGACGAACATCACGTACCCCAGCACGCCGCCCGCTGGCATGACCATCACGCCTCTGGCGCAGTCGTCAGACACGAGCTGGGGCAATACGAGTACACAGCAGCTCCAGCGACAGGATTCCGATCCAAAGGGGCCATTGGCACTGGCGGTCGCGGTCGGGGCCGGGCCGAGCTCCAGCGCGACGAGCGGCGCAACTACTTCTTCGTCCACGCGCCTGGTGCTGATCGGCTCGCCGGACCTGATCTCGAACAACTCGCTCCAGCAGGTGCCGGGTAACCAGACGCTCTTCCTCAACGCCGCGAACTGGGTGGCGGAGGAGGACAACCTGATCAACGTCCGCGCGCCCGACAATACCCCCCGCACGTTGGTGCTGACAGGCACGCAGATGAACATGATCGCGTACTCCAGTTTCCTGTTCCTGCCGCTGGCGGTGCTGGCGGCGGGCGCGGCGGTCTGGTGGACGCGGCGCTAGAAGACTGACCCACACAGCCAGATGAATCTCCGCGTCACCATCGGCTTTTTGGCCGTTGCCGTCATTCTTGGCGTGCTGGTTTTCGGACTGGACAAGTTCAACATCGGTCCGACGTCCGCCGCCCAGGCGAACGCAACCGCCACGACCACTGCCAGCCAGCAGCCGCAGATCTTCTCGTTCGACGACTCGAAGGTCACCGCGTTCGAGCTGCACCAGGCGGACAAATCGGTCCAGATCCAGAAACAGGGCGATACGTGGGTGGTTGCCGGGACGGGCGACCCTGCCAACAAATCGTCGTTCACCAGCCTGATCGTGCGTATGAGTCAGCTCAAGGCCACGCGCGCGGTCGATAACCCTGGCACGGACCTGTCACAGTACGGGCTCGACTCGCCAAAGGACACGGCGAGCGCCACGCTCGACGACGGGACGAAGTATGAGCTGGACATCGGCAACAAGACGCCGGTCCAGACCGGCACGTACGCGAAGAAGGCGGATGCGCCCGACGTCTACGTGATCGCCGACCAGTTCGGCACCGATCTCGAGCGGCTGTTAGCCGATCCCAAGGAGCCGCCTACGCCCACGCCGCCACCACCGACCAACACCCCCGCGGCCACCCCCGCCGTCACGGGTACGGGTACGCCGACGCCAAACCCGTAGAAGCGCTACCGCATCTCGACGATCGCACGCCGGGGACCTACGGAAATTAGTGTTCCCCTGGCACCCGTCGTGCGATACAGTGGAGCTGGCGTGGTCAGCGGCGACCGCTCCAAAAAAGTCCTTCACGATGATGTGAGGCACACATGTTCTTTACACCCGGCATGGAGCAGCTGGATCCGGCGCTGCTCGCTTTTGTCAAGTGCCACGTGACCTCCCCGGTGAAGTGGGAGGTGCTCCGAGTCATGGCTGGCCAGGACGGAGCCTGGACGCGCGCCGAGCAGCTGGCGCGCAGATGCCACCGACAGCGGCAGGAGATCAGCCAGTCGCTCGCCGAGCTCGTGGCAGATGGTGTGCTCGAGATCCTGCTGTCCGCGGCTCCCGATGACGTGAGCTACCGGCTGGCGGCCGACGAACCGACTTCTGTGGTGCTGCACCGACTCATCGACGCGGCGACGCATAGCCAGCAGCTGCGGGCGATCATCGCGGCGCACATGCAACACGTGAGGCAACAGGCGCAGGCGCTCAGGTCGTCCGCGGCCGCATAAGGGCCCACTCGGCGGCCTCTCGGACGACGGCGTCCGGGTCGCTGGCAGCGGCGTGCTCCAGTGCCGCGTGCGCCGCGGCTGGTTGTGTGTTGCCCAGCGCGATCGCCGCGTTGCGCGCCAAGCCGCGGCGTCGGGTGCGTTTGATCGGTGAGCCGCGGAAGGCCTCGCGGAATGCGGCGTCGTCCATCTCGAGTACGCGCTCAAGGTTGAGGTGGGTACCGTGGCGGGGCTCGAACTCCGTCCAGCCGCGTGGCCGACCACGCGTCGAGGCGTTGTAGGGACACACCTCCTGGCAGATGTCGCAGCCGAAGACCCATTCGCCGACCTTCGCCCGAAGCGCCTCGGCGATCGGGCCACGGTGCTCGATCGTGAGATACGCGATGCAGCGTTCAGCGGCCAAATGGTAGGCCTGGTCCAGCGCGTCGGTGGGGCAGGCGTCGATGCACAGCCTGCACGAGCCACAGTCCCTCGTGATCGGGGCGTCAAACTCCAGCTCCACGTCGGTGAGCAGCGCGCCCAGGAAGACGAAGGAGCCAATCGGCGTGAGCAGGTTGGTGTTCTTGCCGCGGAAGCCGAGGCCCGCTCTTACCGCGGCGTCGCGTTCGACCAGCGGTCCGTCGTCGACGAACACGCGTGACCTCGAATCGCCGCCGACGCGCTCGTCCAGAAAAGAACCGAGCGCTCGCAGGCGGGTCTTCATGACGTCGTGGTAGTCGTCGCCCCAGGCATAGCGGGCGATCCGGCCGCCTTCGTCATCAGGGTCTGGCTCCTGGGTGCGATACGAGACGCCGACGACCACCAGTGAGCGCGCCCCCGGCAGGAGCTCCTCGGGTCGACACGCAAGGCGAGCTCGCGCGTCAGTAAGCCATGCCATCTCGCCCTGATGGCCCTCCGCCAGCCAACGTGTTATGTCGAGCTCCGCCTGGGGGAACGGTGCCGCGCTGGTGATGCCGACCAGGTGAAACCCGACCGACCGCGCGAACTCCTTCAGCTCGGCGGCAAGACTACCGCCTCTCCCTCTGGGAGAGGGAGAAATACGCGTCACGACATCAGTCCCGAAGCGAGAGCACCGCCATGAAGGCTTCCTGCGGGATCTCGACCTGGCCCAGTCGCTTCATGCGTTTTTTGCCTTCGGCCTGTTTCTCGAGCAGCTTGCGCTTGCGGGTCACGTCACCGCCGTAGCACTTGGCCAGGACGTTCTTGCGCATGGCGCGAATCGTCTCGCGCGCGATGATCTTGCCGCCGATGGCCGCCTGTAGTGGCACGTCGAACATCTGCCGCGGGATCAGCTGGCGGAGCTTCTCGATCAGTGCGCGCCCCTGGTGGTACGCCTTGTCCTGGTGGATGATCATGCTGAGCGCATCGACAGGTTGGCCGTTGACCAGCACGTCAAGTTTGACCAGATCGGACGGGCGGTAGTCGGCATAGTGGTAGTCCAGGCTGGCGTAGCCCTGGGTACGCGTCTTGAGCTGATCGTAAAAGTCGATGATCAGCTCAGCTAGCGGCATCTGATAGGTGAGCAGCACGCGCTGCTCGTCCACGTACTCCGTCTTTCCAAAGGTGCCGCGCCGCGCCTGGACCAGCTCCATGATCGGCCCGATGTAGCGGCTCGGCGAGATGATCGACAAATCCACCCACGGCTCCTCGACGCGCTCGAACGTACCTGGCGAGGGAAGCTCGGCCGGGTTCTCGACGTCGCGCACCGAGCCATCCTGCAAGAAGACGTGGTATTCCACGCTGGGCGCGGTGATCAGCAGCTCGAGGTTGTACTCGCGTTCCAGCCGCTCGCGAATGATCTCCATGTGCAGCATGCCGAGAAATCCACAGCGGAAGCCAAAACCGAGGGCGACCGAGCTTTCGGGCTCGTACACCAGGGACGCGTCGTTGAGCTTCAGACGCTCGAGCGCCTCACGGAGCAGCGGGTACTCGTCACCGTTGGTCGGGTACAGGCCGGCGAAGACCATCGACTTGGCTGGCCGATACCCGGGCAACGCGTCGGCGGCTGGACGCGAGTCAGAGGTGATGGTGTCGCCGACGCGCACATCGCGCACGTCCTTGAGCCCGGTGGCGATATAGCCCACCTCGCCAGCCTCGAGGCAGCCGATCGCGATCATGCTCGGGTGAAAGATGCCGACCTCCATCGCTTCGCCGCGTACCCCGTTGGACATCATCCGTACCGGCTCGCCCGCGCGTGCGTCACCATCCATGAAGCGGCAGTACGCGATCACGCCCTTGTACGCGTCGTAGTGGGAATCGAAGATCAGCGCCCGTAACGGCGCGTCGCGGTCGCCGCGGGGTGGCGGAATACGTCGCACGATCGCTTCGAGGATCTCGTCGACGCCGATGCCTTCTTTGGCCGACGCCAGGATGCAGTCGTCGCCGGGTAGACCAACGACGCGCTCGATCTCCTCGCGGACGATCTCTGGCTGTGCGCTGGGCAGGTCGATCTTGTTGATGATCGGAACGATCTCCAGGTCGTGCTCGATCGCCAGGTACACGTTCGCCAGCGTTTGGGCTTCAACCCCCTGCGCAGCGTCGACGACCAGCAGGGCGCCCTCGCAGGCAGCCAGCGCGCGCGAAACCTCGTACGTAAAGTCGACGTGGCCGGGCGTATCGATCAGGTTGAGCTGATAGAACTCGCCGTCAGCCGCCCGATACTGCATGCGCACCGCCTTGGCTTTGATCGTGATGCCCTTCTCGCGCTCCAGGTCCATGGCGTCGAGCACCTGCGCCGTCATCTCGCGTTGCGCGAGCGTTCCGGTCCGTTCGAGCAGCCGGTCGGCGAGGGTGGACTTGCCGTGATCGATGTGGGCAATGATCACGAAGTTGCGGATATGCGCTTGCTGCACGGCTTCGGTCGAGAGGCTAACACGGTGTTAGTCTCAGCCATGCCTTCTCGGCAGTTCCGGGTTCCGCGTTCCGAGTTCCGGGTTGCGCGTTGCGCGTTGCGCGTTGCGCGGTGGTTTCCACTGGGGGTGGCGGTGGTGTTGCATGGCTGCGGGCCCGTGGCGCCGCCGGCCCCGACGCCGACGACCGCCCCTGCGCCGACACCCACGACCGTGCTTGCAGCGCCCACGCCGACGAGCTTCCCTGTCGCGGCGCCAACCGTTGCTCCAACGGCGACGGCTCCTTCGGCGGCCAGCTCGCGCGTCGAGGCGCTGAATGCGGCCAACACGGCGTTTCGCAGTGGCGATCTCGAACGCGCGGCGGGTCTGTACGACCGTGTTCTCAACACCCCGCCGACGGGCGAGTCTCCCGCTGCACGCTCGGCGATCGACGACCTGGCTGATTTTCGCGCGATGGTGGCGCTGCTGGCCAGTGGTCGCGAAGACGACGGCCACGCGCACCTGGATGCGCTGCAGAAGCGCGACGCGAATGCGCCCCTGGCTCGCCTCGGCAATCAACTGTGGGACCAGTACGGCATGACCGGCCAGCTACGCGGAGCCTGCGCGCAGCTTCAGCCGCAGGTTGTCAGCCAGGCCGGACCGCAGCTAGCCACCCTTCAGGGGCTCGGCGTCACGATCGAAGCGAACACGCTGTGCAGCGTGCCGCAGGGTTAAACCGCGGAGATCGCCGCGGCGCGATCGAGCACCTCGACCGCGGCCTCGACCATGGGTGCGGTTGTCAGACTGTAGTTGACGACGCGTCCAGTCCGCCGCGCTGAGACGACCCCGGCCTCACGCAGGACATGCAGATGCTGGCTCGTCGCCGACTTGCTGCGACGGAGAATGGACGCCAGGTCGCCCACTGACAGCGGCCCGGCGCTCAAGGCGCGAACGATCTGAGTACGTGTTGGCTCACACATGACTTCGCGAAAAGGCTTGAGTGACTCGTCTGCGCCGCCGTCCAGAAGCACGTCATAAGCATCACTGAGCCGCTGTGTTGTTGCACGAGAACGCATGTGTTGTGTTGAAACGCATAGGCAAGCGGCATGCCAGAATAGCCGCACCGGCCATGACCCGCCACCGAGCGCTATTGCTCGAGGACGACCTCGCTCTGCGCGACCTGCTCCTGGAAGCGCTCGGCGGCGAAGGCTTCGAGGTGCACGCCTGCGACAGCTTCGAGCAGGTCCTCGAGGCGGCCGCCAGTGGCGCGGCCGATGTTGTGGTCGCCGACTTCTGGGGCGGCAGCCAGCGCACGCTGCCGGACAGTGACCGTCAGGAGATCCGCCAGCTGTGCTCGTATCTGCCCGTCGTGCTGCTGACCGGTCGCACGTGGGCAGCGGACACGACCGCCGAGGAGCTCGGCGCGCGCGCCCTGATCCGCAAACCGTTCGATCTCGACTACCTGCTGAAAATCGTCGAAACGACCGTCACCGAGCCTCAGTCGTAAGCACCGCGCCACCCGTTCAGGCGTACCCACACCACGTCCGAGAGCATCAGCAGCGTGTCGCGGACGGGTGCCACCCGGCTGTTCGACTTGTGTTCCCAGCGCAACGGCACGACCTGCACTGAGAAGCCGAGCCGGCGCGCCAGGTAGAGGACCTCCACATCGAAGCCGAAGCCGTCGATGCGCTGACGACGGAAGATCGCCCGCGCAGCGTCAGCCCGGAACGCCTTGAAGCCGCACTGTGAGTCCTCGATGCCCGGCACGGCCAGCGCCTGCACCACGCGATTGAACGCACGGCCCATCAGATGCCGATAGGCGGGTTCGCCGATGCGGCGCGCGCCGATGCCCTCGCGCGAGCCGATGACGATCGGCGTGCGGTCGTCGACGAGATCCACGAAGCGCGGCAGATCCTCCACCGACCACGACAGATCGGCGTCGGCGAACAGCACCACGTCCCCGTGCGCGGCCAGCGCGCCTGAACGGACCGCGCAGCCCTTGCCCCGCCGATCGGTGCGCAACAACCGCAAGGCAGGGAACTTGACGGACGCCTGCTGCACCACGGCTGAGGTTGCATCCTGCGAGCCGTTATCGACCACGACGACCTCGCAGTCGATCTGCTCACGGCAGATGTATGCCTCGAGCTCGGACAGCGTGTATGGCAGACGCGCTTGCTCGTTGTAGGCAGGGATGATCAGCGACAGCCTGGGGCTCACGAGAGCGCTCCAGGACTCAGCATGTCGTACAGCACGCGGTCCGATACACGTCGACGCCGCTGGACCGGCGGCCGGTCGGCCAGGTGCCGAGGTAAGCCGGCAAGACCAGTGACCTGGCCGCGCAGCGTGGCGCGCGCTGCTGAACCGCGCCACGCCGCCAGCGCCTCGCGGGCACGCGTGGCCTGATAACGCAGGATACCCGGCAGCATAGTAGGCACGAGACCACTCGGCAGATCTTTGGCGAGCAGACGAATCAGATTGCGGCCGTTGTAATACGACGCCAGTTTGCCGCCGCCGCTGGCGCTACCGCGGTGATACACGCGCGCCCGAGGCTGGTACAAGCAGCCCCAGCCGAGGAGTTGCGCTCGAAACGCGAGATCGACGTCCTCCAGGTACATGAAGAACGCTTCGTCGAGCAGCCCGACGTCGGCCAGCATAGCGCGGCGATACGCCGCTGCGCCGCGCATCGCGCCGAAGACCGCTTCGGGCTGATTCCAGCCTGGACCGTCGGTCTGGCCCACGCCGCGCTGCCTGGCGGCCCCGTCGCGACAGAACGCATCGCCCGCGCTGTTCAGCGTGCGGCCGTTCGCAAACAGCACCTTGCTGGCCACTGAGCCGAGCTCAGGGTGGTCTTGCAGGGTTTCGACACAGGTCGCAACCCAGTCGGGCTCGGCTCGCGCGTCATTGTTCAACAGGCACAGCACGTCGCCGCGCGCGGCGCGCAGCCCCGCGTTGACGTTGCCTGCAAAGCCGCCATTTCGCCTCAGACGCAACACCCGAACGTTCGGGTACCGGTTGTCGAGCAGGGCCACGGTGCCGTCGGTGGAGGCGCCATCCGCCAGGATGACCTCTACGCGTGGATAGGTCTGGCTGACGAGCGAGTCCAGGCAGTCGGGCAGAAGGTGCGCCCCGTTCAGGCTTGGCACGATCACCGAGGCGAGTGGCGCCACCACACCAGGGCTTCCCCGACCAGGAAGAGTGAGCCGGTTACGAGCACCATGTCGTCGCGTCCCGCCGCGGCCGTGGCTGCCTCGAACGCGCTCGAAGCGTCTTCGCGGATGGCGACCTCGGCGCGAGGCGCCACCGAACGCACCAGCGGCTCGAGCGCCATCGGCAGAGCGGCGCGCTCGTGCTTGGAGCGCGTCAGGTAGATCTTGCTGGCGTGTGGCGCCAGCGCTCCGACGACGCCGCGTGCGTCTTTGCCCTCGCTCAGACCAAGAACGAGGATCAAGCGCTCGTAGTCGAAGTCGAAGTCTCGCTGCAGGGCTCGCCACACTGCCTCCGCCGAGGCGGCGTTGTGCGCGCCGTCCACGACGACGAGCGGTCTGTCCGACAGGACCTGCAAGCGGCCAGGCCAATCGATCGTCCGCAGGCCCTCCCGCACGGCGCCTGGCGCAATGCGAAAGGTCCCACGCAGCGCGTGCAACGCCGCCACCGTGGTCGTCGCGTTGTCACGCTGATGGTCGCCCATCAGGCCAACGTCCGTTTCGAGCACATCGAAATCACGGTACGTCGATTCGACACGGATCACGTCGTGCGTCTGTCGCGACCAATGCCACTCGCGACCGACCTCCTCGAGGTGCGCGCCTACGGATTCCGCCTCGCGCTCGACGACCTTCCTTGCTTCATCGGGCTGAGGCGCTGCGATGGCCGGC
>Ga0066710_100003718_pt1 | contig 13148 bp, 10 predicted proteins | sample GraSoiAngelo_159_FD_79666 | JGI IMG/M metagenome (GOLD analysis project Ga0066710, IMG submission 79666) | Grasslands soil microbial communities from the Angelo Coastal Reserve, California, USA - 14_1009_16_40cm | ecosystem: Environmental > Terrestrial > Soil > Grasslands | place: USA...
AGCCAGACAGCGCTCAGCTCATGTGCAGCCGTAATATCGGCTGGGGGGCATCGCGCTTTGGTGCGGTAAAATTTGAGGTATACGCCGGAAAACGAATTCGTTTTTTTGATCGAAGCGAGGAGGTCTTAGCTGAGATGTTTGATGATTTTCGGAAATGCCTTTTCGAAGAACGCCGACGCCAACGGCGCAAACGTTGGGACCGATAAGAGCTCCGCGTAATGTTTGACCAATGATCACGCTCATTCTTACAGCCGTGCTTGTTGTAATCACCGGTGTCTACGCATATCTGACTTTTCAGATTCTGCAGACGAACAGAGCGGCTGTTGCTGCAATGCGCGAACAAATTGCTGCCTCCTTACGGCTCTACGTATCTTTCGATCTTGTGCCATTTGGTTCGGTCTTAATCGAAGCTCATCTACACAACACTGGGCGCACTGCTGCACACAACGTGCGTGTCACGACGAAGCCGCAGCTGCGACGTGTGCTTCGAGGAGAGAGCAGCCCCGCGAAGCTGACAGAAAATGTTACGGCGCTTCTCCCGCCGAGTGCTGAGGTTGTCGAGTTCATTGCCGGATGGCCGGATTTCAAAAAGTGGCATGCGGAGCAACAATTCAGTGGGGCAGTGTCGTACTCCGATAGTACGGGACATTTATACGATGAGCCTTTTCGAATCGATTTATCTGTCCGCGAGGGAATGTCACATGTCGGCCGTGCTGACATGGCGGAAGAACTCAAGAATATTTCAGAACACCTGAAGGATATTAAACGGTATCTGGGGCGCTAAGTTCATCTCAGCGCCTTGTTTATCGCGTTCTCCAGTAGTAATTTTAACTGAGCCAGTGCTCGCAGCGCTACATTGAGCGGATTTGAATAGGCGCTCCATTTAACTGTTCACTTGAACATATCTTCTTGTTGGGCTTAAATTGAGCGCATGAAGCGCTCTGCTGAGTCGAATTCCGCGGCGGCCAAAAATCGAGAAGATGAGATCCAGCAAATATTAGCGATCCTGCACAAGTGGGGGATTCATACCCTCGGGCAGCTAGCCGCTCTCAATAAGAAGCAGCTCGGCGCCCGGCTTGGTCCCGAAGCAGTTCGAATGTGGGAGCGCGCGAGCGGGCAATCCGATCGGCTGCTCAGGCTCGTCCGACCGCCTGAATCATTCGAGGAAAGCTTCGAGTTTGAAAACGAAATCCAAACGGCCGAGCCGCTTCTCTTTATGCTGCGTCGCTTTTTGGAGCAGCTCGCGGTGCGGTTGAGCGGAATTTACTTCGTCGCAAAAGAACTCACCCTGCGGATTACTTTTACGAATAAGCAGCAGTACGAACGCTGCTTCAAAATTCCGCAACCGACCAACGATGTCGATCTTCTCTTTCGGATGCTCCAGACACACTTGGAGAATTTCAAATCGGAGCATGCGATTACTGCGGTCTCGCTGGACGCGCAGCCAACAAAACCTCCAAAACAGCAATTTGGATTGTTTGAAACGACATTACGCAACCCGAATCAATTATCTGAAACACTCGCGCGTTTGACTGCTCTGCTGGGCGTCGATCGAGTCGGCACGCCTGTTTTGGAGGAAACGCATCGGCCGGATGCATTTCGAATTGAGCCATTCGCGTGGAATGTTTCGATGAGGTTTGCAGCCGACACCCATTCGGCTTCGCTGAGGGCAGGCTTATCTGCCTCTACAGAAGAGAAGAAGGAGGCGCCAGGCGTTGCGCTGCGCCGATTTCGACCGCCTACATCTGCAACGGTTTTCATTTCGGAAAATGTTGCGGCGCATTTTCAGAGCAAAAAAATCAGCGGCAAACTTGTCGATCAACGTGGCCCTTATCTGGCTTCCGGGAATTGGTGGGATGAAAAGATTTGGTCGCGAAGTGAATGGGATTTGCAATTGGAGAACAACGTTTTGGTTCGCTGCCACCAGAGCCCGCCTTCGCTGAAGCTTCCGCCTACGCTCGCTTCGGCGCGACGAGCCGGCGTGGTAGGCATCGAAAAATGGGAGGTCGATGGGATTTATGATTAGCCGTCGCTTTGTAGCGGCGCTCTATGAGGGTCGCATTCTTCGGTGGAGGATCGAGCGACGGTCCCTTCGGCTGCGCTCAGGGCAGGCTCCGACCGCCGCTATAGCAAAAGATCGCTGATGAAGGCCCGATTCAACGATTCAACGCTTTAACGCTTCAACGAAACACATGCCTTACATTGAACTTCATGCGTGTAGCGCGTTTAGCTTCCTGCGCGGCGCTTCGTTTCCGGAGCAATTGGCCGAGACTGCAGCCGAATTGGAAATGCCGGCAATGGCATTGCTCGATCGGAATGGCGTTTACGGAGCCCAACGGTTTTCGGTTGCAGCACGCGAGCAAAATATTCGACCGATTATTGGCTGCGAGCTCAGCATGGAAGATGGCGGTATGCTCCCCGTGCTCGTCGAAAACCGAACAGGCTACAGGAATCTCTGCGAATTACTTACCCAGGCACATTTGCAAAGTGAGAAAGGACAGTGCGCAGTGCGATGGGAAGAGCTGCCGCAATTTTCGGAAGGTTTGGTGGCGTTTCTGGGTAGCGCACGCGTCTCGCGCGCTGGCGAGGGCGTCCTCGCCATCGCGAACTTTTCTAGACGTGCGAAATTGACAGCGAGTGGGGAATCTTTTGAAAGATTGTTTCGGCGCGACGCCAAAACCAACACGCGAGACGCGTGCGCTACCCAGAATTCTGCAAACCGCGCGCAATTCCTCATCAACACTTTCGGTCGCGACAAGGTGTTCGTGGAAATTCAGCGGCATTTCCTTCGCGGAGAGGAGCGCATCAATCGCCAACTTGTCGATGTTGCGAATTATTATCGATTGCCGCTGGTAGCGACGAACGGTGTGCAGTACGCAAAATCCTACGGCCGTGAGGTCCTTGATGCGTTCACCTGTATTCGTGAGCACACTCACCTGGACGTCGCTGGGAAATTGCTCGCTCAAAACAGCGAGCGGCATTTAAAGAGCGAGGCGGAAATGCGCGAACTCTTTCGCGATCTGCCCGAAGCAATTGAAAACACGTCGCGCCTGAGTGAGCGGCTCACCTTTTCGCTGGAGAATCTTGGCTATGAATTCCCCGAGTTTCCAGTGCCGGCCGGTCACTCGATGGATTCTTTCCTGCGCACGATCACATGGTTTGGCGCGCAACAGCGTTATGCGGCGATCAGCACCGCGGTAAAACGAAAGCTCGAAGACGAACTCGCGCTCATCAGCAAGCTCGAGTTCCCAGGCTATTTTTTGATTGTCTGGGACATCGTGAATTTCTGCCGCGAACACAACATCATGGTGCAGGGGAGGGGCAGCGCCGCGAACAGCGCTGTTTGTTATTGCCTCGGCATCACGCCCGTCGATCCGGTGAGCAGTCATCTCGTCTTCGAACGATTCTTAAACGAGAGCCGAAAAGGGTGGCCGGATATCGATCTCGATCTTCCGAGTGGCGATCGAAGAGAGGCTGTGATCCAGGAAATTTATCGCCGCTATGGCAAACACGGCGCGGCCATGACCGCGAACGTCATCACTTATCGCGGCCGGAGCGCCGCGCGGGAAATCGGCAAGGCGTTAAATTTTTCGCTGAGCATTCTGGATCGCTTCTCACACTTGTTCGCGAACGGCGATTTTCCGCACACGCTCGATCTCCAATCGCAGATAGAGCAGGCTGGTTTGCCCAAGGAACATCCGCGCATGCCGGCTTTCGTCAGGCTGTATCAGGCGATTTATGGTTTGCCGCGACATCTTGGCCAGCATTCCGGCGGGATGATTATTTGCCAGAACAAGCTGAGCTCGTTTGTGCCGCTGGAGAACGCGTCGATGCCGGGACGCGTCGTGGCGCAATGGGATAAGGACGATTGCGAAGATCTCGGCATCGTGAAAGTCGATTTGCTCGGGCTCGGGATGATGTCGGTGATGCAAGATGCGTTTGAGCTGTGTCGCGAGCGGGGGCGCCCCATCGATCTTGCGCACATTCCAAACGATGACGCCGCCACCTTTGAAATGATGCAGAAAGCCGACACGATTGGCGTATTTCAAATTGAAAGCCGCGCACAGATGGCGACTCTCCCGCGGATGAAACCGAAATGTTTTTATGATGTGGTCATCGAAGTGGCGATCATTCGGCCGGGACCAATCCAGGGTGATATGGTGCATCCATATCTCGCCCGCCGCGCCGGACGCGAGCCGGTCACGTATTTCGATCCGCGATTGGAACCAATCCTGGGACGCACCCTCGGTGTCCCTTTGTTTCAGGAACAAATGCTCCAGATCGCGATGATCATGGCCGATTTTTCCGGAAACGAAGCCGAGGAGCTACGGCGCGCCCTCAGTTTTCATCGCTCGGAGGAACGAATGCAAAAAGTGAGTTTAAAATTACGCGCGGCGATGGAACGCAAGGCCGTCGCGCCTGACAAGATCGACAAAATTATTCACTCGATTACATCATTTGCGCTTTACGGTTTTCCGGAATCGCACGCAATCAGCTTCGCAATTCTCGCCTATGGCAGCGCCTATTTGAAAGTGCATCGCGCGGGGGAATTTTACGCCAGCCTTCTTAATAATCAGCCGATGGGTTTTTACACCTCGGCGACGATTGTGAAAGATGCCCACCGGCATGGGATCAAGATCAAGCCGGTATGTGTTATGCAATCGAACTGGCGCTGCGTGGTCATTTCGGATGACAGCGTGCGACTGGGATTTTGCGTGGTAAATGGATTGCGCCAGGAACACGCAGATGAACTTGTACGGCAACGCCAGGATCGGCAATTCAACTCGCTCGAAGATTTCAAGCGGCGTGTGCCGCTTTCCAGAGAGGAACTCCGCACGCTTGCGGAACTCGGCGCGCTCAATTGTTTCGCCGCTCACCGGCGCGCGGCGATGTGGCGGGTAGAGGAGCAAGCGCCAGAGGCGCTGTTTGCTGTAGCCGGGATCGGTGATCCCGGTTCAACGATTACGCTGTTCCCGACCGGGACCGATCCCGGCTACAACGTGCCACTTGCGCCAATGACGTTGCCCGAACGAGTCCGCGCCGATTACGAGACAATGAATCTGACGACCGGGCCCCATCCGATGAAACTTTTGCGAGCAAGTTTGCCTAATATTTGGCGGGCGATCGATCTGCCGCAGGCGCCTCATGGGGCAACGATCCAGATCGCCGGCAATGTGATTTGCCGTCAGCGGCCGGGGACAGCGAAGGGATTTGTTTTTATCAGTTTGGAAGATGAGACCGGCGTCTCAAATGCGATTGTCGAGCCTGAGTTGTTCGAACGATTTCGCCTCTTAATCACTGAAGAAGCATTTCTGCTCATCGAGGGCGAAGTGCAGAATTCTGATGACGTTGTTTTGATTAAAACGCGCGACATCAGACCGCTCGCGCATCAAGAACTCGCCGGCAGCGAGTCGCATGATTTCCACTAACGCTGTAGCCGCTTCGCTGTGCGAAGCGCTGAACCGGCTAACACAAATGCGCGTCGCGTCGCGCCCAGAGGTCGACGGCCACAGCTATTCTCCAGCGTGATGGGGGGCTGGTGTTTTAGGTTCGGTTGGTCTTTCAGCTGGTTTTTGATCTGATTCGATCCATTCGGTGTGAAAGACGCCGGGCTTATCGATGCGCTCATAAGTGTGCGCACCGAAGAAATCGCGCTGCGCTTGCAATAGATTCGCAGGCAAACGCACCTGGCGATAACTATCGAAGTAAGCGAGCGACGCCGAAAACGCAGGGACCGCTACGCCGTGCTTAATGGCTGTTGAAACAGCGACGCGCCAATTGCGCTGCATCTTCCGGATGATCTTCGTGAAATAGCGATCAAGCAGGAGATTGTGCAGAGCGGGGTCGCGCCGGTACGCTTCGACAATCCGATTGAGAAATTTCGCGCGGATGATGCAGCCGCCGCGCCAGATAGTGGCGATGTCGCTGAGGTTAAGGTTCCACTTGTATTCACTGCTTGCTGCATGAAGAAGCTCCATCCCCTGCGCGTAGGAAACGATTTTGGACGCATAAAGCGCGTCACGCACTGCATTGACTAGACGCGTCCGATCGCCTTTAAACTTTCGCGCCTTCGGTTGCGGCAGAATTTTCGACGCAGCCACGCGCTCTTCTTTTCGCGAAGAGATAACACGCGCCTCAACGGCGGCGTTAATTGTCGAAATCACGACAGACTGCTTGATGGCGGATTGAAGCGTCCAGATGCCCGTTCCCTTCTGACCAGCCTTGTCGAGGATCATATCGACCAGCGGATTGCCGGTCTCGGGATCGATCTTTCGGAAAATCTGGGACGTGATTTCAATGAGATAACTGTCGAGCTCGCCCTTATTCCATTCGGCAAAAGTCTCGGCTAGTTGCGCAGCATCCATCTCCACGATGTCTTTGAGGATGGCGTAGGCTTCGCAGATCAATTGAATGTCGCCGTACTCGATTCCGTTATGCACCATTTTGACGTAATGACCGGCGCCATCCGGTCCCATGTAACGGCAGCACGGTTCGCCATCCACTTGCGCCGCGATCTTGCGAAAAATGGGCGCGATGATTTCCCACGACTCGCGGGAGCCGCCCGGCATGAGGGACGGGCCTTTAAGCGCGCCTTCTTCGCCACCGGAGACGCCGCAGCCTACAAAATGAATTCCGCGGTTCTCTAATTCTTTGCCGCGCCGTTGGGTGTCTGTGAAGAGAGAATTTCCGCCGTCGATGATGACGTCGCCTTTCTCCAGCAAGGGCGCGAGCTGTCCAATGACCGCATCCACCGGCGCACCGGCTTTCACCATGATCATCGCTTTGCGTGGTCGCTTGAGGGCGCCGACGAATTCCTCCATCGTGCGCGTCGGCTGAATATTTTTTCCCTTGCCGCGACCGCTGGCGAATTTCTCCGTGACTTCAGTCGTGCGATTAAAAACGGCGACAGAAAATCCCTTCGATTCCATGTTCAGGGCGAGGTTTTCACCCATCACAGCCAGACCGATTAGGCCAATCTCACATTGATTCGGGGTCATTTTAGTATCTTCTTGTCTGACGCCTCAAAAGAGACGAGACCTCACTGTAGCGGGCATTTGGAGCGCATGGCAAATCCGGTTTGCAAAGTTTTATTGACGAAAGCGCCGCTTAAAGCGCCAGAGAATGATGTCGATCCTGCGGCCGGCGCCGTTGTGGTTTTTTGGGGCGTTGTTCGCGAGCTTGAGGATGGGCGCAAGATCGAGGGCATCGATTACGAAGCGCACCGGGCAATGGCCGAGCACCAATTGCAATTAGTCGCGGAGGCCGCGACGGAGAAGTTTCAATTGAAGAAAGTCATGATTCATCATCGGGTCGGTTTCGTACGCGCTGGCGAGCCATCACTATTTCTTCGAGTCTGGGCGCAGCATCGCGCGGCTGCTTTCGAGTCGAGCAAGTGGATTGTGGACGAGCTGAAGAAAAATGTGCCAATCTGGAAGCGACCGCGATTTAGGACTAACAACCGAAGAAGGCCGGGATCACCGATCCCGGCTACAGCAGAATGAATTGGGCCAATCGTTTAACCCTTAGCCGTCTGGCGCTGACGGTGCTTTTTGTTCTGGCGTTAAACTCCTCCTGGCAATATGCGCGCACGTCTGCCCTTGCGATTTTTCTCATCGCCGGACTGACAGATTTCATCGATGGAGAAATCGCTCGGCGCTACGGAGTCATCACGAATTTCGGCAAATTGATGGATCCACTGGTGGACAAGATCATGATGGCAGCGGCGTTTATTTCGCTGGTGCCTCTGAAAGCTGTGCCGGCGTGGGCAGCCACAACGGTGGTGGCGCGCGACTTTTTGATTACCGGTTTGCGCATGATGGCTAGTGCCGAGGGCCGCATCCTTCCCGCCGAGCGTCTCGGCAAACACAAAACCTCCTGGCAGATCATCACCGTTATATTTTTCCTCGGCCTGCTTTCGATCGCCGAGCTGCGATATGCGAACGCCACATCGACGTGGTGGCTGCGGGCGTGGCACGAAGCAGGACCGATCCTCGTCTGGATTACGGTGGCGCTGACGATTTATTCTGGCATCGGTTTTGCCTGGCGGAATCGCGAGTTGATTGCGCCGGACCAATAGCGGGCAACGGGAATCGAACTCGGCGATGACATGGGTTACGCTGATGTTGGTTTTCATGGCTGCAAAGATATTCCAACGCCGAACCTTGATGCGCTGGCCAGATCTGGCGTCAACTTCACCAGCGGCTATGTTTCCGCGCCTTATTGTTCTCCAACACGCGCCGGGCTTTTGACCGGCCGTTACCAGCAAAAGTTCGGACACGAATTTAATCCCACAAGCCGGGAGACCGGTCTGCCACTCACCGAAAAAACGATTGCCAATCGCTTGAAACCTCAGGGCTACACGACAGGTTTGGTCGGCAAATGGCATCTCGACAGCATGCCGGAAATGCATCCTCAGAAACGCGGTTTCGATGAATTCTTCGGATTTCTCGGCAGCTCGCACAGTTACTTCAAATGGGACGGCATGTTGCGCGGCACGGAACCTGTAGATGGTAAAGAATATTTCACTGACGCTTTCGGCCGGGAGGCTTGCAGTTTTATCGAACGGCACAAAGGCCAGCCGTGGTTTCTTTATCTGGCGTTCAACGCTGTCTACACGCCGATGGACGCAACCGATGATCGCCTCGCGAGATTCGCGAAAATTCTGGACAAACAGCGTCGCACTTACGCGGCGATGATGTATGCGATGGACGAAAATGTCGGCCGCGTTTTGAAAAAGCTCGCCGACACAGGTCAGGAGCAAGACACCTTTATAATTTTCATCAATGACAATGGCGGTCCAACGATGCCCGGTGTGACGGTCAATTGCTCGGTTAACGATCCTCTGCGTGGTTCCAAACGCACGACGCTCGAAGGCGGCATTCGCGTTCCATTTATAGTATCCTGGAAAAATCACATCAAGGCCGCGGTCCTCGACAAGATGGTCATTCAACTCGATCTCACCCGCACCGCACTCGAAACCGCCGGCGCCGATACCAGCGACACCGACGGCGTAAATCTTTTGCCATATCTTTCCGGCGAAAAGAAAACCGCACCGCACGACGCGCTGTATTGGCGGTTTGGTGAGCAGATGGCGATCCGCTTGGGCGATTACAAACTTGTCCATTATGACAGCAACGTGGACACGCGAACAGGCAAACACAATCAGCCAATTGCCGGCCCGAAACTTTACAATCTCGCCACGGACATCGGCGAAACCAATGATCTTTTCGGCCAGATGCCGGACAGGGCGAAAGAGCTGCAGGCGAAATGGGAAGCGTGGAACGCTACGTTAATAAAACCTCTCTGGGGTTTGCCAAAGTGACACGGATGGTGATCTGGGGGAAAAGAAAAGCAAAAAGAAGAAAAGTTAAAACGTGGACGCGAGCCTGTATCCCGCAACAAACCTGAAGGCTGAACATCAGCGGACGACTTCCACTCCGAAAGAAATGCGAATTGCCTTTTTTTGCGTGGTCGGAATTATGCGTTCGTGGAAAATCTCAATCTATGTAAATAGCTTCGTGAACGATTAAGAAAGCTTTCTTGGGATAAAATTACTCCCAACCCGCCGGACCTGCCATCCCCCTCAATCGTCGCGATACGTATAACAAATCCTTTCGGTTTTTCCGACAGTGCTTTACGAGGGAAGCGGATCTCGGTAGATAAATTCGGTTGCAGAAAATCGGCAGTGAAATTGATTTTGTCATCTTGTCGAAGCTTATAGACCTGAGTGTCCGACCGCTTGCAGCCGAGGATTTTGATGGCTTCATCAACTATTGGTTTGGACTTTCACAGGCGGAGATCGAGTGCTTGGGAATCGCAATTGATCGCCTGCCGTCAGCCGCTCGAATGCGCTCCGATTTGGAGGCGATGCTCGTTGCGCCGGATGATGGCGTGCGCAGTTTTTTTGTGCTTGCCTGGTGCATCAACGGCGAGGCGATCGGTCATTCGTCACTCAAAGACATTGTGCCCGCTGACTCTGGCAGCATTCATTTGCACATGTGGCGCGCGGATTTGCGCGGCAAAGGGCACGGCCCCCATCTTTTTTGTCTGGCAGCAGTCGATTTTTACGAACGCTTTAGGCTGAAGCGCATCGTTTGCGAACCTAAAGCTGACAACGCGCCGCCGAACCGGCTGCTGCAAAGGATAGGATTTCCGCGCATTTCGACCCGCATCGGGAGATCATCGGAACTGAGCAGCATCTGCAAGCTCAATCGTTACGACATCGTGCGCGAGATCGCTGAAGATTATTTGCTTACGCGCGGATCGCACAAAAACAAACCCGGAAAGGGACCCCACAGATAGCTTTATCTCCTAGCGTTACTGGTTGCGACACGCCAGCGTGGGACTAATTTCCGACGTGCTTGCATACGGTCGCTTGTGGTACGGCGAGCCAGACGCAATCAGCAATGCGATCGGTTCCGCAAAATTTTGCAGCTGGTCACATGATGCAGCGATCCACGTTCACGACGCTGGCAAGGTAATCGCTTTGCTAGGAGACGCTTTTCCAAAGGAGACACTTGATTCTCATTTTCACGGGCTCAGGCAAGCGCGCCTTGATTTGCCTTTTAATATATCCTTTCGATCGAGTCGCTAGGCGCACAACGAAAGCACAAGCATCTGCCATCAGAGAGTACAAATTTCCAACAACGGGCGAGGTCCTCGCTGCTCGTTGAAAGCATGCCTCCTTCAGACCGAACCCTTTAGTCAAAGAGTAGCCGTACTTCGCAAATTCAGGTTCATACTTCGCGGCGATATACCGATAGTAAGGTTTAAATAGGGAGGTATTCAAAAGGTCAGACCAGCAGCTGAAATACTTCTGGTTGTGAACGCTGGTCAGGTTTTCCATCGCACCTTCTGGAACGCGCACACCTCGGGGATTGCGCCATTGGGCAACATAACGGAACGTGTCTTGTGTAGGTGGGTCGGGAACACGTGTGCCGATGAATGCGGCAATCTCCTCATGGTACTTCGCCGGATTTTCGACGTAATCCTCGTACCGTAACGCGTACATATGCTTCAAATATTTTCTGTCTTCGTCAAACAATTGGTGGCAGTGCAACCAGTGTTCAAACAGGCTGTGGAGAGGGCGTATGCTTACTTTCCATCTCTGGGTAGAGATACTCACCGGTACAGGATGGCGCCATATTACGACAAAGTAGCTGTCCGGGAATGCCGCTTGTAGAAACCGAGTTATGAGAAGGTTCCCAGGGGTCTTCTCAACGCAGATGCTCTTGCTGGCATCCCAGCGAGCATGCCAGCTCGTCCGCAGGCTCGCGATGTTTTCTGGTGTTAACAACTCCGAGGTCTCGGTGCGGTGTGCCCGTGGGTCGAACCCAAACCTACCAGCTTCGCCGAACTGCCCATCGAATGGGTAAACATCTTGGAGAAACCGCCCCTCATCCATTAATACGCCTGTATTTTTGAAGCCCGTGCAGTTTTCCAGCCGCGCAATATTACGACCGAGCACACTGGTCCCGCTTCGCTGCAGACCGCATACGAAGATATACTTACGGCGACTTTGATCACGGTTCTGCAGATGCGTAGTTTCGTTCATTGGTTCTTGTTTAATTTTCTCACAGTGTCGAGTAAATCTGTTGCCACTTTTCGTTGCGGCTGAAACATGCAGATAAAAACAATCCCGGTAAGGACTCCAACAGGCGCGCAGATGAGTAACTGAGTCAGCGGGTGCGACTGGCCGACCATTGCGCGCATCAACCAAGTCGCCACAAACATGACCACCCAAAGAGGCAAATGCCGCAAGGATCTTGTCCACAAATCAGAAGTGCTTACCGGACCGCGCCGCCCGGCGATATAGTACAAGATCGGCATCCGAACCAGGAGACCTGTAGCCGAGAAAGCGATCGCCACACCCAAAGGTCCAAACGGCAACCCGACTATGAAAGAGGCGAGCGTCAGTAAAGCATTGATCGAAGTCACGCGGAAAATGTCTTTACCTCGTCCCTGGCTGGTGAGCAGCCAGTTGCCAGCAGCAGAGAGTGGAAGCTGAATCGCGGTAAATGTGAAGCCGGCGAAAATCGTACTCACCTGACCCCACTTACGCCCTAGCAATACCAGAGTTACCGGGAGGGCCAGCGCAAGCAGTAAGCTCGAGAAAAAAAACACACTCATGACGATCGCTTCGTAAAGCCGGAGAAATGTCGAGCGATAACGCTCTGGTTGAGACTGTAGACGGGACAAGGTTGGGAGGAAGACTGCGCCGATTGGCAAGAGGAACTGTTCCAGCGGTCGAATGACCAGGGCAGCTCCGCGCGAATAAAGGCCAACCGCAATGGCTCCGTAAAACCGGCCGATCAAGAGATTGTCGCAGCCTCTAGCCAGGCTAAATACGAAATCTCCGGCAGTTTGATGGACACCGAATGCGACCAATGGGCGTATTCCGCTGTTTCTGCTAGGCAACTGCGGATGCCAGCGAGACACCAACCCCGTTAGCAAAAATGCCGCGATTTCCGTCGCAAGGCTTAGACCGACTAAAGACCAATAGCGATAGCGCAACAGCGCCATGACAACGCCCACAAGAACACCGGTCGCCATGGACCCGACTTCGATTAATGCAATAGCTTTAAAGCGCATCTGCCGTTTAAGCAGCGCCAGATGTTGGACCCTGAAGCCACCTATCAGGAAGGTAGTCGAAAGAACAAGCGTGATGTATGTTATTCGCGGGTCGCGGTAAAACCAGGCCATAGCCGGCGATAAAGCGGCTAGAATGAGAGCGCACAAGCCGCTGACCGCGAGGTTTATCCAAAAAAGATTGGAAACCTGGGCCTGCGTGATGTGTTCTCGCTGCACGGTGGGTGTAGAAAGGCCTGCGTGCCGAAAAATTGCCAGAAACCCGGTGACCGCAGTCACCATGGCCACAAGACCGAAATCTCGTGGCGTCAGCAGGCGTGCGAGGATGACCGTAGAGGCAAGGTTCAACCCGAACTTCGCTGCTTGGGCTGACACCGTAACTGCCCCGCCCGAGATTGTATGCCGCTTGAGATTCCGCAAAAGATGATCGGTCTTGAAGTGTTCCTCGTTGCGTTCCTCCTCCTTTGGGTGGAGCAGACGGGATGTCGAACCGGTCGGCGGGATCACGCTAGCAAAGAAAGAGGATTTTCAGTATTCATCGGAACGGATGAGAGCCTCAC
>Ga0066710_100003719_pt1 | contig 13147 bp, 5 predicted proteins | sample GraSoiAngelo_159_FD_79666 | JGI IMG/M metagenome (GOLD analysis project Ga0066710, IMG submission 79666) | Grasslands soil microbial communities from the Angelo Coastal Reserve, California, USA - 14_1009_16_40cm | ecosystem: Environmental > Terrestrial > Soil > Grasslands | place: USA...
GTTGAAGTGACAGCAACACAGACCGACACGGGCATCGCCCGAGGCGTGGTTTCCAATGAGACCGGAAGCTACGTCCTGACGAACCTTGCCATCGGTCGCTACAAAGTCGAAGCAACGCTCCCGGGATTTCGCACGTTTGTTCAGACAGGACTCGTTCTGCAGGTCAACGCAAACCCCGTCATTAATCCTGTGCTTGAAGTCGGGCAGGTCAGCGAGCAGGTCGAGATTCAGGCCAATGCTGCGTTGGTGGAGACGCGCAGCCAGGGCGTTGGCGCTGTGATGGAGAACCAGCGGATTCTCGAATTGCCACTGAACGGCCGGCAGGTCGCGGATCTCATCGAGTTAAACGGGGCGGCCACGCCTTCTGTCGCTGATCAAGCGGCGAGGAATTTCCAGCGCAATGTCGTTGTGTCTGTTGCAGGCGGGTACGGCCAGGGTCTGACGTATGTTCTCGATGGCGGCATGCACAACCAGTTCACGAGCGGCGGCAACATCTCGACGCCATTTCCCGACGCCCTCCAGGAATTCAAACTCGAGACCAGCGCTTTATCCGCGCAGTACGGAATGCATTCGGCCGGCGCCGTCACGATGGTGACGAAGTCGGGAACGAATGAGTGGCATGGCGACGCGTTCGAATTCGTGCGGAATGGAAAATTCAACGGACGAAATGTTTTTGCAACGAAGCGCGACACGATCAAGCGAAACCAGTTTGGAGGAACTATCGGCGGAGCAATTCTGAAGAACAAGTTGTTCTTCTTCACCGGTTACCAGGGAACAACGACCCGTCAGGATCCTTCCGATACGCAGTCGTTTGTTCCAACGCCGGCAATGATGGCAGGTGATTGGACTGTTTTCGCTTCGCCCGCATGCAACGGCGGCGTGCAGCGCACGCTTCGCGCGCCTTTCGTCAGCGGCGGCCCTTCGCCGAACGGCACCATTTATACGATCAATCCGGCACAGTACAGTAAGGTCGCGCTTGGAATTGTGAGCCGTGCGGATATGCCTAGACCAATCGATTCCTGCGGCAAAGTCGTTTGGGGAAATCCCGTCGTCCTCAATGACCACATGCTCGTCAGCCGCATCGATTATCAGTTGAATGCGAAACACACGTTGTTCGGCCGCTACTTGCTGGATAGTTCCAGAGGTCCCAATCCTTATTCTTTGACGGGAAACCTGCTCAGTACGAACACGACTGGCGCTAATGCCATGGCGAATGCGTTCACGTTCGGCAGCACGTACTTGATCAGTTCGAATATGGTCAATGCTCTCCGGCTCACCGCGAACCGAACAGCCACGCTGAATGAGACTGGTCTGTTCTATTCCTGGTCGGATTATGGTTCGACAATTGTCAGTCCGTACCCAAAGCGTTCGTTGATGTCGATAACCGGTGGCTTCAGCGTGGGAGCCGCGGTGCAGGGTGGTTTCGTGTTCGGAAATCTGATCGGCGGTAACGATGACATCAGCTGGACTGCCGGCGAACACCAGCTTGGATTTGGTGTCGGTGCCGGGCGGTTCAACAACATCAATCAGAACAAAGGCAGAGAAACGGGGCGTGCGGCACTCACCGGAGCGCTGACCGGCATGGGAATGTCCGACTTCATGACCGGCAATGTCGCCATGTTCGACCAGCCGTGGGTCGTGCGTCACGACGAATACAAATGGTATTTCGGCACGTATGGCGCCGATACGTGGAAAGCAACGCGCAAATTGACAGTCAACTACGGCGTGCGTTGGGAGCCCTATTTCTCACAAATCTTCAAGAATACCGACACCGTAAATTTCGACATCAACGCGTTCATAGCCGGAAAGCATTCGAGTGTGCTGCCACTGTACAAGAACGCGCCTGCCGGCATGTTCTTCACAGGAGATCCGGGACTCCCTACCGGCGGACGAACCATGTTTACGACGGGGGCGAATTTTTCTCCGCGTCTCGGCCTGGCATGGGATTTACGCGGAGACGGCAGCACATCGGTCCGCGCGTCTTACGGTTTGTTCTACGACTTCCTGCCGCTCGCTTTCTATACGGGTGTCAAACCGCCGCTCGTTCCTTTTGCTGCTGTGCAGAGTGTGAAGATTGAGGATCCGTGGGCCAACTTCCCGGGCGGAAATCCATTCCCATTCTTCCCGCCGGCGCCCGGCCAGGTTGGAGCTTTGTCGCCGCGGCAGATTATTGCATCGATTCCCACTCACGCGCAGCCTCCGCAAGTAAACCAGTGGAATTTGAGTATTCAGAAGCAGATCAGGCGCGACTGGATCGCATCCGCGAGCTATATCGGAAGTCAGACGGCTCACATCTGGACGATCAAGCAATTGAATCCATCTATATTTCTAGGTCTCAGGCCTTGTACGCTCGCCGGCGTGAGCTATCCGGTTTGCTCAACGACAGCGAATACCGATCAGCGGCGTTTGCTGAGTTTGCTAAATCCGACGGCTGGTGAAGCTTACTCGTTTGTTACCGAGGTCGATGAAGGTGGTACGGCCAGCTATCATGGCCTGCTTCTTTCCATTCAGCGCCGCGCGGCCAAAGGCGTCACTCTCAACGCAAATTACACGTGGTCGCACTGCAGTGCGGACATCACCTTCAGCGACTTCAATACGTCATCGGATGCGGCATATACCAATCCGAACGATCGGCATTTTGATCGCGGGAATTGCAGGCAGACGGGGCAGGATCGCCGGCAGCTGTTCAATCTGACGGCAGTGGCCGACACGCCCCAGTTTGCGAATAAGACTCTGCGCATGCTTGCGACCGGTTGGAGATTGTCGCCGCTCGTTCGAATTTCATCGGGACAGGCGCTAACGATAACGTCGGGCACGGACGTCGCTGTGAACAGCATCAACGGCCAGCGGCCCAATCAAGTGCTTGCCGATCCGTATCTCGACAAGAGTGGGTTGAGGTTCTTCAATCCGGCAGCATTCGCGGTGCCCGCGCCTGGGACGCTCGGGAATGTTGGTGTCGGCTCCGTGCGTGGTCCCAAGACCTGGCAATTCGATGCGTCGTTGTCGAGAAGTTTCCAGATCAATGAGGCCCGGAGATTGGAATTCCGTGCCGAAGCTTTCAACGTGACGAACAGTTTCCGGCGCGGTAATCCGACAACCGCGCTCAACAGCAACTTGTTCGGACAAATCAACACCGCTCTCGATCCGAGAATCATGCAGTTCGCGTTGAAATATTTGTTTTAGGTCGTAGGGACAGTAGGCGCGGGCGTAAAGCCCGCGCCTACTGCCGCGTTTAGGAGTTCGAGATGAATATTCGAGTTCTGGTCGCAGCGATTGTGCTTTTGGCCATATCGGGCGTCCCGGTTTTCGCACAGGAAAACCAGCCCGTTGATTTGACCGGCACGTGGCGGTGGATCGCGCATGAAGATTGGTTCGAGAGGCAGAAGGGGGCGGATCCCGGCCAGTATTGGGGCATTCCCTTAAACGATGCAGCGCGCATGCGTGCCGACACGTACGATGAAGAGTGGATCTCGGCTTCAGCAACGTTGCAGTGCAGGCCACGGCCGACCGGACATCAGCAGCTGGGTTTGGATCCGCTGCGAATCGACAGGGTCGAAGACCCGCTACCGCGGCAGGTCATCGCGTATCGAATGACCTGGGAAAAGGGTCCTGGCGCCCGCGTCGTATGGCTCGATGGCAGGCCGCGGCCCTCGCAGTACGGGCAACACACCTGGGAAGGGTTCTCCACGGGAAAATTCAAAGGCGATACGCTCGAAATTACTTCAACGCATCTCAAAGAAAGTTACATCGGCCGGAATGGAACGCCGGCTGGTTTCCGCACGACCGTCATCGAACAGGTAGCCATCGATGAACCTTATTTGAAATGGGTCTCGGTCATTATGGATCCCGATTACCTAACCGAGCCACTCGTTCGCGCCGGCACGTATATTCGCGCGCCCACGCTGAACGTGCCGGCATATCCGTGCCAGCCGGAGGACGATCTCGCGGCTGGGGACAAGTACCACACGCCGCACTACCTGCCTGGCGAAAACCCATACCTGGGTGAAGTCGCATTCAAATATAAAGTTCCCATCGACGGTCTGCGTGGTGGAGCGGAAACCCTCTATCCGGAATGGCACGCTATCGGAATGAAACTTGCGCCGCCGGCGGACAAGGCAACGCCGTTCCGGCCTGTATATAAGGACGACTCGACGCGAATCGCAGAGCGCGCCGACGCGCAGCCGAAGGTTTCACCGAGCTATGACAAGGTAGAAGCCGTGCATGTTGCGGGGAACGTGTATTTGATCGGCGGAGCAGGAGGCAATGTTGCGGCGTCGATCGGAGGCGACGGAATCATTCTCGTCGACACCGGTGCCGCAGCCTTGACGGAAACGTTGATTGCGACGATCCGCCAGTTGGTCCAGACGTGGAAGCCGCCGGACCAACCGGATTCCGCATCGCCATTCGCGGACAGCTGGCAAGCTACTCATGCATTCCCGGAACCCGCAATCCGAATGATCCTCAATACCAACGACAACACGGATCATGTGGGTGGCAATGCCAACATTCGGAATTCGTCGATGTTTCGGCCGCTCGGTGGAATTCAAATCGTCGCGCACCAGGTCGTTCAGACGCGAATGCTGGAAGCGAAGGCGCCGGATCGTGCGATACCTACAACGACATACTTCTCCGATCAGTACACGCTCTTCCGGTTCTTCAACAATCAAGCTATTCAGTTGCTCCACATGCCTAACGCGGTGTCAGATGGCGAAAGTGTTGTTTTCTTCCGTCGATCCGATGTGATCGCGGCGGGCGACATCTACAACAGCGATATCTATCCACCGATCGATGTCGACAAAGGAGGCAGCATCGACGGCGAGATCGACGCGCTGACGAGGTTGGCAGGCATGAGCGTCAGTGAGTTCATGTCGCAAGGCGGAACAATGATCATTCCGGGACATGGATGGATAAGCGATGCCGGAGACCTTGCCTACTATCGCGACATGATGATGGTCATACGCGATCGAGTTCAAAGCCTCATCAACAAGGGACTGACGCTCGATCAGGTGAAAGCGGCGAAGCCGACCATGGACTACGATCCGTTGTATGGCAGGCAGCCTGGCGTCACTTCGAAGTTCGTCGAAGCGGTATATCGCAGTTTGAAGGAGAAGAAATGAGTGGAGTCCTGCGACCCGCCTCACCCGGCGCGCCGGGTGAGGCGGGTCGCAAGTGTGACTTGTTCCGTTCCACAGGCTTTCGCCCGTGGCTACGATTGTGTCGCCGCTCCACGGCTCTGCGCGGATTGTTTGTGGTTTTGATGACCATTGGCTGCACGGCGCCGGCTGACGCGCAGCGCGGTCAGCCGGCGGGGCCGCCGCCTACAGCTAAGGCAGCTGCGCCTATCGATCTCACAGGCTATTGGACGGCGGTAATTACGGAAGACTGGCACACGCGCATGCTCACGGCGCCGAAGGGAGACTTTGGCACTGGAGCGGCCGGTGCCGTAGCGCTTCCCGGAGAAACGCCGATCGGTACTGGTTCCAATCCAGCTCTGCAAGGAAGCATTCCATACAAACCGAAAGGTGCACAGGTGGCGATGGCATGGGATCCATCGAAGGACGAGGCAGAGGGTAACCAGTGCAAGGCCTATGGAGCTCCAGGTGTGATGCGCGGCCCCACGCATCTGCACATCACATGGCAGGACGATAACACTCTCAAGATCGAAACCGATTATGGAATGCAGACACGTCTCATCCATTTCCCGCCACCACCGCGGGGCGGCGCGATGAATTTCGGCGCCGGCATTTACGTTCCGCCGGAAGTGCCGAAAATCGAGCCACCCGCTGGAACCGAGCCCAGCTGGCAGGGCTATTCAATCGCATCGTGGTGGACGACGTTGGGCGGACGAGGAAACTTCGAACGCGGCGGGAGCCTGCAGGTCGAGACGACGCACCTGAAGCCGGGCTACTATTGGAAGAATGGAATTCCTTATACGCGCGATGCCGTGCTTACCGAGAATTTCCGGACGCTGGATTTACCGGATAAGAGTACGTGGCTGATTCTGTCGCAGACGATGGAAGACCCGGAGTATCTGACGCAACCTTTCTTGGTCGTGTATCAATTTAAGAAACTGCCGGACGGCTCGAAGTGGAACCCATCTCCGTGTTCAACGAAATGAAGCATAGCCGCGGATTGCGCGGATGACGCGGATTAAAACTAATCCGCGTCATCCGCGCAATCCGCGGCTATGTCTTAAAAGATGTACTTGAGCGCGAACTGCATGATTCGCGGATCACGTGCCGTTGTGATCTGACCGAAGTTTCCCGCATTCAGGTTTGCGACAGGGTTCATGAGGCGCGTACTGTTCGTCACGTTGAACGCCTCGGCTCTGACCTCCATCCGCTGACCTTCTTTCACCGGGAACGTTCGCGACAACGCGACGTCGAACTGCCAGTAACCCGGCCCCAGGACATTCAACGGTGCGAGGTTTCCGCGCGTACCCGTGGCGGGCAGAGCAAACGCTGCCGGATTCAAATATTTCGTATAGCTCTTGTCGCCGTACACATTCTCAAGGACCTGGTTCACGCGCTGATTGGGAATTCCGTCCAGCGCGAGATCGGAACTCGTCGTTACCGTGAAGTAGCCGCCCGATTGTAGCCTCAAGATGGGAGACAGCCTCCACCCGGTCGCGATCATGTGCAGCGTTCGATTCGAGAATTGCGGTGTTTCCGCGACCGATGTCAGATTGAAGATGTGACGCCGATCGTTTCCAGATACCGTTTCGCAATTGCCGCGATCGAGCCGGCGTTGAGCGGGATGCGTGTACGGCGTCCCGTCAACGAGAAACGGAACCGGATCGCTGATGCAATGCGACCACGTGTAATTCGCGCTGAGCGTCACGCCGTGAGCAGGCCGGCGTTGAAGCGACAGAACCATGCCGTTGTAGCTTGCGGTTCCGCCATCGTCGATCAGATACACAAAACCGAAATACTGGCCGACCGCCGGATTTTCCAGACTGAGCCTGCGTCGCTGATCGGTATTTCCAGTCGTTGAACACACGGGATAAGAAATGCCGTTCAATGTGCACGGTCCCGTTCCGAGATACACCGCGGGATTGATGGTGTCTGACGTCCAGAGGTGAACCGAGTTACTGCCGAGATAGCTCGCCGACGCCAGCCAGTTCGATCCAAGTTGTCTCTGCAGCGCCAGGTTCCACTGCGAGACCGTCGGGTTATGCGTGTCGTAGTTCATCGAGAGATATCTCGCATAAGGCGTGAACACGTTGGCGCCTGGCGGAAGCGGATACGGATTTCCGCCAGGGAAGCCGGCCCACGGATCTTCGAACCTTACGCCGTCGACTTCCACTCGAGGCAACCACGGCGGTGCGTTGCCCTGGCTCTGGAAGTACTGCTGTTGCGGAACGTCATAGAACAGGCCGTAAGACGCGCGCAGCGATGTCCGCCCGTCGCCGTTGATATCCCATGCGAGGCCGACGCGGGGTGAACTGTTTCTCCACTGGTAATACATGCCCGACTTGTTGGGAAAACCAGCATCGCCCGGGAAGAGGAGTCCCGCAGGCGCGTTCGTATATATCGTCGACTTGACGCCTCGTTTGTAGAGGTCGAGATCGAAATGGGTGGTTTTCAGATCTGTCCGCTGTGCGGGCAGGAAAGGTTCCCAGCGCAGGCCAAGGTTTACAGTCAGTCGCGGAGTCAGCTTCCACACATCCTGGGCGTAAAGTCCAAACATTCGCTGCCGCGTGACCTGGTGATATCCGGGAGATTCGATGAACGAGAACACATTGCCTGTCAGGAAATCCGCGAGTCCCAGCCCTGTAGTCTGACCATTGAAAACAACGGGAGCATTGGAAAACGCATTGCCATGGTAGTTGTAATAATTTTGCGATCCGCTCATGCCAATGCCGAACTGATGGTTTCCGCGAACGATGCTGACGTCATCCGCAAGCGCAAAAACCGCAAGCCTCGTGTATCCGGGCGCAGCGGCGGGTCCGCCAAGGGTGAAGCCGCCCGTTACGCTGAGCTGTATCGAGTGCGGCAGGTAGGTGTACATCTTGACGCCAATTTCGGAAAGGTCGAAGTAGTCTTCCATCGTGCGGAAGCTGGTCACTCGATTTCCCGCGAATCGGAATGCATTTACAACATTTGGTCCGACCAGATAGGTATCCCCCAGCGTGAACGACTGCGCCAGTCCATCGACGCCCACATTGTTCGTTGCGAGCAGCGTTGGGGTGAGTTTGTAAGGAATGCCGCGATGCAACGGCGTCCCCAAATAACGGCCGAAAATGGAGTGATTGGAACTGCGCTGATAATCGATCCGGCCTATGAACTGGTGGCCGTCCTCGGTGCTTCGCGCTCCCCAGAGGACTCGGCCGCATGGATCGGTTGTCCTGGGAAAGTTTGCGTGATTAACAATTGCCAGCGAAGGCTTGCTGAACAGCGCGGGATCGATTCGATTGCCAACGAAGGGTGCTCTCAACGTGATCTGCCGGCCTGCGTTGCAAGCGGGCGCGGTGATCGCGGTGAAATCTCCGGCCAGCATTGCCGGAGTCGGAACGAAGGCTGTATTTTCTGCGGGGTCCTGCCGAATGATCGTGCCCTGATAGCCTCCAAATAAAAAAAGCTTGTTCTGAATGATCGGTCCGCCGATTGTGCCGCCGAACTGATTGCGTTTCAGAGAATCGCGGCGCCGCGCGAAAAAGTTTCGGGCGTTGAATTTGTAGTTACGGACGAATTCAAAAAGATCTCCGTGCAGATCATTCGTGCCCGACTTGGTGACGCCGCTAACGGCTCCTGCCGAGTGCATTCCGTTCTGAGAGGAGAGTGCGCTGGTTTCGACCTTGAACTCCTGCAGCGCGTCCGGGAAGGGCAGCGGCATTTCATAATTGTTTCCGGGATGGTTGTGGTTGATGCCATCCAGACTGAACGTTACGCCCGTTGAGAGTCCGCCCGCGATGGAGACGCTCGAACTCGCAGTTGTAAACGGATTCGTTGCGCCGCCACCACCACCTACACCTTGCACGGCCGCTCCCGCGAGGAGAATCATCTCGGTCACGTTACGTCCATTGAGCGGCAATTCCAGGATTCGCGCGTTCTCGATGACCTGTCCGACTCCCTGCGATCGCGTCTCGACGAGTGTCGCATTGGCCTGGACCTCGACCGATTCCGTCACCTGTCCGACCTCCATCACAGGATTGACGACGGGGTTACTGTTGACGAGCAGCACGATTCCGTTCTGCACGAAGGTTCGGAAGCCCGGCAGTGCAGCCTCGAGCTTGTATGGGCCAATGGCAAGGTTCGGCAAAACATAACTTCCCGTCTCATTCGTGACGACATTGCGGGCAATGCCCGTGTCGGTCCGTGTGGCAGTGATTTCAACACCGGGGAGGACGGCGTCGGATTGATCTCTTACGGTGCCGCTGATTTGGGCGGTTGCCTGGCCGAAAGCGAGGCTAGAACCAAGAATAAGAGTCAGAACGATTGTACCCATCCCAGCTGCGATGCGGGTCATTGATCCTCTCTAGTAGGTGCGGGCTTTACTCCCGCGTCCAAATACCGATAGAAGATTTTGTTGTTTTGTTCGGAAAACTTGCGGGGATTCTAGCAGAAAGAGAACGCGGGCTAAAGCCTGCGACTACGAGGTTTGCAAATACGTTTCGGCATGCACACCTTCTTTAGCCTGTGTTCTCTTTCTAATCTAGTTCGATGCGCCGGCGCCTTTCACGGTCACGTCCACATCGTACGTTGACGTAAGCTGTCCATCGGTGGCAATCGCGCGCAATCGATAGTCGCCGGGCGCGCTGAAGGTCACCTTCGTCTGCAGCGTCGCAGGTTGGCCGTAAACGCGATCCGCCATGATATCGGGTTCGAACTTGACGTTCTTCGCGTTGCCGCGCCAGACGATCCATCGCATACGCATGCCGAACGGCCGTTTGTTTTCCGGCGGCGGCATGGGATGCCCGTCGTCTGTGGCTGTTGCCGTTAGCAGCAGGGTGTTTGGCAGAGTGACCGTTTGAGTCTGGCTGCCAGTGATTGTCGGAGGCTTGTTATCGAAGTCCGCTTCACCCGCTCCACCGCCGCTCATCAGGAAAGGATCGCGCCCGGAATTTTTGACGATGACCCCACTGTCCATTTCCCATTCCGGCTGAAGCCAGCGCTTGGCCTGATTCGTTACGCCGTGTGTGACGAGAGTCCAAACCACTCTCTTGTCCTTGGGCCAATCTTGAGGAATCTTCACAGTGAATGCCCACCAGCGGCGGCCTGTGTAGAGGTGTGTCGGTTGTCCCTTGTCGGCGCCGTCGATATTGTTATCGGGGCCGACCGGAACATCGATTTCTTCTTCTGCGTTCCTGTTGTAGTAACCGAAATGAAGGTTGTAGGTTCCGTCAGGATTTCGGTCCCATCCTTCATAAGTAGGACCGATATCTTGCCCGCGTGCATAGCGAGTTTGAGTGAGAGGGAATTGCGCCACCGCTGTGGTCGCGGCAGCGCCGATCAGGAGAATTGCCGAGAGGGCCGCGATCAAACAGAGGTACTTCTTCATTCCTGCTTTCCTCTAGTCGCGCGCGCTCGTCAATGTGGTCTGCTTCGCCTTTCTCGCGTCGGTCTCCTGCTTGAATTCCGCTTCGGTCATGTAGTAGTAGTTGATCCACGGCTCGGCCATTTCATCAACAGTCCGCTGTCCCCACGTAACGAGAGCATCCGGATCGTTGTTGAACTTGTTGGCGGCTGAATTGTCATGCCAATTGATGGAGTGCAGAACGGTTCCGGCCGGGAGCAGCGGCGCCGCATCATCGGCGTAAACGTAGTTCAAGTGCCAGTTGAAGAAGAATCTCGCGCAGTTGATCATCTCGACTCGTCCGCCGGGATAGATAGCTTCGATGCAGGAGGCTTTGCCGCGGTTGTGCATGTGCGGCTGGAACGAGAGCAGCCTTGCCGGCTTGGAGAGTGTGACGTAAGCGTCGGATCGGACGTTGTCCTGGTTTGGACGAAGGTCGAGTTCGCCGGCGCCGCGCATCGTGGTCGACGTGATGACGTGTTTTGGCATGTACCCTTTGGGATAGAACTTCAATCCAAGCTGAACGTTGGTCGCAGTCTCCTTGCCGTTCGAGTGAACGTGCATCTGGAAGTTGATTTTCGTGCCTGCTTTGATCAGTCGAGCCGAACCTTCGGGAAATACATCGCCTTTCTTGCCGATCGCATACTCGTTCAAAAACACACCCTGTTCGCCAACGGCGATCGCGCCATCGGTACCGTCTGTCTGTCCGCTGTTGCGGCTGGTGTCATCGGGAGCTACGAGCGAAGTTCGAATGTGATGGATCGCCGTGAATCCCTTCGTCGGGATGATTTGAACGCCCTGAATATATCGGTCTTCGGTCAAATGTGGATCGACCAGAATGTCGGGCCAGCGATCCGGCGCGGCAGCAGCAACAACCAAGTCTCTGTCGAAAGGAACAATGAGGTCTGGTTGACCGATCTGCCATGTTTCCTTTTCCTCGAAATGACGCGCTGGAGGCATGTCCGCATCGTTGCCCTTAGGGGCGCCTGCGTCGATCCACTTCACGATCGTTTCAATTTGCTCATCGGTTAACGAGATGTCATTCGCGAAGTGCTGGACTCCCATATTTTTGTCGATGTACCAGGGCGGCATCTCGCGCGCAGCCACTTTTGCCTTGATCGACTTTGCCCACGGGCGGGTTTCTTCATAGGTCATCAGCGACATGGGAGCAAACGTGTTCGGTCTATGGCAAACCTGGCACTTGTCCTGAAGAATTGGCACAACATTCTTGGCGAATGTCACCTGATTCTGTGCGGTCTGCGCACTTGCCGCTGTCACCATCATGACGATCACAACAAGCGTTATGCCGATGGATCTCATCGAAAACAGCCCTCCTGGAAAACTACTTTGAGAGTCAACTTCGCACATATTACTGGAGATAACCTCTGCGGGCAAGGAATTGACGTAACGCCCCCAATTGACTTAACTTCTTGACCGGCGACCATGTGGGTCCTAGAATTTCGCGCTCAACTCCTGATCCACCAATTCCTTGCACCGCTTTACCAATTTGCATAATATCCGGCCCTATTGTCACCCTCGCAGGAGGAAATCGACATGAAGCGGATCGTCATAAGTCTCGCGTCAGCTTTGTTATTTGTTGCTCTTTGTTGCGGAACAATCTGGGCTCAGGCAACCGCCCAGATCAGCGGCACGGTTCGAGATCAGAGCGGAGCGGTTTTGCCCGGCGTCGAGGTTACCGCGACACAAACCGACACGGGTATCGTCCGGAATATCGTTACAAATGAAACAGGCAACTTCATCCTGCCGAACCTCGCGATTGGACCTTACAAACTCGAGGCCGCATTGCCCGGGTTTCGAACATTTCTTCAAATCGGAATCGTCCTGCAGGTGAATGCGAATCAGGTCGTCAATCCCGTCCTGGAAGTCGGGCAGGTCAGCGAACAGGTTGAAGTACAGGCAAACGCTGCACTCGTCGAAACCCGAAGTCAGGGCGTGGGGACCGTCATGGAAAATCAGCGCATCCTCGAACTCCCGTTGAACGGCCGTCAGGTTGCCGACCTTATCGAGCTGAACGGTGCGGCAACACCTTCCGTTGCCGATCAGGCCCCGAAGAATTTCCAAAGGAACGTCGTGGTTTCGGTCGCCGGAGGATTGGGCCAGGGCCTCGCGTATGTCCTCGATGGCGCCTTCCACAACCAGTTCACCAGCGGCGGCAACATGTCGACGCCGTTCCCCGACGCGTTGCAGGAATTCAAGGTTGAAACCAGCGCGCTGTCTGCCCAGTACGGTATGCACTCAGCGGGCGCGGTCTCGATGGTGACGAAGTCCGGCACGAACGAGTGGCATGGAGATTTGTTTGAATTCGTCCGCAATGGAAAATTCAATGCGCGAAATGTTTTCGCGTTAAGGCGCGACACGCTGAAGCGGAACCAGTTTGGCGGCACCATCGGTGGCGCGATCAAGCAAAACAAGCTGTTCTTCTTCACGGGCTACCAGGGAACGACCACACGTCAGGATCCTATTGAAACGCAGACGTTCATTCCGACTGCGGCCATGCTGGCTGGCGACTGGACGACCTTTGCGTCACCCGCATGCAATGGAGGCCGCCAGATCGCGTTGCGCCCGCCTTATGTGAGCGGCGGTGCATCACCCAACGGAACAATCTTCACAA
>Ga0066710_100003720_pt1 | contig 13147 bp, 7 predicted proteins | sample GraSoiAngelo_159_FD_79666 | JGI IMG/M metagenome (GOLD analysis project Ga0066710, IMG submission 79666) | Grasslands soil microbial communities from the Angelo Coastal Reserve, California, USA - 14_1009_16_40cm | ecosystem: Environmental > Terrestrial > Soil > Grasslands | place: USA...
CAGCACTCCGGTGCCGAAGCCGAACTCCTCCGCGCCGAGAAGCGCCGCGACGACGATGTCGCGGCCGCTGCGCAGGCCGCCGTCGGTGCGGAGGCTCACGCGCTCGCGCAGCCGGTTCGCCACGAGCACCTGCTGCGTCTCCGCCAGTCCGAGCTCCCACGGCACGCCTGCGTTCTTGATGGACGAGAGCGGTGACGCGCCCGTGCCGCCGTCGTGCCCCGAGATGAGCACGTAATCGGCGCGCGCCTTCACCACGCCGGCGGCGATGGTGCCCACGCCGGACTCGGCCACGAGCTTCACGCCGACGCGGGCGCGCGGGTTCACGGTCTTCAGGTCGTAGATGAGCTGCGCCAGGTCCTCGATGGAGTAGATGTCGTGGTGCGGCGGCGGTGAGATGAGCTGCATTCCGGGCTGCGCGTGACGCAGCCGGGCGATGAGGCTCGTCACCTTCAGGCTGGGCAGCTGGCCGCCCTCACCGGGTTTCGAGCCCTGCGCGATCTTGATCTCGAGCTCGTCGGCGCGCTTGAGGTAGGCGGGCGTCACGCCGAATCGCGCGGACGCGACCTGCTTGATGCGGTTGTCCCTGCGAATGACGCCCCTCACCCCTGACCCGTGCGCGGCTTCGTTGACACCCCTCACCCCTGACCCGTGCGCGGCTTCGTTGACACCCCTCACCCCTGACCCCTCTCCCGTGACGGGAGAGGGTGCCTCTGCGGCACTGTCGTACAGGGCAGGATCTTCTCCGCCCTCGCCCGAGTTGGACCTTGCGCCGATCTGGTTCATCGCCAGCGCGAGCGCCTCGTGCGCCTCCGGCGACAGAGCACCCAGCGACATCGCCGTGCTCACGAATCGCTTGACGATCTCGCTCGCAGGCTCGACCTCGTTCATAGGTGCGGGCGAGTCCGACTCGTGCAGCACCAGCAGCTCGCGCAGCGATTGCGGCCGGTCCATGCGCGACGTGCGCAGCCACTCGTGGAACTGATCGCGGTCCGCACCGGCGGCCGCCTTCTGCGCGGTACGCACGCCGAGCGGGTTGTACGCGTGATGCTCACCGGTCTTCCGGAACCTCACGCGCCCGTGGTCAGGCAGCGCCGTCGCCTCCGCCATCCGTGAGCGCGCGAGGGCGTCGAGGTCTGCGAGGTCGGCGCCGCCGATACGGGACGGCATCGACGGGAAGCACATGCGCATCACCTCGGCGCCCAGGCCGAGCGCTTCGAGCACCAGCCCGCCGCGGTAGCTCGCCGCGCAGGAGATGCCCATCTTGGCCATCACCTTCAGCAGTCCCGCGTCCAGGGCTTTGCGGTAGGCGGCCTCGCGCTCCGGGCCGGCCGTGGCCATCGCGAGGTACGGATGCACCGCGCTCGCGCCGGTCGTCACCAGGCACGCGACGTCGTGCACGTCGACGACGTCGCCGGCGATCGCGATGATGTCGATCGCCATGCGACGGCCGGTGCTCAGCAGGTGCTCGTGCACCGCGCCCACGGCCAGGGCCATCGGGATCGGCATCCGCGTGGAGTCGAGGTCAGCGCGCCGGTCGCTGATGGCGATGATGCCGCCGGCCTGCTCTGCCTCCAGCTGCAGCCGCCTGAGCTCGGCGCCGAGGGAGCGGTCCGGCGCGCACGTCGCGTCGAGCACAGTCGCCTCTTCGAGGACTCGCGCGAGCTCGCCCGCGCCCAGCACGGGAGACTCGAGCTCGAGCAGCCGCGAGTGTTCAGGCACCGCGGGATGGTGCCGGCGGCTCAGCTCGGATTCGGCGCCGCCCTCGGGCTCGAGGGTGCGCGAGCGCGCGCCAAGAAGCGTCCGCAGCGACATGACGGCCTTCTCGCGCAGCGGGTCGATCGCGGGGTTGGTCACCTGCGCGAAGCGCTGGCGCAGGTAGCCGTAAAGACGGCGCGGCGTTCGGCCGAGCGGCGCGATGGGGATGTCGTCGCCCATGGAGTACACCGGCTCGGCGCCGGTCTCGGCCATGACCTCGACGACCATCTTCACGTCCTCGAAACCCCAGCCGTGAATGCGGTGCAGCCGGCCGAGGTCCGACAGCGGCTCGAGCTCGATGTGGCGGCGCGGCACCGGCACAAGCACCCGGTCCGCGAGCAGACCGTAATCGTGCCTCGACGCAGCCCGCTCCTTCGCGTCGGCGTCGCGCAGCACGGAGTTGTCGCGGGTGTCCACGAGCAGCATCTGTCCAGGTCCCAGGCGGCCGCGCTCAGCGACGTTGGCCGGCTCCATGGTCACGACGCCGGCCTCCGAGGCGGCTGCCACCATCCCCTGGCGCGTGCGCGCCCAGCGCAGCGGACGCAGGCCATTGCGGTCCAGTGCCGCGCCGACCACGACGCCGTCGCTGAAAGCGAGCGCGGCCGGTCCGTCCCACGGCTCGAACTTGGTCGACTGGTATCGATAGAAGTCGCGCACCGCGGGCGCGAGGTCGCCGCGGCCTTCCCAGGCGTCGGGCACGAGGCTCATCAGCGCCTCGGAGGCCTCCCAGCCGCGCCTGACCAGGAGCTCGAGCGCGTTGTCGAGCGATGCGGAGTCCGACCCTTCGGGCCAGACGGCCTCTCGCAGCTCTGGCTCGAGCTCTGCTTCGCGGGCGCGCATCCACGCGCGGTTCGCCCCGACGGTGTTGATCTCGCCGTTGTGCGCGAGCATGCGGAAGGGCTGCGCGAGCCGCCAGTCGGGCATGGTGTTGGTCGAGTAGCGCTGGTGGAAGACCGCGAGCCTGCTCTCGCAATCGGGGTCCTGCAGGTCGAGATAGAAGTCAGCGAGCCGGGTGCCCGCCATGAGGCCCTTGTAGACGAGGGTCCGGCTCGAGCAGGAAGGGATGTACATGCGCACGCCGCTCGCCGAGGCTTGCCTTTCCGCGGCGCGACGCGCCCGGTAGAGACGCGATTCCCACATGTCCGCGTCCGCCTCGGACCTTGCGATCAGCCCGTGCCAGATGCCGGGTATCGTCTCGCGCGCACGCTCGCCGAGACTGGAGGCGTCGATCGGCACTCGACGCCACTCCAGCATCCGCATGCCGGCGTTGTCCATCGCCCGCGCGATCAGCGGTAGCGCTTGCTCATCCCACTCGAACACGCACACGACCGCGAAGTCGCCACCGAGCAAGCGGTGCGGAACCTGGATCAGGAGACCCGCGCCGTCCCCGCTCTTGCCGTCGGCGTCCAGACCGCCGCGGTGCGCGAGCCGCGCCAGCGCGCGGGCCCCGAGTTCAACCGACTCATGGCCGAGCTCTGGCGTGGACACGAAGCCCATACCGCATGCCGCGCGCGAGCTGGGCAGATCCCCAGCCCAGGCCTGCCTCCCGCGTCGGAGGCTCCTTGCATCTTCGTCGGATCCCCCGCCGCAGGACGCCAGGCGTGTTTGACGGTTGGTGGGGGGCACTGATCGAGAGCGTATCGCGATCGGTTCGCCTCAGCTAGTGCAGCGCTTACAAAGAAGCGCGTGGTTGCTTATGTCGCCGTCACATGCCCAGGAGCGATTGCACGCGCAGCGCGACGGCGAGATTCAGGCGCGTCTCCGCCTCCTCGAGGTTGAAGCCGCCGATCTCCCGGATGCGGTCGAGCCGGTAGCGCAGCGTGTTGGGGTGCACGCGCAGCCGCTTCGCCGCTTCCTGCTGCTCGCCGGTCTCGAGATAGGCACGCAGCGTCGCGACGAGGCTGCCGTTGCGCGCGCGATCGTGCTCCACGAGCGGACCGAGGAGCCGCTGCGCGTAATCGACGAGGCGCTCATCCGCGACCGCCGCGAGAAGACCCGTAAGTCCGAGCTCGGGCACGGCCACGACCTGACCCCACCGCTTGAAGCGCGCGAGCGAATCCATCACCGAGGTCACCTCGCGCTGGGCGCCGGCCACGCCGGTGGGCGCTTCCACCGGGCCGCTGAACCCGACCGAGACGGTGAAGCCGGGCTTCCAGTCGGCGATCGACTGCTTGACCTGCATGCCCAGCGCCTGCACGCGTGACTGGTGCTCGCCGGGCTCGGTGCCGAGAGGCAGCAGCGACACGACGCTGTCAGACCGGCCCTGCACCAGCGCGCGCGAGTAGCTGGCGCGCACGACCGCCGTGACACGGCGGAGGAACTCCCGCTTCAAGGCCTGGATCGCATCCTCGGAGACCTGGCGCGCCCGGTTGAAGCCGCGGAAGTCGTCGATGTCGACCAGCATCACGATGTGCTGCCCGTGCAGCGGATAGCCGAGGTGGCGGGCGCGCCGCTGCGCTGCGGCCTCGTCGCCGTAGGTGCCGAACAGCAGGTCGCCCAGGAACTCGCCCCGAACCCGGCCTTCGACCTCGGCCAGCTCGCGCTCCTTGGCGATTGACAGGGCCAGCACGAGCGATGCCTGCTCCAGCGCAAGGAAGGCCAGCTCCTCGTTGTGTGGCTGGTTGTCCATGACCGAGATGTAGCCGAGCACCTGGTTGGCGGCCAGGATGGGTGCGATCAGCCGCTCCTTGGACATGCCGACGTGCGGGAATGGGGGGACCTTGATCGGTCCGCGCTTGGCTTCGATCTCCCGAAGCATGCGCTGGATCTGTGGGTCGAACAGCACACGCTGGGGCGTTCCCTGGCGCTGGATCGTCTCCTTGCGGTGCGGGTCGCCGGTGCCGCCGGCGTGCGCGAGCAGGTGAAAGCTCGCGTCCTCGATCACGACCGCGCTCTCCAGGAGATCCGAGAGCGTCTTGCAGATCTCGTTGACACCCTTGCCGTCCAGCACCAGCTCGGTGAACCGGCGGTGGATCTCGATCGAGCGCTTCAGCCGCGAGTGCTCGGCGTTGATGATTCGCTCGAGCAGCTGAGCCATGACGTCGACGAGCTGGACGCTCGCCGGCACGGTGAACAGCGGCACGTCGAGCCGATTCGCCTCGGTGAGCATCTCGGGAGCGAGCTTGCGCAGGTAAGGGTGCGGCTTGACCACCAGCCCCGCGCCGCCGGACTCGGCGATGCGGCCGATGAGCCTGATCTGAGCGGCGAGGTCGTCCTTGATCGGGAAGCCGGTGGTGAGCACAAGGTCGCCCGCGCGCGGCTGGATCTCTGGCGTCTCCATCAGCCGCACCCATTCGATCGGGCGGTCGAGGCCGTTCTCGCCCGCGAGCAGTCGCGCGTCGGCGAATTCGCTCATGCGCATCGCCTCGCGCACCGTCGGTTTGGGCTCAGCGAGCTCCTCGGCGGCCCTGCGTGCCATCTGCAACAGAGATTAGCTGTGTGCGCAGATCACAAGCAAATCCGGCTCAGCCTTGTGCCGCCGGCACTATGGGGCTGCACCAAGCAGCGCACAAAATTCCCTTATGGACCACGAGGACGCTCCGAGCTGTGAGCGTCATGAGGACAAGGTGCCGATGCGCTTGCGCTCGATGCACTCCGACTCGTCGCGGCCGGACACTGTGGTCGGCCTGTACGAGTGTCCGGAGTGCGGCTACGAGCGGCGCCGGCCGATCGAGGCGACGACCGCAGCGTAGCGGCTCGGCCCTTTGATCTCCCGGGTTGCCCGCACCCGTTGACTTCCTCGCGCCCTGCAGACTCTACGTATGCAGGTCATACGCTCGACGGATCTTCCCGGCGATCAGATCGCGCGCGACTTCATCGGCCGTGACAATGGCGGGCTGGGTTTCACTTTCATCCTGGTCGACGCGGGGCCTGGCGAGGGACCGAAACCGCACCGCCATGCCTATCCGGAGGTGCTGATCGTCATCGAGGGCGTCGCCGACGCGACAGTGGACGGCAAGACCGTCCGAGTCACCGCCGGTGACATCGTCATCGTCCCGACTCGCGCGTGGCACTCATTCGTCAACGCCGGCACCGGCCGGCTGCGGCAGGTGGACATTCACGACAGCTCGCACTTCATCACCGACTGGCTGCAGTAGTAACCAGTCCCTCCCCGCGAGCGGGGAGGCTAGGAGGGGGCGCTGATCAACCCATGAGCTGGCGCAGCACCAGGGGCAGGATGCCGCCGTTGTGCATGTAGCCGATCTCCGTGTCGTTGTCGACCCGCGCGCGCGTCGTGAACGTAGTGCTCTTGCCGTCATCGGTCGTGGCGACGACGTCGACCGGCTGCCCCGGCGCGAGGCCGTCCAGGCCGCGAATCGTGAAGCTCTCATGACCGGTCAGCCCGAGCGTCTTCGGGTTCTCGCCCGGCGCGAACTCCAGCGGCAGCACCCCCATGCCTACCAGGTTCGAGCGATGGATGCGCTCGAAGCTCTCGGCGATCACCGCGCGCACGCCCAGCAGGAGCGGCCCCTTGGCGGCCCAGTCGCGTGACGAGCCGGACCCGTACTCCTTGCCCGCGAGCACGATGAGCGGCACGCGCTCGGCACGATAGCGCTCCGACGCGTCGAAGATGGTCATCTCCGCGCCATCCGGCATGTGCAGCGTCCAGTAACCCTCGCGCTGAACGAGCGCGTTGCGCAGCCTGATGTTGCCGAACGTTCCACGCACCATCACCTCGTGATTGCCGCGCCGCGACCCGAAGCTGTTGAAGTCGAACCGATCGACGCCATACTCGATGAGGTAACGGCCGGCGGGGCTGTCGGTCGGGATAGCGCCTGCGGGTGAGATGTGGTCGGTCGTCACCGAGTCGCCGAGGATGCACAGCACGCGGGCGCCATCGACGTCGGTGAGCGCGGCCGGCCTGGCCTGAAAGCCCTCGAAGTACGGCGGCTCCTTCACATATGTCGAGCCTGAGTCCCACTGGAAGATCGGGCCGGTGGGCGCTGACATCGTCTTCCAGTGCTCGTCCCCGTCGAAGATCCGCGAGTACTCGCGCTTGAACATCTCCTGCTTCACGCATCTCTGGATGACCGAGTTGACCTCGTCCTGCGACGGCCAGAGCTCCGACAGCATCACCTGCTTGCCGTCGCGATCGGTGCCGATCGGATCCTTGCTCAGGTCGATATGCACTGTGCCGGCGAGCGCGAACGCAACGACCAGCGGAGGCGAGGCCAGGTAGCTCGCCTTCACCAGCGGATGAATGCGGGCCTCGAAGTTCCGGTTGCCCGACAGCACTGCGACGACGCTGAGGTTCTCGCCGTTCACCGCCGCCTCGACCTCAGGCGTGGCCAGCGGTCCGGAGTTGCCAATGCACGTCGTGCAGCCGTAGCCGACCAGGAAGAAACCGAGCTTTTCCAGCGGCTCCATCAAGCCGGCGCTGTTCAGGTAGTCAGTGACCACACGTGAGCCGGGCGCGAGGCTGGTCTTCACGTAGGGGTTCACGGCCAGCCCGCGCGCCACCGCCTTCTGCGCGAGCAATCCCGCGGCCACCATCACCGAAGGGTTCGAAGTGTTGGTGCAGCTGGTGATCGCTGCGATGACCACACAGCCGTCCTCGAGGTTGGCCGGGCGCCGATGCGCGACCGCCACCGCCACGCGGCCGTCGATAGGGCCGCCCTCTTCGGTCAACCTCGAGATGGCCTCGGGCTCGGGCTTCGGGCTGTGCACAAACGCCGACGTGAAGCTCTCCCACACATTTGGCAGCGCGACGCGATCCTGCGGCCGCTTGGGGCCGGCCAGGCTGGGCTCTACCCTGGCGAGGTCCAGCTCGAGCAGCTCGCTGAAGCGTGGGGTGGCCGCGCCGTCGACACGGAACAGGTCCTGCTCCTTGCTGTAGCGCTCGACCAGCGCGATGTGGTCGGCGCTGCGGCCCGTGGTCTCGAGGTAGCGCAGCGTCTGCGCGTCGACCGGGAACAGCGCGGACGTGGCGCCGTACTCGGGGCACATGTTGCTGAGCGTCGCGCGGTCGGGCACCGACAGGGTCGAAAGGCCGTCACCGCAGAACTCGACGAACTTGTCGACGACACCGTGCTTGCGCAGCATCTCGGTGAGCGTCAGCACGAGGTCGGTGGCCGTCGCGCCCGCGCGAAGCGCGCCACTAAAGCGAACGCCCACGACAATCGGCGGCGCCAGGTAGGCGGGCTGGCCGAGCATGGCCGCCTCGGCCTCGATGCCGCCGACCCCCCATCCGAGCACGCCGAGGCCGTTGACCATCGTCGTGTGCGAGTCGGTGCCCATGAGCGTGTCGGGGATCGCCGTCTTGTGTCCGTCCATCTCGCGCACCTGCACGACCTTGGCGACGTACTCGAGGTTCACCTGGTGGCAGATGCCCATGCCCGGCGGGACCAGCGAGAAGTTGTGAAACGCCTGCTGAGCCCAGCGCAGGAGCGCGTAACGCTCGCGGTTGCGCTCGATCTCCTTCTCGATGTTGCGCGTGTACGAGTCGCGTAGGCCGAACGAATCGACCTGGACCGAGTGGTCGATGATCAGGTCGACAGGGACGAGAGGGTCGACCTTGCCCGGATCCTTGCGTGCGCGCTGCATCGCCGAGCGCATGGCGGCGAGGTCCACCACCGCCGGCACCCCGGTGAAGTCCTGCATGAGGACTCGGGCGGGAAGAAACGGCAGCTCTGCGTCCCTGGAGCGTGGCGCGGGCCAGGCGACCAGCGCCGGCACGTTCGCCTCAGACGTGGTCCCTGCTTGGCTGAGCCGGATGAGTCCCTCGAGCAGGACCTTGACCGTGATCGGCAGCCCGGCCGGATCGCCCAGGCCCGCCTTCGGAAGATCGGCCAGTGGGTAGAAATCGACGTCCGTTCCAGGCAGCCTCTTGACCGCGATCACAGATCGAATGTTAGTGCGGCGAGTTCGGCGACCTGTTCGCTGCGGACATCACCTCAGCGATGCGGCCAGGTCCCTCCGCGCGCTCGATCTCCTCGAGTGGGATCGGCAGCGCGAGACGCCAGTTCGGCCACTCGGTGGTCGTGCCCGGGACGTTCGGCCGCTCGTCGACCGCCAGAGCGTCCTCCAGCGAGGCGAGCACGAGGCACGACTTCGAGTTGGCCAGCCGCCGGTAGGCCGCGACGGCGACGTCGAGCGCGTCCGAGTCGTCGGGCAGCCCGGTCGCCTCCACCAGCCGGCTCCGGAGGTGATGCTGCCGGTGGTCCGGCTCTGTGCGGCGCCAGATGCCCGCGACGGTGGGCAGGTCATGCGTGCCGATCGCCGCGACGGATTGCTGCGGCCAGCTCTCGCTCGGCTCCGTCTCGAACCAGAGCAGCCGGTAGCCGAGGGCGCCGACTCGCTGAAGCGTCGTCTTCACCGACGGCTCGACGAGCCCGAGGTCCTCCCCGATGACGAACGAGCCCGAGCGGCGGCTCTCCGCCGCGAGCACCGCAAGCAGCGCCGCCGACGGATAGCGGACATACGCGCCCGCCGCCGCGCCGCCGCCCTCTGGAATCCAGAACAGCCGGAACAGTGACATCACGTGGTCGAGACGCAGGCCCTTCGCGTGCGCGGTCGTGGCTCGCACCGCGTCTACGAACGGCTCGAAATGCCCAGCCGGCAGCTTCCATGGGTCGAACGGCGGCATGCCCCAGTCTTGACCGTCTGGAAAGAAGTAGTCAGGCGGTGCGCCGACCCGCATGCCCGGAGCGAGCTCATCCTGCCACCGCCACGCGTCAAAGCCGTCCGACGCGAAGCCGACTGGCACGTCTGCGATGAGGGTTATCTCGCGCGCGGCGCGCGTGAGCTGCTGATGCGCGTGGAACTGCGCCCATTGATGAAAGGCGACGCGGTCGGCGAGCTCGGCGCGAGCCTGCTCGACGCCCCTGGCGCGCGGCGACTGAAGCGATGAAGGCCAGTTCCGCCAGGCCGCGCCGTGCACCTCGGCGAGCGCATCGAACGTGGCGAAGTCGAGAAGTGCGCGGCCCTGCTTCTTCTGCCATGAGGCCAGGCCGCGCGGCTGCGGAGCTGCGCGAAATATCAGCTCGAGCGCCTGCGACTTGAGCGCGAACACCGCATCGTGATCGATGAGCCGCGTGCTGTTGAGTGCGTGGGCCTGGGCCTGGAGTGGCGCGAGCTCGGCGGTGACGCGCTGTGCGCCTTCGATCTCCTCGACCCGCAGGTACGTGGTGTTGCGGAATCTTCGCGACGAGGAGTAGTACGGGCAGGACTGGTACGGCGACGTCGGCGGCTGCGCGCCAAGCGGGCTGATCTGCACGACCGACGCGCCGGCGGATCGCGCCCACCGGCCCAAGCGGCGAAGGTCGGCGAGGTCGCCGATGCCCCAGCTGTCGTGCGAACGCGCGGCGTAAAGCTGGATCGCCCAGCCCCATCTTCGCTCGGGAGGAGGCGTGCACCGGCCGTCGGATACCTGCCCCCGATCGATGCGGGGTGGCTCGTCGCGACCGCCGGCCATCGCGCGCACGATCGCCTCGATGGTCGAGCCCGGCGACTCGACCACGTTGCCCTGGTACCCGGTGTATCGGGGGATGACTCCCCAGCGCTCGGCCGCGTCCGCCATCAGCTGCGAGGCGCGGGCAGGAGGACCCGCGGCGGATCTTCGGCGCCCATGCAGCCCGCCTGCGGGCTCGGCTCCTGCGCTGCTCGGTTACGCATCTACGAGATGCGCTCCCTGCGCTGCTCGTCGCCTCGCCCGCATTCGGGCCGCCTGGATCGCCGAATCTCTCGCCGCGGCCCTCCTCCCGCGCCTCATAGCGCGCGGAAGGGTTCGGGCACGTAGACCGCGAGCGCGTCGTGCCACGCCGCCAGTGCGGTGGCGATCGCCGGGTCGTCACGGACGAGCCACGCCAGGTGGCGCAGCGCGTGCTCGAGCACGGGGCCGACCCCGATTGCCCGGGGCGCCGCCATCGCCTCTCCCCGCGCGAGCTCGGCCCGGCCGACGGGAAGCGTCTCCAGCGAATCCGGCGGCAGCTGGTCTGGAGGTTCGACCGCGGCCACGTACGTGAGGATCACACGTCCCTGCTCGCTGCGCCACGAAGTCGAGTGCACTGCACGAGGTGTCAGCGGGTACCGCGTCATCGCGGCGATCACCTCATCACCCGGGCTCGATGACGGCGCAAGGCCGATGCGCAGCGAGTCGCCGTGGACCGGCTTCAGCCAGAACAGCTCGCCGTCGCGCATGAAGACCGGCAGCACCTCGAGCGTCTGGGCGACGAACTCCGCCGCCCAGGCGGTGGTGGAGAGGGGCGGACCCACCGTCTCCATCAGGATCTCCAGCCTGCCGGCCGATCGATTGCGACCGCGCCGGCTGCCAGATGGATTTTTAGCTTTTGGCACTGGGACCGGCCGCGCTGTCGGGGACGGCGCGCCAGATCGCGCGCACCTCGGCGGGCGTGAGGTCGGTCTGGTGCGCGGTACGGCCGTGGGCCTGTACGTTCGCGACCACCTGCGCCTTCGTGCCGCGCGTGGTCCAGCCGCAGCGGCACGTCACCTCCATCAACATCCTCAACAGGCTACCCTCCCGGGCATGGCGGTGCGCACCGCGCTTGGGGGCAGGGTCAAGCGGCGCGAGGACCCCCGCCTCGTGACGGGCCAGGGACGGTACACCGACGACATACGGCCTGAGCACTGCCTCCACGCGGTGTTCGTGCGCTCGACGATGGCGCACGCGCGGCTCTCGGCGGTGGACGTGGGCGCGGCACGCGAGATCCCCGGCGTCGAGGCGGTCTATGTCGCCGCCGACCTGAAATTCGAGTCCGAGACCGCGCGGCCCCGCATGTGCACTGACGAAGTGAGCTTTGTGGGCGACCTCATCGCCGTCGCCGTGGGCTCGACGCGTGAGGCCGCGGTCGACGCGGCGGCTGCGGTGGTCGTGGACTACGAGCCGCTTCCGGTGATCGTCGACCCCCAAAAGAGCGACAGCGTCGCGTTCGAGTTCGACCTCGGCGACGAGCGTGCTCTCAACGGTGCTGACGTAATCGTGCGAGGGCGCTTCGTGAACCAGCGCCTCGCGGCTGCGCCCATCGAGGGCAACGCAATCGTGGCCGAGCCTGATGGAAACAGCGGCATCCGCGTCTGGGTCTCGACCCAGGTGCCCTTCGGAGTGCGCGGCGTTGTGGCGGCGGCGCTCGGGCTTCCCGAAGAAAAGGTCCGCGTGATCGCGGGCGATGTCGGAGGCGCGTTCGGGGCGAAGCTGATGACCTACCCCGAGCAGAGCGTCATCGCGGCGGTCGCCATGAAGCTCGGCCGGCCCGTGAGGTGGTTCGAGTACCGCACGGAGAACATGGTCGCGATGAGCCAGGGCCGCGCACTGGTCTCCGACGTGGCGCTCGGCGCCACCCGGGAAGGCAAGCTCATCGGCCTCGAGGTCAATACCGTCGCCGACGCCGGCGCGTACGCAGGACTCGCGCCGCCGCAGCTGGTGCTCACGTCGATGCTGCTCCCCAGCGTGTACGAGATCCCCAACGTTCGTTTCGCCGGCCGCAGCATGTTCACCAACACCGCCGTGCTGTCCGCCTATCGCGGCGCCGGCCGGCCGGAGGCCATCGCGATCATGGAGCGGGCGATGGACATGCTCGCGGCCGAGCTGAAGGTCGACCCGGCCGAGCTTCGCCGCCGCAATCTGGTCGCCGGCCCGTTCCCACATACGACGCCGACAGGCCTCAACTACGACTCCGGCGACTATGCACGCGCGCTGGATCTGGCGCTGCAGGCGGCCGGTTACGACGACCTGCGAAATGATCAGCGCGCGCGACGCAAGCGCGACGAAAGGCTGCAGCTCGGCATCGGCATCTCGTCATACGTGGAGATGACCGCGGTGCTCTACACGGGCGAGGCGGCAACCGCGAGCGCAGAGGCAGACGGTTCGATTGTGATCTCGACCGGCACGACGGCGAGCGGGCAGGGCCACGAGACCGTGTACTCGCAGCTCGCGTCACAGCTGCTTGGCGTGTCCATGGATTCCATCCGTTTTGTCCAGTCCGACACCGGGCTCGTCAAGAGCGGCTACGGATCGTCGGGGTCGCGATCGCTGCAGGTCGGGGGCAGCGCCGTGCGCAAGGCGTGCATCGAGCTGGTGGAGAAAGCGAAGCAGGAGGCGACGCGCCGGCTCGAGGCCGGCGCCGAGGACATCGTGCGCTTTGACGACGGGAGGTTCGGAGTCAAGGGGGTGCCCGCGACCGCGCTCACGTGGTCCCAGCTCGCGTCCGAGGCAGCACTCGTGGCCGAATCAGAGTTCGAGCAGGCCGACCAGACCTTTCCATTCGGCTGTCATGTTGCCGTCGTGGAAGTCGACATGGAGACAGGCGAGGCCCGGCTCGTCCGCCATGTAGCCGTGGACGACTGCGGCACGGTCCTCAACCCCATGCTCGTCGAGGGCCAGATACACGGCGGCGTCGCCCAGGGAATCGGCCAGGCCCTGTACGAAGAGTTCGTC
>Ga0066710_100003721_pt1 | contig 13147 bp, 7 predicted proteins | sample GraSoiAngelo_159_FD_79666 | JGI IMG/M metagenome (GOLD analysis project Ga0066710, IMG submission 79666) | Grasslands soil microbial communities from the Angelo Coastal Reserve, California, USA - 14_1009_16_40cm | ecosystem: Environmental > Terrestrial > Soil > Grasslands | place: USA...
GCTCCCGCGGCGCCGCCGCAGGCGACGAGCAGGATGGCGGTCCCGCGCCCCACTGCGCGGCACACTACCAGAGGCGGAGCGTCAGCTGCTCAGCAGGCCTTCGGCTTCCAGCGCGGCGCGAACGGCGGGCCGGCCGGAGACGCGCTGCAGGTACGACTTGAGGGCCGGCCAGCGGCCCAGGTCGATGCCCACGAAGTTGCTCCAATTGAGCACGGTGAACAGGTACGCGTCGGCCACGGTGAAGCGGTCGCCCATCACGAACTGGCGCTTGTCGAGATGGCGCGCGACGTAGTCGAGCTTCGGCACGAGCGCCTCGCGCAGCGGCGGGCGCTGCTCCTCGGACGCTCGGAAGACGGGACCGAACGACTTGTGCAGCTCGCTCGCCACGTAGTTCAGCCACTCCTGCAGGTGGTACCGGTCCAGCGATCCCCAGGGAGGCGCGAGCATCGCGTCGGGTTTGCTGTCGGCGAGGTACTGGACGATTGCCGCGCCCTCGGTGAGCACCTGGCCGTCGTCGAGCTGCAGCACGGGCACGTACTTCTTCGGATTGATGGCGGTGAAGTTGGCCCCGCTGGCAGTCTTCTGCGCCTTGGTGTCGACCGCCTCCAGGTCGAAGGGCAGGCCCAGCTCGCGGAGCACGATGTGGGGCGAAAGGGAACAAGCGCCGGGCTTGAAATAGAGCTTCACGGGAACCTCCGGGGGCGGCGCGCGTCGCGCACGCCGGGCGGTCTGGTAGATGCACACGCGGGCGAATGGGCGCGAAAGACGTCCGTTCAGTCCTGGGGCCGCGCGACGTCGGTTGGGGACCTTCGCCGGCCCACGACATAGAGGCAGGCGAGAGCGACCAGGCACACACAGCCGAGCGCAACGTAGCGGTGCACGAGCAAGGATGCGCTCCAGCCGTACTGGTCGCTCAAGACGCTCGGGTCGCTCGGACCCACGCCTTCGTTCATCCCGAACGGGATCCGATCGGGGTCCGTCCGCGCGCTCCACCATTGCTCGAAGGCGTCGGCGAACGCCCCCGCGCCGATGACCAGAAACCCCCAGCGCAGCCAGCCTCGCCGGATGGCTCCTTCCGCCGGAGCGTACACGCTCGCCATGAGCAGCGCGCCGAGCACGAGGCAGCCGCCATCGCCGGCGAAGACGATGAACGCCGTGGCGGAGCGCGCGCTGGGCAATACCGTGCAGCAGAGCTGGAGGAGGAGCAGCGCAGCCGCGCACAGCGCGGCCCTCCTCCGGCCGGTCAGCCAGCCGCGGACGGTGGCGTAGATCAGGCCCGCCGAGAGCAGCGCGGCAAACAAGGGGGAGCGGCCCGAGGCGGTCAGTGTGCGCCAGGGCCCGGGCACCGCGAGGACGCCGCACAGCCACGCCGCCGCCGCGTGACCCAGCTCGTGGATCCACATGCTGAAGAAGATGCGGACGACCGCGCGGCCAGGACTTACTGAGACCAGCAAGAAGGCGCAGAGCAGCGCCGAGGGAATGGCCCAGGTCCGGATGCTCGCCTCGAGGGCCGGACCGCCCTCGAAGTCCGGCCCATCCTCCAGCGCGGCGCCTTGCGCGGAGGATCCGGCCGGCTCGAGCGCGACGGCGCGCGCCTCCGCCTTGGCGTAGATCACTCCGCACCGCGGACACTCGACCAGCGCAGCCGGCCTTTGCGCTCCGCAGCGCGGGCAGCTTTCCATGCGCAGACTGTACCGCGGCATACATGTCGGAGCGGGTAGGACGGGCGGAGGAAATGGACGAGCCCGGGAGGGCGTATCCTGCGACGTGAGCGCCCCCGATCGGCGGCGGTCGCTCGCGCGTCCGGACGAATCCCAGGCCGGCCGACGGTTGAGGAGTGGATGGAACGGGCAGAGCTTCGCCGGCGCATCCTGCACGGCGCGTGGATCGGGGCGCTGGCCACCGCCGCGTGCCTGCTGATCGCGCTCGCGCTGCTGTGGCCGCGGTGCCAGGGGGGCGCTTGCCCATCGGTTCCGGCGCTGGAGTCCTACCGGCCGCCCCAGGCGAGCGAGGTGCTGGACCGCGACGGACGTCTGGTCGCGCGGCTCGCGCCGGAGCAGCGGATCCTGGTGCCGATCGCCGCGATACCCCAGCGCGTCACCGGCGCGTTCCTGGCGGTCGAGGACCGGCGCTTCTACCAGCACGGCGGCATCGATTTCCACCGCATGCTCGGCGCGCTCTGGCGCGACCTGCGGACGCTCAGCCTGCGCGAGGGGTCGAGCACCATCACCATGCAGCTCGCGCGCAACGTCTTCCCTCAGCAGATCGGACCGGCGCGCACGCTGAGGCGCAAGCTCTGGGAGCTGGTGCTCGCGCGCGAGATCGAGCAGAAGCTGCCCAAGGAGCGGATCCTCGAGCTGTACCTGAACCAGATCTATCTGGGGAACGGGCTGTACGGAGTCGAAGCGGCGGCGCGCGGATACTTCGGGAAGCCCGTGGGCGAGCTGAGCGCCGCGCAGGCCGCGATGCTGGCGGCGCTGCCCAAGGCGCCGACCACCTACGATCCGCGCCGCTACCCCGATGCGGCGCGCCGCCGGCGCGACCTGGTGCTGCGGCTGATGGCCGGCGCGAGCGTGATCTCTCCCGAGGAGCTGAAGAAAGCGCTGCGCGACAAAGTGCGGCTCTCGCCTCCGGAAGAGACGGCCGGGGCCCCGTGGTTCGTGGCGGCCGTGCGTCGCGAGCTCCACGACCGGTTCGGCGCCGAGGCGGACACCATGGGGCTCCGCGTGCGCACCGGCCTCGACGCGGGGTTGCAGCGCGCCGGCGAGCGCGAGCTCCTGCGCCAGATCGCCGCGCTGGAGAACCGCCGCAAGATGCCGTGCAACGACGATCACGCCGAGTGCCTGGAAGGGCTGTTCGTCGCGCTCGATCCGATGACGGGAGACGTCCGGGCGCTGGTCGGCGGCCGCGACTACGCAATGTCGGAGTTCGATCGCGCGACCCAGGCCCGGCGCCAGCCGGGCTCGGCGTTCAAGCCGATCGTCTGGGCAGCCGCGCTCGATTCCGGCATCCCGCTCTCCACGCTCCTCACCGCCGACGACGGCGATTACCAGCCCGCCGACCGCATCACGCTGCCAGCCGGACCGCTCAACCTGCGCGAGGCGCTGCGCGTGTCCTCCAACCGCGCGGCAGTCGCGCTCGGCACCCGCGTCGGCGTGCCACGAGTGATCGATCAAGCCCACGCCCTGGGCATCACCAGTCCCATTCCCGACTTTCCCTCGTCCTTGCTCGGGGCGGGCGAGGTGGTGCCGATCGAGCTGGTGGCGGCGTACGCCGCCTTCGCGAACGGCGGCATGCGGATCACCCCGCGATTCGTCACCGCCGTGGAGGGTCCGACGGGAAACGTGCTGTGGGTCCCCTCGGTGGAGATGAAGACCGCGGTCCAGCCCGGCGTGGCTTACCTCATGACCAGCGTGCTGACTGACGTTGTAGAGCGCGGCACCGGCGCCGCTGCCCGCGCGGAAGGTCCGGCGGGTGTCCCGCTCGCCGGCAAGACGGGCACCAACAACGATGCGCAGGACGTCTGGTTCGTGGGGAGCACACCCGAGCTGTCGGGCGCAGTCTGGCTCGGGTACGACCGCCCGCGCTCGCTCGGGCGGTCGGCGTCGGGCGGCAGGCTCGCCGCGCCCGTGTTCGGCCGCATCCTGCGCGAGTATTACCGGAAACGGCCCGCGCCCGAGGCGTGGGCGCGCCCTTCCGATCTGGAGGAACGCGACGTCGACGTGGCCTCCGGCGGGCTGGCCATCGCGGGGTGTCCGTCCGACCACGTCGCGCGCGAGCTCTTCCTGCCCGGCACCGCGCCGCCCGATTGCACCGAGCACCACGGCGGCGTGATCGGGTTCTTCGACAAGGTCAGTCGCTGGATGTCGACGCACTGACGGGAAGTCCCGCCGCGTCGGCGCAACAATCCGAAATACACCTGACACGCACTTCCCTTGACCCGGGACGGGCCGGGGACTAGTTGCAACTCGCAAATGTTGCAATCGCAAGAGTACGTGGGTTTGCTGATTGGCGCGGCGCGCCGATCGCTGCGGCATGCGGTGCAGGAGTGCGTCACGCCGCTGCGCCTCAATCCTCCGCAATTCTGGATGCTCCTCGCGGTCGCGGACATGTCCGGCTGCTCGCTGGGAGAGCTCGCGCGGCGGCAGCGGATCGATCCTCCCGCTGCCTCGCGGATCGTGGCGGCGCTGGTGCGTCGCGGACTGGTGCGGTTCGAGCTCGATCCCGGCGACCGGCGGCGCTCGCGCCTGAGCCTCAGCCGGCGCGGGTCGGAGCTGGTCCGCAAGCTGCGGCCGATCGCCGGCGACCTTCGCGCGCGGCTGGTTTCGGGAATGGACGCCGCCGAGGAAACGGCGCTGCGCGAATCGCTCCGCAAGGTGATCCGCAATCTCCAGGGACCGCCGATGGCCCGATTGGAAGCGTTCGACCGCGCGCCGCCTGCTGCTCGAGCCGGCGGCGTGAGAGGGAGGCGGCGATGAGGCGGTGGATCCTCGCGGCGCTCGGCATCCTCGTCGTCGTGGGAGCGATCTGGTTCGTGCGCCGGTCGGGCCGGCAGCAGCCGGCGACCGCCGCCGCGGCCCAGGCGCAGCAGCGGCCGGTCCCGGTGGTGACGGCGCAGGTGCAGCAGCGGGACCTGCCCATCTACCTCGACGGTCTGGGCACGGTGATCGCCGCGAAGACCATCACCGTGCGGCCGCAGGTCGACGGCCGGCTGGATTCGGTGAGCTTTCGCGAAGGACAAGTCGTCCGCCGCGGAGAGGTGCTCGCGCAGATCGATTCGCGGCCGTTCCAGGTGCAGCTCGAGCAAGCCCGGGGCGCGCTGACGCGCGACGCCGCCCAGCTCCGCACCGCCCGGCTTGCGCTCGCGCGCAACCTCGAGCTCCTGCGCGAGAAGCTGGTCTCGCAGCAGGACGTGGACAACCAGGAGGCCGCGGTCGGCCAGTTCGAGGGCGCGGTTCGCATCGACCAGGCGCAGATCGACAGCGCCCGGCTCAATCTCGATTACGCGCGCATCACCTCGCCCATCGACGGCGTCACGGGGGTGCGGCTGGTGGACCCCGGCAACCTGGTGCGCGGGACCGACGCAAGCGGGATCGTCGTCATCACGCAGCTCGATCCCGTCGCCGTCCTCTTCACGCTCCCGCAGGACTACTTGCCGCAGGTGGGCCAGCAGATGGAGCTGGGCACCTTGACCGTGGAGGCCTTGAGCCGCGACGGCAACACCAAGCTCGGCAGCGGCGAGCTGCTCGTCATCGACAACCAGATCAACCAGAACACCGCGACCATGCGGCTGAAGGCCACCTTCGCGAATCCCCAGCGGACCCTGTGGCCCAACCAGTTCGTCAAGGCGCGCCTCCTGCTCACCGTCCGCAAGGGCGCCGTCGTGGTGCCCACCACCGCGGTGCAGCGCGGGCCGGAAGGAACCTTCGCGTACGTCGTAGGCCCGGAGCAGACGGTCCAGCCGCGCGCCGTCGAGGTGGAGATGACCCAGGGAGACGTGGCGGCCATCGCCCGCGGCCTCTCGCCGGGCGATGTGGTGGTCGCGGACGGGGCCGCGGCGCTCCGGCCCGGCGCGAAGGTCGCGGCCCGTCCAGCGGCGGCGCGGCCGGCGCAGCCGAGCGGCCGCGCCATCGGGGCCGAGCGGTGAGCATCTCCGAGCCCTTCATCCGGCGCCCGGTCGCCACTTCGTTGCTGACCGCTGGGCTGCTCCTCGCCGGTTTCATCGGCTACAAGCAGCTGCCCGTCGCCGCCCTTCCACAGGTCGACTACCCGACCATCCTGGTCTCCACCCTGCTGCCGGGCGCGAGCGCCGAGACGATGGCGTCGGCGGTGACCACGCCGCTGGAGCGGCAGTTCGGCCAGATGCCGGGCCTCGTGCAGATGACGTCGGTGTCCGGCTTCGGCAGCTCGCAGATCACGCTCCAGTTCGAGCTGTCCCGCAGCATCGACGCGGCCGAGCAGGACGTGCAGGCGGCGATCAACGCCGCCTCGAATCTGTTGCCGCGCACGTTGCCGGCGCCCCCGACGTACAGCAAGAGCAACCCGGCCGATACTCCCGTGCTTTCGCTCGCGGTCAGCTCGGACACCATGCCGGTCTCGCAGGTGGACGACGCCGCCGACTCGATCCTGGCGCAGAAGATCTCCCAGGTCTCGGGAGTGGGGCTGGTCACGATCGGTGGCGGGCAGAAGCCCGCGGTCCGCGTGCAGGCGGATCCCTCCGCGCTCGCGGGGTCCGGTCTCACCCTCGAGGACGTGCGCGCGGCGCTCGTAGCGGCCAACGTCAACCAGCCCAAGGGGAACCTGGACGGCCCGCGCCAGGACTTCGCGCTGGCCACCAACGACCAGCTCTCCGATGCCGGGTCGTTCCGGCCCCTGATCGTCGCCTATCGCAACGGCGCGCCGATCCGGCTGCGGGAGGTGGCGCAGGTGGTTGACGGCGTCGAGAACGCGCAGCTCGCGGGCTGGGCCAACGGCAAGCGCGCGATCATCGTCAGCGTGCAGCGCCAGCCGGGCGCGAACGTGATCCAGGTCGCCGACCGGGTGAAGGCCCTGCTCCCGCAGCTCCGGTCGAGCCTGCCGCAAGGCCTCGACGTGAGCATCCTGAGCGACCGCACCGAGACGGTCCGCGCCTCGGTGGACGACGTGCAGTTCACGCTCATTCTCACGGTGCTGCTGGTGGTGGCGGTGATCTACATGTTCCTGCGCTCGCTGCGGGCGACGATCATCCCGGGGATCGCGGTGCCGCTCTCGCTGATCGGCACCTTCGCGGTGATGTACCTGTGCGGGTACAGCCTCAACAACCTCTCCCTCATGGCGCTCACCATCTCGACCGGATTCGTGGTCGACGACGCCATCGTCATGATCGAGAACATCGCCCGCTTCATCGAGCACGGCGACCCTCCCTTCGAGGCGGCGCTCAAGGGTTCCAAGCAGATCGGGTTCACCATCGTCTCGCTCACCGTGTCGCTGGTGGCGGTGCTCATTCCGCTGTTGTTCATGGGCGGGATCATCGGGCGGCTCTTCCGCGAGTTCGCCGTCACGCTCGCCATCGCCATCTGCGTCTCGGCGGTGCTCTCGCTGACGCTGACCGCAATGATGTGCGCGCACCTGCTCAAGCCCCGCGCCGAGGAGCGGGAGGGCAGGTTGGCCCGGACGTTCGAGAGAGGCTTCGCCTGGATACTGGGGCTGTACGAGCGCAGCCTGAGGTGGGTTCTCGCGCACCAGCCCGCGACGCTGCTGGTCACGGTCGGCACGCTGCTCCTCACCGCGCTGCTCGCGGTGGTCATTCCGAAGGGTTTCTTCCCCTTGCAGGACACCGGGCTCATCGTGGGCGTCTCGGTCGCGCAGCCGGACGCTTCGTTCGCCCGGCTGACGAACCTGCAGCGCACGGTCGACGAGACGATCCTGTCCGACCCGGACGTCGCTTCGGTCGCCTCGTCGATCGGCGCCGACGGCGTGAACCCGACGAGCAACAGCGGCCGCGTCTCGATCACGCTCAAGCCCCGCTCGCAACGGAACGCCGACGTGAGCGAGATCATCGCCCGCCTCCGGCCGCGGCTCGCCCAGGTGCCGGGGATGACGCTCTACCTCCAGCCCGTGCAGGACTTGACCATCGAGACGCGCACGAGCCGAACGCAGTTCCAGTACACGCTAGAGGACGCCGATCCCGGCGAGCTCCAGGAATGGGCGCCCCGGATGCTGGAGAAGATGCGCCAGCTTCCGCAGCTCGCCGACGTGGCCAGCGACGAGGAATCGGACGGGCTGCAGCTCAAGATCACCATCGACCGGGACACGGCCTCGCGGCTGGGGGTTTCTCCGCAGGCGGTCGACGACACGCTCTACGACGCATTCGGGCAGCGGCAGGTGACCACCATCTTCACGCAGCTCAACCAATACAGGGTGATCCTGGAGCTGGAGCCCGAGCAGGCGCAGCACCCCGAGGCGCTCGACCGGCTCTACGTGCGCACGCAGAGCGGCGACCAGGTGCCTTTCTCCGCGTTCGCGCAGGCGACGGAGACGCTCGCCCCGCTGGCCATGAACCACCAGGGCCAGTTCCCCGCGGTGACCATTTCCTTCAACCTGGCGAAGGGCTCCGCGCTGGGAGAAGCCGTCGACGCGATCAACGCCCTCCGCGCCGAGCTGGGGCTCCCGCCGGGCGTGCGCTCCGAGTTCGCCGGCACCGCGCAGGCCTTCCGGGAGTCGCTCTCGAGCGAGCCCGCGCTGATCCTGGCCGCGCTGCTCACCGTCTACATCGTGCTCGGAGTGCTGTACGAGAGCTACATCCATCCGGTCACCATCCTCTCGACGCTGCCCTCCGCAGGCGTGGGAGCGCTGCTCGCGCTGATTTTCTGCGGGACCGAGTTCAGCGTGATCGCGCTGATCGGCATCATCCTGCTCATCGGCATCGTGAAGAAGAACGCGATCATGATGATCGACTTCGCCCTGGAGGCGGAGCGCGATCAAGGCCTCTCGCCCACCGAAGCGATCACGCAGGCGTGCCTGCTGCGGTTCCGGCCGATCATGATGACGACCATGGCGGCGCTCCTGGGCGGCCTGCCGCTCGCCCTCGGGCAGGGGACCGGCTCCGAGCTGCGCCGTCCGCTGGGCATCAGCATCGTGGGCGGCCTGCTCGTCTCGCAGGTGCTCACGCTGTACACCACGCCGGTCATCTATCTCTACATGGGCCGTCTCGGGCGCGTGCTGCGCCGGCGGAAGGCGGCGGAACCCGAGCCGCAACTCTCGCCATGAACGTCTCCGCGCCGTTCATCCAGCGGCCCGTGGCCACCTCGCTGCTGGCGGCGGCGATCCTGCTCGCCGGCGCGGCTGCGTACACGCAGCTGCCGGTGGCGCCCCTCCCGCGCGTCGATTTCCCCACCATCTCGGTGAACGCGGCGCTGCCGGGAGCCAGCCCGGAGACGATGGCCTCCACGGTGGCCGCGCCGCTGGAGCGCCGCTTCGGGCGCATCGCGGGGCTGCGCGAGGTCACCTCCGTCAGCTACCTGGGGTCGACCAGCATCACGCTGCAGTTCGAGCTCGACCGCGACGTCGACGCCGCCGCGCGGGACGTGCAGGCCGCCATCAACGCGGCGGGCGGCGATCTGCCGGCCAACCTCCCGACGCGCCCGAACTACCGCAAGGTGAACCCCGCCGACGCGCCCATCCTCATCCTCTCGCTGACTTCGGCCACCATCCCGCTCGGGCAGGTCTTCGACCAGGCCAACACGGTGCTGGCGCAGAAGATCTCCCAGGTGCCCGGCGTGGGGCAGGTCTTCGTCGGCGGCGGCCAGCAGCCCGCGGTCCGGGTGCAGGCCGATCCGCAGGCCTTGGCGGGGCTGTCGTTGTCCCTCGAGGACGTCCGCGCGGCGCTCGCCAACGCCACCGTGAACCAGGCCAAGGGATCGGTGAGCGGCTCCGCGCAGATGCGCACGCTGGCCGCCAACGACCAGCTGCTGCGAGCGAAGGACTTCGCGCCCCTGGTGATCGCCTACCGGAACGGGGCGGCCGTGCGCCTCTCGGACATCGCGCGGGTAATCGACAGCGTGGAGAACGAGCGCGTCGCGGCCTGGGCCGACTCGCAGCGCGCCGTGCTGATCATCATCCGCCGGCAGCCCGGCGCGAACATCATCGACGTCATCGAGCGGGTCAAGGCATTGCTCCCGCAGCTGTCGGGCTCCATCTCGCCGGCCATCGACGTCCAGGTCGCGCAGGACCGCAGCCAGACGATCCGCGCCTCGGTAGGTGACGTGCAGTTCACGCTGGTGATCAGCGTCTGCCTGGTGGTGCTGGTGGTGTTCGCCTTCCTCCGCAGCATCCGGGCCACGCTGGTGCCCACCGTGGCGGTGCCCCTCTCGCTGGTCGGCACCTTCGGCGCCATGTACCTGCTCTCGTACAGCCTGGACAACCTCTCCCTGATGGCGCTGACCATCGCGACCGGGTTCGTGGTGGACGACGCCATCGTCGTCACCGAGAACATCGCGCGCTACGTCGAGCAAGGAATGCCGCCGCGCGAGGCCGCGCTCAAAGGCGCAAAGCAGATCGGCTTCACCATCATCTCCATCACCGTCTCGCTGCTCGCGGTGTTCATCCCCATCCTCCTGATGGGCGGCATCGTCGGGCGCCTCTTCCGCGAATTCGCGGTGACGCTCTCTGTGGCCATCGCGATCAGCGGCGTCGTTTCGCTCACGCTGACGCCGTCGATGGCCTCGCGGCTCCTCAAGCTACGGCACGGTGAAGAACAGGGACGGCTCGCGCGCGCGGCGGAGGGCGCGTTCGACCGCCTGCTGCGCGGGTACGATCGTTCGCTGCGATGGGTGCTCGGGCACGACCGGCTGATGCTCGCCGTCACCTTGGTGACCCTGGGCGTGTCGGTGGCGCTGTACGTGATCGTCCCCAAGGGGCTGTTCCCGCAGCAGGACACCGGCGCGCTGGCCGGCTTCTCGGAGGCGCCGCAGGACGTCTCCTTCCCCACCATGAAGCAGCGCCAGGAAGCGGTGAACGCCGTCGTGCTCTCCGACCGGGCCGTGGACCACATGGTTTCCTTCATCGGCGGGAACGGCCCCCTGAACAACGGCTTCATGTTCGTGCAGCTCAAGCCGCTCGGCCAGCGCAAGCGGACCGCCGACCAGGTCATCGCCGACTTGCGTCCGAAGCTCGCGCGCGTGGAGGGGATCAACCTCTTTCTACAATCGGTGCAGGACGTGCGCATCGGCGGCCGGACATCGCGGACCCAGTACCAGTACACCCTTCAAGATTTGAACCTCGAGGAGCTGCTCCAGTGGTCGCCCCGCGTGCTGGACAAGCTGCGCACGCTGCCCCAGCTGCGCGACGTGAACACGGATCAGCAGACCGCGGGCTTGCAGCTCTTCGTGGACATCGACCGGGACACCGCTTCGCGGATGGGCATCTCGCCCTCCGTGGTCGACTCCACGTTGTACGACGCGTTCGGCCAGCGCCAGGTGGCCACCATGTATACGCAGGTGAACCAGTACCGCGTCGTCCTGGAAGCGAAGCCGGAGCTGGCCGCCCATCCCGAATCGTTGCGCGGAATCTACGTGCGCGGGCAGGGCCCGGACCCGGTGCCGCTGACCGCGTTCGCGCGTTTCGAGCCGCGCGCCACGTCGCTCTCGGTGAATCACCAGGGCCAGTTCCCCGCGGTGACCCTCTCCTTCAACCTGGCGCCGGACGTATCGCTCGGGCAGGCGGTGACCGCCATCCACCGCGCCGAGCAGGAGATTCGGATGCCGCCCGGGCTGCACGCGAGCTTCCAGGGAACGGCGCAGGCGTTCCAGGACTCGCTCGCGAGCGAACCCCTCCTGGTGCTCACCGCGCTCCTCGCCGTCTACATCGTGCTCGGGGTCCTGTACGAGAGCCTCATCCACCCGGTGACGATCCTTTCCACCCTTCCCTCGGCGGGCGTGGGGGCGCTGCTCGCGCTGATGCTGTTCAAGACCGAGCTGAGCATCATCGCCCTCATCGGGATCATCCTGCTCATCGGCATCGTGAAGAAGAACGCGATCATGATGATCGACTTCGCCATCGAGGCGGAGCGCGATCAGGGGCTCGGAACGCGCGACGCGATCTACCAGGCCTGCCTGTTGCGCTTCCGCCCCATCCTCATGACCACGCTGGCGGCGATGCTCGGCGGCCTGCCGCTCGCGCTCGGGCACGGCGTGGGCAGCGAGCTGCGGCGGCCGCTCGGCATCGCCATCGTCGGCGGCTTGCTGATCTCGCAACTGCTCACGCTCTTCACCACGCCAGTCGTGTACCTGGCCCTGGACCGCCTGGCGCAGCGACGGCGGCAGAAGGCAGCAGTGGTCCCGCCGCTCCCGGCCTGAAGCGCGGCTCAACGTCCGCGTTTCTGACCTGACCGGGCCGGGCGTCTCGCGGGCGCCGCCGCCCTGCGTGCGCGTGCCTGGTCGGGCGTCCCGACATCCGCCTGCAGCCGCGCCTGTTGCTCGCTGAACCAATCGCCGGGCCCGAACAAATGGATGCCGCCGTTGCCTTCCCCCAGGCCGACGCCGACCGGGAACCCGCCGACGGTGAGGAGCGCGGCACCGTCTTGGCGGCCGCCGGAGGCGAGATAGGTGGCGCGGATCGACGCGCCCTCGCCGCCGGCGACGAGGTCCCGCAGCGCGACCAGGTCCTTGCCGAGCGCGACCGAAAGCCGCACCGACAGGCGGTCCATCGAGAAGAGCCCGGAGACGAAACCGGGCAGATCGGCGCGGCGAACGTACAAGCCGACGATCGGGCGCGCGTCGCGACATCGTGCCACCACGTCGCCGTCGATCAGCGGAGCTGCGCCGAGGCGAAGCCGCGCGTGCGTGGCGATGATGCGCGCCCACCATCCTGGCGCGGCGTCCTCCTCACCGCCCCGATCGACGACGCGTGCGTCGTCGACGCGCACCTGCGTGCCGGAGAGATCCCCGCCGCGCCAGGGGTCCAGGTCGCGCACCGAAGCATCGACCGAGACATCGCCGTGGAGCGCCATCCCCTGAATGCGGGCCCGGCCGGCGGCGAGGGAGGCGCGCACCCACCCGGAGAGGCGCGACGATGGACCCCCGAGGTGGAGCGCGAACGCGCCATGGCCGCCGTCCACTCTTCCGGTGGGGACGCCGAGGGCTGCCGCCAGCCGGCCCGCGTCGGATAGGCGCCCGCCGCGCACGTCGAACGTCACCCGGCGCGCGGGCCTTGGAGCCCCGAGGTCGGGCGCATCTCCTTCCAGCTCGAGGCGCGTGAGCGAGATGCGCGCGGCCGCGACCTCGCCCGGGCCCGCGGAGGCGTCGCGCGCTTCGATGCGCACCCGCGCCGGCGCGCCGCGGCGCACTTCGAACGAAGCAGACAGGAGCCGCACCGACGCGGCCAACCCTCCGGCCCGCGCCGCCGCGTCCGCCACCTCGGCTGACGCGGCGGTGCCTGGCTGCACCACGCCGCGTTCGACGCGCACCTGGAGCCGCACGGGCCCTGTGCCACCGCGCAGAGGAAGACCGACCGCCTGGGAGAGAAATGCGATGCCGGCGAGGCGGCCGGTGCCCTCCGCCTCCAGATCGAGTCCGCGCAGAACGGTCTCGCGTGTCACGCCGCGCGGATCGAAGGGGCCGAGCGACAGCTTCGCGCGCGCGCGCAGCTGCTCCGCGACGCGGGAGCGGCC
>Ga0066710_100003722_pt1 | contig 13146 bp, 13 predicted proteins | sample GraSoiAngelo_159_FD_79666 | JGI IMG/M metagenome (GOLD analysis project Ga0066710, IMG submission 79666) | Grasslands soil microbial communities from the Angelo Coastal Reserve, California, USA - 14_1009_16_40cm | ecosystem: Environmental > Terrestrial > Soil > Grasslands | place: USA...
GACGGAGATCTGGTCGCTGATCGACGGGATGCGTTCCGGCGGGACCACCATCCTGATGTCGACCCACTACATCGAGGAGGCCGAGCGGCTCGCGGACGAAGTGGCACTGATGGCAGAGGGCAAGATCATCGCGAGAGGCCGTCCCGGCGACCTGATCGCCAAGCACGCCGGCCGCGAGACCGCCGAGGTCTACGCCCCGCCTGACCGGCTCGCCGAAGTCCGAGCGAACGCCGAAACGCAGGGCCTTGCGGTCCGCCCCGCGGGTCCCGCGATCGCGATCGTCGGCGCGGAACGAGCACGCGACGGCGCCGTTCCGCCAGACGCAATCCGGCGCGCCGCCTCGCTGGAGGACGTCTTCGTGCTGCTGACGGGCGAGGAGGCCGAATGAGGCGGCTCGAGCCGGCGGCGATCACGGGCGTGATGAGTCGCGAGGTGGCGAACTTCCGCACTTACTGGAAGGCCACGACTTTTTCGAGCGTGCTCGAGCCGGTCATCTACCTGGTCGCCTTCGGAGTCGGCCTCGGTTCGACGATCGTGAACCGCGTCGACGGGCTCAGGTACATCGAGTTCGTGGGCACCGGGATGGTGGCGACTGCGGTGATCTTCTCCAGCGCGCTTCCAGCGATGTTCGGGACGTTCGTAAAGCACCGCTTCCAGCGAACCTACGACGCGATCCTGGCGGCCCCGGTGGACGTCGAGGAACTGGTAACGGCGGAGATGCTGTGGATCGGGGTCCGAGCCGGGTTCTACGGTTGCTTCCCCCTTCTCGTGGCGATGGCTTTCGGCCTCGACCCGGCGCCCGGGATGCTCCTCGTGCCCCTCTTTTGCTTTGTCACGGCACTGGGCTTTGCAGCCTTCGGCATCGCGGTTGCCGCGACGGTCTCCAAGATCGACCAGTTCAGCTATGTGACGACGCTGTTCGTGACGCCTCTGTTTCTCGTGGCAGGCACTTTCTTCCCGATCGACGGGTTGCCCGACGGGCTTCGAGTAGCCGCGGAGCTCAACCCCCTCCACCATCTGGTCGAGCTCGTCCGTCACGCAAGTTTCGGCTTCGAGGCGACGGACCCGATTCGGCTGGCCGTCCTGGTTGCCTTCGCCACCGTCCTGTGGCGGGTGGCCGTGCGCCGCATGACCGCCCGCCTGATCGACTGAGAGGTGCTACCGCCTCAGCCTGGTGCGGATCTCGAGGCGATCTTTCTCGGCCGTGGCCAGCACCTAGGACACGAGCCTCACCTCCAGCGGCGGGAGGGGAGCGGCAAGCGCGCCGGCCCCACCCATCAGGCCGAGGATCTTCGCCACGTACGCTTGCGTCTCGGGATAAGGCGGCACACAGCCGCAACGCTCGACGGCGCCCGACCCCGCGTTGTATGCGGCAAGCGCAAGCGCGACCGAGCTGAACCGCCTGAGCAGGTCGCGCATCAGGTGCGCCTGCGCCGAGATGGAGGCCGCGGGATCGTAGGGATCGCGGAGCCCGTACGCGAGAGCGGTGCCCGGCATGAACTGAGCGATGCCTCGTGCACCGACTCCGCTTACCGCGAACGGGTTGAAGTTCGATTCCACGAACAGCTGGGCTGAGAGCAGCGCCGCCGAGACGTTCCAACGCACGGCGGCACGCGCGATCAGCCTGGAGTACGTGGCAGGCACGAACGAAGGAAGCGCGCTCCGCTCACCCGGCCGGCGCGCTCTGCGAAAGCGGTCCGGCGTCGAGCGGGGGTTGAGCGTGTAGCCGAAGTGCCAAGGCTCCCAGGCGTAGCGCTTCACGAAGTGGAAGCGACCCGCGTTGCGCGCGAGCCACCCGTAGGCCGATGATGGCCCAAGGTCGAGCTCGGTCGCGTATCGATGAAGCGACCGCCCCGGCGGGGCGACCCAGTGAGGATCGGGGTGACGCGCGTAGAGACGGGCCTGCTCCGCGTCGGAGCGGTAGCCGGAGACCACGATCAGCGCGATGCCCCAAGCCCGGGCCGTCGCCTCCATCCGGTCGAACGCGCGCGCAACGTCCGGGCGCATCGGCTTGCTCTGGCGGTAGGCGAGCGGGCCCGAGTAGCCGTCCCCCTGCCCTTCGAGCGCGGCCCCGGCATCCGTCGGCGGGGCAAGCTCCGCAACCGCCCGCGCCCTCACGGGTACGCTTCGGCGCCCTCCGGGCGGGCGCACGCCGACTTGCGCGCGGACGCGCACCTCCACGCGGACCGGCGCGATCGAGCCGGCGTCGGGAAACCGCACGTCGACCGCGCGCAGGGGCGCTCCGTTCGCGGCGCCAAAACGCAGTGCCGCCGCGCGCGCCCGTTCGAGGTAGAGAGCTTTCGAGAGGTGGCGCGGATTGGGCCGGCCGTCGATCACGGGCGGCTCGAACAGCCGATCGAAATCGTCCCGCATCGAACGGGCAGCCGACACGGCGGCGAGATCGGTCGCACGTTGGAGGCGACCCTTGTGCGTCAGCGCGCCGCCGAGCGCCGCCAGAACGCTCGTGCCGAGCATCAGAACGAACGCGGCGCCGAGCGCGAGGATCAGCGCCTGGCCGCGTTGAGAGTCCGTTCGTTTCGCGCGTGGCATCGGCATCCTTGGCGGAGCCGACGGTACGGGGAGCCTTGCGAAGCGTCAGCGCCTTGCCGTCAAAAAAGGCGCGTACAGGTGCCGATATAGGCAAAGATAGTCGGTACGCATCGGTTCTCACTGAACGGAAACTCGAAAGCCTGGATCGATTGACTGATAAGCGACCGGATGTTGCTGTCGGCGTTGGACCGGTACCTGCGGCGAACGCCTTCCTGGCGTGCGCTTCGCGGCTACCGGCGGACCGGCCTGTGATGGCCCCGCGAGCCACGCAGTCGCCTTGACGGAGAGCGGCTCGATGTCCGCGCACACCAGCACCACGGGCGAGTCACCCCTGCCGAACATCGGAGCTCGGACGCTCCGGGGGATGGTCTGGGCATACGGGTCCTATATAGGCGGTCGGCTGCTGACGCTTGTCGCAACGGGAATTCTCGCGCGCCTGCTTACGCCCAAGGAGTTCGGCCTGGTCGCGCTGGCGCTGATATTCATCACCTTTTTCGAGACGCTCTCGGACCTCGGGATCACGCAGGCGCTCGTGATCGCTCGGGAGGAAGAGCTCGAGAAGGCGGAGACGGCCTTCGTCTGGACCGTGGGGTTTGGAGCCGGTTTCGCTCTCCTGACGGCGGCGCTCGGGCCGCTTGCCGCACTCTTCTTCGATCAGCCAAAGCTCGTCTCGCTGCTCCCGGTGCTGGGCCTGCGCTTTCTCTTCCGGTCTCTGGCCGCCACGCACTATGCACTTGCACAGAAGCGCATCGATTTTCGCTCGCGGACGGCTGCGGAGCTTGCCGACGCCGTCGTGCGCGGCGGGGTGGGCATCGTCCTGGCGCTCGAGGGGTTCGGGGCGTGGAGTCTGGTGCTGGGTTATCTCGCCGGCAGCATCGCCCTTTGCGCCGTGCTCTGGATCCTGGTGCCCTGGCGACCGCAATTTCGCCCCCGGCGAGCCCACCTCCCCCAGATGCTGCGGTTCGGAGGGACTCTCACCGGGGTGAACATCATCGCCGCGATCCAGTCGAACACCGACTATGTCTTCATCGGACGGTTCCTGGGCGCGACGGACCTCGGCTTGTACACGCTCGGATTCCGTCTCCCCGAGCTGCTGATCCTGAACCTGTCGGTGGTCGCCGGCAAGGTCCTCTATCCCGCATTTGCCGCGATCGATCGGGACCAACTCGCCACCGCTGTCCAGCTCTCGCTTCGCTACACCCTCATGTTCGGGCTGCCGGCGGCGGCAGCGCTCGCCGTGCTCGCCCACCCGCTCGTTCTCGCGATCTTCGGAGACAAGTGGGACCGCTCGGTGGCCCCGATGCAGCTCCTCACCCTCTATGCGCTCGGCGTCACCCTGGGCATCCCGGTGGGCACTGCGTACAAGGCCGTGGGGCGGGTCGGCGTCCTGCTTGCGCTGATCGCCCCGGCAACGTGCCTCCTGATCGCCCTGGTCGCGATATTCGTGAACCACGGCATCGTCGCCGTCGCAGCTTGCGTCGCCGGCGTGACGCTCCTGTTCGACGTGATCGGCCTCGCAATTTTGACGAGGCAGTTTCAGATCGTGCCTCGTCTGTTCTGGAACGCTGCCTGGCCACCGCTGGTGGCCACCGCCGGCATGGCTGCTGCGCTCGCCCTACTGGTAAAAGCGATCGACACGCCATGGTTGACGGTTGTGGCTGGAGGCGCCCTGGGCGGGGTCCTCTATCTGTCACTGCTCTGGCTCTTCGCACGGAACGAGCTCCTCCGATTACGCGATATCGCCTTCCCGCGGTTTCGCGCGCGCGACCAGGTTGTTCCTCCGCCCGAGCCGGAGACCGTCGGGCAGCTTCCGCCCAACCCGGCCCGCTGATCTGGTCGAGGCGGGCCTGGGGAATGTTTACGAGTCGCTGCCTCTAGGTAAACAAGCGTTCGACCCTGCGATCAGTGGCTCCCTTTCAGTAGAGGGAGGGCAGGGGCGGATACGCAAATTGCTAGGGACTGCGAAGATTCCGGTGCCGGGGTGGCTCGAGCACGGAGCTCAGCGAGTGGAGCGGGGCGTGCGTCGCTACGGCGTGGTCGGCGTCGCCCGTACATTGCTGGAGCGAGTGCGTGAGCGGCTCAGGACGCGTCTCCACCTGCTGGAGACGCACGTCCTGTACCAGATCGAGCTGACCGAGGACTGTCCGCCGCACGCCCTCCCAGAGGGCTTCCGGCTCATGCGAGCAACTTCCGAAGATCTGGGTGTCTGCGAGACGTTCGGCTGGGTCAGCCGCGCCGAGGCGGAGAAGCGGCATCGAGACGGCGCGACGCTCTGGCTGGTGCGCGACGACGAGGACCACACGGTCTTCTGCTGCTGGACCTTCAACGATCACCTTCCTGTGTTTGCCGCCAAGGGCGCCTCGCTCCCTCTCAGGAAAGGCACCGTCGCGCTCGAGAACTCCTATGCGGCACCAGAGCACCGGGGTCGCCACCTTGGCCCTACCGCCGTCTGCGAGGTCATGCGCCGGCTCTTCGAAGACGACTTCGACCACCTGCTCACGAAGGTCGAAGAACCAGACCAGCGAACGCGCCATGCCGCGATCCGGGCCGGCTTCCGAGAGGTCGCGATCATGTGCACGAGCAGGCTGCTCTGGTTCCAGCCCAGGGTGGAGATATGCGCTCTGAGCGGACGCGAGCAGCCGTTCCTGGACCGGCAGCCGAGTGCCGCTGGTGGAAGGCAGGCTTCGCCTGACGCTCCGGTCAACGATGGAAGGCGTCAGCCATCCCATGTCCCTGAGCAGAGCTCGAACGGCCATGCGAGCTCGAACGGCCACGGGGCCTCGCGGCGCGATTCTGAGCTCAGCTATATCGGCTGACGCCGCCCCCCGCCAGCCGCCCGAGAGCAGATCCCTCGTCCCGCCGGCCCGCGAGCGGCTTAGCCGGATGGATGAGTCGAGTCGCCACACGGTCCTCCTTTCAGGATTAGGCCCTTCAGCCGATAAAGAGGGGTGTGAGGGGCAAGCAGGAACGCCTGAGGGCTCGCGGCACGCTCGGCCTGGACGCAGAGCACAATTCCCGGTTGGTGGCCCGAGCCGGGGCCGCCCTGCTCGCCGCCGGCGCAACGCTTGCCGCGACTTCGGTCGCCCTGCCTCATCCAGCTGGGCTGAACGAGGTCGGAATCACCCTCACTGCCCTTGCCGCATACCTCACCGGGTTGTGCATGTTTGCCTTCGCCGGGCGCTTCACCGTAACCGGCATCCAGATCGCCAACGGCATCGGGATCCTGCTTGTCACCAGCTGCATCTACTTCAGCGGCGAGGGGACCAGTTCCTACGCCGTGCTTTACATATGGGCAGGGCTATACGCGTTTTACTTCCTGCCAGTCAAGCGAGCGGTCGCGCAAGCGATCCTCATCGCGATCTGTTACGCGGTCGTGCCGTTCGGCAGCCATCATGTCTGGTGGCTCCTTGTGGTGGGAACCGTGTTCGTGACCGGAACGCTCGTTGCCTTCCTGCAGAATCGCGTCGGCGCCTTGGTGAGCGAGCTTCACGCGGCAGCGCACGAAAGGGAGCTGCTCGGCGAGATCGTCATGTACTCCGACGACGCGATCATCTCGGGCGCGCCGGATGGGACGATCACGAGCTGGAACCCCGGCGCAGAGAGGCTCTACGGCTACACAGCGAAGGAAGCGTGCGGGACGACGGTAGGCAAACTGATAATCCCGACGACGCTGGCAGGCGAGGAGGCACGGATCATGCAGAGGGTCTTCTCGGGAGAACGAGTCGACAACTACGAGACTCAACGCCGGCACAAGGACGGCCACTTGCTGGACGTGTCGGTAAGTGCGTCGGCAATCAAGGACTCCTACGGCAATGCGATCGGGATCTCCGTGATTACACACAACATCACGGAGAGCAAGCGACGTGAGCGCGAGCTTCTCGAGAGCGCAGAAAATTACGAGTGGCTTCGTCGCGTCCGCTCGGCTCTGGATGAAGACCGTTTCCTGTTGTACAGCCAGCCCATCGCCGAAACGCTGTCCGGAGAGGTAGCGCGAGAGGAGCTCCTGCTCCGGATGCGCGGCGATCGGAGCGCTGGTGATGTCATCGGTCCGGGAGCGTTCCTGCCGATCGTCGAGGAGTTCGACATGATGGGAGAGATCGACCGCTGGGTGATCCAGCAGAGCATCCCGCTCATTGCCGAGGGTCGTGAAATCGGGATCAACCTCTCTGGTCGATCGGTCGGCGATCCTTCGATCACCAAGCTGATCGAAAGTGTGATCGAGGACGTGGGTGCCGACCCGAGTCGGCTGACGGTCGAGATAACCGAGACCGCCCTCGTGCGGGACATGCAGGCGGCTCGTGCCTTCGCCGAGCGGTTGGAGCGTCTCGGGTGCGCGCTCGCGCTAGACGACTTCGGCACCGGTTACGCGAGTTTCACCTACCTGAAGCATTTGCCCATCCAGTACATAAAGATCGACATCGACTTCATCCGCGAGCTCGTTCACAACCCCGCAGATCGGCAGGTGGTCCAATCGATCGTCGGGGTCGCCAAGGGGTTCGGGATCAAGACCGTCGCGGAGGGCGTCGAGGACGAGGCGACGTTGCGCCTGCTGATCGATTACGGGATCAACTTCGTCCAGGGTTACTACATAGGACGACCGGCGCCCATCGGCTCAGTCGCACCTCGGACGGTTCCGAGCGCTGCCGATTCGACCGCGGTAGGCGTCGCCTAAAAGCACTCACCTGAGACGGGAACGTCCGTCAGTCGATCCTCGTATCGATCCTGTCGCGTTCCGCCCGGGTTAGCAGCCGTCCCTCGGCCCGCAGTCGGGCAGCCGCCGCGTTGAGCCTCGCGGCGCGCTGTTCCGCACGCTCGTGGAGCTTGGTGGCCGAACCGATCCGTTCCCGGAGACGGCGGTCAAGGACCGCCCAGCCACCGTCCTCTGTCTGGACGGCCAAGAAGCGCTCGCCCCCAAGAAACGCGGCACGCAAGCTGTCGTCTCGATCGCGAGATATCTCTGCTGCAGTATCGCTCCTCTGTGCCACGGTCGCACCATTTGCGACCAGTCTTTTGCCATGGCGCACGCGGGTCAGGAGATCCAAGGCCCGGGCGACGAGATTCGCGTCACCGTTCCCGGCAAAAGCCCGCCGAGCACGTGGTTGACGCTACTCACGGTCGTCAGCCAAGAGGACCTCACCGTGCCGCTCCCACTCCATCCGAGCGCTGACCTTACGCGCCAGATCGCTCCCGAACTCGCGCTCCACGATCCACAGAGCAAGATCCAGTCCAGCGGTGACGCCGGCGGAGGAGAGCACGTCGCCGTTATCCACGACGCGTGCGTCAACCGCGGGAATACCCTGCTCGCGCATCTCCGCGATCGCCTCGTGATGAGTGGTTGCCGGTCGATCTCGAAGAACGCCGGCCGCCGACAGCAGCATGCCCCCCGTGCAAACCGAGGCCAGCGTGGCGCCGTTTTCGTGAAGCCTCGCAAGCGCCGCCGGGAGCCGGCCGCGCTCGGCCTCAGCCCAGGCACCTCGCGGCGCGCGATCGTTCCAGCCGCCTCCCGGGACGATCACCAGGTCAGCACCGTCGCCCAACACGCCCTGTGGCCGCATTCGCAGTCCGTGGCTTCCAACGACTTCTTCTGCCGGATCGAGGGTCACGAGGCAAATGCTGAGGTCGGCGCCGAACGCCGCGGCATTCGCGAGCACCTCATAAGGGCCGACTGCGTCGAGCTCGTCGACGCCGTCGAAGATGACGATCGCTATCTCGATGGCTCCTCCTGAAACGCCTGCTCAACCGGCCTTGGCGATGACCTCCTCGATCTGGCAACAACGACACGGGATTGGGCGCGGCAGCTCATCGCCGCCGCGCCCCGAGTCCAGCGAAGCCGCCTAGCGTTGCGTCCCTGCCGGAACCTCGTCCCGCTCGCGCTCAGACTCGCGCACCCGGTCTTGCTCCGCGATCGGGACGGGCGGCTCGCTCCGCTCGGTCTCGCGATAGAACAGATCCCATAGCCGCTCGTCGCGCGTCTCCTCAGGCCTCTCATCCCAACGACGAGATCTGTGGAAGCACATGTTGGTCACCCCCTTGGCCGCTCTTGAGATGAAGCGAATTCTTCCACCACGAAATGGTCCGTGGAAGGGCGGATTGGACAGCTTCCTGCCTGCGGCGACCGCGCCGCGAGGGGGGTCAGGTGGGGACGAAGGCGATCGCCGTCGCGATCGGGCGCCCTGCGGGCAGCCGCACTCCGTGCTCCTCGCGCGGGCGGTTGCGCAGGCGGCCGCCTACTACGAGCGAGGTCGAGCCACCCCCGTCGAGGTTGATCGCCTCCTCAGCGCCCCGCTCGACGAGCGCCGTGGCGAGCTCGGCGAGTGTCAGCCCTGCCTGATCGCGCGCCCTGCCATCGCACACGGCCGCGAGGAGCTCCCCGCCTGCGACCGCCAGTGCGGCGCGCGGATAGCGCCCACGGGTGATGTCGGAGTCGAACTGGCGTGCGCCCGCCGAGAAGCCCTCGGGGTCGGCATCTCGGTGGATCCGCGAAACCCCTCCATGGACGAGAAGCGGACCCGCCTGGAGCAAATCGCCCTCCGGCTCGGCGGCAATCGCCCAGCGGGGCGCAATCCGAATCGCGCGACCGTCGATGTGGAGGCAAGAACGGACGGCGGACCATGGAGAGTCGAAGGGAATGCTCGGTAGCAGTGAGCCCTGGATCCGCAGCTCGCCCAGGGGCGCGCCGCCCGGTCGCACGAAGAACCCTCCCACGATCGCGTCGCGAACGTCCTCCGTGAGGCACCAAGCGCGCAGCGACTGCGAGCGCGGCAGAAGCATGAGCCGCGGGCGCACCGCGTCGCGGTTGAAGCGAGCCACGTGCAGGGTGGTGGTGGCGCCGTCCTCGAGCTCCAGCCGCGAAGAAGCCAGTTCGGTCGGGTGCGATAGCGGTTGTGGGGCGAGGCCGGGCATGCAGGTCCCGTGGGGGGAACATGCTTGTTACCCCGCCGACCGGCCGTGGTTGCTCTCGGTGGGCGGATTTTTACGCTCGCGCCAAAGCTCACTTGGGGGGCGCAGTCGCGGCCGCGAGCAGCGCCTATCGCGCAATCCTCGCCGGCTCGAAGGCGGCGGCCACGCCGGTCGCCATGCGGCCTCCCGAATAGCGCTCGAGCACCGCCTGACGGGCGAGCCGGCCACGACGCCGGCGCTCGTTCGGCAGCTCGACCGCCTCGACGATTGCTCCGGCAAGCGCTTCGAGGTCGTCAGGCGGCACGAGCCAGCCAGTGTGGCCGTGCTCGACGATGCGAGAGGCGCCGAAGCTGCTCGCCGCGATCGCCGGCAAGCCGCAGGCCATCCCCTCGACCAGCGCCTGCCCGAACTGCTCGCGCGCAGATGGCAGCACAACGACGTCCGAAGCGGAAAGGAAGGACACAAGGCGATCCTGGTCGTGCCACCCGGCAAGGAACACGTCGCGAGCGCCGCTTGCGCGCACCGCGTCGAGCGGATGCTCTCCCTCCCACTCGCCGGGATGGCCGCCGACCAGCACGAGAGCCACCGAGCGGTTTAGGCGCCGCTGCGCACGCGCGAATGCGCGAACGAGCAGGCCGAGCCGTTTCCCCTCCGTGAAGCGGCCCGCGTAGGTCAACACCGTGCCGGTGCGAAGCGGCTCGAGCTCGGACCCTTCGTAGGAGACGGAGCCCGGGCCGGCGCCGGGGCGCCAGCCGCGCGGCTCGCGCACCAGGTACCGGTGCCAGTGCTCTCGACGGTCGACTTCGAGCGGCCGGAAGCGCTCGAACTCGATTCCATTCGGAACCTCCACCAAGCGGGAGCGGTCGACCCCCAGCAACGACACGGCCCGACCAACCGTTCCGGGGGCAACCACAAGCGCAGCACAGCCCGCCGCCCAGGCGCGCATGCGCTCGGCCCAGCGCTTCGCGAAGCGCCACCCCGCAGGCGCTCCGGCCTCGATTCGCTCCAGCATCAGGAGCTCGGTGCCGTGGAGCTGACCGACGACGGGGATCCACGGCGCCAGCCGGCGCGCCGCTTCGTTGATTGGGGTCAGGTGGTGCAGGTGGAGGACCTCGGCCCGGAGTGCGCCCGCGTTGCGAAGAGCCGTCGCCCAAGCGCGGACGTGACGCTCGACCTCGACGTCGTCGAGCGCCGCGAATACCCGGTCCGGCGCGCCAGGGCGATCCTCGTACGAGGGATGCATCGGTGCCAGGTGGCCGGAATCGCGCGGGTGCGCAGGATGAGGCTCGCGCAGCGTGTCGCTGAAGTCCACTACGTGGAGGTCGAGGCCCCTATAGAAGCTGCGGGCGTCGCCGTCGGCGCCGAGGTCAACCCGCGAGCCGGACAGGACGCGGACCTTCCAGCCAAGCGCCGGCAGCTGGCGGGCCAGCGTTCGCGCCGCATGCGCCGAGCCGCCGCGCGGGGAGAACATGATCGCGCTCAGCACGCGAGACATCTTGGTCGCAGCAGCTCCTTTCGCGAGTTTGCTCGTTCCACCATTGAGTATGCCCCGCCCGCAGCGACGAGCCACCAGCCCGGCAAGCCCGCGCGCAGGCCGATCAGTCCCAGAAGCCGTCGCGGATGATCTCGCCGTCGCCCTCGTGACGCGGGCCGAACGCGATCAACTCCAACCCGTCGGCGCCGGCCTCGAACGCGCGCGCGACCGTCGGCGCTACGCGAATCGCATCAAGCGGCCCGATCTCGACCGTCTCCTCGTCGAGCTTGATCTTTCCCGCGCCGGCCAGCACGACGTAGATCTCCTCGGCCTGGTCGTGGCGGTGGGCAAACCCCTGGCGCCGGCCCGGCCGGATGACGTGAAACGCGAGCCCTGTCGACTCCGCGCCGAGCTCGCCTGCCGGGAAGTGGGCCTCCTGGATCTCACCGAAGCCGAACTCCGGCGCTCGGTCCTTGGTCCTCCTGAGGTTCATGATCGTGTAGCTCATGGCTTGCAGCCTAACGTCCCGAGCGCCGGCGATCTCTGTAGTGGAGAACGACGGGCGCGCGTCAGCGGGCGGCCTCATCCGCGATCGCGGCGAGCTCCGTCAGAACGCCGGCGAGCTCGCCCACCGGACGCCGGCCACGCGCCAACAGCGCAGCGCCGAGCCGCGAATCGGGAACGCACGCAATCGCTCGTCCGCTCCACCTGGCCCGGTCCGCCACCCGCGTGGCGACGAGAAGCACGCGACCAAACCGCTCGCTCAGCATGCCCGAGACGAGCTGTGCGAGCGCCGGAGCGCTGTGGTCGCCGGCGACCAGGAAGACCGCGTCGGATTCGACCGCGACCTGACTCGCACGCTCGACCTCGCTCGCTGCGATGTCCCACACGGTCGCCACCGGACCCGAGCCGCCGGCGAATACCTTTCCGGCGAGCCGGCCGTTCTCATCCCGCGTTCCGTCCGCCGTCACGGAGATCAGTTGGGCGCTGCGACATCCGGGAACGCCGAGCGCCACCGCGAGGCCGCGTGCGACCGTCGACGAGCCGCATTCCGGGGTAAGCCCGATCACGGCGACTTGGAGGTCTGCAAACGCGCCCTCGGCGGCCTCGGGAGGCGACCGTCGCGTCCGAGCGCTTGCTGGAGCGGGCTCGAGCAGGAACGCTTGTGCCCGAGCAAGCGCAGCAGCGACCAGCGAGACCACTAGAAGCCGTTCGATGCGGCGGGCGTGCGGACCGCCGATTGACTGGTGAAGACGAGTCGCCGGCGCAGGAAGCCGAAGGGCGACGGCGTGTAGAGCTTTACTCGCACCTCGTCCCCGCGGCGCTCGACCTCGAGCTTCTTCGCCGGCCATTCGGGAACCGCGTCGTGCGCCGCCTCGTTCGGATCCTTTCCGTTCGCGATCGCGAGGGCGGCGGCCTCCGCAGCGTGACCGGACATGACCGCTCCGTAGCCGACGGCCAGGAGCTGGAAGGCGATCAAACCTGCTGCCAGCACCACCGCCGCCCCCGCGATCAGCTCGACGCTTGCCTGGCCCTCGCTCGCTCGGCGCTTCACGGGCGCTGTGACTCCATCGCCGCAGACGCGCCGATTTTGAACGGCGAGCCCCAGCGTCTCAGAAGCAGGGGAACGTGGACCCGCACCTCGACTCTGTCATCGCCGCGAGTTCCGGCGACCTCGAGGTCCCGGCGCAGGTAGGAGGGCAGCGCGCTTCTGGCCGCGCCCTTCGGGTCGCCGCCGACCGCCTTGGCGCGCGCCGCTACGCGCGCGGCGTTCCCCGCTAGCCAGGTCGCCTGACCGGCGAGTACCAGCTGCCATGACACCAGCGCGACCAGGAGCGCCACGGGCAGGGTGCCGAGAAGTTCGACCGAAGCCTGCCCGCGTTCGGATTCCCTTCGGTGCGCTCCAGGTCCTTGCATCCTTGCGTCGGAGGCACACTAGACGGGGCCGGCCGCCGGCACACCACGCCGGCGTCACGCAATTCGACTTACTTTGCAAACAGTCGGCTTGGCCTCACGGCACGTAACTGCCCGCACCGCGGAGACCTAGATCGAATAGTGACGTGACTCGCGCCAGACGTGAATCACGGCGAGCACGGACAGCGCGAGAAGCCCGAACCAGGCCACCTCGCCCACACCGCTGTCCCAAAGGCGCCGGGTCGCCGTAAGGGTCATGAAGGCGACGGCGGTCGCTCCGTACAAGAGCGCGCGATGGGCGGTTGTGA
>Ga0066710_100003723_pt1 | contig 13145 bp, 10 predicted proteins | sample GraSoiAngelo_159_FD_79666 | JGI IMG/M metagenome (GOLD analysis project Ga0066710, IMG submission 79666) | Grasslands soil microbial communities from the Angelo Coastal Reserve, California, USA - 14_1009_16_40cm | ecosystem: Environmental > Terrestrial > Soil > Grasslands | place: USA...
CTCCCCAGCGTTAAAGTAATCGACGAGAGCGGCAGGATGACAGCGGAGGCGGGGCGCTTCGCGGGACTGGATCGCTTTGAGGCGCGAAAGGCCGTGGTCGCGGAGCTTGAAAAGCTCTCACTGTTGGAGAAGGTCGAGCCGTATCAACTCAGCCTCGGAAAATGCCACCGCTGCAAGACCGTGGTGGAGCCGCTCGTGTCGACGCAGTGGTGGTTAAAGATCAAGCCGCTGGCCGAGCCGGCGATCAAGGCCGTGGAGGAGGGCCGCATCCAGTTCGTTCCGGCCAACTGGGCGAAGACGTATTTCGAATGGATGTACAACATCCGCGATTGGTGCATCTCGCGCCAGCTCTGGTGGGGTCACCGCATTCCGGCCTGGCACTGCGGCGATTGCAAGGGCATGACGGTGGCGCGCGAGGCTCCTTCGGAGTGTTCGAAGTGCCGGTCAACGCGGATCGAACAGGATGCGGACGTGCTCGATACGTGGTTCAGCTCCGGCCTGTGGCCCTTTTCCACGCTCGGCTGGCCGGACGACACGCAGGACCTGCGCACCTTTTATCCGACCACGCTGCTGGTGACGGGTTTCGACATCATCTTCTTTTGGGCGGCGCGCATGATCATGCTCGGAATCGAGTTCATGCACGACGTTCCCTTTCGGCAGGTCCACATTCATGGCCTGGTGCGCGATGCCGAGCGGCAGAAAATGTCGAAAACCAGGGGCAATACGATCGACCCCCTGGTAATCAATGAAAAGTACGGCACGGACGCGGTGCGGTTCGCGCTGCTGGTGAGCGCGGCGCCGGGAAACGACATTGCACTGAGCGAAGACCGGATTGCCGCGACGCGCGCGTTCGCGAACAAGATCTGGAATGCGTCGCGGCTGTTGTTCAACAAGAGCGGCGGCGATGCGGTCAAAGCTTCGCTGGCCGATCGATGGATCGCGAGCAGGTTAAACGCGTGTGCCGAGGTCACGAATCGGGCATTCGAGCAGCATCGTTATCATGAATCGGCGGACGCGCTGTGGCACTTTTTCTGGGACGAGTTCTGCGACTGGTATCTGGAACTGAAGAAGCTTGATGCGGATTGGGGCTACGCTTACAAGGTTTACGACGACGCATTGCGCCTCCTGCATCCAGTGATGCCGTTCATCACCGAGGAACTATGGCACCGACGCGGGTATACCGGATCGATCGCTCTGGAACGATATCCTCAATTCGATCCAGCCGCGGCGGATACGGATGCAGAGAAGGAAATGAAGCTGCTGCAGGAGATCGTCACGGCCGCTCGGGCGATCCGCGCGGATCACAAGGTGGACAAGAAGCAAGTCTTGGGCGGAGTGCTCTACTGCCGGCGCACAACGCAGATCGAAGCGATGGAGCGTTTAGCGAACGTCAAGCTGGAAGTAAAGCCGGGCCCTGCGCCGAAACTGGACGGTGCAACCCGATCGACTCCGGATTTCGACTTAATGTTGAGATTGCCCTCGGCAGCGCCCCAGAAAGAGCGCTTGGAAAAAGAAAACGAGCAGCTCGAAAAATTGATCGCCAATTCGGCGCGGCAGCTCGAGAGCAAGGAGTTTTTGAAAAAGGCGCCGGAGAAGGTGGTGGCGTCGATTCGTGCGAAAAAGGCCGAGTACGAGGCGCAGCTTGCGAAGAATCGGGCGGCGCTCGCCGGGGGATGATGGTGACGCGGGCCAGCCGCCATGCCTGGATTAATTGAAGCCGGCGCCACAAGGATGGAGCATGATCTTCGATCTGGACCATCCTGACGTAGCGCGCGCCGTTCAGAATGCGCTTGCCGAGGACATTGGCGCCGGCGACATCACCACGGAGTTCTGCATTCCGTCCGGCATGTTGGCGGAAGCGCGTTTTGTAGCGCGCCAGGATCTGACACTGGCCGGTGTCGAGCTGCTGTCGCTCCTGTTCGAAGCGCCGATGCTGCGGAAACGCAGCGGAGACCGCGTCGCGGCGGGAGAGGACTTCGCGCGCGCCCGGGGCCCGGCCCGAATATTGCTCTCTCGCGAGCGTGTGGCGCTGAATTTTCTGCAGCGTCTATCCGGCATCGCCACGCTCGCGGCGCGATTTGTCGCGGCGGTGGATGGCACGGGAGTCCGCATCCTCGATACGCGCAAGACCACGCCCGGCCTGCGTGTGCTGGAGAAAATGGCTGCTGCTGCCGGCGGCGTGGTGAACCATCGGATGGGTCTGTACGACGCGGTGCTAATCAAGAACAATCACATCCGGCTCGCCTCAGGCGTTCGTCCGGCAATCGAGAGGGCGCGCTCCGCGGGCAAGCCCATTGAAATTGAGGTGAGAACGCGCGCGGAAATCGAGGAGGCGCTCGCCTGCGGCGCGGCGAGGCTGCTGCTCGACAACACAACGCCGGAGCAGGCGGCGGACGAAATCCGCTTCATTTGCGGCCGCGCAGAGACCGAGATCTCCGGCGGCATCACGCTCGAAAACGTCCGCGCTTACGCCGAGGCGCATCCTGATTTCATCTCTTCGGGAGCGATCACGCATTCAGCCACGGCGGTTGACATTAACTGCGGCATATATGCCCTTTGATATCGCACGCGTGCGGGCAAGGCTCCCGGGCCGCCGTATCGACTGGTTCGCAAGCGTCAGCTCGACCATGACGCCTGCGGCGCGGCTGGCCCGAGATGGTTGCTCCTCAGGAACGATCGTCGGCGCCGATGAACAGGTGGCGGGCATCGGACGTCACGGCCGCGTCTGGCATTCGGAGGCTGAGGGCGGGCTGTATGTCTCGATGATTCTCAGGCTCGGCGCGAGCGGGGGGGCGCTGCCGGTAATGATGCTCGCACTCGGAGTTGGGGTTCGGGACGCAATCGCCGAAGTTACCGGCCTGGCGCCGGACCTGCGCTGGCCGAACGACGTTTTGTTGAATTCCCGGAAGTGCGCCGGGATTCTGGCGCAACTGGAGGGCGAGGCGGTGATCGCGGGAATTGGCATTAACGTAAACCAAACCAGGTTTCCGCAGGAGTTCGAGCTTCTGGCGACGTCGCTCGCGCTCGAAGGGAAGCCCGGCGTTGCGCGTGAAGAGTTGCTGGTGGCGGTCGTCAACTCGGTGGAGCATTGCTGTAAAATCCTCACGGAGGAGGGCTCGGCCGCAATCCTGCGCATGTTTTCGTGCGCATCCAGTTATGTAGAGGGGCGGCGCGTGAACGTGAAACAGGGCGCGGAGGTGATTGAGGGCGTCACGTGCGGGCTCGATCCCTCGGGCTTTTTGTTGGTCCGGCAGGATAATGGCAGGCAAACGACGATTTTGGCCGGTGGTGTGCGCCCGGTCTGAACCGCAACCGTGAGGCAACGTGCCCAAGGAGGGTTATGCTGTTAGCGCTCGATGCAGGGAACACCAACATCACGATCGGCTCTTTCGACGGAGAGACCCTCACCGGGCGGTGGCGCCTCCGCACGATCCGCGAGCAGACGGCGGACGAGTGGGGCATCCTGATGCGCAACCTGTTTTCGCTCTCGTCGCTCGACTTATCGGCCGTGGATGGCGTGGTGATTTCGAGCGTGGTGCCGGCCGTCGACCAGCCGCTGACGGCGATGTCGGAACGCTATTTTCGCCGCCAGCCGATGTTCATCAACCACGCTACTGACATCGGAATCAAGGTGTGCTACGACAATCCCCGCGAGGTTGGCGCGGACCGGCTGGTGAACGGCGTGGCCGGATTTCACAAGTACGGCGGCCCGTGCGTTGTGGTAGACCTGGGCACTACGATCAACTTCGATGTGATGTCGGCGAAGGGCGAATATCTGGGCGGCGTAATCTGCCCCGGCATCGGCATGTCGATCTCAGGATTGTTCGCAAAGACGGCGCGGCTGCCCATGGTGGATTTCCGGGAGCCGGAGAAACTGATCGGAAGCAACACAGTCGGCAGCATCACGTCAGGCCTGTACTACGGCTTTATCGGGATGATCGACGGCATCGTAGAGCGCGTCACCGCCGCACTGGGCCCGCAAACCAAGGCCGTCGCCACCGGCGGCCAAGGACAGCTGATCGTACGTGGATCGCGCCTGGTGAAGACGTGCGATGAGAATCTGACGCTTGAAGGGCTGCGGCTGATCTGGGAGCGGAACCAGAGCCGGTGACAGAGAATTATTTCAACTATTTCACCGAAATCGAGGACCATTTTCAGCGTGCTCGCGGCACGGGGCTGTTTCTGCTCTCTCCTGTCGACTGGGCGTTGATCGAGGCCTGGAAGAACGCCGGACTTCCGCTCGAGGCCGTGCTGCGCGGAATCGACGCGGCGTTCGAGAAATGGCGCAACCGGCCGGCGCGAGCCAAATTTCAGACCGTAAATTCGTTGGCTTACTGCACGCAAGCCGTGGCGGCGGAGGCGCAGGCGATGGCCAACACAGCGCCGGTTGTGCGCAAGCAGGCCTCAGCGCCGTTCTCCGCTGAGGACGTTAAGGCGTTTGTGAGCCGCAACGCCGAGACTCTGCGGAAGGCGGGCCACCAAGATCTGGCCGCGTCTCTCGATGCTCTCGATCTGGATGCGCTCTACGGCGATCTGGAACAGCTCGAGCAGAGGCTGACCGCGATCGAAGAGAAGATGATCGCGCTGCTGCGCGCGGCCGCGAGCGAAGAAGCGCTGTTCGAAGCGCGCCGCGAGCTGGACTCCGATTTGAAGCCCTATCGCGGGAAGATGACCGCCGATCAGCTCGCGATGCTCGAGAAGCAATTCCTGGAACGGAAGCTGCTCGCTGCCGCGGCCTTGCCGCGATTGAGCTTGTTTTATCTCTGATACAGTACTACGAATGAAACCAGCTTCCCTTCTCTGCTTTGCCTTGCTCGCGGGCTGCGGGAAGCAAGCACCCGCAGCGTGGAACAAGACCGAAGTCATGATTCCGATGCGAGACGGCGTGCGGCTGCACACACTCGTCTATGCTCCCAAAAACGCGGGCGGGAAGCTCCCGTTTCTGATGGAGCGGTCGCCGTACGGGTTTACGGAAGGCAGGCCGGATCGCGCGCTCGAAACGCGCTACAAGCAACTCGGCGACGAAGGATTTATTTTCGTTTTCCAGGATATCCGCGGGCGGTATCAATCCGAGGGTCAGTTCGTAATGCAGCGCCCGGTGCACGACCGGTCCATATCGAACTCGATCGATGAAGGCACGGACACCTACGACACGATCGAATGGCTGCTCAAGACCGTGCCCAATCACAATGGGCGCGTGGGGATTCTGGGGATCTCCTACGGGGGCTGGCTAACGGCGATGGCGCTGATCGAGCCGCACCCTGCCCTGAAAGCCGCCAGTGAGCAGGCCTCGCCCGCAGACATGTTCCTGGGCGACGACTTCCATCACAACGGTGCGTTTCGGTTGAGCTATGGCTTCGAGTACGTTTCGCGCATGGAGACCGGCAAGGTGCAGTACCGCTTCGAGTTCGACAAGCACGACACCTTCGAATGGTACCTGGCGCTGGGCCCCCTTTCGGAAATCGACAAGCGATACTTCCACGGCGAAAAGCCGACCTGGAACAATTTCGTCAACCACCCCAACTACGATTCATTCTGGCAGCAACAGGCTGTGAACCTGATTCTCACCAAGACGACTGTGCCGAATTTGAACGTGGCCGGCTGGTGGGACCAGGAAGACTACTATGGTCCGCTAAGAATCTACGAGACACTCGAAAAGAACGATGCGGCGGATCACAAAAACCACCTGGTAATCGGGCCGTGGCGCCACGGAGGATGGGCGGGCGAGGGCAAGAACCTGGGCCCGATCGAGTTCGGCGGGGACCAATCCAAGTACTTTCGTGAAAAAATCGAGGCGCCCTGGTTCGCGTATTGGCTGAAGGACAAGGGATCGTTGAATCAGCCCGAGGCGATGACGTTCGAGACCGGCCGCAATTCGTGGGAGCGTCACGACGCATGGCCTCCCAGCGACGGAATTCAGAAGCGCAAACTCTACCTCACGGCGGGCAGCGGACTATCGTTCGACGCCCCACGCGATAACTCAGACTCGGCCTTCGATAGCTACGTATCCGATCCCGCGCACCCGGTTCCCTACCGGCACCGGCCGATTCCGGCGACCTACGAAAGAGCGTCCGGATGGCCGGACTGGCTGGTGGAAGATCAGCGCTTCGTGCATTTGCGGCCGGATGTGCTGAGCTTTTCGACCAGCCCGCTGAAGGACGACCTGGTGATCGCCGGCGACGTGGTTGCGCACATGTTTGCGTCGACATCGGGCTCGGACAGCGACTGGATCGCGAAGCTGATCGATGTGTATCCGGAAGACGATCCGAAGCTGCCGGGCTATCAGTTGATGATCTGCGACGAGGTATTCCGGGCGCGATTCCGACAGAGCTTCGAGAAACCGGGACCTCTCGAGCCCAACAAGGTGTATGAATACGCGATCGATCTGCACTCGGCGAATCATGTTTTTCGACGCGGGCATCGAATCATGGCGCAGGTGCAGAGCACGTGGTTCCCTCTGATCGACCGCAACCCGCAGACATTCATCGAAAACATTTACAAAGCGTCGGCGGCGGATTATCAGCCAGCTACGCAGAAGATCTTCCGCTCGGCAAAGTATCCGTCGCACGTTCTGATTCCGGTCGAGTGGAGATAAAACAAGTATTCGCCGATTCGAAACCCACGGGATCCTGCTCAAGACGGATCAACTTCTTCCGAACGTTTGCGCGCTGATGGCCGGGGGCGGGTCAGTGGCTCGTGGTGGGCGGGCAAGGATACATTCATTCATGGCGTGAGGTCTGGCGGCCTTTCCCGTGGAGGAAGCAAAGGCATCGCTCGAAAAGCTGGTGGCGCATCTCAATCGGCGGAATGGAGGATTCGGGCGGCTACCGTGGAGGTTGCAGCAGCATCTTCAGCGGCATAGTCGAACTTGTGGAAATTCACCTCGCCGGGCGGATGAGCGCGCTCCCACTCGATGGTGCGACGGATAGACTCATCGAGCGAAACAGTCTCCTGGTAGCCGATCTCCTCACGAATGCGTGTCGAATCGGCTTCCCAATGTTGTGCCGCATTTCCGGGCATCACCAGGTGCGCCGGCGCGCGCTCTTTGGGCAGGATCATGAACTGGCCATCCCAACCGGCAGCGGCGGCGATTTTGCGCGCCCATTCGAGTTCGGAGAACGCCGGTGTTTCGGCGACGTTGTAGATGCGGCCCGCCGCGCGTTCCGAAGTGGCCGCCAAGGCAAGCGCGGCAGCGACATTTTCCACGTATCCGCGCGGCGCCCTCCATGCGGCCAGGCCTTCTTCAAGGAGCATCACGCGCCGGCCGTCGTCGATCCGCTTGAGCACAGGGTGGAAGCGATGCAGATGATCGCCTGGACCGTAGATCATCGGAAGGCGCAATACTGTGGCGGGCAATTCGGGATCAGCCATTACCGCTCGCTCCACCGGGATCTTGTCGTAGAAATCGTCCAGCCAGCCGAAGATCTTTTGCATCATTTTCAGCGCTTGAGGCGGATACGTTTGCGCTTTGCTGCGGAGCCGCGAATTCTCGGTAAGTGGAACCGGCTCCAGCGGACCCTCCTCGGTGCCATGAAGGATTCCACAGGCGCGGTAAACGTCGATGCTGCTCGCCGCCACAACGCGTTGTGCAACGCCTCGAAACGCTTCCATCAAGGCCTGCGCCTGCATGCCGGAACTCAAGATCAGATCAATCACGACATCGGCGTCAGGACGAATCTTCGGTAGATCTTGCCGCCCGCCGAAGATGTGCTCCGCGGGCAAATCGGCCTGGGTGTTGCCCCGGTGAAACACCGCGACCGAGTGACCCATGCCGGCGAGCCGGCGGACAACGTACGGTCCAATAAAACCCGTGCCTCCGATGACCAGGATTCGCATAGGACCTCGCTTGAGGTAGTCCCTGAAAAGTGCAGGCAGTACCTCGCTTTGAGCATGAGTCTAACAAGTTGTACACTGAATAAGGTAAATATATCGGTGGAGGTGGGTCTTCTCGAGTAGCCTGCTCCCAAGCATTTGCCGCTGGGTCGCATTGCCTGACGGCGCTTTCCGCGCCGCAAAAAAGGTATTTTGCGATCTTTTCCAGCTGGTCTTTCCCGATGAGTGCCGCGTTTGCGGCCAATCTCTCAAAGAAGTTTCGCGAATCCCCGTTTGCCGCCGGTGTCTGCGGGAACCCGCGCCGCTGATCGCCGAATACTACTGCGTCGCCTGCCGGACACCCTTCCTGAATCGATTCCCGCTGGATGAGAGCGGCCGGTGCGCGCTATGCCGGCTGGGCTTGACCGGGTTTGATGCGGTGTATTCGTACGGGTCGTACGAAGGCGCTCTGCGGAAGCTGGTTCACGTTTTCAAATACCAGGGAGTCCGAACACTCGCCCGGCCGTTCGGCGATTTTTTGGCGTGTGTGCTTCCGCGCGAGGAGCGGTTCGACCTAGTGACGCCGATGCCGCTGCACTGGCGGAGGCGATGGCAGCGCAGGTTCAATCAGGCCGATCTGCTTGCGCGCGAGATCGCACGGCGCTGGAACGTTCCTGCGCGGAGCGTCGTGCGCCGGATTCGCGCCACTTCGCCGCAGGCCGGGCTCACGAATGCCAAGCGCCGGGCCAACATGCGCGGCGCGTTTTCAGTGAAGCGAGGTGTGCGCCTTGATGGGATGCGCGTGCTGCTGGTGGACGATGTGCTGACCACCGGCGCCACGGCCAGCGCCTGCGCGCGGGTACTAAAGAGGGCTGGAGCCGCTCATGTGGCTCTGCTCGCGCTGGCGCGTACGGATCGCAGAACAATGAGTATCGAGCCGCTCGCAGAAGCCGCCGGGAGTGGGAAGGTATGATTCTCAACCATCAGGAGCGCCTGCATCGTCCCGTGCTCGTGCTGAACGCCAGCTACGAGCCGATCAACGTGTGTGCGGCGCGAAGGGCGTTGGTGCTCGTGCTCAAGGGAGTCGCCGAGGCGGAGGAGCACGTCAACGCGCACGTGCATTCCGCGCGGCAGGCCATGCGAGTGCCCAGCGTGATCCGGCTGCTCGAATACCGCCGCATTCCCCATCAGACGCGGGCGCTGTCGCGCAAGAACATTTTGATGCGGGATCGTTACACCTGCCAGTACTGCCTCCGCACGCTCAATTCCGCCGAGCTGACGCTGGACCACGTGATCCCGCGGTCCCGGGCCGGCGAGACGGCGTGGGAAAACCTGGTGGCCTGCTGCCATCCTTGCAACAATCGCAAGGGCAACCGCACACCGGAGGAGGCCGGCATGCGTCTGGCGCGCGCGCCGCGCCCGTTCAGCCTGCACACCAGCCGGCACCTGATGCGCTTGCTCGGAAAGAGCGACGATCAGTGGCGGAAGTACCTGTTCTATTGACGGGTTCTCTTCAACCGCCGGCTCACGATCCGGGTTCAGCTGGTCAATGTTTACGCGCCACGAGCACGCGCGAAGGATAGAACGTCTGGCGCACGAAGCGATTCGTGACCACCCGCAGTCCCGCCTGGCTGATGAGGTCCGGAACCGCGTGCTCCACCTGCCGCCCCCAGAAGGCGGGCACCAGCTTGCCGCAAACGCAGTAGATCCGGTTGAACATCTTCACGTTCTGTCCGATCACAACCAGGGAGAACGTACCGCTGGCGCGCAAGACGCGGCGGATTTCGCGCAGCGTGAGCTGGATGTCGTCCTGGGAGAGCAACTCAAATAAATAGCAGCACACGACGGCATCGAAGCTCGCATTGCAGAATGGCATGCTACGCACATCAACCGCGCCGCAGTGGGATTGCGCTTCGGGAAATTCGCGCCGCGCGCGATTCTGCGTGCGGGCCGCCATGTTCGGCGAAAGATCCAGGCCGAATGTTTTCCCATCCGGGTTAGCCTTCACCAGGCGGCGAAACATCTCACCGGAGCCGGTCGCGATCTCGAGCACCCGCATGCCGTTCTGAATTCCCGCGTGCCGCAGAGCGCATTGATGCGCCTTGGAGTGGAAGAAGAACGTGCTCACGGGATAAACCGAAGCAACCGCGTCGTAGATGCGGCGCGTCCGCTCGGCGATTGTGCGCGGCATTTGGTCCGCGCGGGGCAGGAGAAGGGAATAGTTAAGATCGCTCAAAGATTCACCTCAAAAAGGGAATCATCCGCTACCTACTAACGATTCGACTCCAACTACCGTACCACTGACTTGTTCCGGAATTTCGATTCCGGTGCTGGTTCCGTCACCCGGACGGCTATCGATCCACATCTTATAGTTCTCGCCGAACAGCACTTTCAGGCGCTCGTTAACGTTACTGACGCCGATTCCCTGCTCGAACAACGTGGCGAGGATGGCCTCTGGAATACCAACGCCATCGTCCTCCACCAGGATTTGCAGGCGATGTCCGGCGAGATGGCTGCGCAAGCGCACGGTGCCGCCGTCGACCTTGCTCGAGAGACCGTGCCTGATGCTGTTCTCGACCAGGGGCTGCAGAAGCATGCTGGGGACCAGCAGGTCGAGCGTCGCCGGATCTATGTCTTTGACCACACGGAGTTTGTCGCCGAAGCGCACCATCTCTATGGAGAGGTAATCGTCGATAAATGAGAGCTCTTCGCCTAGTGGAGTCAAGTTATCTTGTCGACGCAATAAGCGGCGTAGAATTTTCGACAATTTGTACACCACCCGGCGCGCCTCGTCGGGATCGACACGGATCAACGATGCCACGGAGTTCAGCGTATTGAACAAGAAATGCGGGTTGATCTGACGGCTGAGCGCGGCAAGGCGCGCCTCATTCAGCCTCAGCTGCTGCAGTTCCAGCTTCTTTTCGTTTCGACTGCTGTTCCAGATTTTGATCGGCAGCACGGTTGAGAACAGCGTGGTCGCATAGACGGCGACGATCACCCACGGACCCGAGTCGCTCCACCTTTGCTGCAACGCGAACACGCCTTTATGGGGAAACAACGCAGCGATGCTGGAGCGTAAGAGCTCCGCCAGCAGAATCACTAGGACGCAAGCGAGACTAAATCCGGGAAGGCGCAGGTCGCGTTTGCGCAGCAACCGGTAAAGACTCAAGTCGGGGAACGGAGTGAACTTCCAGATGGCTTCTTTGTCTGGTGCGACGTCGCGCAGCAACCCGCCAAGCACGCCTACGGCCGCGAAGAGAGTCATCGACATCAGTTCGCCGTTGAGCACCGCCGGGAGCGATATGAGCACGCCGGCCAGTAAACCCGTGACGTAGCCTCCCAGCATCCCCATCACGAGGCTGCCTTCGAGACCGAGGTCAACGGCCATGTAGGCGTCGCGGGTGACCACGCGCGTGGCCACGCCCGAGCCGAAGATAGCCGCGCAAACCAGCGCCATCTGCACGCGTTGCGCGAGCGTCCGGTCCTCGCGCATCAGCATCCGCTGGAACCGCCCGGAACGAGTGAGGATGCTGGCCAGCGATGCCGCCACCGCGAGTTTAACCAGCAAAATCACCAGATGTTGTTCTGCCATGCGCGCCGTTCCAGCATGCTTTGCTGGGGATCATTATAATGAAGTTACTCGCCCTGATTTTCGTCCATGTCCCCGTCATTTGAGTTGCACAAGATCGCCGAGGCCGATTTTCCCAGCAGGTTCGGCCATTTCCGGATCTACGCGTTCGAGGGCGTCGTGGAGGAGGAAACCGAAGAAGCGGTGGTCTTGAAAATGGGTGACATCGGTGGTCCGGAGCCGCCCCTGGTCCGAATCCATTCGGAATGTCTAACCGGCGACGTCTTTCACAGCCTTCGCTGCGATTGCCGCGGGCAGCTCGAACTGGCTCTCGAGACGATCGCTCAGGAGGGCCGGGGTCTGTTGATCTACGAGCACCAGGAAGGGCGGGGCATCGGGCTGCTGAACAAACTGCGCGCTTACGAACTTCAGGACCAGGGCGCGGACACCGTGGAAGCAAACGAGAAACTCGGCTTTGACGCGGATCTGCGCGGCTATGAGCTGCCAGTGGCGATCCTGCAATATTTCGGGTTGCGCGCGGTTAAGCTGATGTCGAACAATCCCGAAAAAATGCAGGCGCTGGAGCGCGCCGGCGTGCGCGTGGCGGAGCGAGTGCCATGTATTGTAGCGCCTATCCGGTCAACCGAGGACTACCTGCGGACCAAGAAGGAAAAGCTGGGCCACCTGCTCGATCGCGCCTGAGAATGCCCGACGAACCCGGATCGCCGGGCAGCGGCATCAAGATCGGAACAGAACGCTCTCGTTCTCGAATGTTCGCGTGGCAATGGCCAATGCGGCGGCGGCGTAGACCAGGTTGGCGGAGAGCGTCACGGCGAAATTCGTCATGGACACGTCGCCAAGCAAGATGCCGCGGATGATCTGGCTCGCGTTGAAGATCGGGATCAGGGACAGCGCGGCCGTCATCTTGAATCCAGGTAATCCCCCGAGGAGCGCCGGAAAGATCACCAGAAGAGCGAGCGGGGTCAGATAGCTCTGGCCTTCCTTAAAGCTGCGTGCGAAGAGCGCGATGGCGAACATGAGCGAAGCCGCGAAGATTGCCAGCGGAATGAGCGTCACCGCGATCAGCATGACGGTGTGAGTATCGAGCGGAATGGTGCCCATCATCTGCCTGACCTCAACCGAGCGCGATGACGCCATCTGGTTGCCCTTGAGGGAATAGACCATGCTGCCGAGCGTCAGCGCCGCTGTGAGAAAAATCGCCGTGATCGCGGCCAACGTTTTGCCTACCACGATTTCGCGGCGCGATACCGGCGCGGCGAGGAACGCCTCCAGTGTTTTCCGCTCCTTTTCTCCGGCGGTCATGTCGATGACGGGGTACATGCCGCCGGTGAACATCAGCAGGAGCAACACATAGCCGAGCATGCTTCCCCACATCGCCCCAGCCATCTTACGGTCGCCGGCGATGTTGGTGCGAGTAATGGTGAAGGGCGTCAGCACGGTCTCCGCAATGCCGGATTTGCGCAGTCCCTCTCGAATTTTTTGCTCCTTGAGATCGTTTAACGCGGTGCGGATCCTGTCACCGCCGGTGTTCGAGGTGGGACTCGAGCTGTCGACGTAGATCCGAATTTCCGGCGGCGTGCCGGCGATTTCCTCTACCGAAGCAGCAACCGACTTTGTCTCGATCGCCGCTTTGAGGTCGTCCTTCTCGGCAAGCTGCAATCCCGTGTTCTCCAGCGCTTTACGAATCGCGGATGTAGTTACGCGGGCGGCAATGCCCATCGTCTTGACTTCCGCTTCGGCGTTC
>Ga0066710_100003724_pt1 | contig 13144 bp, 10 predicted proteins | sample GraSoiAngelo_159_FD_79666 | JGI IMG/M metagenome (GOLD analysis project Ga0066710, IMG submission 79666) | Grasslands soil microbial communities from the Angelo Coastal Reserve, California, USA - 14_1009_16_40cm | ecosystem: Environmental > Terrestrial > Soil > Grasslands | place: USA...
GGCAAGCAAGTTTGCGACGCGCGCCCGCGCGCGCCTGGGCGGCGGCCCGCAGGTGGTGTTGTTGCCTTGCGGGGTGCTGCTGGCGGCAGCGCCGATCATCTCCACCAGCCGCGGCGGCGCACTGGTCGCCTTCGGCGGCACCCTGGCGGCGGCAGTGTTGTTTTTGTCCGCCAACCGCCGGAGCAACTGGCTGATGCCGCTGGGAATCATTCTGTTGCTGGCCGTCACGCTGGGACTGGCCGCTTATCTGGGCTGGGACAAACTGGAAAAACGGTTGACCACAATCTTTTCCGACGACCTGAGCGGCCGGGTCGAGATTTATGAAAACGCGCGACAAATGGCGCGCGACTTTCCTCGCTTCGGCGCTGGTCCGGGGACCTTCCCGTGGGTCTATCATCTTTATCGCGCCCACGCCCAGGCTGAATGGGCCGCCTATGCGCACAACGACTGGCTCGAAACGCGCATCACGTTTGGTTGGGCTGGCTTCGCGCCGATTCTTGCGATGCTGCTGATCGTTTTCTTGCGCTGGTTTGGCCCTGGAGGAATTCCCGCCCACTGGCTGTTCGTTTCGATGATCTGGCTGGCTCTCGCGGGCTGTCTGCTCCACGCGCGGTTCGATTTTCCATTTCAGATATGCTCGATCCTCGCGCTTTTTCTGCTGCTTTGCGCGGCGCTGTTTTGCCTGTCGAAAAGGGCGTGAAAGATTTCCCCGTCAGGAAGGCCCGCCAGTGTGGTGTCTCGGAAATATAGTTATTTCTGAGACACCACACTAGTTTGTGCTTTGGATGGCGGGTCGTTGAGCGCCTTCTCCCAGCGGCCGAGCCACCACGCGGCTGCCGCCACACCCGCCGCGGTGAATGCGAGGATCGACCAACCCGCGGCGTCGTGGTATGACTCGATCGCCTTCGGCCCCTTTGCGTGGGCCGTATAGCTGAGAAATAACGAGCGCAGCAAGTTGCCGCCCATCGCCAGCAGGAGGCCCAACCCGAACAACGCAGCCTGCAGGCTCCTTTTCCGCAGCGTGAGGTAACCAATGAACAGCGTGGCCATGACGGTGGATTGCAAACTGCGAATGCCGCTGCACGCCTCGTCAATGCCCACCACGCAGGCGGGCAGGCGGATGGCATTGCCCAGCCGCTCGGCCGGGACGCCGAGCAAATTGAGCAGTTCGACATTCAGGGCCGCGACCTTCGACTGCAGACCATTGACGAACGGATAATAAATGGTTTCGGGCACCGGCAACGCGACGCAGAAAAACGCGAACACAAACGCAAACCGACGCAAGCCATCCCAGCCAAACACGTACTTAAAATTGCCGGCGATGAATGACATCGCTCCCACACCCAAGGCGCTCATGCCTTCTGTCGTCACGCCGAAGGCAGTCCGGTAAAGCTGCGCGAAGAAGAGCATTCCCAGGCCAAACAAAGTCAGCATAGCCCCTCTCCAGGTCCATTGAAACCGCGGCGCCGGGCGATGGCTCCAGGCCTCGCAGAGCAAGTAGGCCCATAGCACCAACACAACCCAGCCGAATTGAAGTTCCGGATTGTGGTTCCAGAACCAGCGCGCCCGCAGGACCAGCCAGAGCATGGCCAAAGCCGATGGCAGCAGAGCCAGAACCGGGAGCTGGGCAGGCATCGACACGACAGGGCCAAACAACACAGAATCTCCCGAACCGGACGGTGACGGCGTACGGGTACTGTGACAAAGTGCTGGTCAGTGGCGCCGCCACTGCCCCAGTTCCTGCCGATAGTCCACAGGCACCAACCAATGCGGGAGAAAATCAGTCAGCAACCTGTCGGCGTCCCTGGCGTCATTCCCGAAGACGGACGTCGAAACACGAATGAATTGTTTTGGCCCGTTCAGCGGGCGCCGATTGACGAACGATTTCCACGGCCAACTGAAAAAGCGCGCGTCGATTGCGCCCAGCATTTTTCCAAAAATGCCCGCGGGCAATTTTTCGCCGCGTTTGATACCGATGCTCAGGTGCGGGTCGAGCCGGTAGGGCAGCGGCTGTCCCCCCACCAGCGCGCCGAAGTAAACCAGTTCGCGGTGGGTTCCGGTGGCGAAGATCCGCCGCTCCAGTTTCATTGTGATTCCCTTCAGCTCGAGTTCGATAAATTCCGGCGTCGCCGGCTCCAGTCTCCAGCCTACGGAGGTCCAGCAACGGTCGGGCGTGTGCGAGAACATGTCGAACTGGCTTTCCTGCTCCGAATAGCGCTTGGCTGAAAAAACTCGAACAACCGCCTGGCCGTCTTTCTCGAACTCGCCGTTGACAATTTTGTCCGCGGCCAACACCGCTTCCGCGGCCTGGCTGACGGGAAGCTCCTGGTAGTGCCAGCCGGGCATTTGGTTTTGTTCCGCCAGCCAGAAATAACCCTGAAGGGAGTCGGTCTTCGAATACCAAAAGCGGGGGAACGACCCGACGGAGAGCACAGCCAGGGACAGGAGGAAAGTAGTTGCGAAAACATTCCTGGTTTTCGCAGGGCTGCATTGGTGAATGTTCGGGGGTCTGGCGGACATGGGAGAGCTTGAGGCGACCGCCCTCCGCTATCTTGCGCCCTTCATTATGGCGCCGATGGTGCGGAGCATGATTTGCAGGTCGAGGCCGAGGGAAGTGTATTTAATGTAATAGAGGTCGTACTTGAGCTTGTTCAGCGCGTCCTCGGTGCTCGCGCCGTAGGGATAATTGATCTGCGCCCAGCCGGTCAGACCCGGTTTGACAAGGTGCCGTTGGTTGTAGAACGGAATTTCTTTGGCGAGTTTCTCAACGAACTCAGGTCGCTCGGGCCGCGGGCCGACCAGCGACATTTCGCTGCGCAGGATGTTCCAGAATTGCGGCACTTCGTCCAGCCGCGTCTTGCGGAGGATTTTGCCGGTGCGCGTGGCCCGGTCATCGGCGCCAGTCGCCCATTTCGGCCCGTATTTCTCGGCATCTACCCGCATGGAGCGCAGCTTCCAGATTTTGAACGGCTGGCTGTGGAGGCCGGCACGGGTCTGGCAGTAAAGGATCGGGCCGCGGGATTCCAGCTTGATCGCGAGAATCGCCAACAGAAGGAACGGACCGGCCAGCGCCAGCCCGAACAGCGCGGCCGCGATGTCGATCCCACGCTTCAACGCGAGGTAGAGCGGATGGGTCAGTTCCAGGTCGGCGTGGAGAAACCACTCGCCCCGGATCTTCTCGACCGGCACCTGGAAAAAATTTCGCTCCACGAAGTTGCTGAAATCGCTCACCCGCACGCTGAGACTCAGACACTCCATGAGCTGGTTCATGGCGTCGTCGGTCAACTTGCCCCCGACGCAGGTAACGACCTCATCGATTTCGAGATCGAGGCAACGATTCTTGAGAGATTCCTGGGTTCCGAGCACGGCGTTGTTGCCCAGGCTCGTGCCCACCAGTTCCGATCTATGATCGACAAACGCCACCACCTCCAGCGGCATGCCCGACCGTCGGATCATGTCTTTCACCAGTTGTCCCGCGCCGCCGGCGCCCAGCAGCAGCAAGCGCCGTTTTCGCTGCTCGGACCTCTGCCACGCCAGCACGCGCGCCCCCGCCATGAGCAGGGGCGTATAGAGGACCGCCTGGAGGAGGATGTAACGGCCGATGCGATTGTAAAACACCGCAAACACCAGCATCGCCAGGGCGCCGATCGCCAACATCCCGCAGCCGAGGCACCGAACCAACATCGACCAGAAGTGGCGCGGCTGAAGCGGATTATGCAGTCCGAAGATCTGGCTGGTTACCGCGTTCAGAAGTCCAAACAACAGCGACGCTCCCATCTGTCCGAAGTGCGTTACCAGTCCTGGATGCACCAGCACGGAAGAGTAAGGCGAGAACTCGTACGCCGAATGCATCGCCACAAATGCCAACGACGCATCGATGAGCAACCACGCCCCAGCTTTCAGGCTCCACCCCGCGGAGACGGATCTGAGAGTCTTTTGAGCCACGCGAAAAACGGACGATGTCTCAGCCTATCGGGACCGACACTCCTGATATTGAAATCAGATTCAAGGACAAGGGAAGCCCTTTTTCCGGTCGGAAGACGATGCGATTGTTGGCCGCTGTTTTCCGCGGGCGCATCTTGATACACCTATATTTATGAAACGGGGTACTAAGAATTGCGCCTGGGTTCCGCAGACGAACCGCATCGTTCCGGCAACAGTTCGGCTTGATAAAAGTCGAGCAGGCTTCTCAGGACGATGTTGCGGTCAAATTCGCGTTCCACCCGCGCTCGGGCATTTCGTCCAAGCCGTTCCCGTAAGGCGGCGTCTGAAGCCAAAAGCTGGATCGCTTTGCTCAGGGCCAATTCATCGCCCACCTGGACAAGCAAACCGGTTTGATTATGTTGAATCGCGCACCGAATCCCCGGAATGTCAGTGCCGATCAGCGGCCGTCCGGCGGCTGCTCCTTCGAGCAAGGAATAGGGCAATCCCTCATGTTCGCTCGGCAGCACCACCGCATCGCTGGCCGCATAGAAATCCTTTAAATCGGTCAGATAGCCCAGCCCCTTGACGCCTTCGACCGCGTGGTCCAACGCCCCGGCGCATTCCTCCTGCGTACAACCGGCGACCAGGAGAACGTTCCCTTTCAGTCCCAGGCCCGTGCTTTTCCACGCCTTCAGCAGGAAGTGAAACCCTTTCCGCTTCACCGGCCGCCCAACGTAAGCCAGGCCGAACCGGTTGCCAGGCAGATCGAGTTTCTGCCTGGCGGCCTTTTGCGCAACTTCATTGAATCGTTCCCCGGAGAATTCCTGGAGGTCAATACCGACCGCGGAACCATTGGCAAGGACCGTGCCCTTTCCCCCGCGAAGGAGACCGTCAAAACGCGCGACCGCGAGATTGGAGTGACTCACCAGCAACACATGGGTGGCCAGCCGAATATTGATCTGCTCAAGCGTGCGAAGGAGTCTGCGCATGAGGCCGCGATACCCGAGATACGCCAAGCCATGATTGTGATAGACGCGCGCCGGGACTTTCTCCAGATACCCGGCCAGCAAGGGAATCAGTGACGCCCGAGCCTGATGGGCGTGAAGAATTCTGGGAGGCGCCTTTCTGAGTTCGCGACGGTAGGCGGCGAGGCGACGATTGAACGCCAGCAGGTCGAAGGACAAATCGGAATCGACCTGGCGCGAAGGCGCGGTGATCTGCCGGATCGCCGCTTGATGTTTGTCCTGATTCTCGAACCAAAGCTCCGCGTCGATGCCGTGTCGGTTCAGACATTCGACCATCGGCATCACAAAATTGCGCGCGCTGACTGGAAAATGGATGGAGTGAACGACCGTGGGCACGGAGTCGGGACGAGTCACCGAATCAACAGCGGCGGCTTTGTTCCGCCAGCCAACCTTGAAAGACCAGGACGCCCCAGACCAGGTGTGCTCGGTCGTCGTGTCCGTCCAAAACTTCACGCCAGAGCTGTCTGACGGCGCGGGCGTTGAGCAGCCCGCTGTCTGTGAGGCTCTTTTCATCCAACGACGACTCCACCCAGTCCCGCAATCGACCTCGCATCCAACGAGCAATGGGCATCGAGAAGCCGGCTTTGGGGCGATCCACCAATTCCCGGGGCACGTGGCGATAGAGCAACTGCCGAAGCAACCACTTTCCTTGACTCTCGTTGATTTTGAGACGCACGGGCAAAGCCCAGGCGAACGCGACGATTTTGGGATCAAGAAAGGGAGCTCTCGTTTCCAGGCTCACCGCCATCGCGGCCCGGTCGACCTTCGCCAGGATATCTTCCGGCAGATAGAACAACCCATCTCCCAACATCAGTTTGGAAACATCGGCCGGCACCGATTGTTCCTGCTCCAACAAGGCAAGAAATTGCGCAGGCAAACGCGGCTCACTCAAGAGCCTGTCGGAATCGCCTGCGAGACTGGCAATGTCCCACCACAACCGCGAATCGAATCGCTTTCGGAGCAGACTGCTCATCTTCCGGATTTTTTCCTCGTCAACGCAGCGATGCCAGAGTTTGGGCAGGACTTTCCCAAGCGACTGTTTTCCCGCGCCCGTCGCCAGCGCGAGCGCCGAAGACAATGCTGATCTCACGGCCGGTGGAATCCACCTCGAAAAGGCTGCCACGCGGTGCGCGCCGACGTATCGCGGATAGCCTCCGAACAATTCGTCCGGCCCGTCGCCAGACAGGCTCACCGTGACATGACGGCGGGCAAGACAGGCCAGGTGATACGTAGGAATCTGGGATGAATCGGCCAAGGGTTCGTCATAAATGGATGGGATCTTCGCCACCGTGTCCAACAGGTCGTTTTCAGTCAGGTAACACTCGGTATGCTCGGTGCCAAGAGCCTGGGCGACACGTTTTGCGTGGTTGGCTTCGTTCAGGCGTTCATCGTCAAAGCCGATGGAGAAAGTCCTGACCGGGGCAGGGCTTTGCCTCTGCATCAAGGCGACCATCAGAGAGGAGTCCACGCCGCCAGATAAAAACGCTCCCAGAGGCACGTCGGCAACCATCCGCAACTTCACCGCTTCGCTCAGCAAGGCCTCCAGCAGGACCAGAAGTTCATCAGGCGAAGAGCCGGACAGATGGCCTGCGCCCGCCTTCGCCACTTCGGCGAGCGACCAGTATCGGTGAATCCGCTCCTTGCCATCGCTTCGCTGCCAGCGCAGCACTGAGCCGGGAAGCAGTTTATGTATCCCCGAGAAAATGCTGTAGGGAGACGAAATATAGTTGAAACGGAAGAACAGGGTCAGCGCCTCGCGGTCGATCTCTCCTTGGAACCCCGGGAACGCCCGCAGCGCCTTCAGCTCCGAAGCGAACACCAGGCTCCTTCCGATCCACCCGAAGTAAAGGGGCTTTTCCCCGAGTCGGTCGCGTGCCAGCCAAAGCACTTCGCTTTTCCGGTCCCACGCGCCAAACGCAAACATCCCGTTGAACCGGGCCAGCGCTGCTTCCACCCCCCACTCGCAAAACGCGGTCAGCATCACCTCGGTATCGCTGGCGCCGCGAAAGCGATGACCGCGCTCTTCCAACTCTGCGCGGAGCTGGGCGAAGTTGTAGATCTCGCCGTTGAAGACGATGATGAATCGTTGGTCGGCGGAAACCATCGGTTGGTGTCCCTGCTGGGTGAGGTCGATGATGGCCAGGCGCCGGTGCGAAAGCGCCACGCCGCACGCCGATTCGACCCAAACGTCGGCATCATCCGGTCCCCGGTGGCGCAGGCGGTCCCCCATATCTCGCGCCGCGCCTTCCATCGCTTCGCGGCTCATCAGTCCCGCAGGACTTACAAATCCGGCTATTCCACACATGTCGGTTTCTGTTTCAGCTCTGGTGCAAAGTCGCCCAGGCCGCGTTGAACGCAGCCCGTTCCGATTCCGTAATTGCGAGGGCGCGATGGCGGAGCAACCGGTAGCGAAGGCCGGTCACAATCGCGAAGGAGTCGAGGAGAAACTTCAGCGCCTGCTCACCCACGCCCCATACGCAGCGGACATCATGCTGGAGGAGGCCGTGATGGAGCAGCGCCAGGCAGACGTTGCGACGCGACCGGGACTGCCGTCCCATAGTGAGCCGTTCCACGCGGTAGCCGAGCAGCGGCTCCTCCAGACAGGAGAACCGGCTGGTCCGGTAAGCGCGCAGGAGCAAGTCGAAGTCCTGTGCCCGTCGCAAATGGACTGCGTAGCGGTTTTTCCTGAACCACTCGGTTTTCCCCATCCAGGTCGGATGGTAGAGCGGAAATCCTCGCCATGGGCGGGCGCAAATCTCTTCGTGACGGGCAACCACTCGCGATTTGCCGGCAATGCGGCCGTCACCTTCAAAGTTGATGGTTCCGCATCCGAGCAGATCCACTTCGGCGTGTTCCTCGAGGAACCGGACCTGCCGGGCAAAACGGTCCCCGAAGGCAAAATCGTCGGCATCCATTCGCGCCAGGTATTTGCCCAGACTCATGTCGATCAGTTCATTGAGTCGAAAGGCGAGCCCCCTGGATTCGGGGTGCGGCAGCAGCCGGATTCGTCCGTCCTTAAATCCCTGGATCCGGGCCACGGTCCGGTCGCGGGAGCCGTCGTCGGCGATGAGCAACTCCCAATTCTCATAAGTCTGAGCCAGGACTGAGCGGACGGCCAGGGCAATGGTGTTTTCGCCATTGCGGACAACCAGCGCCACGCTAATCAAAGGGGTGTCCATCCGACCGCTTAAAGGCATCAGAGTTGAGGAAACAGCCGGCCGGTCAGACCCTTTGCCGTGAAAGTGTGGCCGCCCAGGACCCTCCAACTGAATTCAAAGACCAGGCGGCGCGCCGCGCGCGGGCCGCGTTGTTTGCCCCAAACAGCGCAACAGATCGTCAGCAAGGCGGCGCGCAGCGCGCGCAGCGGCGGGGTCAACCGATGGCAGTCGAGACAACGCTCAAACGGGAGCAGGGCCGACGGCTGGCGGGCCTGCAACCATGCGTCCTTTGCCTTCAGCGCAAAGGCCAAAAGTTCGCGCAGCCGGAGGTCGTAGGTGTGATCTCGCCGGGTTCGCTCGAAGCCGGCCCGCGCGATGGCGTCGCGCTCCGCCGGGTGCCAGAGGAAGTGCCGGATTTTTTCCGCCAGTTCCTGCTCATCGCGAAAGACGGCAATCTCCTGATCGACCGAGTAAATGCCCTCGATTCCGACTGCCGCCTCGGAGAGGAGGAATCCGCCGGCGCCGGGCACTTCGAAGGTGCGCGCTTTGATCTGGTTATCGCCCCGGGCGTTGGCGAAGTTCAGACTGATGACCGACTGGCGCATAATTTCGGGAACGGCTTCGGCGGCGACGGGACCGTTCGGCCAGCCATGACCGAAGCAGGCGACATCGATCCCCCGGGCACGCAGCCGTTCCACGCGCCGGACCCGGTTGCCGTGGGCAGCGCCGACGAAGGAAACGGGACATTTGCATTGAGCGGCGGGGAGCGGTTCGCGCAAGAGTTCGGCGTTGGCCGCCCACTGGGTCAGGTGAACATTCCGTATGCCGTCGCGATGATATTGGGCCTCGGCCGATGGGTAGGTGGTCGCCATGGCGTGATAATAGCGGCCGATGAAGCAGGGCACTTGCTTGTATTTCCAGGAGTCGTCCGTGGTCCAGGACACAGTGGCGACGTCGCCGCGGGTGGAGATCAGGGCGAGTGTCTCGAGCCAAAGCTCGATGTCCGTCTGCACCGAGAGGAGCACCCCGGGCCGTTCACGAGCCTCGGCCCCCAGAAGGGCGCGGTTCAATTCCGCGAAGTCGCGATGTTTTGAGCGGTCCCAGGACTCGAAGTGAATCACTTGGTGACCGAGTCGCTTCAGGGTGGGCAGGAACGCGGCGTATTCGATCCCCAGCCCGCGAGCGGGGTCTCCGTATTGATGTTTGCCGAAGACACAAAAGACTTTCATTTGCCGACCGGACCCCTGATGGCGATGACGTGGTAGCCAATCGTGAATTTCTTTTCCGCGTCGAGCCGGTCCAGGAGCTGACAGGCCAGGGGTATGCCGAGGACAAACCAGGGAAGGGAGATCAACCAGGCCGGCAACAGGAACAACCGGAGCGGCCAGGCCGCGCTCGCCTTCCACGGGGTGAGCATCTTCGCGAAACGGACACTCTCCTGGCCGTAATGTTTAAAGAATCCGCCGTTAGGTTCGACGGTGACCTCCAGGAACCCCGCCCGGGTGAGGAATTTTTGATACCAGTAAGGAGTGTACCCGCCGTAGAAATGATACGGTTCCTGATGAATCCCCGAACACAGCGGCGCGGTCAGAAGCAGTTTGCCGCCCGGTTTGAGGACGCGCGCGATTTCCCGGATGACCTTGATCGGCTCGGGGACATGCTCGAGCACCTCAGTGCACAACACCACATCAAAGTGGTTGTCGGGCACAGGTATCGCGGTCGCATCGCACACGTAATCAATCGGCCCGTAACCCTTGTGGTCGCGGAGCTGCTCCGGGGTGAGGGCAGAAAAGTCCTGCGCCTTGTAGGAGCAATGCGCGAGGAATTGCCGATAGGGGCCATTGCCGGCTCCCACGTCGAGCACCGCTGATTGAGCGGGCAGGCCGGCGGCCTGCCGCCGCACCCACCGATCGCGTTCGACCTGGTTGAAGTTGAAAACGGGGCTCTTTTTCAACCATCCCTTCGCGAGCGCTCGCAGCCTGGCACCGGCCGCCCTGGCGGAGGCGAACGGCAAAGCCTGGAAATGCGTTGAATGCTCCATGAAGAAGCGGGATTGGTGCCGGGTCAAAGGCGACTTGATCGTACATGTTCTGTGATCGGCCCGGCGAATCGGTCCTTGGGTTTGATCCGCCTCGTTCCTTGAACCAGTTTCAGGACCCAATAGAAACAGGTAAACGCGACCAACGGAGCCGGTACATAGAGAAGGATCAGAAACAAATTGAACGAATGTGCAACAAACAGCGCCCACGAGCACTGCGCATAAATCAACAAGAACAAATCGTTCGTCCGGGCTTTCATATAAGCGAATTTGCAGAGCATGCCCAGGACGAAAGCGAAAACCAGACACCCCCACAGACCGGTATAAAAATGCAGGGGACCGTAGATACCTGCAGAAGCGGTCGGTTCGGGGTATAGAATTTCTTCCCGCCCTGTCCCACCCCCAAGAAATTCAATCAGTCGGTAGGGAAGAAGCCCGAGCAAGAGGTCAGGGATCGAAAAAATGTAGGGGCCGAACCCAATCAATCCGCACTGATATTCGAAATTGATCAGCGGAACTTCCATGTAGAGGGTGATGCCGCTGAATCCGATGGCGAATTTCCCCGCACCCGTCCGCAATGCCCCCATTGTTCCCACGTAGGCCAACACAAACAAGACCCCAAATATGATCGCGAGAATGCTCATCAGTCGGGAGCGCGCGAATGGTTCGACGACGCCAAAAAGTCGGAGGACCGTCCGAATCGGATTTACGCCTCGAACACAGAGTCCGGCCAAAAGGATGAAGATACACATCAAAAAACCTTGCCGTTTCCCGGCCATGCTGGTGATCAACCACGCCAAAATCAGATAACCAATGAATAGGAGCCTGAGGACAGGCCGTGGCGCACCAGGTTGCACGACCAACACCAACATCGCGGCGCTGATGAGAAACGTAGTCAGGGTCAGAAGCCCCAACTGGCCGAACCCTGTTTCGGACTGGCGGGCGTTTACTTCCCCAACATCAACACTTCCTTCCCAATAACCCAGCAAAGGCAACCCGCCATAGGCCTGCACAGCGAAGAAGAACTGCACAGCCGCAAACCCAAAAAGCAAAACCAAAGCTCTGCCTGTCAGCTTTGGATCGAGCGTGCCAGGTCTATGAGCTTTCTGTGATTTCTCTCTGATCAAAAGGCTGCCACCCAGAAATGCCACATAGCCGGCTGCGTAAATCACCGCTGGAATGTAGCAGACGTCGTAGGGGTAATCGGGGTTGAGTCCGCCGACCATCCAGACCAAGTAAGGAAATAGCCCCTGGCACGTTCCACACAGGAATATAGCTTCCGGTCTGCATAGTTTCCTCCAAAACTCTCCAGAAGCACTTGATTTAATGGGTGCAATGGATTTCACGATCGGCGATTTGGCAGATGGTCGAAGAGCAGAACCCGTTTGCGTCTAAGTACCCCATTTCACACGGGGTACTAAGATTGTGATGAAACAGTATTCACTTGGCTGATACCAGTGTGGAATACGGGCGACCTGTCGTGAGAATCCAAACCCAGGTGAGATAGGTGATCGAGAACAGGACACTCGCGCAGACAACACCCGTCAGTCCAAACCAGAACGCACCGGCAAAGTTGCCACCCACACCGAGCAAAGCCGTCACAATCTTTGGCGCGATCAATCGCTTTGTATCGACTTCACTGAGGAGCGAGAGACCGGCGACTTGCCCTGCAGCAAAAAGGCCGCCTGCCAGTACCATGGCCGGCAGCCAGGGAGAAACCTGCCGGTATTCGGGCCCAACAAACAGCGCGAAAATCTGACGGTGGAAAGCCCATGCGACCAGCCCGCCAATCACTGTCAGCAACATCGAACTGGAAAAAATCAGGCGATTCAACCGATGACTCGCCGCTAAGCGACCTTTGTCAGTTCCGTCTCCGGCCCGGCTGAACAGTATCGGCAAGACAAGTTGCGACAGGAAACCGGACAACAAGGTCATTGGATAATATCCCAACTGATACAAGGCCGCATAAAGCCCCACCGCGCTGGCCGAGCCGCACAGTTGCAGTGCCCAGCGGTCCGAAGCCATCTGAGCCCACGTGAATACCCCCCAGATTGCAAACGGCCAGGCATAACCGCGCATCGGCCGCGTCCAACAGCCTGCGGCGGCATCCATCGCAGAAGATTGATCCGAGAGCAGCGCCAGGATCTTCCGGCGGAAGAGGAAGACTTGCGAACCAAGCACGGCCGCTGAAGCCATTGCATATCCCAGCATCGCAGCGCTGCTCAGCGCTCCGCAGACGGCGATGAAGGCCAATGCCAAAGAAAATCGGAGCCATTGACCAAGTCCCTGGTGCCACGCTACCACGGCCCTTTGCCGGGCGGCGTTTTGCATTCCGTCCAGGGCAGAGCAATAACCGGACAGGAGCGAATACAGAAATGCCGCTGCCAACAGTGTGAGCCATTGCGTCCGGCCGGACAGCAGCAACGCCAGGGCCGACAGCACGGCCAAGGCGAAGACCAAACAGGTTCCTTCCGCTACCAGACGGCGGGAGCCTTTAAAGTAAGCGCGGAGTTGCTTGGCCTCGTGGGCAGGCGCGAAAAAGCGAAGCAAGGCGCCAGCGGCAGGACCCAGGACAACCTGTTGAGCGAGGGTCGCCACGGTCATGGCCAAGGCCAGTTCTCCATAACTCGCGGGCGAAAGCGCCTGCGTCAACAGCCGAATCCCCACCAGGCCGCCCGCAACAGCCGCAATCTGACCAGCCCCCACCCACAAGAACTCTTTAGCCAGTCGTTTGACGCGAGGGGAGGAGATTTCGCCTACTGTTAATACGCTCTGATCCACGACAAATCCGATGCTCCGCACGGCCTTGAACGATTCCACCGGCCCGCCAATGCCTCCACGACGGTCCGGCAGTCGAAAACAGCCTGGAATTTCTGCGAGTGTGGTGTCCCCTACAGATCCAATTCAGGATATGCTCGTCGTTCGCGCCTTCATAAATTGTGCCGGTACCAATCCAGCGCATGGTCCAGGCCCTGCTCAATGCGATGCGTCGGCGTGTA
>Ga0066710_100003726_pt1 | contig 13141 bp, 10 predicted proteins | sample GraSoiAngelo_159_FD_79666 | JGI IMG/M metagenome (GOLD analysis project Ga0066710, IMG submission 79666) | Grasslands soil microbial communities from the Angelo Coastal Reserve, California, USA - 14_1009_16_40cm | ecosystem: Environmental > Terrestrial > Soil > Grasslands | place: USA...
CGAACCGCTGCTCCTCGTCCACGACAAGGAGGCCGAGGTCATGGAACTTGACGTCGGGGGAGAGCAGGCGATGGGTCCCGATCAGCACGTCGACCTTGCCACGCTCCGTCTCGTCGAGGACCCGTCGCTGGTCCCGTTCGGGGACGAACCGGGACAGCATCTGGACGGTCACCGGGAACGGGGCGAAGCGTTCGCTGAACGTCACGTAGTGTTGCTCGGCGAGCAGGGTGGTGGGAACAAGGACGGCCACCTGCTTCCCGTCCATGACCGACTTGAACGCGGCGCGGACGGCGATCTCGGTCTTGCCGTATCCGACGTCCCCGCAGATGAGCCGGTCCATGGGGCGGGGCTGCTCCATGTCGCGCTTCACTTCTTCGGTCGCCGCCAGTTGGTCGCGGGTCTCCTCGTAGGGGAACGCGTCCTCCAGTTCGGCCTGCCACGGAGCGTCTGGGCCGAAGGCGTGGCCGACAACGGTCATCCGCACCGAATACAGCCGGACCAGCTCGCCGGCCATGTCCCGGACCGCCCGGCGAACGCGGCTCTTGGCTCGGTTCCAGTCGTTGGTGCCGAGCCGGTGCAGCCGGGGGGCCTCACCACCCACGTACTTCGCCACCACCCCGACCTGGTCGGATGGGACGTAGAGCTTGTCGCCCTCGGCGTACTCGAGGAGCAGGTAGTCGCGCTCCGCGCCTGCCACGGCGCGCCGGACCATCCCCACATACCGGCCGACGCCGTGCACCTGGTGGACGGCGAGGTCGCCGGGGGAAAGCTCCACGACCGTGGCCTCGGATCGCCGGCGGGCCAGCCGGGGCGCCACCCGCGTGTGCCGCCGCGAGCCGAACAGGTCCTCCTCGGTGACCAAGGCCAGCGCCACGGCCCCGTCCGCCTCGGGACGGAACCAGAAGCCCTCTTCGACGTCGGCCTCGATGGCGACGTACGCGTCGCCCCCCGCACCGTCGACGGCCAGGACCTCGCGGGCCCGATCGAGGCTCCCCCGGCCCTCCGCGGCCAGCAGGATCCTGGCCCCCGCACGGTCCAGCTCGATGGCCCGGTGGGCCATCGCCTCCCGTTGACCGGGCCGTTCCCACGGGTGGATCCCGAGGTCCACTCCCTCGGGCTCGATGAAGTCGGACAGCTCCACCCGCTGCTTCGCGCCGAGGGAGGCCTCCAGCTCCCGCACGGACCTCGGCCCCGGCCAACCCGAGGCCTCGGCCAGGGCGTCGGCTTCTTCCAGGATCCGGGCGGCCCGGTCCGCCGTTCTCCTCGCCTGGGCCACCACGACCCAGCCCTCCCGAGGAAGGAGGTCGGCCAGCGAGGAGAGCCGGTCGTACACGAGGGGGATCGCCTGCTCCATCCCTTCGAATGCCAGGCCCTGCGCGACCCGATCCAGCAGCGCCGCGTACCTACCGCGATAGCCGAGGGCTGCCTCGGCCGCACGGCGGCGCACGTCCTCGGTGGTGATCAGCTCGCGGCACGGATACACCTCGGCCAGATCGGCACGGCCCGTCGAGAGCTGGGTGGCCGGGGCGAACTCCCGCATCGACTCGACTTCCCCGCCGAGGTAGTCCAGGCGAACCGGGCGACGAGCCGTCGACGGGAAGAGGTCGACGATCCCGCCGCGAACGGCGAACTCCCCGCGATGCTCGACGACGTCGACACGGACGTACCCCAGCTCGACCAGCCGGCCGGCCAGGGCGTCGGGTGGGAGCGAGATGCCGCGGCGGAGCTCAACCGGGCCCTCGGTCCCCAGCGTCGGGGCCAGGCCCTGGATCGCCGCGAGCACCGGGGCCGCCACGACCATCGGGCCCGCTGCTGTCCGCAGCAGGTGGGCTGCCCTGGCCCGCGCCCCGGCCACCTGAGGGGAGGGGCTGATGCCCTCGTAGGGCAACGACTCCCAGGCCGGGAACCGGACCACACGATCGTGGCCGAGGAAGGCGGCGGCTCCCGCGGCCAGGGCGTCGGTAACCCTGGGATCGTGGCCGATGGCCAGGACGGGGACGCCCAGGGCGTGGGCGACAACGACCGCGGCGAACGCATGGCCCGGAGCGGCCGCGCCGGCCCGCCGGACCGGACCAGAGGCAGCCAGCAGCCGTTCGAAGGGGGCGGATGCTCCCGCCTCCTTCAGGATCTCATCGAGCCCCACGCTCTCCGTCGTCGCCATCGCTCCTCGTCATCGCCTCGCCGACACCTGCACCGGACAGCACGAAAAGGCCCGGCTCGCAGAACCAGGCCTGTTGCCGATCGTCTTCCCGGGCCTCGTCGGCCCGCAACCGATTGTACGGTCAGCGGGGACGGATGGAAGAGTCGACGCATGCGCTAACGAAGCTGCTATCGCTGCCGACCAGACGGCCGAAGCTCACCAGGGCGACCTTATGTCAGCTTCGTCCTGGTGCGGTGGGTGGCCCCGACCGGTTGTGGCGAGACTGGGCCGCCTCCAGCCCGTCGGCGGCGAGGGAGAGCACGGCGTCGGCCGCTTCCTCGATCAGCACGTCCGCCTCATCCTGCTCTCGCTTGGTGAATGGGCCCAGCACGTAGTCCACGTTTTCCCAGCGGCCGACCGGACGGCCGATCCCGATTCGCACTCGATGGAAACCCGGCGACCGCAGGGCCTGCACGAGCGAGTCCAGGCCGTGGTGCCCCGCGGTGCTTCCCCCTCGCTTGATCCGAAGCGCGCCGAAGGGAAGGTCGATCTCGTCGTGGCACGCGATGATCCGTTCCACGGGAACGCCGCGCTTGCGGGCAAAGGAGGCGATGGGCGGCCCGCACTCGTTCATGAAGGTCCCCGGGGCGACCAGCAGAAGCTGCGATCCTCCGTGCCTCGCCTCGGCGGCAAACAGCGATAGGAACCGGACCTTCTTCAGGCGGACGCCGAGGCGATCCGCCAGACGCTGCACCACCATGGCGCCCGAGTTGTGTCGGGTGCGCGCGTACCGGTCCCCGGGGTTGCCCAGCCCGGCCACCAGCCAGGGGCCGTCGGCCAAGTTCGCCTAGCTCTCGGGCTCGGCGGCCTGTCCGGCCCCCTCCTCGCCGGCGGCACCCTCGGCCTCGGCAGCGGCCTCTTCGCCCTCCACGGCCGCCGCGGCCTCCTCCTCCTCCACCCGCAGCACCTGAGGGGGAACGACGGAGACGACGACCTCATCCGGCGAGGTGAGGATGGTGCACTTCTCCGGCGCGACCAGGTCGAGGACCTTGAGCGCCTCGTTGATGCCGAGCCGGCTCACGTTCGCCTCGATGGAAGTCGGAACGTCCTGCGGGAAGCACTCCACCTGGAGGGTCCACAGGTGGTGCTCGATGACCCCACCTTCCTTGACGCCGTGAGACTCGCCGATCAGGTGCACCGGCACCTCGACCGTGATCTTCTCGTCACGGGCGATCCGCAGGAAGTCGACGTGCACGAACCGTCCCTTGATGTGGTCGCGCTGGACCTCGCGGGGCATGGCCAGGAACTGATCGTGATCGATCCGCAGGTCGACCAGGACGTTCATCCCGGCGTCGGTGTGCAACAGGTGGAACAGCTCCCTGGAGTCGATGCTGACGTGGATTGGCTCCATCCCATGGCCGTAGACGACGGCCGGGACGCGCCCGGCGGCGCGCAGCTTTCGGGCTACGCCCTTGCCGGTTCCGTCGCGCGGTTCGGCTTTCAGCTTGCGTTCCATGGGGGTCCTCCGGGGGCTGTCGAGATCGAATCAGCGGGATCGGTCGCAGGTCATTCTAGCGGGCCCCGGTCCGAGCGGGACGTCCGGCGACACTGGCGTGCGGGTGTCGTCGCAGCGAGGCCCGCCCCGGGTCGCGACTGGCAACCAAGAGGGTGGCGATCGCGGCGAACAGCACGAGCCTCCAGAGATCGTGTGCCCCCTGCCACCGGGGGTCCTGCGGGTCGAGCACGAACAGGGCCATCCGGCGCGGGAGATAGTTCGCCGCGGCGACGAGGCCCAGCAGAATGGGTCCCGCGGCGACGCCGCCCATCCCCTCGGGCACGAATCGAGCGCTTGACGCGGAGACGGCCAGCGCCCAGATCGTGAGCGCGGCCAGCTCCAGGGTGAGGGCGCCGGTGGGAAAAGGGCGGGGGTCGACGGACGATCGCATGGCCAGGGGCACCAGGAGCGCCCACGTCACGGCCAGGAGAGGAGCGGCCAGCCCGACCCGGACGGCTCGGCGCAGCCACAGCGGCGTCGGGAGGTGAGCGGTCGTGTCCTCCGTAGGGTCGTCGAGGATGAACGAGGTGCCGAGAGCGAGCAGGATCGCCGCGATTCGCAGGGCCAGCACCCTGACCTCCGGGCCCACGCACGGCGCCGAGGGAGGGCAGACGTCTCGGGTCTGCACGAAGACCTGGACGAAGGCGAGGCAGGCCGCGGTGAGCGGCGGGGTCCATCGCATGGCCCTGATCGTCGGCCGGAGCAGCTCGCCGACGTGCTCGACGCGAGCGCCTCGCCGGTCCGCGATTCGGGTCGCCGACCTCATCGGCACGGCACAGTTGAAGGGTCCGCGCCGGACGGATCGGTCAGGTTCTTGACAACGCTCTCGATCAGCGCCGACGGCACCCCGGCCCTCTCGAGTTGCTGTTCGTATGAAGGCAGTGGACGAAGGCCCAGGAGACGGACCAGCTCGTCCGTCGAGGTCGATGGACTGGTCAGCTGCGCCCAGAACCTCGAGAACGCCCGGGAGACATCCGCTGAGGGACGGCCCAGGAGTTGCTCGGCGTAGTAAGCGTCGGCCTTGCCCCATCGGACCACGAAGTTGAAGATCTGGAGGCGGTACGGGAGGCCCTCGAGCTCCCCCAGCATGGGTCCGCCGAACACATTCAATTCTTCGACGCCGCTCCTGATGTCCGTGTCCGGACCGGCCCCGGTGACCGTGACCGTGTAGGGATCGCGAGCAAGGACGGCCCGGTACGCCGACTCGGTTCCGCTCGTCGCCTGCGCGGCGAGCCACAGCGCCACCACCGCGCGGGCCTGCCCCGCCGACGTGCAGTAGTCCCAGGGCGCTCCGGCGTGGATGGTCTTCGCGGCTTTCTTCCTATCGGATGGGTCGGTGACCGCCAGGATCTTTCGGGCTTCGGCCCGGGTGAGGCGGACATCCTGGGGGCGACGAGGAAGGCCGACTGCCTGGGCGGCGACGATGAGGTCGATGGCGAGCTCGTCCAGCCCCTCGTCCTTCCCGCGACCCCACCGGTTCGCCGGGCTGATGGCGGCGCCGAGGTTGTCCGTGGTCGGGTTGTAGCCGAATTGGGACGCCGCGGAGCTCCCTTCCAGCTCCGCTTCGCCGACATCGCTCCCGTACACGCTGAGGGTCTGCACGACCGCGACGTCCCCTGGCCGGCGCTCCGCCGGGACCCGGGCGAGGACCGGAGTCACGGCGGCCGCCCACCGGTCGATCCATCCCGCGTAGGCGCGGTAGGCGCAGTAGCGGACGCCGCCGCGCGTCTGGCACGTCTGATATCGCTGGGGGTGGACGAGGATGTCGGCCTGCGCCGAGCGCTGCGCGGCCGTGGGGGCGTGGACTTGGACCGACCCGGCCACGATGACCACTGCGAGTGCCGCGGCCGTGGTCACCACCGCCCGCACTCGGACGCGTTCGCGGAGGAGTGCGATCCCACCCGCCAGGATCGCCAGCGAAGCGATGAACGCGAGGTGCCACGCGGACGGCCGGACGACCAGCTCGCGCGGCGGGTCGCCGGAGACCGCGATCGGCACCCAGGGAGCCAGCCAGCGGATCGGGTTGGGATCGTTCTCCGGACGGCCCGCGGAGGTCTGCCAGACCAGGAAGATCTCCAGCCCGGCCAGGGCGACGACGGCGACCGGACCGGCCAGGGCGGCCCGCCACCATCGGGCCAGCGCCACTCCCACCGCACCGGCCAACAGGGTCACCATAGGGCCGGAGACCAGCTCCATCGGATCGGGTCGCCCAACGGGACGCAGCGTCGCGAGGTACGCCATCGCCGCAACAACCAGGATCATCGCCAGCGCAGCGGCCCAGAGGATGGAGATGAGATGACCGGCGGTGCGTTGCCCAGCGGTGGTCACCGTGCCCTGGTAGAGGTCCTCGGTTCCATGCCGGTGGCTCCGCGTGGCGCCCAGATGGGCTGCCAGGAGCACCGCCGCCGCCAGCGGGAGGAGGGCGAGGCCGGTCAGGATGTCGTCGCGAGAGAGAATAGGAGCCTGGCTCCAGGTGACCAGGACGAACGTGACGACGCAGAAGGGAATGCTGCCCACCACGATCGGATGACGAACCAGCCTTCCACCCTCGGCCCGGGCCAGCGCCCACACCGGGCTTCGCTGCCTCGTCGCGACGTGGGCGCGCGGCGCGGACTGCCGGACCCCCGCCGTGATAATGCTCACGCAGCCTCCGAGAACGCCCGTTCCCCCACCAACAGGAGGTACCCGTCCTCGATGGTCGGCTCGGCCAGCTCCGCGCCGGGGGGAGCATCGCCGATGTTCCGGTGGCGTCCCTCAGCGGTCCGCCACGCCAGCCTGGCCCGGGGATCGCGTCCGTCGGCCAGCCACACGTGCCCCCGGGCCACCTCGGCGACGTCCCGAGGCGCTCCCGTCAGCAAGACGCGGCCAGCGTTCATGACCACCACCTGCTGGCACAGGGCGGCGACATCCTCGGTCTGGTGGGTGGAGACGACGATCGTTCGGTCCTCACCCAGGCGCGAGACCATGTCCCTGAATCGAAGTCGCTGCTCGGGGTCCAGGCCGGCGGTGGGCTCGTCCAGGATCAGCAGGTCCGGGTCGCCCAGCAGTGACTGGGCCAGCGCGACACGCCGCCGCATCCCTCCCGAGAGCGCCCGGATCTTCTTCCCCGAGACACTCTCCAGACCGGACAGCTCCAGGGCTCGCCGCACTTCCTGGTGCCGCCGCGGGCGATGCGTCATCTCTTTGAGGATGGCCACGTAGTCGACGAACTCGAACGCGGTGAAGTTTCGGTGAAACCCGGGCTCCTGCGGCATGTAGCCGAGCCGGCGCCGGATCTCCAGGCGATCCCGGGACCGTGACGGGTTCCGGCCGAGCAGCCGGACCTCGCCGGCGTCGGGCGCCAGGATCGTGGCCAGGATCCGGAGCAGCGTCGTCTTGCCCGCCCCGTTGGGGCCGAGAAGACCGAGGATGCCGGTTCCCGCATCGAGCGAGACCCCGTCGAGCGCCCGGGTTCGGAGGAACCGCTTCTCGATCCCTTGCAGGCGAACGCGCTGCTTCCCGCCGTTCCCGTCGTCGAGTCCGGTCATCGTCCCCTCCTCGTGTCGAAGGCCTCTCGGCGGCGCGCCAGGACGACGATCGAGGCCACGGCGATCATGGCGAACGCTGCCTGTGGAGCCGCCCGGAAGGCGGCGTACGGAACGGAAGAGAACCGCTCGCCGAGAACCACGGCAAGCGTCCACGCCGCAACCAGTCCAACGGTCGCCCGCTGGGGCGACCAGTAGCTGGACAGGGCCAGGTTGCCGAGTGACAGCGCGATCGAGGGGAGGAGCCATGCCGCCGCCGTCCAGTCCAGGTGAGGGAGGGCAATGGCGGCGATCCCGACCAGCGCCATCGATGTGATCAGCACGGCCAGGGCCCGGATCATGAGCAGCCGGAAGCTGCGCATGGGCGCAGCCAGCCCCACCTCGTAGGTCGGGTCGACCCGGGGCCCGTAGGCGACCGCGATGCCGGCCAGCGGAATCAGTGGCGCCACCACCAGGAACTGGAGAACGCCGACGCTCCCGGCGCGTGCGGCCACCGTGGCGAAGGCCAGCGCGATCGCCACCGCCCCGAACCACGACAGACGAAGGGACGGGGTGGCGGCCAGGAGGCGGGCCACGTGGTCCGGCATGCCGAGCCGCCCCAGCAGACGCTCGACCATGCCCTGCGGCGCGATGTCCAGCCGCTCCTCGATGGCCGCCCACATCCCCTCGATGCGGTCCCTCCCCACATGTCGGGCGATCGCCTCCCGGCAGCGCTCGCAACGGAGGAGGTGGGCCTCGATCGACGACGAGTGCACCTCGTCGAGGATCCCCAGCGCATAGGTCTCCATGAGTGCGGGATCGCCGTGCCAGCTCATGCCAGCTCCTCTCGAAGTTGCTCCCGGGCCCGCATCAGCCGAGTCTTCACGGTTCCCTGGGGGATCCCCAGCAGCCGGGCCGCCTCGCGCGTGGTGAGGCCATCCAGCACGGTTGCCTCGAGCACCGCCCGGAGCTCCGGGGAGAGGCGGTTGAGGGCCCCCGCCAGGTCACCGTGCTCCACGCCGAGCAGGACCTGTTCCTCCGCCGAGAGTACCGGCTGCGAACGGCCGAGCCGGGCGGGAGCAATGGCGCGACGGGCTCCCCATCGCATGCGGTCCACCAGTCGACGGATGGCGATCCCCCACATCCACGCCGCCACGTCCCCGGTCCCCCGGTAGGCCCCGGGCCGCCGCCACACCGCTACGAACACGTCCTGCACCGTCTCCTCCACCACGTTCGGGTCCGCGCAGCGCCGCCGGAGCCGAAGCAGCATCCACGGGGCGTGCCGCTCGTAGAGGACCCGGAAGGCCTCGCGGTCGCCGTCGCCGATGGCCTCCAAGAGCGCTCCATCGTCGCGGGCATCCGCTCCCCGCTCCACCGGCGGTCGGCTCACAGCCCCATTGTCGTCACCGGCCGCGCGATCGGTTCACGTCGGGGCGAGCTGGTCCGGGCACGGGCCCTTCCTTGCCGGCCTGGACCGCTTCAGGCCGCCCCAGTCGTGCCGATCACCGACGTATGGCCGGTCGTCGAGGCAACTGGCTGCGCAGGGGGGCTGTCGGCGTCTTCGCCGCGCTCCTGGGAGCCACTCCGGCCGCGGCAGCCAGGTTCGAAGCCACGCCGCCCGCGACACTTTCTCCGGTCCTGGGATCGGCGCAGCGGGCGGCGATCCGGCTCGGCCTCCCGGCCGCTCCCGACCCCCTTCGCAACGGCCCCGCCGCTGCGCTGCGGGCCCTCACGCCCATTCCGCGGCCGGCTCTCCTGGTCCGGGTGAGCCATTCCCTCCCCGTGACGTCGAGGCCCGGGGGCGGTCGCGTGATCGGCACGCTCGTGTCGCACGCCCGCTACTCGGGGCAGGCGATCACCGCGTGGGTCATGCGCACGACGAGGGACGGACGGTTCGGCCTGGTCCCCGTGGCCTACAGCGTGCCCTACCGGGCGGGATGGATCCGCCTGGCCGGCCTCCGGCGCGCCTCGACACCGATCTCGGTCCTGGTCGACCTGTCGCGGCACCGGCTCACGGTGAGCCGGTTCGGCCGGGTCATCATGAGCGTGCCCGTCGCCACCGGATCACCTTTCACGCCGACTCCGCCCGGCCGCTACTTCGTCACCGAGCGGGTCCCGTTCGCCCCGTCCAGCGCGTACGGCGCGTTCGTGTTCGGGATCTCCGGTATCCAGTCCCGGCTGCCCTGCTGCGGCAACCTGCTCGCCTTGCACGGGACGAACGACCCCGGCTCGATCGGCAGGTCCGCCAGCGCCGGGTGCATCCGCGTGGGCGCCGCCGGCCTCCAGCGCCTGCGGCAGCTGCTGTGGTGGGGGACGCCGGTCGTCATCCAGCGTTAGCCCTCCCGACTTACGGCTGATTCTCTCCGTGGAATAGCTCGGAAACCGACTCGTCCTCGAACACCGCTTGGAGCGCGGAGGCGATGATCGGCGCGATGGAGAGGATCGTCAGCCGGTCCCCGAGCACGGCCGACTTCTCCTCGGGAACGGGCAGAGTGTTCGTTACCACGGTCTCCTTGATGGGCGACTCCGCGAGCCGCTGGACCGCCTTGCCCGAGAGCACGGCATGGGTGGCCACCACGTAGATCTCTTCCGCGCCCTCTGCCGACAGGGCCCTGGCTCCCTCGGTCATGGTCCCAGCAGTGTCGATCATGTCGTCGATCAGCACGCACGGCCTGCCCGCCACCGGCCCCACCACCCGCATCTCCTCGATCCGATGGGCTTCGTGGCGTGATCGCCGCTTGTTGATATAGGCGATGTCGGCGTGGAGCAGCTCCCGGAGGCGCTCGGCTGTCTTGACCCTACCGGCGTCGGGGGCCACCACCACGATGTCCTGAGGCACCCGAATGTCCTTCTGAAGGTACTCGGCGAGGAGTGGCAGCGCGGTCAAGTGGTCGAAGGGAAAGTTGAAGAAGCCTTGGATCTGGCCCGAGTGGAGGTCGACCGACACCACGCGGTTGGCCCCGGCGACGGTCAACATGTCCGCGACCAGCTTCGCCGAGATCGGCTCGCGCGCCAGCGCCTTCTTGTCCTGGCGCGAGTACCCGTAATAGGGGATGACCGCGCTGATCCGCTTGGCCGAGGCGCGTTTGAGCGCGTCCAGCATGATCAGCTGTTCCATGATGGCGTCGTTCACGGGGTACGCGTGGGTCTGGATGACGAACACGTCGGCCCCGCGAACGCTCTCGTTGGATGAGAAGTAGATCTCGCCGGAGGCGAACCGTGAGATCTTCGCCGCGGAGATCCGTATGCCCAGATGCTGGGCGATCTCCTGGGCCAGGCCCGGATGGTAGGTCCCGCTGAACACCATCATCCGCTTGCGGGTCACCACTTCCCGCATCTGCGGCTCAGCCACGACTCCGTCCTCCCTTCGCTCCCCTGCCTACACTCTTCGCCCCCGAGGACCGTCGGGCCTTCGCCGCTTCCTTGGCCCGCTTGCGCCGGTCGTAGCCCGGGACGTTCCGCTGCTCCGACCGCTCCACGGCCAGGGCGCCCTCGGGAACTTCCCGGGTGACCACGGAACCGGCGCCGGTCCAGGCCCGCTTGCCCACTTTGACGGGAGCCACCAGCATCGTATCCGACCCGATGTGCGCTTCGTCGCCGATGGTCGTGGGGTACTTCCGGAACCCGTCGTAGTTCACCGTCACCGTCCCCGCCCCGATGTTGACGCCCTCACCGATCGTGGCGTCGCCGACGTAGGAGAGGTGCGGAACCTTGCTCCCCTTCCCCACCCGGCTCGCCTTGATCTCCACGAACGAGCCCGCCTTCGCCTCCTCCATGAGGACCGTTCCGGGCCGGAGGCTCGCGTAGGGGCCCACCGTCGCCCGGGCCCCGATCCGGGAACCCCGCACCACCGAGAACGTGACCTCGGCCTCGTCGCCGATCACCGAATCGACGACTCGCGTGTTCGGTCCGATCGTGCAGCCCGCGCCGATTCGCGTCGTCCCCTCGAGGAACGTCATCGGGAGAACCGTAGTGTCCCGCCCGATCCGCACGTCCACGTCGAGATAGGCGGTGGACGGGTCGGTGAAGGACACGCCGTTCGCCATGTGCGCGCGCACCAGCCGGTCGCGGATGATCGCGACCACGGCCGCCAGGCCCGCCCTAGTGTTCAGGCCCATGGCGCCGCCGAGGTCTGCCCACACGGCCGATGTCCGCTCGCCCTTCTCCCGCAGGATCTCCAGGACGTGGAACAGGTAATACTCGCCCTTCCGGTGGTCCCGTCCCACCAGAGGGAGGGCCCGGTAGAGGTCGTCGCGACGGAAGGCGTAGACAAGGGCCGAGACCTCCCGGATGCCCCGGGTGTTCGGATCGGCGTCGGCTTGCTGCTCCCCGACGAGGGCGACCAGGCGGTTGCCGTCCCGGACGACCCGCGCGTAGCCGGAGGGATCGTCCAGCGAGGTGGTGAGGATCGTCGCCGCCGCCTTCGTTCGCCGGTGGATGTTCAGCACCTCCCGAACGTGCTCACCGGTGACCAACGGGTCGTCGGCGGCCATGACCAACACGTCGTCGGCCGAGGCGACCGCGGCTTCCGCAGCCAGCACCGCGTGGCCGGTCCCGCGTGGCCGGCCCTGCTCGACGAAGACCGGCTCTGGTTTGATGCCCCACGACCGTACCGCGGCCTCGATCTGGTCGGCGCCGTGATGGACCACGATTGCCAGGGAGGATGGCCGTACTGCCTGGGCCGCCCTCAGCACGTGCCACAGCGAAGGCCGCCCGCAGACCTCGTGCAGCACCTTGGGCCGCTCGGATTTCATCCGGGTCCCCTCGCCCGCGGCGAGGACGATCGTGGCGATCCGGGGTTGGGTTCGTGGGGCCATGGGTCCCTTCCTCGAATGGGCGAGGACGCTTCCATTTGTACCGGCGCGGGGGCGACCTCGCAACGTGCCCCACAACGCTCACCCCGGCCGGTCATGTCACGCGGGACCTCCGGACGGTATCGTGGCGGCAGCCACACTGGCCCTTCGTCCAACAGGCAGGACGCCGGGTTTTGGTCCCGGAAATCCGCGTTCGAATCGCGGGGGGCCAGCCCTCAGGCTCCGCGATCTCTCACGAACGCATAGGTCGGGAGCCGTCCGGAGATCCGCTCCAGAGCCCCTTCCACGTCCTCCTCGAGCCGCCGGCCGGGTGGGGAGAGGCATCCGACCACGGTCGGCCCGCTTCCACTCATGACCGCCCCGAACGCTCCACCGGCGAGCAATGCGCGCCTGGCTTCGCCGATCTCGGGATGCCGGCGCACCACCACTCCCTCCAGGTCGTTGAACAGGAGACCGCCCAACGCCTCCCCGCCCGACAACGCGGCTTCCACGAGGGGACTCGGATCGGGTCCGGTCGTTCCGTGCGCCTCGTCCCACCAGGCGAACGCGTCCCGGGTGGAGACGCCGAACGGAAAGGTCACCACTGCCACCGAGAGCGGAGAGACCTCGGCGGGCTCGACCCGATCGCCGCGCCCTCGGGCGATGGCCGGGCCGTCCATCAACAACGCGGGAACGTCGGACCCGATGGAGGCGCCCACGTCCAGCAGCGTCCGTTCATCGAGCCCGCAATCCCACAGATCGTTCAGGACCTTCAGGGTTGCCGCCGCGTCCGAGCTTCCTCCGCCGAGCCCGGCCGCCGCCGGGATCCGCTTCTCCAGGGTGATGTCGGCGAAGCCCCGAACCCCGGCCCGGTCCGCCAGGGCCGAGGCGGCCCGGATCACCAGGTTCGACTCGTCGTTCGGCACTCCTCGGACGAGGCCAGGATCTCCGGTCACTTCCAGTGACAGCGACAGCGTCCGGAACGAGGGATCGGCGTCCGCGTGGACCTCCAGGCGGTCCTCCAGCGAGATCGGCGCGATCAGGGTCTCGATCTCGTGGTAGCCGTCGGGGCGGGCGCCGAGCACCCGCAAGAACAGGTTCACCTTCGCCGGGGCCTCGGCGATCCTGGTGTTCGGCAACGATCCGTTCA
>Ga0066710_100003728_pt1 | contig 13134 bp, 13 predicted proteins | sample GraSoiAngelo_159_FD_79666 | JGI IMG/M metagenome (GOLD analysis project Ga0066710, IMG submission 79666) | Grasslands soil microbial communities from the Angelo Coastal Reserve, California, USA - 14_1009_16_40cm | ecosystem: Environmental > Terrestrial > Soil > Grasslands | place: USA...
CTAGCGGAACAACCCGGATGGTCTGCAGACTTGGCTCATGCTGCTGCGTGGCCGAGGAACCCAAACAGCGGCCGGACGCACGTAGTCGATCGGCTGGTGGGCGCGACAGGATTCGAACCTGTGACTTCCACCGTGTGAAGGTGGCACTCTACCGCTGAGTTACGCGCCCCGCTGCGACCTGTTTCGTGCTGGGACCCGCTGAGTTCTTACTACGCCGGTACTACGCCCGCCAGACACTGCGTCCGCCCGGCGCGAATTTGCCGTATATACGCCGGAACGACGGACTCCGCCTCAGAGGCGTGTGAAGGCAGTGCTCTACCGCTGAGCTAAGCGCCCGTGAGGCCGGGTCCATTCGCATGGCGGGCAGGCCCAGTCAAGACCCGTTAGCCTCGTGGAATGCGCGCCCCCGCGATGGCTTGCGGCGTCTTCCTCTCGGCCATCGGGTGCTCGCGCGAGACTGTCCCTGCCCCACCACCCGTCCCACCCGGCCCACCGCCCCCGCTGGCCCTGCAGGACGCGTTCGCGGGACTCCGCTTCCGCGCACCGTTGCACGTGCTGCAGGCCCCCGGAGAGGCGCGCTTCTTCGTGGTCGAGAAGGCCGGAACCGTGCAGGCCGTGTCCGGGACGACGGCGTCGACCTTCCTCGACATCCGGGCGCGCGTGAACTCCACTCCCGGAGAGGCAGGGCTGCTGGGGCTCGCCTTCCACCCTCGCTGGGCGCAGAACCGGCAGGTGTTCCTCAACTACACCGCCTTCAGCTCGGCGAGCCCGGCCAACCTGCGCACGACCATCTCGCGCTTCACCAGCGCCGACGGCGGCGCCACGCTCGATCCGGCCAGCGAGCAGGTGCTGCTCACCATCGAGCAGCCGTTCGAAAACCACAACGGTGGCGGCGTCGCGTTCGGCCCCGACGGGCTGCTCTACCTCGGGCTCGGCGACGGAGGGTCCGCGGGGGACCCGTCCGGCAACGCGCAGAATCCTGCCCGCCTCCTCGGGAAGCTGCTGCGGATCGACGTGGACTCCGGAACGCCTTACGCCATTCCGCCATCGAATCCGTTCGCCTCGGGGGGCGGGCGCGGCGAGGTCTACGCCTTCGGGCTGCGCAATCCGTGGCGGTTCAGCTTCGACCGCGCGACCGGCGCGCTCTGGCTCGCCGACGTGGGACAAAACACCTGGGAGGAGGTCGACATCATCGTCTCCGGCGGGAACTACGGCTGGAGCCCCCGCGAAGGCACGCACTGCTACCCACCGGGAACGTTGTCCTGCGCGGGCCCGTACCTGGACCCGGTCGTGGAGTACTCACACGCGGAGGGTGCGTCCATCACCGGCGGGTACGTCTATCGCGGCGCCGCTCTGCCGCGGCTCGCGGGGCACTACGTCTACGGGGATTTCGGCTCCGGGCACATCTGGGCCGTGCCGGCGGCAGGGCCGTACACTCCGGTGCAGATCGCGCAAGGGAATGCCATCTCCTCCTTCGGCGAGGACGCCGCCGGCGAGCTGTACGTCGCGGACCTGGCGACAGGCCAGGTCTCCAAGCTCGTGGCGGCACCCTGAGCGCGCCTGCCCCGCAAGTCAGCCGTTGCCCTTGCCACGGGACTTTCCTGCGTTACTACAGAGCCATGAATCCCGCCGGCACGAAGGAGAACGAGCGCGAGATGGAGTTCGATGGCGGCTGCTCCGTGTGCGGCGGCCCCGTCGCGGTGAAGTTCACGCGTTCGCGCGCCGTCAGCATCTGCCGCGCCTGCCACCACTTCGCCATCGCAAACGTGCACGTCGAGGACGGCAACCTCGTCTTCGAGCAGGTGGTCCGCGCCGCGGCCTGAGTTACTTCCGGCCGGCCAGTAGCTGATCGAGCTCGTCGGCCAGCTCGGCGCAGCGCCGCTTGAGCTGCGAGAGCCGCTTCCCCGCCGACTTGAAGTCCTCGCGCGTGACCAACCCGGCCGCGCGCAAGGCCTTCTCCTGCGCTTCGTCGAGAGCAGCCTTCAGGCGCTCCAGGCGCCCGATCGCGGAGGCGATGGCCTCCGCGCGCTTCGGGTCCTCGAAGAGCTTCCCGACCACCTTCATTCCGAGCGCGGTGGCGCGCTCGCGCAGCGTCGTGCCCACGGCGGGCAATTCCCCCGGCGCGGCCGCTTTACCCACTTCGATCAGGGCACGTGCTGCGCGAACCCGCCACTGACGCAGCGGGGGTTCGGGGCCGTGCCCGCAACCTCGGCCAGCTCGCGCGGGTAGACGATGGGCGACGTGCCGTCCGGCTGGTTCTGCTGGACCACGAATGGGTAATGCGCCTGGTGCTCCTGGAACCAGAGCCGCCCGCCGGGAAGGATGGAGTCCATCTCCAGCTTGCCGAGCTGCTCGCGCACTGCCTCGCGATCGGCGGACCCGGCCTTGCGCACCGCAGTCACGAGCGCGCGCGCCGACTCGTAGGCGAGCGCGTGGTACCACTCGGGCGAGCGCTGGTACTTCGCCTTGAACGACTGCGCGAACGGCTTCCCGGGGCTCGCGGCGGCGTTCCACCACACCGCGGAGAGGACGTACGAAACGTTGTCGCGTCCCAGCGTTTCGGCCGCCTGGCGCTCGCTGCCGCGCGCGCCGTACGTCACGACTGCGTGGCACAGCTTCTGGGCCACGTACTCCTTGTGCAGCGCGATGTAGTCGGGCAGGTGCGCATCGGCGAGAAACACGTCCGCCTTCGCCGCCTTGAGGCCCGCGATGATCTTCTTGGCATCCGGAGCATTCATCTCGAAGCTGTCGTCGAGCACCACGTTGTAGGCGCCCTTGCGGCGCGCCGTCTTGCTGGCGAACTCGAGAATACCGCTGCGGAAGTCCTTCCCGTGCGGCGTGTTCTCCCAGAGGACCGCGATCCGCAGCGGCGTGGGCAGCCGGCCTTCGGTCTGCTGCACCTCGATCCAGCGCATCTCGCTGTACGCGAGCAGATCGACCGGAGCGAGCAACCCGAACACATACCGCGGCGTCCGCCGGTAGATCTCTGCCGCCGCGCCGCCTCCGTTGACGTACGGAACGTGTGCTTCCTCGGCGACCGCGCTCTGCGCCAGCACCAGGGAAGTGGAATACGTCCCGAGCAGCAACTGGGCCTTGTCGACGTCGATCAGCCGCTGCGCCAGCCGGATCGCCAGCTCCGACGAGCTCTGGTCGTCGACGATCTTCAGGGAGACGGGCAGGCGTCCCGACGGAACCTCGATTCCGCCCGCCCGGTTCACCTCGTCGATGGCGAGCTCGTAACCCTCCTTGAACGCGACACCCGCCTTCGCCTCTGCGCCGGTCAGCGGCAACGTGGCGCCGATGACGACGGTTCGCGAATCGGGTTGGCCCGCTCGTGCGGTAGAGCCGGCGAGCGCGATCACGACGACAGCGGCAATCCGGATCGAGTTGGACATGTCCCCCTCCGAGAAACGCTCCAAGATGCCGTACCAAGGTGCTCTTGGAGGTTTCCAGTGCCACCGGGTCGGATGGGGTGGCCGGCAGCGCGCGCCGGCAGCGTGCGCGCTTACCTCGCGTCCTTTTTCAGGACAGGGAGCTACTACCCGCCGAAGACCTTCCGGATCGAGGCGAAGAGCCCCTTGCGCGGCTCGTCCTCGGCCTGCTGCTCGGCGAGCAGGCGGCGCCGCTCGTTCTCCTCAGCCCAGGCCGCCTTCAGCGTTTCCGGCGTGTCGCGCGTCGCGAGCAGCACTTCCTTCGGCTGCGTCTCTCCGCGGAGTCCCTCGACGGTCACGTGCAGCAGGCACTCCTCGTCGAGGTTGAAGTTCACCCGCTGGCCCGCCGCTTCCGGCGGGAAACGCAGCGTGCCCAGGTACTCGTTGTCGATGATGCGCTCGCTGTCACCCTGGAAGATGTCCAGCTCCATCACCGCGCCCTTGGTGGGCGGCAGGCGGAAGCTGCGCTGCACCGGGATCTGCGTGTTCTTCTCGATTACCTTGCGGAACCGTCCGCCTGGCATGGCGAACCCGATGGGCATCGAAAGCGCGTCGACCAGTGTGACCGAATCGATCTCGGACATCGACTCGGCGAGCAGCGCAGCGCCGAGCGCCACCGACTCGTCCGGGTGCACGCCCTTGCGCGGCGGGCGGCCGAAGTGCTGGTGCGTCTTGCCCTGGACGAGCGGCGTGCGCGTCTGACCGCCGACCAGCAACACCTCGGCGATGTCGGAAGGCGGGATGTTCTTCTCGCCCAGCACGCGGTCGACGATCTGGAATGTGCGGTCCACCAGGTCCATCACCAGCGAATTGAGCCGCTCGCGCGAGAGCGGGATTTTGAGATCCACCGGCTTTCCGCGCCGCTCGGCCACGTAGGGCAGCTCGATGACCACGTTGGAGAGCAAAGTGAGATCGATCTTCGCCGCCTCGGACGCGTTCTTGATCCGCTGCATGGCGATGGGGCTGTCGGTCAGGTCGATCCTGGTCTCCTCGCGGAATTCCTCGAGGACGAAATCGATGATGCGGTTGTCGAAGTCGACGCCGCCCAGGAAGGTGTCCCCGCCGGTCGCGAGCACCTCCATCACGTTGCCGTGCAACTGGAGGACGCTCACGTCGAAGGTGCCGCCGCCCAGGTCGTAGACGAGCACCTTGTGGTCGAACCCGCGGTTCAGGCCGTAGGCCAGCGCCGCCGCGGTGGGCTCGTTGACGATGCGCTTCACCTCGAAGCCCGCCAGGCGCCCCGCCTCCTTCACCGCCTGGCGCTGGTTGTCGTTGTAGTAGGCGGGCACCGAGATCACGGCTTCCTTGATCTCCTGCCCGAGCGTCGCCTCGGCCACGCGCTTGCAGTGCTGCAGCACGAACGCGCTGATCTGCGGCAGCGAGTACACCTTGCCGGCCAGCGCCACCGCGGCCTCGCCCTCGCTCCCCTCGACGATCTCGTAGGTGAAATAGTGCTTGATGTCCTGGACGACCTTGGAGTTGTACTTGCGCCCGATCAGGCGCTTGGCTCCGTAGATGGTGTTGCGCGGATTCACCACCATCTGGTCCTTGGCGACGTTGCCGACCAGGAGCTCGCCCTTCTCGGAGATCGCGACCACGCTCGGCAGGATGAGCGCGCCCTTGTCGCTCGGCACCACCTTCGCGATCTTGTTGCGCACGTACGCGACGCACGTGTTCGTCGTGCCGAGGTCGATTCCGAGGAGGATGGGTTTTTCCGCCATTTCCTTCAGGCTCGAGGAGTTGTCCGATGCTACGGTGCGCGGCGGGGCGGGCGCAAGAAAACCCCGTCTGGCCGGGCGGCTACCACCGCACCCGGTAACGAACGGTCGCACCTGCGGAGCCGGACTCCGCCACCTCGGCCGGACCCACCTCGCCGCTCACGCCGCACTGCTCGAAGATGAACTGCAGCGATCCTTGCAGGACGTGGTAGGCGGCCTCGGGCGTATCCGGGCCGTCGAAACGCGCCAGCACCACCCCCGACCGGGGCGACTCCGCGGTGTACGAGAAGGTGATCCCGCGGGTGACGAGGGCGAAGAAGCGGTCCAGGTTCTCGAACACCACGGCGGGCGTCTGCCCGAGGAGCAGGAAGGCGATGCGCAGGACGGGGCGAACCACGGTGGTGCCCAGGTTCTGCGAGCAGACGCGCCCGAGCTCGACCGTCATATCGCGGCCCGCGACGGTCAGGAACGCCGCCTCCAGCTCGTCGATGTGCACCGAGGGTACCCAGCTGAACCAGCCCGGCGGCTTGTCACAGAGCTGGCGCGTGCGCGGCGAGACGCGCTCCAGCACCTCGGCCTTGTGGCCGCGTTCGTAGATGAAATCGAGGATGTTGCGGAAGAACGTGCCGAGGCCCTGCCTGGGCGCATCGCTCGCGCGGGGCGTGGCCGTGGCGGGTTGCACGCCCGGACGCTAGCACGCGGCAACCGGCGTCCCTAGAAGTCGACGCCGAGCTTCAGGTGAGGCGCGCTACTCGGTGAGGCGTGGAGGTGCGCTCTCCACTTCGATCGCCCACTTCTCGTACGGCGGGTGCGGCCGCGTCGGCAGCTCGTCGAGGAAACGGCTCGGCTTCATCAGCACGCGCGCGCGGTCCTGCTCCTCGTGCATGAGCGGATAGCAGAGATAGAGCTCGTCCCTAGCGCGCGTCACCGCGACGTAGAACAGGCGCCGTTCCTCTTCCTCGCCGCCCTCGTCCTTGAGCGCCGGTGCGCTGGGAAAGCGCCCGTCGGCCAGCCACACGAGGAACACGGCGCGCCACTCGAGCCCCTTCGCCTGGTGCACGCTGGAGAGCACGAGCCGCTCGTCCGGATCCGATCCCTCGATCACGTCCTCTCCTTCCAGTGTGTCGAGCAAGGAGAGATCTCCCAGGAGGTGCTCGAGCGACTCGGCCTGGAGCGCGTAGTCGGCGAGCTGGCGGACGTCGTCCTCGCGCGCCTGGAAGTTCGAGTAGCGGATCTTCAGCGCCTCGCGGTAGCCCGCCTCGTCGAGGACGAACCGCACCATCTCGGAGGGCTGGGAGCGCATCGACGGCGCGGAGAGCCGCCCGAGCGCACCCCGCAGCTTCGCGAGGCCCGGCCGGGCCTTGGGCGGGACGAGCTGGTCCAGCTCCGCGCGCGACAGCTCCATCCGCGGATCGCGTCCCTGCCCGGCCCAAATCTCAAGTCGCGACCAGAGCGCGTCGGCGCTCGCCGCCCCGATCCCCGGCGCGAGCTTCACCACCCGTTTGAACGACAGCTCGTCGAGCGGGTTCTGCACGAACCGCAGGTGCGCGAGCACGTCCTTGATGTGCGCCTGCTCGAAGAAGCGCACTCCGGCGCGCACGTAGAAGGGGATCCCGCGCCGCGCCAGCTCCATCTGCAGCTCCATCGCGTGGTGGTGCGCGCGGTAGAGCACCGCGGTCTCGCGCAACGGAATGCCCTCCTCGCGCAGCTCGAGGATCCGCTGCGCGACGAACTCCGCCTGCTGGTGCACGTCGCGGAGCGGCACCAGCGCCGGCAGCACCCCGTCCGCGCGGCAGGCCGACAGCTGCTTGGGAAACTGGCGCGCGTTGCACGCGATGGAGTGGTTCGCGAGCGCGAGGATCTGCGGCGTGCTGCGGTAGTTCACCGTCAGCTTGAACTGCCGGCAGTCCGGGTAGCGCTCGGGAAAGGCGAGGATGTTCTCGAAGTGCGCGCCGCGGAACGAGTAGATGCTCTGCGCGTCGTCTCCCACCACCAGCGCGTTGCGGTGCAGCGCCGCCATCCGATCGACGATCTCGCCCTGCAGGAGGTTCGTGTCCTGGTACTCGTCGACGAGGATCGCGTCGAACTTGCCCTGCAGGACCTGGCACGTCTGCGGCACCTCGACGAGCAGCCGCTTCCAGTTCATCAAGAGATCGTCGAAGTCCATCGCGTTCATCTGCGTCTTGCGCTCGGCGAAGCGGCGCGCGACGCGCAGGATCTCCTCCTCCAACGCGCCGAACTGCGGCCGCTCGCGCGCGAGCACGTCGGCGATCGGACGCTGCGTGTTCACCGCAGTCGAGTAGAGGTCGACGAGCACGTCGGCGCGCGGAAAGCGCCGCTGCCCCACTCCCAGCCCGAGGTCCGCAGTCGCGCTGGCCATCAGCTCCTTGGTGTCCTCGCGATCGAGAAGGCCGAACCGGTCGCCGTAGCCGAGGCGCGCGCCATGGTCGCGGAGCAGCCCGTGCGCGACATGGTGGAAGGTGCCGCCGACCAGCTTGCGCCCGTCGATGCGGCACAAGGCGGCGACGCGCGCCATCATCTCGCGCGCGGCCTTGTTGGTGAAGGTGAGCAGCAGGATGCGATCGGGCGCGACGCCTTCCTCGATGAGGCGAGCGACACGGTAGGTGAGCGTCCGCGTCTTCCCCGATCCGGCGCCAGCGATCACCAGCGTCGGCCCCTGCGGGGACAATGCGACCGCGCGCTGCTCGTCGTTGAGCTCGGAATCGAAGTCGACCAGCCCTCGGCGCGGCTGCGCGCTTTTCAGCGCGTACCTGCGCAGCGCGTTGGGCTCCTGCGGGACCAGCTGCTGGGCGGAAGCGCTCTCCTGGGGCATCCACCCACCCTAGTGAACGCCTGTACAGCCCGTCAAGTTCCCGACGGTCGATCCGACGGGGATGCTGGGTCGAGCGCCCCACCGACATGCTCCGCGTCTCCGCGGTGATCTCTTGGGCCTTTCTGCATCGGCGCGAGACGGTTGTGCGCCAGCTCTCCCGCGCTCTTCACCAGCAGCACCTCGGCGAGGATGGAGATGGCGATCTCGCCGGGAGACTTGTCGCCCAGCTTGAGCCCGATCGGCGCGTGCAACCGCGGGTCTGTGCGCGGGTCGCGGCCCAGCCGGCGCGCGATCGAGCGGAGGATCACCGCGACCTTGCGGCGGCTGCCGATGAGCCCGACGTAGCGGGCGGGGGTGCGCAGCGCCGCTTCCAGCACCGCCTCGTCGAGGGCGTGGCAGCGGGTGACGATCACTACGAAGTCCTCCGGACCTGGGGACAATCCACCCAGCGCGTCCTTCTCCAGATCGGCGCAGCGCACGTCCGCGGCGCGCGGGAAGCGCTCGCGCCGGGCGAAGTCCGGACGGTCGTCCACGACCACCGCGCTGAGCCCCGCTTCCGCAGCCATGTTCGCGACGCGCTCGCCGACGTGGCCCGCACCATAGAGGACGAGTCTCGCGGCCGGCCGTATCACGTCGATGAAGACGCTCACCTCGCCGCCGCACTTCATGCCCAGGTCCTCGCCGGGCGCCGGCACGGCCGGAAGCGGCTCGGCGGCTTCGCCCGCGGTGGTCAGGGCGAACCGGCGCACGCCCGATGCGCCGCCGCCGCGCAGCAGCTGCACCGCTTCGAACAGCACGCTCGCCTCGAGCGGTCCGCCTCCGACGGTGCCGCAGACGGACCCGTCCGGTGCGACCAGCATCTTCGCGCCAGCGTCGCGAGGAACGGACCTGTCGGTGGCGACCACGGTGCAGAGGGCGAACGCCTCCCGTGCGGCGGCCCGGCGCGCCGCCTCGGCGAACAACTCGGCGTCGCTGCGCGGCCCGCCGGGCGCGGCCGCACCTTTGGCGTCGATCACGACTCCGCCCCGGCGCGCGGCTCCGATTCCACGAGGAGAGTCTACCTCACCGTCGGAGCGCTGGTTCGGGGTCGCGGATCGCACTTCGTTCTTGCGACAATTGCGCGGGTCCGGTTATGCAGGCCCGGTGCCGACCCCGCTTGCCGTCGTGTGCGACTTCGACGGCACCGCCACCCTTCTCGACATCGGCGACGAGATCAGCAAGCACTTCGGCGGAGTCGAGCATTGGGAGACGGAGACCGCGCGGTTCAGGCGAGGCGAGCTGGATACCCGCGGGATCATCGAGGCCATCTACAACAAGATCCTCGCCTCCGAGGAGGAAGTGCGCGCCTTCGCCGCCGCGACGGCGAGGTTGCGCCCCGGGTTCTCGGACCTGGTCGCGGCGTGCCGGGCCCGCGGCGCTCCGTTCTTCCTCGCGTCCGGTGGGCTACGCCAGTACATCGAAGCCGTCCTCGCCGCGAACCTTTCACCGGAGCAGCGCGCGCACGTCCGGATCGTCGCCAACGAGGGCCTGTTCGGCCCTGGCGGCTTGAAGGTGCGCTTCCCCACCGAAGACGCGGCGCGGGAGCTGGGCTGCACCGCCTGCGGCTCGTGCAAGCGGGTCGCGGTGGCGGAGGCGCGAAAGGCCGGCGCGCGCCACGTGATCGGAGCGGGCGACGGGTTCGCGGACCGCTGCCTGGCGAGGTCGGCGGATTCGATCTGGGCGCGCGACGGCAGCTATCTGCACCGCTGGTGCGTCGAGAACCGTGTCGCGCACACGCCGTTCACCTCGCTGGACGGCGTGGCCCGCGCGGTGGCCGCGTTCCCGGCATAGCTCCTGCAATCTGGCTCCCGGCCGCGTCCAGAGCGGCCGGGAGGGAACGGCATGGCGGCGTGGCGGCGCCTGCTCTGCGTGGCGGCACTGGCGGCGGGGGCGGCCGCAGGGCAGGAAGAAGGCGATCGCGGCGCCGCCGGACCGGAAGGATCGTCGACGCCGGACGAGGATGCGCGCTCGACCGCGATCGGCGCCTCGGCGCAGCTCAGCGCCTCCGCGCGGGGTGGGCGCGAGCTGCTGCTCGCGGCGTATCTGGTCCGGAGCGGCGTGCGGATCACGGCGGGAGGGGAGTCGACCTCGGGACCGGGCGCACCGGAGCGGCGCGGCGTGGTGCTCGGCGGCGAGCTGGAGCTTGGCGACGATGCGGCCGTGCAGCTGGAGGCGCGCGTCGTCCCCGCTCAAGAGCAGATGTCGCGCACGGCGGGCGAGGCCTGGTTGCGGATCGGCTGGCTCGCGGCGGGTGTCCTCGCCCGGCGCACTTCGCTCGGCGCGCAGCGTCTCGACGCGCTCGGAGCAGGCATCGACCTCTCGGCGGAAATTCTCGGCGTCGAGTCGGCCTTGCGGGTGGTCGCGTGGCACCTCGATCTGACGGCGTCGCGCTCTCCCGATCCGTGGACGGCGTTCGGCCGACGGACTCTCGACTGGGCCGAGCAGTGGCAGGCGGACTTGTCGGCGCGACGCGCATTCGGGAGGGTGGCCATCACCGCCGCGACAGCCATGTCGCAGTCGCCGCCGCTGTCGCACCTCTTCCTCAGCGCGGGCGCCGGAATCGAGCTGAGGATCGGTCCGACGTTGCTCGGCGCAGCGCTCGGTGCCGCCCGGGGTCCGGACGGGGTCGCGGCCGAGATGAGCGCCCGCGTGGCGGTGGGCGCGCTTCCCTGACCGGCGTCACGCCGGCTGCTGCGCCACCTCGAGCGCCAGCATGGCGAGCGCCCGGTTCAACAGGGACAACCGGCGGCGGGCCGCAGCGATGGCGGCGCGGGCGCGCGGCGAATCGTCGTGATAGCGCTGCATGGTGTCCTTCAGGTGCTCGTAGGCCATCTGTACGCGGCCGATGAGCTCGATCCGGCTAGCCCTGTCCTGCCCCACCCGCTTCGCCTCGCTGCGCATCTTCCGTCCCTCCGGCGCGAGCGCTGCTGCCCGCGTTGGATACACCTTGGATGCACGCGGCTGGCCAATTCTTCATCCTCGTCGCAACCCTCCGGAATGATTGGGAACGGTGTATGCCGGTCAACATCGGGGGCGTTCGAAGATCCAGCACGGCGTCGAAGATCCGACGGGCGGCGGCCGTCATTTTTTCCCAACCGGGTGACGGACTGTCACTCCTCCGGTCCGACCAGGCGTGACAGGGTCTTCCGGTCGATGCCGAGGGCCTCGGCGGCACGGGTCTTGTTTCCGCCCAGATCGCGCAAGATCCGCTCGGCGTAGCGCCGGTTGAGCTCGTCGAGGGTCGGGCGGTCCGCCAGCAGCGGATCCGGGGCCGGCGGGGCCGGCAGCACCGCGACCTGAGGCGGCGTGGGTACGACGTCGGGCAGCCCGCGTGACGTGCGCCAATGATCGCGCACCGCCTCGGGCAGATCCTCCGGCAGGATGGTCCCGCCGGGGTTGAGCGCCAGCGCGCGCGCAACCGCGTTCTCGAGCTCACGCACGTTGCCGGGCCAGCCGTAGGCCAGCATCGCCTCGCGGGCCTCGTTGGTGATGTTTGCGCCGCGGGCACCCGCGTGACGCGCAGCGAAATGCTCGGCCAGCAGCGGAATGTCCTCGGGACGTTCACGCAGCGGCGGCAGCCGGATGGTGACCACGTTCAGCCGGTAGAAAAGATCCTCGCGAAACCTTCCCGCCTTGACCTCCGCAGCGAGGTCCTTGTTCGTGGCCGCAACCACCCGCGTATCCACCTTCACCGCCGACGACTCGCCCACGCGGCGGATCTCGCCTTCCTGCACGACGCGCAGGAGCTGGCCCTGGATGCGCTGCCCGATGTCCCCGATCTCGTCGAGGAACAGGGTCCCGCCGCTCGCTTCCTCGAAGAGGCCGCGCCGGGCGCCCGTCGCACCGGTGAAGCTGCCGCGGGCGTGTCCGAACAGCTCGCTCTCCAGGACGCCCTCGGCAATGGCGCCGCAGTCGACGGCGATGAACGAACCTTGCGCGCGTCGCGATGCGCCGTGGATGGCGCGCGCCACCAGCTCCTTGCCCGTGCCCGACTCGCCGACCACCAGCACCGTCGCGTCGGTCGACGCCACCCGCGCCGCCGTCTTGTAGACCTGCAGCATCGCCTCGCTGCGCCCCACCACGTTTTGCAGGGCGTACTTCTCGCGGATCTCGCGCTTCAGCCGCCGGTTCTCGGCGCTGAGTCGCCGGTGGCGGAGCGCGCGGTCGACGACGAGCTTGATGGCGTTCACGTCGTACGGCTTGGAAATGTAGTCGTAGGCGCCGCGCCGTATGGCGTCGACCGCGCCGTCCACGTTGCCGAACGCAGTGACCAGCACGACCGGAGTCTCGACGGCGTTCTTCGCCACCCAGTCGAGCACCTCCAGGCCGTCCGCCTCCACCATGCGGATGTCGCTGACCACCGCGTCGAATCCCTCGCCGCCGCGCTGCTGCTCGTCCCGCAGGAGATTCAGCGCCTCGGCGCCGTCGCTCGCGACCGTGACCTGATGACCGTCCTCCGCGAGGATCTGCGCCATGAGCCCTCGCGAGGCGAGGTCGTCGTCCACCACCAGGATGCGCGCCAGCTCGCCCATTCCTTCCCAGCTTAACGCGTGTTGGCCTTGAGGAAGACCGCGACTTGCGCTTTGTCGGTGCGCCCTTCCGCGACGCCCAGTACCATCTCCAGCAGGTCATTCCCCGTCGCCACGACCTCCGCATCGTTGAGACCGAGAAACGCGATGGCGCAGATCAGCCCTGCCCTCTTGTTCCCATCGATGAACGGATGGTTTCGGACCAGATGAAACAGGTACGCGGCAGCCATCTCGGCAAGAGACGGATGGAGCCACTCGCCGCCGAACCTCGCCTGCGGCATCGCGACGGCTGATTGGAGCAGGGTGAGATCCCGGACTCCCGTATCGCCGCCGTAGCGAGAGATTTGATCGGCATGCAGCGCAAGAACCTCGTCCAACGTGAGGAACGTCGGGTTCACTCCGCCAGCCGCTTGAACACTCCGGCGTACTTCCGGTGCGCCTGCTCGACGACCTTGCGCAGCTTGGCCGAGCGCTTTGGTGACGGCACTGGCGAAACGACCAGCACGCGCCCATCGGTGGACACCTCGAGCTCCGTGTCTGCGTCGATGTTCGCCTCCTCGAGCAGGCCCTTGTCGAGGACGAGC
>Ga0066710_100003729_pt1 | contig 13134 bp, 13 predicted proteins | sample GraSoiAngelo_159_FD_79666 | JGI IMG/M metagenome (GOLD analysis project Ga0066710, IMG submission 79666) | Grasslands soil microbial communities from the Angelo Coastal Reserve, California, USA - 14_1009_16_40cm | ecosystem: Environmental > Terrestrial > Soil > Grasslands | place: USA...
CCCGCAACCAACGGTGGAGTTACAACTGGACGAATGGGGACAGGTACAGTCTGCGATCGGCGCGGACGAGGCGGCGCTGGCCCGCGAGAACGCCGGCTACTACCGATCGCAGCGGTTTCTGGCGGCCCTGGAATTTGAGCTGGGCGCGGATGCGCTTCAGAAGGCAAACCGTGCCATCGCCCAGTCGGGATCGGCAGCGGACAGCCGCCGATACATGGACGCGTTGGAGGAAGCAAGCGGCCGCAACAACGACGACTTCTTCCGGCAGTGGGTATTTCCAAGCTCGCTGGCGCCGACCCTGGCCAAGCGGCGACAGGCGAGGGACAGTCTAACGAACCTTATCGCCAAGGCCCAGGAGGAAAAGCTAAGCGATAGCGTTCCTGCTCGCATCCAGGAGAAGGTTGCTGCCTGGCAGTTCGATGACGCGCTGACCGCTCTTGCCGATGCGCAGGCCGGCCTCGCGCTTTATAGCGGGTTCAAGGAACAGCTCGAGGCTCTCTCCCGCGACGCCCAGGCGGCCGGCCTCGCCATGGGCGACACCATTCAAACCGAACTGCATGATTGGGACTTTGCGAGGGCACGCGACGCAGTGAGCCACGCGTCGGAAGCGCTCAACACGTACAAGGCGGCCCGGAGCAAGCTTGCAGAATCACGTAACTTCTGGGAACAGATTGGCATATTAGGGAGCGACGCCGACGGCAAGGCCGACGAGGCTGCAGAAGCGTTTAACCGAGGCGACTACGCACGGGCGAATAGCCTGGCCAGCGATGCGATCGACAGCCTGGATGGGGCCTCGGGCCGCGCCGCGCAACGCGTCCTTCTCCTGGCGGGAGGCCTGGGCGCCTTTGCGCTTATCATCTTTGCGGCCGTCTGGCTGTCTCACCTGCGGCAGCGGGCGCTGGCCGAGCCCTAGCGCTCAGCCTCCCGGACGTTCTGCTACTCGCTGCTCGAGCGAATCGATTCCCCTCCGGACCGTATTGAGGAAGCCATCCAGTTCCTGCTCCAGCCGCTTCAGCGTTTGTAGCGAGTAAACATCCGACTCGCGCATTTGGGCTCGGCTGGCTTCCTGGGCATCATCCAGGCGGGCGCGAGCCTGTTGTTCCGCGCTGCGGACCAGCTCCTCTGCCCGCTCCTGCGCCTGCGCCGTCAGCTCCCTAGCCCGCTGTTCCGCGGCCTGCAGTACAGCCGTCTCGCTGAGACGCTCCTCCAGCCTGGCCTTGGCCTCTGCGATGAGCATCGCCGCCTCTTCCTGTGCTCCCCGCAGGACCTCATCTCGCTTCTCAACCAGCTCCCGTGCGTCGTAGACCTCGCGCGGAACGGCAACGCGCATGCGGTCAATGAGATCAATGAGCCGTTGACGCGGTATCATGAGGCTGCCGCCGACCGGAAGCTTCCGGGCCTCCCCTACCATCTCCTCCAGAACATCGATCAGATGCAGAATGTCCAAGCTTGCCTCTTACGCCGTAGCCGCCAGCTTCTTCTGCAGGGCGCGGATGACGTGGGGTGGGACGAGTTCGCCGACATCATAACCCAACCCGGCAACCTCGCGAATGCGATGCCCGCTCACGTACAGGTGCTCCAGGCTGGCCATCAGGTAAACGGACTCCACTTCCGGTGCCATCTTTTTGTTCATGAGCGCCATGTCCAGTTCCGCCTCGAAATCGGTGACGGCGCGGATGCCCCGCACAAGTACCTTGGCCTGCTCGCGGCGGGCGAAGTCCACCACCAGGCCGCTGAAGGACCTTACCTCCACGTTCTTAAGGTGACTCACTGCCTCCTCGAACATAATTACCCGCTCCTTGGTCGAAAACAGAGAGCTGTTCGCCGAAAGGTCGTACACGGCAATGACAACGCGCTCGAAGAGCGTGGAAGCGCGCTGGGCAATGTCCACGTGTCCGTTTGTGACCGGATCGAAGCGGCCGGGATAAATGGCAGTCAGCAAACTTCACCTCCGGTAGATTGACGCCGCGCTATCGCCGTGGCGCCGGCTGTTGACCAGCAGGAGCGGCCCCAACTGCGGGGGCGGGTTCAGGCGTCCAGCGTGTTCGATAGCGATGATGCCCGCAGACGCAACTAGCCTCGACGCAGCCAGCCGTTCGAGGACAGACCAGGCGCCGGTGTCTTCGTATGGGGGATCAGCCAGCACCAGCGTGTATTGCCCGTCCAGGCGCTCCACGGCACGAGATGCGTCCATGCAGAAGACGCGACTGCGTTCCAAGAAGCCGGTGATAAGGAGGTTCTGCCGAATGACAGCGCACGCGCGCCGGTGGCTTTCGACAAAATCGCAGGCACCGGCGCCGCGGCTGAGTGCTTCCACTCCCAGAGCACCGCTGCCCGCATAGAGGTCGAGTACAAGTTCCAGCCGCACGTCCAGCGACGTGAGTGCCGAAAAGATCGCCCCGCGCAGCATGTCAGACGTAGGACGGGTCAGGCGCGAGCGGTCGTCGGGGCCTTTCAAGCGGCGGCCCCTCGCTGTTCCTGCAATCACTCGCATCGGCCTCGCCGGTCTAGGTTACGTCGACTTCTGCCGAATCGCTGTCCGAGGCAGTGTGTGTGCCATCGGTGACGGTGACCGTTACGGTATCGGTGACCGATTGTGAGACCGTCTTTGTGAATTTGCAGACGGCCGCGTCGTCCCCTTGTTCGGTCGCGACATCCTTGTCGCCGTCATCGGGCGCCAGTGTCAGGCCAATGACGTCATTGCCCTGGGAGTTCTTGCAGGTGACCCCCGGGTAAACGTTGTCCACGATCGACTGGATGGTGACCGGCACGGGACTGTCGTTGTCTATCACGATGCGGTAGGTAACGTCCGAGCCTGCGGAAGTCTGCTCCGGGTCTGAGAAGATGGAGTCCGGGTCGTCCCCGTCTGCCCGCTTGCCCACCTGAAGTTTAAGGGTAGAGGCCGAAGGGGTGCCGCTGGTGCTTGGGGCCGGCGTCGGGGTAGCGCTCGCCGCGGGCGCGGGCGAAGGCGTCACAGTTTCCGGCGGGAAGGTGACAAGCGGGGTTGCGGCCGGCTCGTTCCCCTTGTTCACTTCAAGCGGCAGCTTGCGCCCGAAGCGGTGCTCGCCGTCGCTGACGACGAGGATGATGTTGTACTTGCCGGCTTGCGGCGCCACCCAGGTAGCGCTGGTCCCCGTGCCGGCGCCGATATCGCCCCCGTCTGGGGCCTGCCAAGATGGCTGGAGGGTGGTGTCGTTGGGGCGGGCCAGTGAAACTGTGGCAGACTGGACAAGCCCATTGATGACCCCCCAGACGTTCGCTACGTCAGAGCCGGCGGACGCGTCCGCAACAGCCACTCCGCCCAGCCTGTAGGCCTGCACCATCTCCAGCTTGAACGAAACGCTATAGGAGTTCTCGATGAAGATGCGGTGGCGCTCTGCGCCGCCCAAAGCGAAGGAGACAACCGAGCCATCGTTGTCCCAGCGCAGCGGCGACGCCCCCTCCCCTTCGTCCAGGTTCTTGGCGACCAGCTTTACGCTCACCCCGGGCTTGATATCCGCCGCGCTGGGATCACGCACTGCCCCTTCCGCGGCGATGGCGATGGCTTGCAGATAACCGATAGGCCGGGTGACATCCCCGGTGCCCTCAATGCTAAACGGGTTGACCACCAGCATGACTTTGCCGGGATCCACATCCTTGATCAGTTGACTGAGGGCAGAAGGCATCGTCTGCCAGTAAACGGTGGGGTCGGCAAGGGGCAGCACCTTAATGATATCCACGGCCTTCCCAAGTTCGTTCCAGTTATACGCCTGGGGTGTGCTGGAAGGCGGCGGAAGGGTGAGGCTCAGCCGCTTGTTGTTTCCATGTAGCCTGTCCGCGAGTGACTTCACGAAGTCAGAAAAGTCGTCGCCCTGCTTTGAGTCAACAGAGGAATACTCCAGGTCTATCCCGGCGAACCCGCCGTCCGTCACAAGCTTGGCGATGGCGCCCACGTGCGCGCTTCTGAGCGATTCGTCCTTGAGGATATCGTTGACAATCGCCGCCGTGTCCTGCGTGCTGCCCACAATCGTTGGCATTAGCAGGGCCTGCTGGGAGGGGACCAACGTCGCCTGCCCTTGCACGGAGCCGTCCGCAGCGGGCACGTAATCGCGTGGGCTAACTATGTTGACACGGGCATCGGGGTGCAGGGCGCCGTTTTGCGGCAAGGACCCTGCGACCTGGTATGTCTGGGCCAGCACCCGCAGAATGGCCAGGTTCTTGGGGACCTTGGTAAATTCCGTTTGTCCCACCTTTTTGCCCTGGAACTCCTTAATCTCCTTCACTTCTGCCAGGCGCTGCCAGCGGTTATCGAAATAAGTGTAGAAGCCCAGCCCGGCCGTATCAGAGGTATCGCTAATAAGCGGAAGGCCTAGCGCAATCGGCACGTCCTCTTGGGCGTCAAACTGATAGTACTCACTCTGCGCAGCCAGGCCCGGCGGCAGCGCCGGAATTTGCGCGCGGCGGGCGGTGATCCCCGAACCGAGGCTTACGGAATCCGAACCGGTGTCGCTCGCTGAGTTATCGTTGCCGCCGCCGCCGAAGAGCGAGGAGAAAGCGAGTACGAGGACGATGACAAGAGCGAGAAAACCTATCGTGCCGCCGATTATGATGGGCGCCGGGTCGCGTTCAGGACGTCTTCTTAGAAGCCGGTCAAAGGGCCCCTCCGGGCGCGGCTGTTCGCGCCGTAGCCGCCTCTCGCGTGGCGGCTCCCTGGGCGGGAATCGTCGCATAGGCTAGGGCTGATTACCTCCTGAGGATGCACCCCGTGGACACATCTTCGCTTCGATGGAACTGGCGGGCCGGCACCCGCTGTGCCTGCCCGCCGGCGCCGGTCATGCGCCGGCCGGGCCGGACTCGAGGCGGGCCAAAATTCAGGCGAATTGTATCATACGCCTCAGCTGCACGCTGCCCTTCATCCGGGCCTCCGCTGCGATGTCTTTACAGGGCACGGCTGCACAGCTATAATCATGCTTGCACGAAGCCCAATGGCACTTGACTAAACCCGACTGACACCCCAGTCGTCTTTTCTTATCGCATTTCATTCTAAGGAGCGTTCCTCTCGATGCCGGATAAGCGCATTCCCCTTACCAAAGAGGGCCTGGACAAGCTCCAGCATGAATTGGAGCATCTCCTTACCGTCCGGCGCGCCGAGGTGGCCCAGCGCATTCACGACGCCAAGGAACTCGTGGGCGCCCAGAACACGCCCGAATACGAGGATGCCCGCAACGAGCAGGCGTGGGTGGAAGGCCGCGTACTAACACTGGAAAATATCATCCAGAACGCAGAGATCATCCCGGAATCTCACGATCACCAGAGCGTGAGCCTGGGCTCCACCGTCACTGTGCTGAACCACAAGGGTGAACAGGACCACTACACGATCGTTGGCTCAGCGGAGGCGGACCCGAAAGCGGGCAGGATCAGCAACGAGTCACCTGTGGGAACGGCCCTGCTGGGCAAGGGCGTCGGCGACGAGGTGATGGTGAACGCCCCGGCCGGCTCCCTCCGCTGGACCGTGGTAAAAATCGACTAGCGAAAGCAGCAACGATAGAATCAGGCGGGGCGATTGCCCCGCCTGATGCTTTACCTGCCGAACGCGGCGGGCCGCAAACCTTCAAGTTTCTGGGATACACAGACGTGGGCGAAGACGACCTAATTCAACAGCGTAAGGACAAGCTGGAGCGGCTGCGGACAGCCGGCATCGATCCCTACCCGGCGCGCTTCGAACGCACGCATACCAGCGAACAGGCGCTGGCGCTCCTCGGCGATGCCTCAGCAAATGACACGTCTGTAACCGTTGCTGGTCGCATTACCGCAATGCGCCAGATGGGCAAGGCATCTTTCCTGGACCTGCAAGACGGTAGTGGGCGAATACAGGTTTACGTGAAGCAGGAAAGCGTGGGTGTGCAGCCGTACGCGCTCCTCCGGGATATTGACCTGGGCGACTTCCTGGGCGTGCGGGGAACCCTCTTCCGTACGAAGACTGGAGAGCCCACGCTGGAGGCCCAGACGCTCACCGTGCTCGTCAAGGCGCTACGCCCACCGCCCGAGAAGTGGCACGGCCTGCACGATGTCGAGGTGCGCTACCGGCAGCGGTACCTGGACCTGCTTGCTAACCCGGAGGTGCGCAACATCTTTATCGCGCGCTCGCGCGTGGTGGCTGCCGTCAGGCGCTTCCTGGATGCAAGGGGTTACCTGGAGGTAGAGACGCCGATCCTTCAGTCCACGGCCGGAGGGGCCGCTGCCCGCCCGTTCGTCACCTACCACAACGCGCTCGACCGCCAGCTCCACCTGCGTATCGCCCTTGAGCTTTACCTCAAGCGCTTGGTCGTAGGCGGCTTCGAGAAGGTGTACGAGCTGGGCCGGATCTTTCGCAATGAAGGTGTGTCAACCAAGTACAACCCGGAATTCACGATGCTCGAGTCCTACGAGGCCTATGCTGACTACCATCGGCTCATGGCCATGGTGGAGGAAATGATCTCCGGGATCGCCGGCGAAGTGACCGGCAGCCCGCGGGTCCCCTACGGAGAAACGGAAATCGATTTCTCGCCCCCTTGGCCCCGTATACCGCTCCGAGACGCCATCCTGGAACGGTCCGGCGTCGACTTCGCGGCTCACCGCGACGCGCCTTCGCTGCGGGATGCGGCCTCCCGCGCCGGCGTTCAGGCGGAGCCGTCCTGGGGGCGGGGCAAGATCATCGATGAGCTTCTAACTCTGCACGTAGAGCCGCACCTCTTGCAACCCACTTTCCTTATCGACTATCCGATCGAGCTCTCGCCGCTGGCCAAGCGCAAACCCGATAATCCAGACCTTGTGGAACGCTTTGAGTTCTTCATCTGCGGACGAGAAGTCGGCAACGCTTACACGGAGCTAAACGACCCGATAGACCAACGAGGGCGCTTCGAAGAGCAGGCGCGGCTACGCGCCGCCGGGGACGAGGAGACGGAGCTGGCCGACGAGGACTTCCTGATCGCCCTGGAGCACGGCATGCCGCCGGCCGGGGGCCTCGGCGTAGGCATCGACCGGCTCGTGATGGCGCTGACAGGCGCCTCCTCCATTCGCGAGGTTATCCTCTTTCCGGCCCTGCGGGAGGCGCAGCGTTGAAGCTGCCGGAGGCCCACAGGGCGCAGCAGGAGTCCTGGGACCGCATCGCGGACGGCTGGTCGGAGTGGGTGCATCATAATGATGCGCGCAAGTGGGTGCTGGACCCGGCCCACCTGGCGATGCTGGGCGATATTTCCGGCAAGCGTGTCTTAGATGCGGGCTGCGGTGAAGGCCGCTTCGCCCGGATGATGGCGGACCGGGGATCGCTGGTAACAGCAATCGACCTTTCGTCGAAGATGATCGAGATCGCCAGCGGCATCGAATCCGCCGAGCCGCGCGGCATCGACTACCGGGAGATGGACATGGCCGACCTCTCGCCGCTGTCCGATGACTCCTTCGATCTCGCCATCGCTTACGTCTCTCTTGTGGACGTTCCGGAATACGAGCGCGCCATCGCCGAGATCGCCCGCGTCATGCGCAACGGAGGCCGGTTCACATTTTCCATAGTGCACCCCTGCTTCGCACCGCCGGGTTCAACCTGGGAGCCTCGACTGGCCGGAAGGATCCCAGTACGGAATAAAGACAAGCTGTTCAAGAAGATAGACAACTACTTCCCCGCCTCCGAAGTTCGTTTCCGCATGTGGCCCACAGCTCCCGCCGAAACCGTCAACTTCCACCGGCCCCTCTGCGACTACGCGCACGCCTGTCGCGACGCCGGGCTTCTGATTCGGGATATCGTCGAACCGACGCCCTCCGAAGAGGTCGCCCGAGAGCGCGATTACCTGCGTGAGCATTTCCGCGCGCCGTTTTTCATCATCTTTGATTGCCTCAAGGCGGGCGCCTGATGGGCCTCCGTTACCGGGCAGTCATCTTCGACCTGGACGGGGTGCTCTGGGACGGCGAGCCGCTCTACCACGAGGCGTTCAATATCGTCCTCGAGCCGCTGGGCCACAGGGTGAGTGACGAGGACTACGTCAACGTCATCGGCCACGGTGTAGAAGAGGCCTGGGAATGGATGCGAGAGCGGTTTCAGTTGAAGGATGCGCCCAGGCGCTTCCTGCAGTCCTACGACACGGCCGTGCTGCGGCTGCTGGCGCGGCCGCTGCAGCCGCTGCCGGGCGTCGCGCCACTCATCGAGGAACTGAAACGGCGAGGTGTCGCTCTGGGTGTCGCGTCGTCGTCGCTCAGGCAGTGGGTAGATGCCACCCTGCGGGGACTCGGCCTCGATAGTACCTTCGGGGCTGTCGTCTCGGCCAGCGAGGTGCAGCACAGCAAACCTGCGCCTGATGTTTACCTGCTGACAGCGCACAGGCTCGGCGTCAACCCAACCGCCTGCCTCGCCCTGGAAGACACGGCGACCGGCATCGCGGCGGCGAAGGCGGCCGGGATGTTTGCGCTGCAGGTGCGTGCCGCCTCTACCGCCCTGCCACCGCTTCCCAACGCAGACCTGGTGATCCAGGACTACTCGCAATTCGACCTCTCACTGCTGGACGGCGCTGTATCCGGGCGATGACAGATTGACTGACAGCGCCGCCCGCCGGGCTCCGCCAGCCGAGGTTGAAGACGTGGCTGGCGCGCTTAAAGCTGCTCTCGGCCCGAACCTGGCAGCGCTCCTCTGGCACGGCTCCTGGGCACGCGGCGAGGAGACGCCGGAGAGTGACCACGACTTGATCGTTGTTCTCAAGCAGGTGGACGAAGAGGCGCTCCTTGCCATGCAGCACGTTTTCGCCCGACGCGGCCTCTGGTCAACGTACGTCAAGAGCGAAGAGGAGCTTCGCCGCTATCCGATGACCGGCCGTCTCCAGTTCCACCACGGCCTAGTCGTGCTCCACGGCTCCTTCGACCCGCCGCCGGTTACCAAGGAAGGCCTGATCGAAGAGATGCGCAGGCTGACGACGGACATCGCACACGAAGCGCGTTACCGGATCATCCACGCCTCCGGGCGCGAGTATTTCGGGATGGACGCCGACTACGTGCGGATACGGACGGCGCGATGGCTGTACTACCAAGCGAAGCTCGCCGTTCTTGCCATGAAGACGCGGGAGGTAGTCCGCGGCGGATCGTACCCCGCCAATCGCGCCGAACTAAAAGCGCGCCTCACTGACGACAACGATATCTCCCTCCTCGATACCGTTGATCGCTGGGCGGATGTAAAGAGCGAGTACTCGCGCGACTTCATGCCGCTCGCCTTCATGCTCGACCGCTTCGTGCAAAAGCTCGTCAGCGAGTTGCCCCAGTCGTGAAACGCCACTTCACGGCTACCGCCTTCCTCGTGCGCGGAGACGCCACACTCCTGCACTGGCATCGCCGCCTGGGGCAGTGGATGCCTCCCGGAGGCCACATTGAAGAAGACGAGGACCCGGTGCAGGCGGTGCTCCGCGAGATCCTCGAGGAGACGGGCATCGTAGCTGAAGTCATCGAGAACGCAGCCCGCCATCCGTTCCCGTACCCGGAGCAACTGCCGGCCCCCTACACGATACTGGTGGAGGACATCCCGGGACCGGGCGAGCGCCACAAGCATATCGATATGATCTACTTCTGCCGGCCCCTGGAAGGCGTAGACCCGCTGCCGGTGGACGACCCAACGCTGCTCTGGGTGAGCGAGCGGGAACTGCAATCGGAGTGTCTTCTGGACGCCGCCGGCTGTGGCGTCTCAGCCGCCGTACCAGAGGATGTCCGGCAACTGGCGCTCGCTGCCATCACTGCCGCTCGGCAGACCAGCATCCGATAGCCTGGCGCTCTGTGCCTTTGTCCTCGTTGGCTCGCTCTTTGCCCGGTTCTTTGTTCCTCTTGCGGTTCTCGGTTCTCGGTTCCTGGTTTTCGGTTCTCCGTCCTCAGGTTCTCGGTTCTCGGTCCTGGGTTCTTCGCGCCCTTTTGACCCGCTAACCGCTTACCTCATACGCTAGGCCCATGCTCTCCATTCAACTCATCCGCGAGAACCCGGACGCCGTCCGCCGGGCGCTGGAACGCCGGCACACGGAGGCGCCGCTGGACCGGGCGCTGGGACTTGACGCCCTGTGGCGATCGGTCGTCGCTGAAGTCGAAGGCCTGCGCGCGGAACGGAACGCCATCTCCAAGGAGGTGGGACAACTGACCCGTGAAATGAAGACGGAAGAAACGAAAGAAGCAAAGCATGCGGAGCACCGCCGGTCGGACCTTGTAGCCCGCTCGAGCTTCCTTGGCGAGCGTCTGGACACACTGGAGTCCCAACTGCGCGGGCTGGAAGAACAGTTGCGGGCGGTTCTTCTCGAGATCCCAAATGTTCCAGCCGAAGAGGCTCCGGACGGCGCCGGCGAAGAAGACAACGTCGTTGTGCGGACGGAGGGAACCCCAATCGAGCCCACCTTCCACCGCCCGCACTGGGACCTGGGCGAGGATCTCGGGATCATCGACTTCGACCGCGGAGTCAAGCTTTCGGGCTCGCGGTTCTTCGTACTCAAGGGCGCGGGCGCAAGGCTGGAGCGGGCGTTAATCAGCTGGATGCTGGATCATCATACGGCGAACGGCTACACGGAGATCTACCCGCCGGCGATGATCAAGGAAGAGAACCTCTGGGCCGGCGGCTGGCTGCCCAAATTCGCCGAGAACATGTACCACGACGCGGAAGAAGACTACTGGCTCATACCGACAGCAGAAGTGATGCTGACCAATATGCACCGGGACGAAGTGCTGGAGCCGGGGACGGTGCCGCTGAACTACGCAGCCTACACGCCCTGTTTTCGCCGAGAAAAGATGTCCGCCGGGCGCGATGTCCGCGGCATCAAGCGCGTCCACCAGTTCGATAAGGTAGAGATGTACAAGTACGTGGAGGCAGAGCAGTCGGGTAAGGCGCTCGCAGACCTCGTGAGCCATGCCGAACAGCTCGCCCGCCTGCTTGGCATCGCTTATCGCATCGTGGAGCTTTGCACAGGCGACCTCGGTTTCAACGCGGCGAGGACGTTCGACATCGAAATGTGGGCGCCGGGCTGCCGGGAGTGGCTGGAGGTCGCTTCCTGTTCGAACTGCACCGATTTCCAGGCGCGCCGCGCCAATATCCGCTTCCGGCGCGAAAAGGGCGGCCGGCTGGAACACCCGCACACGCTCAACGGTTCAGGCCTGGCGTTGCCGCGCACGCTCATCGCCGTTCTGGAGAACTATCAGCAGCCGGACGGCAGCGTGAGCATTCCGGAGGTCCTCCGGCCCTACATGGGCGGCATTATGCACATCGGCCCGTAACCCGGGACCGCGCTCTACCATGTCTTGCTGAGCGCCGGTCTGCTCTTCGGCGAGACAGCTTTCCGCCGCGAAGGCATCCGGCGGATAGTGGCGGCGAGCAAGGCCTCGAGCGGGTCAAGGAGGGGCGCCTGCTGGGCCGATGCTGATTTCAGCGGCCCGGCTGCTGTTCGTCCCCGCCCGGCCCCACAAGATTCCTTCGCGGAGCAGCGATTCTTTAGCCACGGGCGCATCGTCGCTCAGAACGACATACAACAGGCGGCTGTCGTTCAGCCCGAAGGGCCAGCGCTAACCGACTCCGGTCTGTTGCCCGAACGCGAAACCCTCCTCCTAATCCTCGCCGTCATCTCCCGAGTGACCTCCGTCGTCGCCCTGGTCGTCGCTCCGGTCCTCGTGCTCCGCTTGCCCGCCGGCAGCTTGCCCGTCGTCATCATCTTCATCGTCCTGGCATGTCACCTCGATCTCGTCCGCTGTCACTGTGCGGCCGGGTTCGAGCGCGCCTTTCACCTTCACGCGGTGTGCTTTGCCCAGGTTCCCTTTAATCTTCGTGTGCTCATCAGTTTTTACCGATACCTCGCCGGCGGCGGTTTCCAGCTTGAGGACCCCGTTGCCGCGCGCAGTCACTTTTCCGTGCTCCACCTGCACCTGCTTCTTCTCGACGCGCAGGCTCGACCCGGATTCTCCGTCGTCATTGCAGTCTTCGCCCTGAGTTTCCGGCTCCGCGCCCGGCGTAGTTGCCACGGTTGGCGCGGGCGTCGCTCCGGCGCCGCCGCAAGCCCTGCGAACGGTACCGGTAACATAGGTGCTGTTGCTGAAAACAGCGCCCTGGGCGACCACGGCGTCATTCACCCGCACGCCGTCTCCGACATCGACGTTGATCGTCGGCGTGGTTGTAACCGTGCCGCTGGGCCCCGCTACTATGATCTGACTGCTATCAAGCGCCGTCAGCCTCCCGGTGACCTGAAACGATTGACCGTCAAGCAGGAACCTCGATTGTACCTGGGACCCGTCCGGGCACCCGAGCATTTCGCCCGCAACGTCCACTCTCTCCGTAACCGAATTCGAGTCCTCCCCGAACGCCACCGATCCTGCCACGGCGAGAGCGGGTAAGACGATCGCCGCGACCGGCGCCCACACTCTTCCTTGCATAACGTCCTCCTGTCGTCCCTACAATCCGTAACGAGCCGGAGCGCCGGTGGTTTCGCCAGATATTCGCGGAAACGTCGGCGAGATCGGAGCCACACGAAGAGGCCGCAGGCTGCAAATCACCGCTACCAGCGCCGTCTCCCGCAGCTCACTATAATGTTTTACTCAGGATCGACCGCTAGTCGTCGTGTTCCCGACTGTCCGCTGCGGTCTGGCCGTTACCATCCACTGAGTTTTCGCTGTCATGGTTCTGCGTCCCTTGTGCGATCTGTGACTCGTCGTCCTTCTCGCCCTCTTGGTCCGTGTCCGAATCCCCCTGCTCGTCGGCGTCGTCTGTTTCGATCTCTGGCTGCTCCGTGGCTTCCGGCGTCTCAATCGCTTCGGACTTGTCCGCTGGTTCCGGCGATTCGGTCGGTTCCGGCGCCTCCGTTGCCTCAAGGGAGTCGGTGGGCTCCGGCGTTTCGACGGGCTCAGGCGTCTGGCCTACTTCAGGCTCGTCGTTGTCGGCTTGCGAGTTTTCGGCACTCTGCGACAGCGTGAGCGGCCCGCGGCCGGCGGCCGACGCCGCGCCAATTGTCAGTACGACAACGAGCGCAGTAATGACAGCACCGAGTAGCAGCTTGTTCATGCAACCTCCTTGTTCTCGGTAGCCTACTTCACGGCGTACAAAGGCAGCGGTGACACCTTCTGCAACCGTGGGCCGATAAACTGCCGGTTAAGTTTCAGCCTGAGCCTTCCAAATCAGTGCGCCTGCAC
>Ga0066710_100003730_pt1 | contig 13133 bp, 22 predicted proteins | sample GraSoiAngelo_159_FD_79666 | JGI IMG/M metagenome (GOLD analysis project Ga0066710, IMG submission 79666) | Grasslands soil microbial communities from the Angelo Coastal Reserve, California, USA - 14_1009_16_40cm | ecosystem: Environmental > Terrestrial > Soil > Grasslands | place: USA...
CCTCGTTTTACCACGTTCGTTCGTGTCTCCCCGCTCATTCAGCGCGAAAATGTGGTAACCAAACACATTGAAAGGGCTGTTTTAGCCGTTCTTCGTGGCTCTCCACGAGGATCTCTCGCGAGACTTGGCCGCACGTATCCCAGGGGCCTGCTTCGTGACCACAGACGATTACCCCGGGGAGCTGCACTCATTCGTGCGCGGGAAGCGTCTACGGACTCGGGGCCGAAGTCGTTCACGGCGAGGCTCGCGCGAGCAAGTTCGCCGCTGGAAAGCTGGTCGGGGAACGCCTTCGCGCGCCCAGGCAGGCCGACCGCCTCAAGGGCGGGTTCTATCTCGGCCCCTCCGGTCGTGTTCCCGGCAAGGAAGAGCGCCGCAAAGCATGTTGTTTCTGAGAGTGAGATGGTCTTGCAGGTTTCCGGACTGCAAGAGTATGCCGATATGCCGCGCTCGCAGTCGGGACTGCTCGGGCTGCGGCTGGCGCGTCATCCTCTGACCGCCTATAGCCACCCAGCCGCCATCAGGGTCATCGAGCCCGGCGAGGCAATTGATAAGGGTGGACTTGCCGCTCCCGGATGGGCCGGTGACTGCCACTGTCTCGCCTGCGGCGATCGAGAACGAAACCCCGCGCAGCGCCAGTGTTTCGTCGTCGCCTACGTGGTAGAAACGATAGAGATCGTGGGCCTCGAGCGTCGGCGTCATCCGACCCAGGTGAAGCTGCGGGAGATCTGCCGCCAGACATCTACGTTATCTGACCCGGCCGGTGCCGAGAGCGAGAGGACGGCCAGCTTTCCATTCTTGAAGTACTCGTATCGGTCGGTCTCGAGGCGGACCTTCTTCCCTGTAACGGAGTCAGGCGCCGAGTTCTCTCGATACCGGACAAGGACGGCAGACCCTGAGGGGAGACTCACCGCCTCCACCTTGACTTTTTCGAACGCCTCGACGGAGGCCGCAAGCGTGGGTATCTCCTCAGCGGTGACGCTTTCTACAGTAGGCAGGATTGATCCATCGGAAACCTCGACCGCGATCCGGTGTAGCTTGTCGGAAAAGGTCACATTCGGCCCAGATTCCGTGCGTGCCCAGCCCTCCGGTGTGTCCAGAGTATAGCCTCCGCCAGATGAGTGATAAGAGACGAACACCTGGTTATCGGGTATGTCGCCGGGAGGATTGTTCTCCTCAGGCACTGGCGTGTCCTGTCCGACGCCGTTAGGTGCCTTAGTCTCCGAGCTCGAGCCACATGCGAGAGCCGTGACAATGCAGGCGAGCACTGCCCCGGCCGCTAGCAGCCTAAGAAATCCTGTCATCTTGCTCTAAATATTCTACCTACAGGCCGAAATCGTCGCGCAGGCCGGGCGCGCTAGCCGCATCGCCCAGGTGAGGGCTGAGGCCGAGAAGGTCCTCTGTCGTCGCCAGCAGCGAGTAGTGGGTCAAGAAGGTGGACGACGCCGTACCCGGCTTTGTGGAGGGGCTGATCACCACGAGTGGCACCCAGCAGCTCTCGTAGGCCGCGGTGTCGGCATGCTTGCTGTCGGCGCAGGTTTCGCCGTTGCTCTCATCAGAGCCCGAACCCTCGTCCCAAGTCACGAAGATGGCTGTGTTTCCCGAGCGGTAATCCGGGGTGGCGGTAATGCGCGAAATCCAGTCGTTGAGCCACTGATCGCCGGTGCGGCCTGCTTCGTGATCGCCGTCGGGCGATATGAAAGCAAACGCGGGCAGAAAACCGCTGTCGAGATCGCGGCGCAGTGCACCCCCATCCGGTGTCCCTAAAGGTACGTCCCATTCTTTGCAGCGCGCCGCGATGCTCGAATAGTAAACGGGCACGGCGTGCTCGGGCTCGTAGAGGTCAGTCTTCGCGGTATCGCAGTTGCCTGCTGCTGCCTGGGCGTACTGCCGCCATTGCCTTCCTGAGCGTTCGACCTGCGCAAAAATGTTGTCCTGCGGCTGGGGACATTCCTTCGGCTGGCAGTTGGAACGGTCCGCTTTGCCGCTCGTCGTGCCGGAGGTCAGGGCGAGGTAGTTGGGGAGGGAAGGATGGCTGATGCTGTGGTAGTTCTTGGCGAGGCCGCACTGCCGAATGAGCGTCTCGTTGAGGTAGGGGTAGTCTTTGGAGCCGATGATCTGTTTGGCCGACTTGTTCTCCTGGATGAGCAAGATGACGTGCTGGTAGGTTGCCGCTGGCGAGTCGCGAAAGCCGCAGAGCGAACTCGTTTCGGCGGACGCCGAGGCCGATCCGGAGCTCGAAGACGCGGATGAACGAGAACCGGGCGCGGTGGAGGTAGACGGCGAAGAGTGTGACGACGACCCGCACGCCATGAGAACGATGCCCAGCAGGGCGGCAAGTGCGCTTAGGTATCGCATCTGAGAATTTGGGGAGGCGAGGCAGCCAGCGTGAGGTCCTGAGGACGGTCATGGTGGGCGTATTAAGGGAAAGTGTATCACCGTCCTCCAGTGTAGCTGGCGCAGCAGTTGGGTTTGTTGGAGAAATTAATCTCAACTCCAATTTCGGCTTAATGTTACCGGCCTACCGTGGAGATTGGATGAAGAAGGTGCGTGGGAGTCCGATGACGAGTTCAAGAATGGCTGAGCTCAATCTCCGGGCCAAGAGCACACAGTGAAAGGAGATGCGCAATGACCAAACTGCAGAGCTGGTTGATAATCGGCGTATCAGCGGCGGCCTTGATGATTGGAGTACTCCTGGCGACGGGAACGTTCACGTCCGCACAGTCACCAACGCCATCGCCTGCGCCGACCAGCGGCGCGTTCAAGTCGAACGAGGATACCACCCACGAGGCGGGCGAGAGCGCGGACCGGGAGGCTCAAGAGGATGCCGGTATCTTCCCGGGCAAGCATCGCGGTGGATCCAACGAGGATGCTGCTCATGAAGCTTCAGAGAGCGCCGAGCGCGAAGCTCAAGAGAATGCTAACCAGGCGCCGGCGACCGTGAGCCCAACGCCGGGCGCGTAGTCTGCCTTACAGCCCCCGGCGAGAGCGGAGCCGGGGGCTGGCGGCGCCCCGCGCCTACGGCGAGCAGGGTGCCGGTGGCGCGCGTACTCCAACCAACTGACGAACGGGTCGCCCCGGGCTCGTCACACCACCGAGGCGCAGAGGGTATCGCCCTGCTTGCGGAGAAGTCTTCCCTTCACACCGTGCGTTGCTCAGCGCCGGTCAGCTTCCTGTGGTTCCGCTGCCATTGGTAGCAGGCGGCTCACAACAGGACTGACTTCGGAGGCATCGTTTGCCGATGCTAAGATAGCAGTTGAAGTTGCGTGCATTGGCGAGACAGCATGCGAGCCTACGTCCTCATTGAAGGAGCAGTTGGTACGGCCAACGCCCATTGTTAGCGGGATTCGCAGCTTATCCTCCGACGACATTAAACTGGTCTCGGCAGACGTCGTCACTGGGCCGTACGACTCCATAGTTGTCCTGGAAGCTAGCGATCTCGATCAGCTGGCTCGATTCGTAACGGACAAGATCCACGCGATCGACGGCGTCCTCCGCGTCTCGTCCGGAGCATCCAGGCTCTTCTTCTCGGCGTTCGCCATGGCAACCTCCTCGCACTGCGATTTTCGCCCGATTTCAATCTAGCATCCTATGGACCTGACGCGGCGGAGAGACCTCGAGTGCGCGCCCACAGTCAATGGTCGTTCATCCGCACCTAGCACGTTCATCTGTGTGCGGCGTGGGTCGCGGAGCGCCGTTCCGTGCAGTCTTCTTGCTGCCGATGGTCCGGCAGATCGAGCCGGCTCTCCTGCGCTCCGGGAGCAAAGGATTCGATATACCGTGAACGCCGGCAACTGCTGCTCGGTAGAGCCGCCCGCCAGCCCCGGTTCGTCACTAACCGCCCACGCCCGGCTCCGTGATGACGTAGCGCCGCACGCCTGCGGGTCTCGGAATGGCAGCACGATGGAGAAGCTGCCTATCTGCCGAGCTTCAGCGGCTATATTGTAGAATATTAGTTCGTGAAGGTAGACAGCGCCCTGATACTTCGTAGCGTAGGTGCGCTCGTAGGCCTCGCCGGTGTCATCGGCATACCTCTCTGGGCGGGCACCGACACGCTCGAAGCTAAAGTTGCCTTCTGGACTGTCTGGTTTGCGTTCGTACTCTTGGTCGCGTACTCCGCTTCTCCCTTGCTCGCCGGGCCAATACGGGCTGCACAAAAGAGGCGCGAAAACTGGAAGCGGTGGGAAGATGCCGGTCGCGACTTTCCAGCTTGGAAGAAGCGGTGGGACAACCTGGACAGCTTGATCCGAGGAGCGGTAAGGGAACAAGCGGCAAGCGGCCGCCCGTCGGAATCGACTGCCAGCAGGTATGCTGAATTACGGCAACAGTTCCAAGCGAACCGGCCGTCCTTCGTGAGCGACCTGAACTACGCGGTTGAAGATCGGCTCATGCACACGGTGGCTAGGATGGACAGACACCGCTTCAACCTAGACCTTTACATTGCTCAGTCGTCGCAGCCCCTTCGTCTCTTCTACTCGGAAACAGACTTGACGAAGCTGGTCGAGGGGATATGCCCATCGCTCGGGGATTCGTGGTATGGGCGGCAGCATGACATCGAAACACTGAATCGGACCCTTGATCGAATTCAAGACATCATTCGAGAGTTTGCGGCTGAGCAATCCCTACCCTACGACTTAACCGAGCAAGTCCACAGCGCGCTGACGGCAGCCTAGCTGTGACTCCTCCGGAGTGCGGAGAACCAGCCCCGGCTCGGAACGCACCGGCAGCCACGCCCGGCGCCGTAATGATGTAGCGCCGCGCCTGCGACTGGCGTCAAAATGGGGTGGGTACGGGCGAATGCCTCCGCTATGGCTGATCAGCAGCACGGTGGTCATCATCGGGTTCACGCTCACCGTCGACCGCCTCGTCCTTAAACCGCGAAGTCACAGTGTTGTCGTCGACGGCAAGACCATGGTCCTTAGGCGGAAGCGCGACGTCACAGTTCTAACGGCTATCGAAGTTGCACTCTTCGCGGGTGTCTTTGCAACGGTTCTGCTCATGAAGGGTGGTGTGTGGTTACTCGTCCTGGTGATTCCATTAGCGGCCTTCGCCGGATGGGGGTTTTGGAGTGGCATCCGCATGGGTGAATCGCCACCACCCACTGAAGAAGACGTGAAGCGGGGCAAGCGATTGATGCGAAAGGCGATGGTGCCGCTCGCTGTACTAGGTGTCCAGGTGCCGTTCATGATTGCGTCTCGGATCTTTGGTGGGACCCTGGGCATGGCTCTCACAACCGTCGACATCGTTCTGGGGCTCGTCGTAATGTGGCTCTTCGTCTTATGGTTTCGCGCTGCCCGGCAATTTCGTCGCAGCAGCCCAAATTCGCCGTCAAGCGTGTAGAACCTTCCTCAGGCGGAGCCAGCTACCCCGGTTCATCACGAACCACTAGCCCACACCCGGGTCCGTGATGATGTAGCCCGGCGCCTACGGGTCCACATTCTGCGGGACCCGGGTGCTGTTCTCCGAGAAGGAGTGGCGTCGCGCACATGATAAGCTCGTGCTACCAATGTCCTACGAACACAACGTCGGACCGCCAACGGCCGAAGACATTCGCCGCACCCGCAGAAAAGGCGTGATTCGGCGCGCATTAGAATGGTATTTTCGCAAGCTTGGGCTCGTGGGGGCTCTCTTCGTCTGGTCTAGTGCCTCGTCTCGCGCTCGCACGAAGCAAGCCCGCGAGTATGCTGACCAGAGAGTTGACAGGGCGCTCGCGCAACTGGAGGGGGAGGGTGCGGAAGGCCCAGCCGGACTGCCCGAGGCCGAGTTGACCGACGAAGAAGAGGAGCGGGCGCAAGAGGAATTTCGACGAGAGTACGGTGAGCGATAAGCTCTACGGAGAACGTTCGCGCTAGCCCCGGCTCGAAACGAACCGGTAGCCCGCGCCCGGCTCCGTAATGATGTAGCGTGGCACCTACAGGTGCCGCTCGCTAGCCGTTGCTGCGCTGGCTCGAAGGGACTCCTGCTGAGGTCAGTCGTGGCACGCATTCACGCTCTTGAGCTCCTCCTCGGTTTGCGCCCTCAATCGGTCCGAGTTAGCTGGCGCCAAGAGGTGGTAGTGTCGGCTCAGATCACAAGCGGTCATCTCGGTCCGTAGACGCCGAATCACACCGCAAACCGTATAGTCGACGTAGACAGTCGACATCATGGACATTTGTCGCCCCCACCCCACGCCCTTGCCCAAACTTCTTCGCTCTTCTGCCGCACTCGCCGTTATCCTGACCGCTGCGCTTGGCCTTATAGCCCCTCGCGCCTCCTCCGCTGCTTCCAACGTCACCGGCAACTGGAACGTCACGATCATGGCCCAAACAGGCTTCCGCGCGGGACAATCCACAACCTGCCTTATGGCCGCGACGCAGACCGAGTTGCGGTTCGACAGCACGCTCGACTGCGGCATCAACGGCACAGCAACACTCTCGGGCACCGTCGACTCTGCCGGGAACGTCGTGGGGCAGGGCTACGTTTACGGCGTGCCATTTAGTGTTCGCGGGACCCTCTCCGAAGGCGGCGACACGATCACCGGCACCTTCTCGGCTGCCGATGGATCGACCGGCAACTTCGTCGCCACTCGAGTAGCCACGCCTCAGCCGACCGCACCGCCGCCGCTGACAGCGCCGCCACCGGTGACCACGCCGACACCTCCACCGCCCGCAACGGAGCCCACCCAGCCGTCTGGCCAACTCGAGACAACAACCCCGGCAGACGCGGCAGCAGACAGTTCGCCCACGCCTGGAGCATCGCCGAATCTCTCGGCGCACTCGTCGCCAGCACCTACTCCAAGCGCTCGATCTTCACCAGTTGCGGTTCTTACGAGCGGCCAGTCCGGCAGCGGGAATGGCCTGCCCCTGCTCCCAATCATCGGCGCCTTCGTCCTTGCCCTTGCGGCCCTCGCCAGCGGGGCGGTCTTCCGAACTCTCGGCGCCAGGCGCCGGAGTTCCTGAGCTTCGCTAACCACGGGTGCCTGACCGGTGGTCGACGCACAGGATAAACGTGCGCCCCTAACGGCGTGGAATCGGGCGGGAGCCCGCTAACCACGGCCGTCGCGAACCGGTAGCCCACGCCCGGCTCCGTGACGATGTAGCGCGGCGCCTGCGGCTGCGACTCGAAGCTCGGCCGACACGCCGCACGGCGTTGACATATGGCGCTGGAGTCCACTATAACTACCCGCAACCTCACCGCGGGGGGGGGGGCGGATCCACCCCTTACTCATAGAAGCGAGAAGGAGGAAACCAATGGGAGCAAACGAAAACGCAGCGACCATCCGGCGCGGTTACGAGGCCTTCAACAGAGGCGACATGAACACCCTCACAGAGCTCTTCGACGAGAACGCCTCATGGCACACCCCGGGGCGGAGCAAGCTGGCCAACGACTACAAGGGCCGCGACGCGGTCTTTGCGTACTTCGGACGGCTGGGGCAGGAGACGGCAGGGAACTTCAAGGCCGACTTACAGCACCTGCTTGCGGATGATGGCGGCCGCGTGGTCGGCATCCAGCGCAACAAAGCGGAGCGAAACGGCAAGCGCCTGGATGTTGGGGTCTGCATCGTTTTCCAGCTCGAGAATGGCCGAGTCACGGAGGGTCGGGAGCACTTTCACGACCTCTATGCTTGGGACGAGTTCTGGTCGTAGCGGCGGCAGCAGACAGCTACATCTAGCCAAGCTCTCTCCACCTGCGGCGCCGCGCCCGCTAGCCCCGGTTCGTCACGAACCCCGGTAGCCCACGCCCGGCTCGGTGATGATGTAGCGCGGCGCCTGCGGGGCAGCCCCTGCGCGGCCGCGCAGCCCAAGCTCATGCCCACCCGGGCGCCGTCGCAGCGCGGGTAGTGTAAATCAGGCCAAAGCCGTGCGAAAATGCTCTTACTATGGGCAGGCGAGGCCGTCCGCGCCATCCGGACATCCTGACTCCCCGGGAGTGGGAGGTCCTAGAACTTCTTCGCGAGCGCCTTTCCAACGAGCAGATCGCGGAGCGGCTTGGCATCTCGCTCGACGGCGCGAAGTACCACGTCTCGCAGATCCTCTCGAAGCTCGGCGTCCCCACCCGCGAGGAGGCTGCCGTGTGGCGGCCGGAGGAGCGGCGAGCCCGGTGGATGCGGTGGCCGGTGTGGGCGAAGATTGCCAGCGCGGCAACAATAGCAGGTGCGGCTCTAGGATTGGCGATTCTTGCTTGGGGTGTGTTACGTACGACCCATACTGACGAAGTGGCGTCGCTACGCGACAATCCCCTGTACGGCAGAGTGGTGTACCTGGCTCCGGGGGATGAGTCACTTTGGATTGCACCGCCCGAACAGGTTTCGGAGGCTGGCATATCGACCACGTCGAACCCTGAGGAATTTCGGCAGGCGGTTACAAGGGACACGGCAGCGATCATTATTGACCGCGATTGGATAGCCGCCGTTGATGTGGCTTGGGTCCGTCAGATGGTCGCAGACGGCAAAGTGCTAGTCGGTGCGCGGGTGAACCTTTCCGACTTGGCAGCAACGTTCAATGTTGGAGGGACAAGTGCGTTCGACCGTTACCCATACCCATCCTCGCGATTGTTCTATTCAATGGTGTCACAACCCACGTGCGCCGATCGTCAGTGGCGTATTGGGGGAGCCGCGGTAGACTACCTGGACCGCAATCAACGGGGCCAATTCAGGCTTCTTATCCATCGTCTGAACAATCAGGCCCAGAATCAATGTGTAGACCCGCTTGCCGACGCCTCAAACGTGGGCAGCGAGCCATGACGAAGCGCTCGCGCCCTGGCGCCAACCAAGGCAATCGCCGGGCGGCACTGCCGGTTCGTGCGAAGATTGCCGCAATTACCGTGCTGTTAGCAGCGCTCGGCTGCATCTCCGTCATTGCGTTGGCGATCCTCGCTGGCAACGGTGATCGAGAACTGAATCGAGAACAAATAATTGGCAAGGTGCTCGAGGGGGTCTCTCGCGACCCACGAAACACTGCGGAGGCGTCTACAGCGACCGCCAGCTTGATGACCGAGGGCCAGGCCGCCGACGAGGTTCGCCGGCTACTGGGATTAGCGGGTGGATCCTCAAACTCTGTTCGGATGGTTTGGCTCGTCAAAATGCACGGTGAGTTTGTGGGTTTTAGGGGGATCGGTCAACTTGACGAACCAAGGCGGCGCGGTCCGGGTTATGGGCTATGGCTTGTACGGCCGGACGGAGCCATCGTGTCGATGGCTTTCCAATGCGATGTCGCGCCTTGCTAATCGAGCTCAGCGCAGCTATGGCTTAGCCCCGGTTCCTCACGAACCGGTAGCCCACGCCCGGCTCCGCGCTGATGTGGCGCCGCGCCTGCTGGCCCTGCTCGCTCCGGCCGGATTGACGCCGACGTAATAGCTCCCCGCGCTGACATAGGTTCTGTCGCTCCCAATCGACACCACCGTTTGGGCGGAATCTAACGACCGAGTGTCACCATGGCATTGTGCTTAACAGTAGGTCGATGGGCTCGGTGGAGGAGTGGGCACCGACGGTGGTGGTACTGTGAGCGAAACGTTGTAATCCACAAACTCCACCTCTGCAATCTGATTCTTGTCAAGATCGATCAGCACGCCGAGCACCCGTACGTCGTTTACCTTCTCGTGGATCTGGGTCGCGAGCGGTTGGCCATCAGGCCCCTTACGTACCTTGGGCCAGTCGCCCTCTAGGCTCTGTGGCGGGTCTAGGGTGATGTTTGCCGCCACGCCGAGTAGTCGCTGCGTGCCCCCTTCGTCCTCGAACCAAGGGCCCATGACGTCTATATGGCAAGAGCCACCGCGGCGTCTAACCTTTTGAGCCCACTGACTGGCCCGGAGAATCGTCCTGGCCTGATCCATCTGCGCATCCGTGAGCTCAGGTACGGGACAATCCCTGCCACGACAAGGATTTTCACGCGTAGGGGGTGGCTGAACAGGCGATTCCTCTTCTCCAGAACAGGCGGCGGCAAGGAGCACCGCGCAAAGGAAAACAGCGCCCCCTGACACGACTCTAAGGCTCGAGCTCAATGTTGCCGACCGATCGACAGGCATATTCAATCCGCCAGAAATGACGTCTGGACGACCACCCCGGAGTTGACCGCCTCAACGCCATACAACAAACCTCGGCGCGGCGTGTCGAACCCTTTGAAGCGGGATAGGACGAACTCTCCCCGAACTTGGACAAGCCACACTTGGTTTGGCGTTGGCCATCCCTCGCGTTCCTCTAAAGTAACGCCGCCGGATGCACGAATCGTTTGTCGAGCCTCCTCTAGAGTCGTCAGCGTAGCGCGAGCCGATGCCATGTCGAGCACACTTCTCTCTTCTGGGCCTTGGATGATGTGAATGAAGCTTGAAATGACGGCGTCGGCATCGCACCTCGAATTACCCGTCCCTGCTTCACAGATAACGGGTGTCGTCGTTCCGACTGAATTAGTCATACCGCCGCCGCAGGCGACTAGGAGCGTCAGACCGAGCGTTCCTGAAATGATGTTATGGAAGCGCATTTGGGCGCCTCCGTTGTAGCGCAGAGGTGGGGGCGCGTCAATTGCCGATCTCCCGCGGCCTCTGCACCCTAGCCCCGGCCCATCACGAAGCGGTGGCCCACGCGCGGCGCCTGCGGATCCGGCTCGATCTTCTTGCGCAGCCGCGCGACGCCAGCCAATGAGCCGCGACTGGCTTAGGGGTGGGTAGTGGATGATGCGGCGGGTGTCAGTGGAGAGCGGCGGGACTGTATCTGCCGCGTTGACGGCTTAGGCCTCGCCGTTCTGATTCCCTCGGCGAATCATCCGCTTCAAGTGCCAAGCGGCACGACTGCGCAGATGCGGAAGACAAAGGCCTTTTGCTGCATGCGGCCTATGACAGCCTTCGACCGAGCACTCAGCTTTTGGCCTCAAGCCCTTCATGTCCTTCCTTGCGAAGAACCCGCGCAACCCGCCTTCAGGCACGATTCCTCCGAGGAGATTGTATCAAGAGAGCTCCCATCCTTCGGCGCTGACGACGGTTTACGTTACTCTGTAGGCCGGAGGATTAGCCGACCCGCTCGAACTCGTTCGCCTCTAACGCACAACTCGCGGACCGACCCGTTCGGTGGGACATCCACACCCTCACCCGCCTCGTCACGAACCGGTAACCCACCCCCTGACCCGTGATGATGTAGCGCGGCACCTGCGGGTCCGGCTCGGCCTCACCTGCCCCGCGCACACGCCGAAAGTGCGACGCCCTCACCTCCTACGTGCTCGTCGACTCGTTTGCGGAGCGGCGCTGCCGAACGAGATAGACAATGCCACAAACGAGCGCTATAAGCAGGCCCACGCTCAGCAAGATGAAAAATCCCACGATTACTACGGCGCTAACGATGTATCCGGCAGGGTCCTCATCGAAGTCCTCCCGCTGCCGCTCCAGCCACGGCTGACTCGGTAGTTGATCGAATGCAGGCAACGGATCGGCTTGAATGGGTGTCGCCTGACTGACTACATATGTCGCACTCGCGTTGTATGGCTCAGAGAGCACCAACCTCCGGGAGGAATCCGTCGCCAGAACGCACTTCACGTCATGTGGCGCGCCTGGCGAGTCTTTGCTGATGAGTAGGCGCTCGCCTGGGCGCACCATGTCGTCATGGAGGTAGTAGTCTTGCTTGTTGCCCGGGGACTCCGGACAGTTCTCATAGAACGCCGAGACGTACACCACCTGGTCCGACTGGTTGTCTAGCGTAAACCGCACCGCCCCGCCCTGACAGAACGCAACGAATGTCAGAGGGGGCACTGCAAGTAGAACGCCGATCCTTCGCACGCCGAGGTTCATCGCGTGTAATTAGAACGATGCGCTCTCTCAATTGTTACGTCGCGCCTTAGCCCCGGTTCGTTACGAACCGGTAGCCCACGCCCGGCTCCGTGATGACGCAGCGCGGCGCCTGCGGGTCCGGCTGTTCGGGCAGCGTCGCCCTGAGCGCCTACGTGGTCGCGTCAGCGCCCTCATCCCTACCTTCGTTCCGGCGGGTAGATTTGATGCCACGTGGCACTGCCATCATCGGTGCTCAGCAGCGAAGATACGGTCAGTGCCCAACCATCTGGCATAGGCTCACAGAGCTACGACAGCCCGCCGACGATCTCACCTAACTGGGCGACAACGCCACAGCTGCGCTTGTCCGCATGGCGGTTGATCGCTTTCAGGCGTGGGAAGTTCGAGGCCAGCGGGAAGCTTCTGGAGCTGGCGCTGGAAGAGCAGCGCAATCATGAGCACGATGACAACATCGCCGAGAGAAGAGGGCGCCCCGCTCGGACGCCCTCTCCTCATCCTGCCGCCGTCTAAATCAGTAGTCTAGTCTACGCTCGTTCCGGAAGAGAGAACCCTCATGCCGGCGGAGACGAGCACCCCACCGAGAAGCATCCCGAGCAGGACCAAAAGCCCGTCGTTCTCGGTAGAGCCCTCGGGATTCCCGCCGGTCTCGGGGAAGGCGACCGGAAGCAGCTCTTCTGCCGGTGGCTGGACGGCGCCCGCGACGGTGACGAAGCGCACCGGGCTCGGCACGACCGTCGGCGTGGAACCGTGATCGCCAGCTGGCTCGGCGGTCACAGTCGCTCGGGGCGTGGGTGTTTCCGTCGACGCCCGCTCGATTTCGGGCGTCGGCGTCTCTGTCGCCGTGGCCGTCGGGGTTGCAGTTGGCGTAGCGATCGGCGTGTCCGTCGGCGTCTCGGTCGGAGTGGCCGTCGGAGTATCAGTTGCTGTGTCTGTCGGAGTATCGGTGGGAGTCGCCGTCGGCGTTTCCGTCGCTGTGGCCGTGGGGGTCGCAGTTGGCGTAGCGATCGGCGTGTCCGTCGGCGTCTCGGTCGGAGTGGCCGTCGGGGTATCAGTCGCTGTGCCTGTCGGAGTATCGGTCGGCGTGGCCGTCGGGGTATCAGTCGGAGTATCGGTTGGAGTCGCCGTCGGCGTTTCCATGGGTGTCTCTGTAGGCGTGGCCGTCGGCGTTTCCGTGGGCGTTGCAGTTGGGGTCGGCGTCGGAGTGTCAGTCGGTGTGGCTGTCGGAGTTGCCGAAGCGGTGGCACTCGCGGTGGGCGTTCCTCCGTTGGACGCTGGATTCAGGGCGAAGCCGATCAGTACCCACCTCGCCGAAGCGCCGAGGTCCCACGACATCGTTACTGTGCCAGCTCCGGGCTCATCGCTCCCCGCTCCCCGTACGCCTGCCGCAA
>Ga0066710_100003731_pt1 | contig 13133 bp, 10 predicted proteins | sample GraSoiAngelo_159_FD_79666 | JGI IMG/M metagenome (GOLD analysis project Ga0066710, IMG submission 79666) | Grasslands soil microbial communities from the Angelo Coastal Reserve, California, USA - 14_1009_16_40cm | ecosystem: Environmental > Terrestrial > Soil > Grasslands | place: USA...
AGATCTAGCTTCATCTACGATCCAAGTGAGCGAAGTCCTGATAGTGAGTGTATCTCGGCAGTTGAACACAAAAAATTCGAATCCGCTATATATTGAAAACTGATTAAACTTCAGCGAGTAGTGCATCGACCATCCATGCCGCTCTCTGAACCAACACAGGCAGCAAACTCGTCTCGAGCTGCGAACATCGCCGCGAACGCAGCCTTTGTACCCATTGGCATGGTGACGGTCCTTCTGGGGCCCATGCTACCGATTCTTTCGGCGCGATGGTCGCTGAACTATGGCCAGGCCGGTTCGCTGTTTACCGCGCAGTTCGTAGCCTCAACATTCGCAGTGCTGTTGTCCGGAGGCCTGGTCTCGCGGTTGGGATTCCGTTTCGCAATCAATGCTGGACTTCTGGCCATGGCAGTGGCGCTGGCGGTGCTTCCGCTCACTTCATACTTTCCGGGACTGGCTTGCATTGCGCTCTACGGAGCAGGACTCGGACTCGCAGTTCCAGCGGCGAACCTGCTTGTCGCTGAGGTAAATCCCACGCGCCGCAGTGCCGCCCTCAACGTACTGAACTTCTCGTGGAGTGTGGGAGCAGTCGCCTGCCCATTTCTGGTTGCGGCCGCCGCGAGGGGCCACCACATCGCCCTCCTGCTCCTAGTGGTCGCGGGATTTCTGCTCATCGTGATGCTCGGCATTGCCGCCATGCCCTGGCAGGCCGTCGAACCTACTGGTGCCGACCGGAAAAACGCAGCACCCATCAATTGGAAAGTACCTGCCTTTCGCGTTCTGGGCTCGCTTTTCTTTCTCTACGTAGGTATGGAAAATGCCTTCGGAGGGTGGATCGCATCTTATGCCAAGGGCCTTGCCAGTTTTTCCCCCGCCCGCGCCGTAATGACGCCGTCGTTCTTTTATTTTGCTCTCTTGATGGGAAGGTGGCTGGCGCCGTTTCTGTTGCGCACCATCGATGAGATCAAGCTTGCGCGCGCCGGACTGGTGGTGGCTTGCGCAGGTATGGCAGGCCTGCTTCTGTCGCACTCCATCCTGAGTGTTACGGTCAGCGTCGCGATCGCCGGGCTGGGATGCTCCGCCGTGTATCCGATCACTATTGCATTGCTGTCACGCGAGTTCGGCGCTGCAGCTTCGCGCGTAGGATCCATCATGTTCACCCTGGGAAATTTGGGAGGAGCTTCCTTGCCCTGGTTGGTAGGCTACTCTTCCGATCGCTTCGGCAGCCTCAAGCTGGGCCTGGCTGTTCCGCTGGTTGCCGGGGTTGCGATGTACGCGTTGTACGCCGCTCAGTGGGGCTCCGTTTCACAGAAGCACTCTTGACCAGAGGCTGTGTGGGGAATTCTGTGGGGCAGCCGCCCCGGCTGTTCGGCTGGACGCAGCCCGGTTCGCTGCAGGCGAGGGCCTTTTTCGCACTTCAAGAGAATCAATAAGTTAGCCGCGTCCCGGTTTTGGCTGTAAATAGCTATATGCTATATCCGTTCGCCAGGTGCCCTTGCGGGCCGCTGCACGCGTTCGTTGCGAGGGATGGCCTTCATATGGGTATCCTCAACCTCGATGGCTCGTATAACAGGCTTCTACGGCCCAGGAAATGGCATCTCTCGCGATGATCGCAGCGGCCGTTCCGGTAAGCGACCAAACAATCACGCTGCAAACCCAAAGCTAAGTCGAATGGAATCAACAGGGGGCTTTTCGCTCACTCCATAGAATCAATGGTTTCCGGGAGCTGACGGCTGTGCCGACATGTTCTCTTGCCCCTCCCGGAAAAGATGCACATTGCTGCGCAATATAACCGCCGGTCCGATGGAAGTGCTCGCCGGAATTGGAGTACGGCTCACAAAATGATCCAACAGAATCCGCATCGCTAATTGACCTTGAAGGTAAGGATTTTGATAGATCGACGCTCGAATTGTTCCCTCCCGCAGTTGGAGCACCATCTGCGGGAACAGGTCGGTCGTGATTAGAGCGACGGCCTCTGCCAAATTGTGTTCTTTTAAGGCGCGGCAAACTGGCAGGCAGTTCACTGTGCATACGTAAATTCCGCGTAAGTCCGGCTCGCGTTGCAGCAGTTCGTAGGTTTTGTGATAGCTCTCTTCCTCTGACTCATGCGCCTCCAGGACCGCAACAACCTGACCACCGGAACAATCGGAGCAGAACCCGGCGCAGAATCCACTCGCCTTCAGGCGATGTTCCTCGGTGTTCAGCATGCCGGTGACGACCGCTGCTTTTGATGCTGGGGGCACCAGTTTGGCCATCAATTCCGCCGCGAGGCGTCCGCTCAACTCCGGATCAACGGCTACGATGCTGGAGCGGCGACTTTGAGGCGCATCCGTCGTGATGCAGACGACGCGCACGCCGGCTTCCTCCGCCACATCGATCAACGGCCCAACAACCTCAGGACTTCCGGGGGTAGTGATGATTCCTTTCACGCCCCTCTTGAGTAATGCCATCATCTGTTTCTTCTCATCGATGCCCAGCGTCGGCACGGGCTTGTGCACAAGTTCCACCCTCACCGTGCTCGCTCGATTCGATTCGTCGAGAATGCCAGCTCGCATCTGATCGTAATACAGGTGGTTTTCACGCGGAATGCAGACGCCAATGCTCAGAGTCGCATGTCCCACGGAGAGTGCGCGCGCGGCGGGATTGGGCGAATATGCCAACTGGTGGGCAATGCGGAGGACTTTCTTGCGGGTTGCCTCGCGGATGCCGGAACGTCCATGCAAGGCGCGGTCGACTGTGCCGATTGAAACCTTCGCCAGTTCGGCGATGCGATAGATGCCGTTACGTTTCATGTGGCCAGGGCGGGAGGATGGGTCGTGCTCGCGTTTGCAGGAAGGCACGGACAATCTGAATCATCCCTGATGGTACTCCTTCAGGGCGTTAACGTACACATAAAGGGAAGTCATTGCTTGAAGCCAGCGGAAGTCTTGAATCCACCACGCCACAAAGATATTCCAAAGAGCGTTGAAGTCATCTTCCTTCGGTTAAGACCTCAACCCCATAAGGCGGCAAAGTGACCTTGCTCCCTTCCTTTTGTGCGAGCAGGAGCTTCATGGAGTGCGGAAGAGATACACTGCGATCTTCACGCGTGAAGTTGATCAGCAGGAAGACTTGCTTTCCACCTCCGGTTCGACGGGAAACCTCCACGCCATCGGGCACGGTGATTGACGTTCGCGTTACATTGCTGTTCTTGACCATCCACTCACCGGCCGCTGCCATGAGCTTGTCATCGAGGACGGCGCCGATGTAGGTGATGCGACCCTTGCCGTAAGGGCTTGTGATGGCGGCCGGTTGATCGTCGAGCCAACCGTTGGACGGACCATACTTCATGAGCACTTCCCTGTTGGGAGCGCCGGACTTCATTTGCTCAGCCCATATCTTGACCTCTCCGCTGCCCCACGTGCCAGACACAGGGAAGTCTTTCTCGAGCGCGTAGTACTGTTCCACGCGTCCGCCGAGCGCATCCACCAGATATCCGGGTTGACGCTGCGGCAGCAGGCCGTTGGCGTCGTCCTTCATTCCGGAGCGTGGTCCGAGAACGAGGCAACCGCCATTGTGCGCATATTCGAGCAGGTGATCGGCAAGATCCTTCGGCAAGACGTTCAGATCCGGCGCGACTACGAGTTTGTAACGGTCCAGGGGAGCGTAGGGGCTGATCACATCGACGGAGTCGGTCAGCTTGCGCAAAGCAGCATAGTAGCTCTTGAGCAGTTCGACCTGATCGTACTTCCCAGTATGTTTCTGGAAGTCAATGGCCCACCGGCTGTCGTAGGAGTTCAGGAGAGCGACGTCGGAAACTACGGTCGTGCCGCGGAAGGCATCCTGGACGGAGGAAAATTCGCGGCCAATCTGCGCGACCTCAGAGTAGAGCGGGGCGGGAGTGCCGTCGGCTCCAATCAGAGTGCCGTGGTACTCTTCCTGTCCGTTGAGCGCGCTGCGCCACTGCCAGTAGCTCACGTCGTCGGCACCATGCGCAATTGCCTGCCAGGCCATGGCTCGGACCTCTCCCTTGTTCAGGAAGTTGTTGACGCCCGCCCAGTTGACGGCGCCGGGCTGAGTCTCAATCACCCAGAAGTTACTGCGCTTGAAGCCGCGCGTCAGGTCATGGGTCAGACCGTTGGAGGTTGGGTCGAGGTGTCCACTGCCGACATAATCGTCCCAAGCGGCGAAGGTCAATGGTTCTGACATCTTGTAATGATCGAACCCGTCAAAGAAGCCCATGAAGTTTCCGGTGATGAACTGGCGTGTGTCAGCATGCGCGCGGATGACATTGATTTGATTTTTCTGATAGTCGTTCCAAATGTCGGTGACCAAGCGGCGCCACTCGAGCACGAGCCCAGGATTGTTACTATCGCCCACGGGAATAGGAATCTGGTCCCACCGATTGTAGGTCTGGCTCCAGTATGTGGTTGTCCACTGCCGGTTCAGATTGTCGAGCGTTTTGTACTTGCTCTGTAGCCAGCCCTGAAATTGTTTGCGAGTGAAGTCATCGAACGACATCCAGGCGTAGCCGTATTCGTTGTCGATTTGCCAACCTACGACGTCGGGATTGTGCCCGAAACGGACGGCCATGGCCTCGGCTATCTTGCGGCAATAGTTGCGATAGACAGGAGAATTGACGGAGCCGTGGGCGCGGTTGCCGTGGACGGCGCGGTGACCCGCTTCATCGATCCGCAGAGTCTCTGGATGTTCTTGGGTGAGCCAGGCGGGAGGGCCTCCTGTAGGAGTGCCGACGACCGAGACGATGTGGTGTTTCGCGGCGAGGCTGATCGCGCGTTCCAGCCAATCGAAGTCGTAGTGACCCTCGGAGGGCTCCATGCGGCTCCATGCAAACTCGGCAATGCGGACCGCTTTGAGGTTAGCGGTTTCCATCAGGCGCAAGTCCTCCTCCCAACGGGACTCCGGCCATTGCTCGGGATACCAGTCTGTGCCGACCAGGATTGCGTCGTGGCCTGGGATTTGGGTGGGGATCGCCGGTGTGTTGGGCGTTGTCTGGGCGAAGCCGAGTCGGGAAAAAAGTAGGACAATGATGAAACAAAATCGCAGAAGTGGGATCACGGGTTCCTCCGTGCAATGTTGAGCCGTACGTGAACAGATTCGTTTGCGAGTCACAGAGATTACCACTGGAGCTAAAGCCCCCATTCGGATTATGGAGGCTTACGCGGCTCTAGAAGGGCCGCTCTTCCACGCTTGTGCATGCATTCGTAGACTGCGGAAAATCCTACGGCGTAACGGTAATCTGTTTCCCTTCGTATCGCCCGATTTTGTCGGGCTCGCCTTCCTGATTCACTCCCACGCCGTGGTTCTCGCTGGTGAATACAACGTGGAAGGTGCGACTCTGCAGCATGCCAGGAAAATGTCCCTTGCGGTCGCCGATGGTCAGGGTTTGCTTCGCATCGTCCCAATGGAGAGGGATGGTGGCGTACACGCCCTTCTCGTAGTTGTAGCCGTCGTTCTCGTCTTCGTACAGAACGAAGTTTCCGTCGGCTCCGCGATAGATGCGCAGCTCAATCGGATCCGCAGGCTTCTGAGTGGACCACTCGATGTCGGGGCCCATGGGGACGATTGAGCCTGCGCGAACATACAACGGCAAATGGTCGATGGGTGCGGGTGCGTCGACCACCTTTGATCCCTCGCCCGCAGTGCCGCTCCAGAAGTCGTACCACTTCGCTTCCGGCAGATAGAGCCGGCGGCTGGTGGCTCCCGGTTCGGTGACGGGATTCACCAGGAAGGCTGGTCCGTACATGAACTGGTCGCCGATATCGGCGGCGCGGGCGTCGGTGCGGAAATCCATGACCAGCGGACGCATTGGAGTGTAGGCTTCGCTGGTCGTCTTCCACGCGAGGGAATAAGTGTAGGGTAGCAGCCTGTAGCGGAGACGATCGAAGGTGATGAGAATCTTCTGCGCATCGGGTCCGTAGGACCAAAGCTCGTTCTCGTCAGGATTGCGCGTTCCGTGCACGCGCAGCACCGGATTAAACGTGCCCCACTGAAACCAGCGCACAAACAACTCGCGAAACGCAGGATCGGCGGGGCTTCCAAAGACGAAGCCGCCGATGTCCGTGGTCCAATACGGTATGCCGGAGAGGGCGAAATTCAATCCTGCGGGAATTTGACGGCGGAAGCTGAACCAGTCGGAGTTGATGTCTCCTGACCATGCCGTGACCGAATTTCTCTGCGAACCTGCGAAGGCGGAACGGGACAGTATGTAGACGCGTTTCTTGTCGGACGCGCTGCGTTGACCTTCATAAACTGTTCCCGTGTCGAGCAGGGGATAGTCATTCACGTAGCGATTGCCGCTTCCCGCTGCCAGCTTGTGTCCAAGCAGGATATTTTCTTCCTGGCCTTCAGTCTCGGGTTCGGTGGTGTCCATCCACCAGGCGTCCAGACCGATGCTGAACAACGCCTTGTTCACCTCGTCCCAATAAAATTTGCGCGCGTCAGGATTTGTGGCGTCGTACACGCCCATTCCGTCTGTGTGATAGGGCGGCTTGGCGAATTTGAACTTGTCGACGAACCAGCCGCGCTTGTCCATGTAGTCGTAATTCGCAGAGCCCGGCTCGAAGAACGGCCAGATTGAGATCATTAGGTGGAAGTTCAGGGCGTGCAATTGGTCGACCATGCCTTTCGGGTCGGGATAGTTCTTGTTGAAGACGAATTCGCCCTTACGGTTCCACCAGAACCAGTCCTGCACGATGTTGTCGGCGGGGATGTGCAGTTCGCGATACTTTCGAGCGACGCCGAGAATTTCGGCCTGCGCCTTGTAGCGATTCTTGCACTGCCAGAAGCCGTAGGCCCACTTGCCGAACAGCGGCGCCTGCCCGGTCAATTCGCGGTATGCGGCGACGATCTTGTCCAGCTCTGGCCCATAGAAGAAGTAGTAGTCGACTGCGTCGGCGACTTCGGAACTGATGTAGAGATAGTTGGCGAAGCGATTGTTGAAGCGGCTGCGGGACTCGTTGTTCCAGTAAATTCCGTAACCCTTGTTCGACACCAGAAGCGGAACGGAAATATTGGTGTTGTCCTGCGAGATGTCGATCGACTCGCCGCGGTAGTTCCAGACTCCGGACTGGTGCTGCCCCAGACCGTAGAGGCCTTCGTGGGATCCGTAGACATTCACGAAGGATTCGGCATGGTAAGTGTCCTCACCGTTCACATGCACGGACGTGAGCCATCTTGAGGCTTCTTGTACCAACGGCTTGCCGTCGATTTCGCGGTAGGTGATGGCGCCATCGATCCGGGTCACGTTTACTTTGAGTCGCGCGGTGCTGATGGTGACATCGTCGGCGGTTTCTTCGCTCGTCCATGAGGGAGTGCTCCACACAGTCTTGATCACGACGAAATTCGGATGCTGTTGAAATTGAGCTGTCGGAGAGTAGAGGACGTGGATGATTGAATCTGAGCACAGCTGTACTTTGAGGAAGCCGGTTTTTTGCGTAAAGACCATACCGTCTGCCTGCTTCTGGACGGCAGTGACGGGATTTCTGGGCGTCCATTGAGCGTGTGCCGGGACGAGGAACGTCAGGCACGCCGCCAAGAACATAAAGGCTGAAACTCGCGTCGCATGAAATCTCTTCATAAGTCAGCTGGAATCCTCTGGCGAGGTATCCTACTCCGGCGAAGTAAGCGTTTACAATTTCGGGATCACGCGCGTGCTAACCGCGCCGCAAGCCTTGACAGACGCACCAAGCGGTACAGGGGGAATAGTGGCGCGGGCAGATGTACAGCCTGCCACTCGCCCGGGCCTGGTGTAAGGGCAAGACGCTGCAGGAATCGGACCTGGTCCGCTCCGCGTTCGCGGAGATGCATCATGAGACGGAAGTAGGCTAGCGACTCGACATCACAGGAATTTCCGCTGATGATTTGTGCAGCCGCTTTTTCGGCCAGCCTTACAGGTTGGGGATCTGCCGCCACATTGCCTTCCAAAATAACGGGGAGGGGAGAGCCCAGGAATCGATTCGTCAGCAACAGTGTGACTCGCAAGATGCGCGCGATTCCGAGCACGTTCGCCTCATCGTCAATCCACTTCCAATTCAGAGCCGGCAGCTGCAGGATGCGGGCGATATCGCAGAGCCAGATGAGGCGTCCCCAAACATGCTTGGCGGCATGGATCGACAAGATCAGGAGCTGGTCTTCGGGAGAAGGAGTTTTCATGGCATGCCCGGCCACGGAGACCGTTGCCGCGCGACGGAACAGGGCTTGCATATCGTAATCAACCGCGTAAAAGCGGGGCTGAATGGCCCACTGCACTTCGAGGAGATTGCGCCCGGCCTGACTGTCGAACGCGCACTCGTACCCGGATTGCAGGTAAGCGCGCTCTTCTGCCGCGGAAAGGTCGTCGTGCGGCGTGTAGTCCAGCTCTCGGACGGCTTGCTTGATCCGCGAAAGATCTTCGGGACGAATTAGCAGATCAATGTCCCCGGCTGGGCGTAGCGAGATATCGCCGTACATTTGCTCCGCCAGGGTGACGCCTTTGTAGGGCATCGCTTCAATTCCAAGTTGAATCAGCCGGTCGATGATTCGAATCAGCTCTCGCGCCAGGAATAGGCTCTTATGAAGATTAATTTGATGGCGTTGTTTCAACCGGAGCTTCGTCTCTGCTGGAACCTCCTGCGATCGAGTGGTTAAAGCCTGATGGAGAAGCAGCAGAGTGCCGTGGCGGTCCGCCAGATCGAGCACGGATTTCCAAGAAACTGGGTTGCGCAGCAACTGACGAATGGGATCCTGCTTTTCGTTGTTGGAGAGTGCCGAACAGGCCGCCAGTAACAGAGACCACTCCGCGCCGAATATGGTGCCTGAACCTGACGTGATCTCAGTTGAAGCCATGTGTCAGCCTTCTGTGCAGACTAACCGAGTCCGGCTTCGGGAAAGGTCCTTCGTTTGTGGTGGAGCGGTACCGAGCGTGTTGCATAAGCGCCTGGCGGACCCTCAGGAGCTAAAGCCCTTGCACTTGGCCAGAGTTCCTCAGCGGCTAAAGCCGTGTCGATACTTTGGAACTTAGCGGCGCGGCTTGAAGCCGCGCCCTTTCAAAGAGACGTTGCGGCGACCTTTTCGGCAGCCTCTGAAAGCCGTGCCCTTTCAAGTCCCATTTTTTGAAAAACCCACTATGCGCTTGCTTGAGCAATATTTGGAGTCGCTCGAATCTGCACCAGATTGACGGCCGCGGGCTTCCGCGATAAGAGGTTGGCCGAGGGAATTCCCGTTCGGGCGAACGACTTTTCGCAATCCTGCGTGGAGGGTCCGCGCATGTTTCCTTCCATGAACGCAAGGCCGGGGCACCGCGTGCAAGTCGAACCGTGGGTACACTGCGAGCAACTGGTCAAATCTTTCAAGCGGATCGAGCGCACTTCCTTGAGTTGCTCGGAGTGTCGCCAGATATCGATGAAGCGCTGTCGTCGTACATTCCCGCAGGTAAGCGGAAATTGGACGCAGGGATAAACGTCGCCGTAGGGAGAAACGTAAGCCGCGGTGTGTCCGGCGCTGCAGGGCAACGCTTGCAGTTCGTCTTCGTTTGGCTTTGAGGGCACGGCGCAGTATTCATCGACGTCCCCGACCAGTGACTGGTCGCGAAAGAGCCGCTTCAGCGCATTCTCCTCGGCGCCAAGCCTTAGAGTGGAGCGGTTGCCGTCCATCATCGGGGTGACCGTCGGATCGAGCGTGGCCCTGACCCCAAGCTCGTCTGCGAGTGCGCGAACGTCTTGATAGTCCTGCATGTTCTCGGTCATCAGAACATTTGCAATGGTGACCTTGATTCCCTGCGACTTCAAAAAGCGGATCGCGGTCAACGACCGCTTGAGCGAGCCCGGGACCAGCGTGATGGCGTCGTGAACTTCAGGACGGTGCGAGTAAATGCTGACCTGGACCGACTCGACGCCAAGATCACGAATGCGCGCCGCCTCGCGTTCCCGGATGAGAACGCCATTGGTCTTGAGCTTTACGCAGAAAGTTAACTGGCGCGCGTACTCAAGGATTTCGAAGAAGTCGCGACGCATCAGAATCTCGCCGCCGCTGAGCGTCAGAATAAAGACGCCGGCGTCGGCCAATTCATCCAGCAGATGTTTGATTTCGGTGGTGGTCATCTCGCCGTGGTCGTCGTGGTCGAGATAGCAGTGAACGCAACGCTCGTTGCAGCGATAGGTCAGGTCTACCTGGACGGCGAGCGGAACACCCAGAGCAAGCGCCTTGTCGCCCATTTCCTGCATTAGCGCGCTCATTGCGCATCTCCGGCGGCTGGATTTGCTGGTGCGATCGGCTCTTCAGAAACTTGCAGGATTCCATGGCTGGCCAGTTCTCGCGCCAGGGTCTCCGCATCCTGCAGGGCGGCGTCCGCGTCGATCTCGAACTCCGGCACAATACGGCGCTCGACAATTTCTTCCAGGGTAGTCTTCCCGTCGGCGGCTTGCCAGATAACGGTGGCAGTCTTGTTCAGTGTGAAAAGCGTGGAGTCCTGACCCGACATGATCATCATCTCGCCATCGAGGACGCGGGCTGCCAGCTTGGGACTGCGCGCTATGTAGAGCTTGCTCATCCAATCAACTCCCAGACCCGCGCATCGGGCACAAAGGCCAGCCGTGAAACCGGCACGCGCTTTACGAATTCGAAAGCGTGATGAAAAACCTGTTGTACCAGTTCCTGGTCCTCGGCGAAGAATAGCAGGTTCGCGAGAAGAGATCTGGCGGCCTCGGCAGGAGCGACCGGCTCGATTCGGTTTTCGGATCCTTTGGCGAGCAAGTAGAGCGCCGCGATCGGCGCCGAAACATTTTCGCCCACCTTCGCCAGTTCGCCGGTGAACGGGGTTCCAAAGGCAAGGTAGTCGTCTTCCAGCTTCCGCACGTAGGAAATTTCATCGGTGAGCAGCGTGGCGTCGGGAGGGGCCAGGCGCGAGATCGTGGTCTTGCCGGCTTCGGACACACCAGCGAACAGGAATGCTTTGCCGTTTCGTATCGCACTCGCGGAATGCAACAGGAAGCCGCCTTGCCTTGCCAGCACAAGCGTGTGCACGATTCGCAGGACCGCGTCGATGGAGTAGGGATTTGCCGATTGCCGAATCCAGCCGCGGTGCGCTGCCGGCTCCCACTGCGCGCGAAAGTCTCCGCGCTCCAGGGACCACCGCCCGGATTGCTGCGTGACTCGCACATCGGCGTTGGGATCGCCAGCCTTCGGGCGCGTCAGGTCGATGTCGAACTCGACTTCAGCACGATCCGAGGCTCCTATGAATCCGGCATAGCGGTTTTGCAGCATGGCAAGAAAGCCGGGGTCGCTGGTATTCACGCGGACGGGCATGCCCCCGATTTCGATGACGAGGCTGAGTTGCTCGATCTCTGTCGTTAGCTCTGGCACGTAACCCCAGCGGCTAAAGCCGCGTTTGATGTTGCAGTTTACGGCGCGGCTTGAAGCCGCGCCCCTTCAAAACAGAATCGGAGCGCGAAACGTTTGCGAACTTTCAATACAGAATCGCGCGCGAGTATCGTCGCTAGAATCCTAGTCTTTCGGCAACCTGCGCGCCCATTCCGTGTACGCCGACGACAATCTGCGCGGCTGAATGGGAGCGCCGCACAATTTCCGCTACGGCTCGACTGGGAACGCCTAGCTTTGGGGACGGCTCTAAACATCTTTCGTTGCGCACGATGCGGGAAACTTTGCCCAACAGCTCGGAGGCAGCCACAGGCGGATCCGGATGCGGCATTCCGTCGCCCTGCGTGATTATGAGACCGGGCCCGTCAACAGGGGTTGAGACTACGCGATGTGCGAAGAGTCTTTGATTCCGGCTGAACAACACGATTTCTCCGCGGGATACTTCGCCGGATACTCTCTCAACAATGAGCGTATCCCCGGGCATCACGGTGGGCAGCATACTCCAACCAGTAACGCGGAGGCGCAGTCTTCCCGACGAACGCAACACCTCGCCCGCCAGGTCGCACTTCACCGAGTGCGCGGCGTCAGGCGCTGCGTTCTGAAACCGCGTCACGATATCTTCGGGTTTAAGGCGCATCCGCCCCCCCCGCCAACTACCTTGCCGCAAGCTAGGGCAGTGGTTACGAAAACCTCTTCGAAACGGAAGGATGGTTTCTCGTAGGGCTTCTTAGCGGTGGTTTCAGTACGCGACTGATCGGAAGATGAGTTATTCATGGCTGTAATACGGACCCGTTCATTGTAACGCCGATTGTGATGCCTGGACTGCGCAGCCGCCCGTGCCGCCGACCGTACAAAGTTGGTCGCCCAGAGTGGAGAAGTATACCTGAGAGGCGCCAGGCACAGTGCCCGAGCTCACCGCGTTGTCGATAATAATTCCGCTCGATCCGCCGTTAGCTCGGAGGGCAGAGACAGCATAGGCACCCAGGTTCATCCAGGTGACTGTGTTGTCGGTGGTGTTGGTGCCCGGTGTTGTACTCCAAACCGGGTGGGTGGGCGACCCAGACGTTCCGGCCACTGTGACAAACTCCACATTTCCGTTGCTGTCAATAATACGGTTTTTTGCGGCGTAGCCCTTGCTTGCTACCCAGAAATTGAGCGGGGACGCGTTAATGACGCCTTGGGTCATGAAGCGCGCGGTACCATTGATGGTCACAGTCCCAGCAACGTTGGGCCAATGCGTCGGAGGAGTCGCTGCGGTGGTCCCGGCCACGGTGACCACGTTGACGATGAGCACGTTGGGATTAACGGTTGTGAAGACTAGAATTTCCTGGCCCACTGTGTAGGCCGTCAACGGCCGCCAGGGAGTGTCAACGAAACTCATGACGCATCCCGCCCCGCTGCAGCCCCGGGCTATGCCATTGTTTTGCACGCTGACGAACAACCGCTCGGCAGTTCCCCCGCTGGCGTTTGGGTTGGAAAAGTCGGTCACGGGCGAGCAGACGGGAGAAAGCGCCGTTGGAGTCAATGCTGAAACCACGGGGACAGTGCCAGTGGGGACGCCAGCTTGAATCTGTATCTGGTACAGAATTGGGTTCGCGCCGGTATTGCCACAAACGTAGTAGTTTCCCGTGCCATTCGTAGAATTCAGATAGGTGATGTCGAAGGCGCCGTTGTACAGAGGATTTGGTGGTGAGACCGCAGGATCTGTGCTCGTCCCCACCGTAACCTTATTCCCGGTGTCGCCAGCAACGAAACTGGTCGAGAGCTGGTATACGGCGGCA